>VFQN01001238.1_pt1 | contig 43760 bp, 69 predicted proteins | sample 3512371 | NCBI WGS metagenome assembly VFQN01 (sample SAMN10412370, study PRJNA504923) | tailings metagenome | isolation source: Replicate 2 from Balatoc abandoned mine | place: Philippines: Itogon, Benguet | collected 2017-08-28 | reverse complement strand
AGGTTGGACGTTTCCTTGTTGCTGTACAGCAGCGACGCAACGCTACATGATGATAATTCCTGATAGGTGTGGTCGGGACCAGTAAGGATCGTGTGGCCACACCACCTGGAATGTAACATAAAATGTCAAAAAACCATGACGAGCGCTCTGGTGCACCGCTTATTACCGTACCACACATCCCAGCGTGTTCATCCGCCTCCTCCTTTCCTATCCTACCACCTCTCTCCAGCCCTGTTACTGGCACCGGCCATACACATGCCCACACCGCCCATACACGTCCATGCATTGCCTTCACCATCGGGGCTGCCAAGGGGTTGCCAATCGTCGGCCAGCAGTCCGCATGCCCACATCCTCGCTCGGGCATGCCACTGCGCCTAAGCGCACAACGTGGGGTCTGTCCCGACTGCCGCATCCATCGCACAGCTACCTGTATGCTCGGCGCTCGAGCTGTTGCGCTCGATTACGCGTGGCGTCCGCCACTCAGCGCCGTACAGCGCGCTCCACAGCCTTCCAGGGGACAAGGCCGGGGTAAGGGAGAGGGCGCCGTCGTGAGCATGTTGCAGCGTGAAACACAAATGCTCCACTAACTACAGGACAGCCACCAACCACAAGCCAGGCTGAACGAGCTTGCACGGCGTGCCTGGCTGCCACATAGCAGGTCGCCACGCGTACCTGCCTGGCTCATAATCGCGCGCATGCCTATGTTCATGCGTTACACGTACCGTACATGCCTTACATGTGCATTTAGGTGCACACGCGTTCCTTCCGCTCACCACAAAGCTGTCCAGAAAGTAGGGTGCGTGGGGGGTTTTGGGGCCATCAGTCACGGGTGGCGTCCGGCACCCAGCGCCGCACTATCCGCTCTTCCACCTGTGTGCATAGGACACATTACCGGGACCATCAGTAGGAGGAACGTTCATGCCCAGCCAGGTTGTACTGTAGGTTGTACAGCACGAGGCAGGCCGCTGCCATGAAACGTGCTGCAGCCACGCAGGCGCCAAACGCACAAGCAGCATACGCCTGCACCTACACTGGCACTTGTCGCCTGCACGACTCGCTGTGCATCATGACCCACAAGCAGCATACACTCCACGTGCACGTGTCCCTTGCGCGATCCGCTGTGCTCGGCGACCCACCAGGAAGCTGCCCAGGCAGTCGGGCGTGTGGTGCCCGGGGCCCCCCGGCCGCTCCACCAGGTACAGCAAAATCAGCCGCTTGACCACCTGTCAAAGCCGAAAGAGTACACACGATAAGTATACCTCTATCTTGGCGGTCGGTGGTCTGGAGGTCCCTGCAACGTTGTCACAGCCCCAACCCAACCCTTAGCCTCACGCGCCCGCGCCCAAACCTTCACACCTCTCCAATCCCCCACCTGATCCGCCAGGCGGGTGAGTAGGGTCTACCAGTCCCACAACTTCTCTCTTGTACAGCACCGCACACGACGCACCACCACGATCATGGCGCACCCTTACGCCGGCACTTGCTCAGCGCGGCGGTTTCTGATCTGCAGGTCCCCACAACACCTCCCTAGCCCAAGCCCACCCGCATACCACACACGTTAACACCACATCCACATACGCCCTCGCAAAACCCTTCCTGGTTCACGAGGCGGTTGCTACGACGCAGGCCCCCACAATACCACCCTAACCAAAGCTTGACATGTGTTGAAACGCACCGTACTCATGTACGATAGTGCACACGCACCTGGTTGACGAGGCGGTTGGTGATCTGCAGGTCCAGCCACCGCGCTGGGGGCGTGTGCGGCCCGCCGATGCCGTCCTGTCCCAGCGGCAGCACCAGGACTCCAAAATCGCTGTGCGCCCCCGCGGGGTGCAGCTGGTACACCACATAGTCCACGCCGTACAGCAGGCCCGAGCGGGGAACCCAGCCCTGCAAAAGGGCATAATGTCATGTGATATAGCATGTGCATGTGTCATAGCTCGCATGTGTGCTAACGCCGGTTGTAATTGGTACATCATGTAGTCCGCCGGGAGGGTCACGGGTCCCACCTTGCACTTGAGGTGGTGGTATGCTGCGTAGGAGGTGACGAAGTTGGTGCGCAGTGCCCGGAAGGCGTCCCACAGGGCCTGGGGATCAGGGGGACCAGGGGTGCGAGCATTCGAACCGGTAGGTGCTTAGGAGCAGCCTTAGGCGCAGGCGAATGCACAGGGGGAGTGCAGGACAGGACATGGACAGGAGAGGGAGGACTGAGGCAACGCTGGCCTCTAACGCGCTAATACACATGCCTCGGTGCGTCCGGAGCTGTGCAAGAGCCACGCACGGGTACTAGTACCATAGTACTTACGTACGGGCACAGGGCCTAGGTGCGTGCGAACCGCTGACTTCCCCAGCCTGAACATCAGAGCCCAATCTCCATCCGGCTGCACGGTAGCAGCAAGTCGGCATGCACCCCACCTGCGCACTGATATGTACCAATACCCCTACACCGCGACCGCCCACCTGCGTGTCCAACAGCCGCACGTGTTGGTGTGTGGGGGGCAGCGGGGCGTCCGGGAGCACCTCATACACCTGGGGCCATAGGCCGTGGTGAGGTTTCGGAGTTGCATGTATACGAATAAACTCACGTATTGGTTCTAAGGTGACATTACGCTTATGTTGGGGAGCACCTCATACACCTGGGGCCATGATGGGATTGATCCTCATCGTCATTGTGGCGAGTAAGGCCTGCGCAGCTTGCGCAAACCTGATGCATGCCAGGCACATGACCTCACAACTCCCACTCGCGATGTCTCCGTCCGGCCACAGACCCATCGGGTCTTGCCCAAGTGCAGCACTATCAGCATGACCAAGCGTATTCAACAGGCCATGTCCCCACCTACAAAGCCCCCTCTCACGTGCACACCCACACCTGCACACCCACCACCCCCCTCACCTGCAGGCAGCCCAGCACGTGGCGCATCAAGGAAAGGAGCACGACCCCACACCTCCACACCTCCCGCCTAGCCATGCATTATGCCCACACCTACCCCTCCCCCCACCTGCAGGCAGCCCAGCACGTGGTGCATGAAAAAGGCCTCCTCGGGGGTCAGCCGCACGCCCACCAGCGCGCACCCCGCGATGGCAGGGGAGGGCGCAGGAGGGCCGACCGCGCTGCCGCGACGCTGCCGCGGCGGCCGCCCTGAGCCTGCCTGCCCCTGCCCCTGTCCTTTCCCCTGCCCTGGCCCCGAGTCGCCTTGCCCCTGTCCCCCGGTCGGAGCAGTGTTGACCGCTGCCGCCTCTGCCGATGCTGCCGCTGCCTCTGGCCCTGACCCGCCCGGGTCCTGACCACCGTTTGGTGGCTGCTGCACCGCCTGCTGGTCTTGCCCCTGCCCCTGCCCTCTCACCTGCTGCCCCTGCTCCTGCCCTTGCTGTTCCTGGGGCTGGGTCTGCTCCACCGCTGCCTGCGTGCTCCCGCCTTGTGGCCCAGGACCACAAGCTCCTGCTGCTCTCGTCCCTTGTCCCGCCCCTGACGCAGCCTCCGCCCCTCCTCCTGCTCCCGCCCCCGCCCCTCCCCCTGCCCCTGCCCCAGGCCACACCGGCTCCCCCGCCAGCGGCAGCAACACCGCCGCCACCTCCTCCCCCGTGCCTGGGCCGCCGTCCAACTGCGGGCAGCGCACACAGGGTTGAGGTTCACCGGGCAAGTGCGTCCTGAGTGCTGCAGCGCAGTGGTGCTGCCCCATCTGTATCGTATGGGGAGGTACAGAAGTGGTGCCACACAACCTCTCATCTTTGGGGTGCAGCGGTATTTCAATACAGCCCCGGGTGCCCCGTCGCTTGTGCACAGTGGTGCTCAACTGACGGCACGTGCCCCCGTGCAGCACTGGTTGATACTGCCCCGCCCGGCATGCCCCTCGCAACGCCATATGGTGCTTTACCCACCTGGCCCATGCATTACAAACTACACTGCCCCGCCTAATCTGTACTGGTTCAGCAGCGTGCTATGGTGCGTTAGCCACCTGCTCCGTGCAGCACTGGCTGTGCAGCGTGCTGCGTTACCGTACCGTCACCCACCTGCCCCGTGCAGCACTGGTTGAGGAGCTCTGACAGCTCTACGGGCACCCCCAGCCACACGCCGCCCTGCTGCAGCAACGCACTGAGGCGCAGGGAGGCCAGCGTGTGGAGCATCTGGGTGATGCAGTAGCGGGGCAAGGAGGAGGCAGGTGGTGAAGGTGGTGGGTTAGGTATTGCATGTAGGGGTAATTGGGAGGACAGGGCAGTAATGGGTGGGCTCAGGCTGGTTCCGGAGGCGGGACGGGCCCCCTCGGCGCCGGAAGGCAGTTGGCAGCAGCCGGTCGGGGCAACGACATGTCGAATTGTTGTGAAATGTGTGAGTATGCAACGCGCGCTCTATGCTTGCTTGCTGCCGGACCTGGTCTGGTCGAAGCAGGTGCGCCGGGCGCCGCCGCTTTAACAGTCCACCCATCCTTTTGACAAATCTGTTGATGGACAATCAAAAGATAGTATCTACGTACACAAGTCAAGTTCGGAAGTAACAGTCTTTGTAAAGCTTCTTTGGTGGACGCGAAAGCCCAGCACGTATTGGAACACAAGGCTTAGTGCTGTACTCATGCCGTTATCTAACACTCTATAAGGTACTGAACCACTTTTTGGTAGTTGTCCCGAGAATGGCCCATGGGCCGGCTGACCCACTGGCATGCTACATGTTGACCCACAACAGTCATGGCCACATTCTACTTCTTGAATTAATTGATACTGATAGTCTACCTACTGAACGAGTTGACCCGGGGTGCCACCGTGTCCCCTCATCAACGTGCTTTGCAGGGCAGTGAGTTGCAGTGCCATCGACGAAGGATAACGTAGTACGACAGCAGTTGGCAAGCATAGCTACTAGAACAAGGTACAACTACTGCTCCGCTTAGGAGAGCGTCACCGCGATCGGCCCCGGCGGAGCGTGACAGTATGGCCAACCAGGGCGCGAAGAAGCGTCTCGACGAGAACCGCAAAAAACTATCCACTCTACGACTCGCGATCGCAGCGGGTCTGCTCATATACACAGCTGTCCGCATGGTGGTGCGACAAGGTTATACAAACAAGTGGCACTACATCGGACTGGGCGCGACGGGCATGCTGGAGGCATTTGCATACAGTGCCATAGCTAAGTTTGCTGAGCCAGAGTTCAACGAGAAGGGCGAGGTCGTCTACGGGGGCGCGGACCTGAGCATGGGAGGCATGTGCGCCTACTGGCACGACCTCCTGTACATCTCCGTATTCCTGCAGGTGGGCTAAAGAGCTTGAACCACACACCACAGGTCCTATATGAGTTACTGGCCTAAGACGCAATGCATTTGGTTGCGCGGTGCGTTGCTCTACTTCAGCCTATATGCTTGGGCTTGGGTGGCTGTAGCAGGGTGCTGCTGAGGCCAGCCAGCTGGCTCACGGCGCACAGCAGGTCATACAAATAAACTGCATTGCAGTGCAGCGATGCTGCAAAACCGTGACCCACACACCGCTACATGGTACCACCTACGAGCGACGCTCTATAAGCCTGTGAATCCCACCTTGATACCAACCACTACCTGCCAAGACACCACCCTGACCCTCCCGCCACCTGGCTGCCATTCCCCGCCCGCCCTCAGATCGCCACCCCCCTGTGGCTGTACTTCTGGTACGTCTCGCTCGTCGTACCCGCTTTCGCGCTGTACATGCTGTACAAGCACGTGCTGCTGCCGTACATGTCGGCGCCGCGGGAGCCGGCGGCGCTGGACGAGGCGACGCGGAAGCGGCTGGAGCGGCAGCAGCAGCGGGCCGAGCGGCGCAAGATGAAGTGGCGGTAAAGGACCTGGCGGTGGCACGCCAGGGACCATGCGCTCACGGTGCCCGGTAGCGTCCTGGCGCGGCTGGAGCGTCAGCAGCAGCGCGCGGAGAGGCGCAAGATGAAGTGGCGGTGACGAGCTAACTGACATTTCGGAGAGGGGACCAGGAGGCGTTGTCGTGGGTAGACCAAGCGTTGCAGTATGCCTGGGAACGCCTGGGTGCCTGGCAGGAGGCTTGGACAAACGGTGTCGTTCTTGTTCAGCGTGGAGCGGGGCGGCGAGGAGGTCGGGCGCTGCCGTGCAGCAGCGGGGGCGCTGTACGGGTGTAGGGTGTGACGGTTGCCCTACAGGGGGTGTGAGGCTGGTGAGGCGAGCACTTCACCTTCGTCCCCTCGAGTGCCACCTTCACAGAAGAAGGCGCAACCAAGCGCGTGTACGGCCACGTGATCCGCCTCCGCCGCAACATAGGCGGTCTGCCCAGCAACTACTGCCTGGACGTCACTTCCCGATCCACCAGCAACGGGGCCCGGCTGCAGGTGTACCAGTGCAACGGCTCTGTTGCCCAGCTGTTCCGCCTGGCAAAGGCATTCCGCACTCTGGGGTACGACGTGTTTCGCCCAAGGCACTGAGCTTGATTCACAGCCTGTTCGTTTGGCCCTGTGAATATTGTGCGAGCATGCCTAGATCGGCCTTGATGCTTATGGTTAAGACGGCAAGCGAGCGAGAACGGTGCTGGCGTCGTTATGCACTGTTACCAGGGGAGCTCCCCTGCTGTTACACCGCAACCGAAGCAAGCAGGGCAAACGCGGCTTGTTGACTGCCAGGGCTGTCGTCTGCACTGTGCGTTTTGCGGTTATATCATGTTATGCAGCGCGTGTGTCTCCTTAGTTACACTGTACAACACATGCCAATGAAATAGGGCACATGGCATCAAGGGGAGGCTCATTCCATGGCTGTGGAAGGGAGGGCGACAGTGGTGCATGCCCGCCCCATGACCGTCAACACACCCGTGCTGTCTGGGTTTGCCCCAAATTTCGAGAGAAACCCAAATACGCGGTAAAAATAACATGCCAGCACCTACCAGCCTTGGCTCTGGTTCCGAAGCTGCAGTGCGCTCGGTCACCCGTAGTGCAGTCTGCAGCACGTGCGCAGTCATGCTCCAAGGCCCTTAGTCCAGCTAGCGATACGAAGCTCAGAGCTCATACCACGCAGAGACTAACCTCTGCTAGCCTCCATGCAAGGCCAGGCCATGCCCGGTCGCGGTGTCCGTCGCGTCTCTACCACACTGCGCATGCCCACGTATGGTGCACCACGCTGCGTTGCGCAGAATGGTACGAAGGCAAGAAGCCCGGATGCTGCGGTAGTGAATAGCATCACATAGCGTTTTCGCGTTGTCACTGGTAGGTGCAAGGCTGACTCATGTGATGGGCATGGCCCCTGCCCACACTGTGCAAGCTCACTGGTGGTGACGGAGCTGATGACCGTACTGCGCATGCACAGCAGGGGATGCCCCTCACTGCGACCCCGCCACTGCGTCCTTGAATTCCCTTTAACCTCGCACGTGAACCAGACTTTCATCACCCCTCATGCGTGCTTGAGCACCAGCAGCGTGCACTGCGGCGGCAGGTTGATGACCCAGACGACCTTGGCACCTTCCTCCGTCACTTGCATCGGCTCTCGCTTGGCAAGCACAGCCACATCTCACACCCCAATCAAACGCTTGGAAGTAAGCCAGCGTACAATAGAAGCAGTCGCAACGCCAGGCCTTTGTTTGCTCACGGTACTGCGAATTCCCCGCAAACACAAAACTTCCCGCGCCACCACAACCAACTTAGAACTGCGTACACGTGCCTGAACACCAGCGTGCACTGCGGCGGCAGAGTGATCCCGCCGTCTCGCAGCATAAAAGTAAACGCTGCTGAGAGGAAAAGTGAAAGTAGAAGTCGAGGAAGCCCCCTTTAAAACACCAGCATGCTACAACGTGTCACCGCGGCTGCACTGGCCCTGCCATCCACGACATTCACCATCCTAATCGCGGTCTATTCCTCTTAACTTTGAATCGTGCATTGTACCTCCCCTCACCGCATCCTGCTACACCACCCTAATCCTCCTACTGCTACACCTCACACGTGCCTGAACACCAGCGTGCACTGCGGCGGCAGGTTGATCCATATCTTGCCGTCAAAGATGGGCCTCGGCTCGTTCGCCTGCCCGCCCTCCAGGCTGCCCCCGAAGTCCTTCGCCTGGCTGCACAGCACCTCCTCCATCACGCCGCCGCCGCCGACCCACACGCCGTACTCGGTGCCGCCCCACCACTTGCGCCCCGCGTTGATCACCGCCACGACGCGTGTGTCGCCCTCGAATACGCGCTCAAAGGCCACGACCCCGTTGGCGCGGTCCTGGGGGGAAGCACGGCAGGGGACGGCAAAAGGCATGAGTGCAATGCACGCTGATAGGGTTGTGTTCCTCAGGTGTGTCGCCCTCGAATACGCGCACGAAGGACACCACCCCGTTGGCGCGGTCCTGAGGTACCATTCAGGGGGACGTGAACCACGTAAGAACCGCTACATGCCAGTACCGTACATGTTAGTGTATGCGAGTTGGGACGGAGTGTCCGCCGTCATAATTGCGTCTGCAGGCAACAACGCCGTTGGCCCGGCCCCATGGGGGAGGGCCCTGGGGGCGAGGGATGTGTGCATGCCGCAGCAGGGGAGGTGAGGAGGAGGTTATGAATTGAAGGTAACGACGCCTTTGGCGCGGCCCTGTCGGGGAGTCCAGAGGGACCAGGTGCAAGATGCGCAGGCACGTGTGCAGGACGTCGCGGGGTGGGCGCACTCGTTCACACCGTACACCCACCTCGTGCAGGATGTTGGCCCACCCCCTCCGCAACGCAGGGTACTCCTTGCGCAGGTTGTTGGCCGCGGCAAACAGTGCCATCATGTCGCGGCCGATCTGCATGAGCGGCATGAGGATGGAGACAGCAGGTGGTTGGAGTGTGTGTGTTACCAATGTGTGGCGGTTGCGTGAACACTGTCACCATGTCACGGCCGATATAGAGGTGGAATGAGGGGAGGGCGGGGTTACATGCAATGGTGGCTAGGGTTCTGTTGGGCTGCTAGTGGCGGTTGTACAAGCCGTTCGCGGCGGCCAATCCGTGCATGTGGAAGGAGGAGGAAGGCAGCTGCTGACGGTTTGAATCGTGCAAGCCGGCTGCTTGGCTCTTGGTGCTAGCGCTATCCAGTAAAACCGCCACCCCGGTCATGTGGTCATGTTTCCCCAGGATTGGTTGCACATGCCATCCACGGGCCTTTATCCGTCACGAGCGTGTGTGCAATCGTTCCAACCAACGAACCCAACCAACCCAATCAACCAGTCAACCACCCTCACCTGGTCCTCCGACAGGTCCCACTGCAGGCGGCGCTCGGGGGTGGTGTCCCACCAGCCGGACTGACAGAAAACGGAGGGAGGGGCGGGATGGGGTGTTGGTACAACGTGGAGTTGTGGGAGAAACGCGAAAAATTATAAGGCAGGTGGTTGTGGGGGTGGTGTCCCATCAGCCAGACTGGGGAGGGGGAAACCCGTTGGCATCAGGGGAGCTCCCCTGGTTGTTATGCTTGTGCGCTTGTCAGCGCCTGCACGGCCGCAGCCGGCTGCTCAGTTCCGTGGCTCAGGTTTGATGCGATAAAGGGATCTATATTTGCCACACGAACATAACTCAAGACCGCGGCAATTGCCCTTGGGCTCACCTGAGCGAACTCCGTCCCTGGACGGACAGCAAAGGTGGCGGCCGGCGGCCAGCGCATGTGGGGCAGCAGCAGGCGGGCACGTGGTAAATACCCGTTGAGCAGAGTTTTGCAGGGGCACGTCAAGGAAGCACAAGCGCGAGCGCTGTAGCCATCAAATTACACTTCATAACATACTGCTACACCGTCAAAACATTCTCCGCCGCCATCCGTACATGCAGCAAATAACCCTCACCGAACTGAGGCACGCAGGGAAATGCCCAGCATCGTGTTCGCCTTCCCTGTAGTGTTCCTTTCCCCAGCCACCGTCCACCTACCTACCCCACCCATGAACACCAAGGGCAGCCTCGCTGCCACCACGCCGTACCGTTCGATGCCCAGTTGCGGCACACACAGCTTGTATATTATGCGCTTACCGGAGCACACCTCGCAACCTTACGGCACCCACCCATGAACACCATGGGCAGCCCCGCCGCCACCACGTTTGCGGTGTGCCACAGGCGGGCGGAGGAGCGAGCGTTAGCGTCGCCGCGCCCGCCGCCGTACTGGTCGGTGGCGTACCTGTACGGCACAGTACGGCACACTCAGCAGCAGCAGGTCGCGCACGCCTCCATGAATGGGTGCATGTGGTATTTGTTGGACCTCCTGGCCGAACGCATACCGAAGCCTGCCGCAGTGGGCCACAAGCGGAAGTAGGAGCCGACTGCAATGAGTTCATCGTAGCCGACCTGATCCTTGCAGGAGGCAACTCCACCTTCCGTTCGGCGCCGATAAAAGCTGCCTGGCGCCTTACTAACGCGCGGTGGGTGCACGCACGCATCTACTTCACGCGTCCACCTGTGCTGCCCGCATTCCAGTCGATTGGCCCCCCAACCGTTCCGTAGCCCTTGCAGCACCAAACAGTAGACTTACTGACACATTGCCTTTGGCAGCCACCTGTGCTGCCCCCCGATCACCAACCCTTCATCCCCATGCCAAGGCGTAACCCAAGCACACAACGCACCTGTGCTGCCCTCCGATCATCTCGTAGTCCTTGTACCATGCGCCGCCGTTGCGGCAGCCCACCTGGTTAGGTGGAAAAGGGCGGGAGCCGTTGCGTGTCATAGTATGTGAGTACGTAGATGCTGGGCCAGGCCCCAGGTGAAAGCCCCAAGCCTCAAGCATCAAACGCCCTGCTGCCTCGCCCCTGTCCACGCACTCGGGCACGCACACCCGTGCCCCTTAACCCACACCCTCCCCGGCCCAGCCCCACCTGCTGCCCCCTGCCTGGTCGTCGCCGCCCAGCAGGTATGAATGTATTGGGTACACAGCAGCACAACGCACCGCACGGCGCAACACCACGCACACCGTCATACCCAGCCCTCTTGTTGCCCTCCAACCTGGTTGTTGCTGCCCCGCAGGCTATTGCTACACCTCAACACCTGCCCACGCACCGTAAACGCACCCAGCCCCTTAACACACATCCTTCTCCGGCCCTGCATGCTGCAGCCCCCCACCTGGTCGTGGCTGCCCAGCAGGTACTTAATACACTGCGTGGGCGAGGTGAAGCCGTAGTGCAGCACCATGACGGTGCGCAGGCGGGGGAGGTCCCACCCGGCCGCCCAGTCGCCGCCCCCGTGGTGGCCGCGGCCCAGCGCGCGGTGCTGCTGGATGATATCGAAGTAGCCGCTGCAAATGGAAACACAAAGCGGATGTGCGCACAGAAGTATGAATACAACGTGTGGAGGGCCCTGTACAGCAAGCGGTGGTTGGCACGGAGAGCAAGGCCGGTGCTGCTGGATGATGTCGAAGTGGCCGCTGCAGCGCAAAAAAATGTCCGTTGAGACTCATGATATAACCTTTTTAGAATGGCTAATTTGTTTAGTAGTGTAAAAGTATAGCTGCAAGGGGGTTGTGATCAGAGTCCTGCACCTTGCACCTGCGTGGTAGCACCACGGCACACACCTGCGCACCCACACGCTGTCAAGGCCCCCATACCTCTTTTCACTGCAGGCATGATTTGCCACTATCAGCGGGCCCAACTCGCCTGTGCACCCACACGCTGTCGAAACCCAGGTCGTGCACCGACTGGGGGTTCTCGGGGGTCACCTCGGCGGTGAGGATGCGGCCGGGGAAGCGCTCGTGCAGCGACCAGGTCATGGCCTGGGGGCGTTGGGAAGCCAAGCGAACATGCTTGATGTGTATACCAGTAAGTACAACGACACGGCTTTCGTTTAGACTGGCCAGATTACCAGCAATGTGCAACATTGTGGACGTAGAAGGAGCAAGGAGGTCGTGAAGCGACCAGGTCATGGCCTGGGGAGTCGAACGGCGTAGGAGAATCAATCGAGGCGTGACAAGTACTGCCATTTTGTACAGCATGAAAATGGCGCTGGTCGTTGACCGTTTGCCCACCTGTACGGCATCCCGCGGCAGGTCGTTGGCGCTGTCGAAGCGCAGCCCGTCGCAACCATAGTCCTCCAGCCACGTGGCGCAGGCGGCCTCGGCCATGGAGCGAATCTGGGAAGAGTTTGGCATACTGGTGTCAGGTGGTCAACACGTGGAACTATTCCCCATTCCAAATGTTCCAAATGCACGCAACAACACCAGGACACACTGTCACTAGGCACAAGTTCTCTTGTCCTACTACCGTAGCCTGGCCGTGGCACTCCGCCTTCCCCCTTGCACGACCGTGGCGCCGGAGCGCGTTAACACCGGGAACACACGTGTTGACTCCGATTCCCGCATGTCCCCCGGTTCACAGACACGGCCACGTCACCCGCACCTACCTCCTGCTTCCAAAAGGCAAAGCCGCGCCCCCACTGCGTGTCGTGCGCGCCCTGCAGTATCGCGTGATAGACAAAGAGTAACAGTTGGAACCGCTGAGGCTATCCCGTGAAATCCATTCAGTCTTCTTGTACCAGCCTGCTCCCCCAACCCACTGGTAGATGCTCCCGTTCCGGTCGGTCAGTCCGGTTTCGGTTCCCCAGACATTTCCTCGTTACGCCCCTACCCCTTCCCTCCCCCAAACCTCCGCACTCCGCACCTCGTGGTAGATGCCCCCGTTCCAGTCGGGGCCCCAGCCGTCGTACTCCCACAGCGAGTTGCCGTCGACAGCACTGCAAGCGTTGTGGGTAAGGAGGTGTGGGTGACCAGGTCGTGTGGGGTTACGGGGTCGTGTGAGTTGAATCAAAGGGGGCACTCCCACAGCGAGTTGCCGTCAACCGCGCTGCAAGCATGTGGGTTAAGGGGTCGTGTGGGTCAAGGGAGGGGAGTGTCCTACCGGAAGCGTGACCTGCGTGCCCCATGGGAAAGTACGCAACAGTGCGTGCCATGTCTCTAAACCGTCCTGTAGAGCAGAGCGATATGTTTTGCATCAAGGCAATCGTGAACGGAACTTAACTAATGAAGTATCACTTCACTTCCAACCCACCCGTGGTGCAGCACAACATCCACAATGACGCACAGCCCCAGGGAGTGGGCTTGGTCGACGAACCGCCGCAGGTCGTCGGGGCTGCCGTACGCGCCTGCACCATGGGCAGTGGTCGTGCACACAGCCAGCGCCATGAAAATACGCGGGCCGTAGCCCCATCCCAAGCCAGCCCCCACCCGCCAAGCTGACTCGGTATCCAGCAACCATGCATCACCACTGATATTACGCACCGGGCGGGGCCATCGGTAGTCCCGTATCGTACACCCCACCCCAGCCACCCCCAGACGTCGTTCTGATCCGCTACTCAGCAATATGCATCACAGGATGGTACCACCCACCGTGCAGGCACAGTGCAGGCACATGAGCAGGCGCGGGCTGTGCCCCCATGCCACACCCGCCCCCACCGTACTCAGCAATCCTGCATCACCGTTGGGTCTATATCCACCAGGGTCCGTGGGGCTCCCCTACTACCCACCGTGGAGGGCCACGAGCAGGCGCGGGTTGTAGCCCCATGCCACAGCAGCACCATTCCACACTAGCCCCGTTCAACGACAGCCCCATCTATAAACATCACCCGTTCTGCTGACTCGTCATTCAGCACTGCTGAATGGCATTACCCACCGTGCAGCGCCATGAGCAGGCGTGGGTTGTAGCCCCACGCGTCGCTGTGCTCCGACAGGGGCATCAGCTGCACCGCCGTGAAGCCCAGCGAGGCCACGTGCTCCAGGCGGGACGTGGCGGCCGCAAGCGTGCCCTGGGGTGGAGGCAGAGCAGAAGGGCGAGCGACACACTTGCAGTTTGCATGTCGGTTTTAGCTTTCCGGTAGATATGTACATTGCTCGATGCGGAGCCAAGCCTCCTGCAACCCGGTACGTGAGGACAAGTGGAGTGGAGTACGGCAAGCAACACACTTGCAATCAGCAGCAAATAGCGGCGGCGATGGGGTTGGGGTGGTTCACTCCATGCAGAGCTCAGGCCGTATTTGCCAACCACACACGAGTATTATGAGAAAGGAACTCTCTCGTATTATCGCTCATCCCACACACCAACCCGTCCAGGCCCTGTCCCCCGCACACTGCCGTACAGTGCCGTACCTCGGGTGTGAACGACCCCACGTGCATCTCGTAGATGAGGTACTCGTCGAACGGCCGCGGCGCGTGCCCGCTGGCAGGCGCGCTCCATTCGAATCCCGCCGGGTCGTCCAGGAAGCACCAGTCGCTGTCGTACTCGGCGCTGCGGGCGTACGGATCGCGGCGGCTGAGCGTACGGCCGTCGTGCGTGTAGATCCGTACGCAGTACGCGTCGCCGTGGGCCAGCGCGCCCGGGACGAGGCGGGCGGAGAAGTCGTCACCGTACCGCGACAAGGGCACTTCTTTGCCAGAGTCCTGCAGTAGGAGTGGAGTGCAGCAGCAATGAAAGGCGGATAGCGGCAGCATGGACATAACGACGTTGACCGAATGTGTACGGCGGCTGTGAACGCCGTACCGCGACAGGGGCACCTGCTTGCCAGAGTCCTACGTGGGACGAGACCACACACACACACCGGGAGGCACCCGTCACAGCGAATTGTGGTACCTCGACAGACGCAACGCCCTTCCAGAGTCCTGCACGAGGGGCGGCGTGCAGCACGCGAAGCCCCGCCGTGCGTCCCTCACACGCCGTGTGTCGCTGTTGTTGCTTGTCCCCCTTTGGGCCTTGGAGTACAGTTGTGGCTGCACGCGTGCGCCACCACAGCGCGAAGCTCCGTCACCGTCACAGCTCAAATCCGTTGACATGCTAAACCCGACCCTTGAGATACCCACCCTGAGCAGCAGTGTCGCGTGTGCTGCGTGCGGTGCCCAAGCTCTGGACGCCACCTTGCGCTTTGCTTGCCTTGACGTGCTGAGAGAACGCACTACCCACACCGCCCACCCTGAGCAGCAGCGCCACCCGCGCCGCGTGTGGTGCCCACACCCGGAACGCCACCTCATCTACAAACCACCTCCCTTGGTCCACACATTGATGCCTGTTCCCGCCCACAGGAGGCCACGCTCAGCAGCACGGCAACACGAACTCACCCTGAGCAACAGCGTCACCCCCGCCGCGTGCGGCGCCCACACCCTGAACGCCACCTCGCCGCCCGGTAGGACCGTCATGCCGGGGCGGCAGTCGGTGGGGGATGCGGAGACCAGCTCAGGCGCAGGCGTGAACACGGTTGGGCTATGGGAAAGGGGGGGCGGGACGTGTGGGGGTCACAGCAGAAGGGCGGGTGGAACCGACAGTAGGGAGATCGGCAAGGCTGAAATGCAGATACCAGCTCTGGAGCAGGCGTGAAACTGGCGGGGCTGCGGGAAAGATGGGGTGGGAGGTGTAGCGGGTATGACCGCATGGCGGGACTCAGCGTGGGGTAGGGATAGCGCCGCAGGTCATGCCACCCTTGGGTGCGACTACTGACAGTGAGTTCTCGCCCTTACGGCCAAGCAGCTCCGCTATGGTGAAGGCCCTTGCACATCCTCTCACCTGACACGAACGGAGGGTGGGCAGCAGCGAACACGCGGCGGGTGTGTGTGGCTGCCTGGCTGGGGTAGGTGCAAGGTGCACCTCCGCTCCGATCACCCTCTCACCTGACGCGGGCGGAGGGCGGGGCGTCCTCCGCATCGCTGGACACGTACTCAGCCTCCAGTTGGGCGGCCCGCAGAGGGGTGGGGAGCGGGCGGAGGTGGGTTGCGGGGAGGTGGAGGGGGCAGGGGGAGGCGGTGCGGAGGCATGGCGGGAGTGCTGCGGGGCTGGGACGGGCGGCGCCTGTGGGAGGGTACCGTATGTTCCAGGGGATGGCAGTGGGAGGGGTTGGGGGAATGGGTGGGAGGCAAGGGGTGTTGAGGTGGGGGGATGAGAGTGATACACCCGGAAGCAGCATGCGGCAATTCAGGTTCCAACCCCGGGGTCGCATGCCCAAGGGGCTAGGGTCTGGCACGTGGCCGATGCCTTGAAAACTACAGCCGAAGGCGTGGGCAAGTGCTAAGCTGTAATATGTTTAAGCTGCAGGTCAGTATCTGCCCTAGCGCTTTGGCTGATACGATATGCCCATTTCCGTCAGCCTGTAACGTCCACAGCTTGCTCGACATGAAATACCTAAATGGACCAACCTCGTCAATGTTTTCAAACCTCTCCATACATTACCTGTTGTTATTGACGGAACTACATTGTTTCCTGCGGAGTTCAGGGCCTGGACAGGGTTCCGATGCGCCGGGCGAAAAGCTCTTGCGCTACGCTGCGCCAGCGACGATCTGTGGTATGCTTGCATGCCAGGCGATCACGAATGATAATAGGCTCCTACTAAAAGGCCTTCCTAGGGCTCGAGAGGTTCCAACGGTATGGCTTTTGTAAGGCGATTGGGTTTGTCACGAAGCTTGCAAAGGCGTGCTGTCCCACAGGACAGTATAGTATGAGTAGAACAGCACAGTCGTTGCGTCCATAGCAAGTATGCTGAGAGGATAAGTTATTCCCGAGGGTATCGCCGTACATTCTGGTCTCGGGCCCGCGGGTCGCAGCAGGTCGCAGCGCACTGCAGCGCACGAGGCATAAGCTCCTTACAAACGCAGTTTGAATGGTGAATCCGGAAGGCAGTCGCTGTATCTGTTATGTATCCACTTCCAGACCCTCAGCAGAACACAAAACACGCCTGCCAATGTTGGGGCGTGTCCCCATACGGCCCACTTGCCCGGGTCGCACAACGCAAGCATGCACACGTGAATCTCTTGTGCCAGTGCCGTACGGTAGTCCAGGGGCAATGCGGCATAACTCGGCGCCTAGTGCACATAGGCTCTTGTCTGGCCCAAGGTCGCCAGCAGTGCAGCAGCACGATAGCGATTTGGGGTCTGGGGCAGGGGACAGCGGGAGATGGGTTGGGGGCAGGGGAGCCCTGGTTGGTGGTACGCGTAAAACGCGAGAAACCATGTAAGGCGTCAGGGAATCGCGGAAACGTTGGTGCCTGCACGCGAAGGGAAGTGGGTTGACAAGCCGAAGGCAAAACAACAGCAAGGTACCGGTCAGGGGTACCGGTACCCACAGTTACCTGGGAATCCCAGTCGGTTGGGGGGCATGCCGTACCGGTACGCCCGATTGGTAGAAGCCACCAATCCAGTCCCAGAGCATATGTTCCCGGGAAGGGACCCTAGGCGGGCTGGCAAAGCCCACATGCGAGAGGCTACACGAGGGGAGCTCCCCTGCATCCAGGCATACCGTTAATCCGTGTCAGCAAGCAGTTGCGAGGTAATACATAACACTAAGCCTGAGCAAGCAGCAATATCGAAGTACTTGATACTTTTCCTTACACAGCTCAACGCTACCATGAGTTCATCACTTGCCATCCGTCGCTGTGCAAACGCAACGCCTCGTCGCTGCGCCCTGACCGCTTGCGAACGGCCGCGTCCAAAGCGCATCACTCCCAGGGTGTTGCCAGAATCAGGCGCCGCGCCGTCGCTCTCGAAGGACCGTGCGGAGCTCATCGCCACAGGCTTGTCGGAGGCCACCGTTGACGCCATCCTTACAGTTCGATCCAAATTTGCGACGAAGGACGATGTCAAGAAGCTCAAGCGGGACGTCGTCCTTTTGATGCTGCTGTCTGTGCTGACGCGCGCCCCCCCAACGCCCGACACCCCGCTCGGGGCTATGATAGCAGCCTTCCTAGGGCTATGGTCACAGCTTTCTCCAAGCTGGCCAACCTTTTGAGCCTCAGGCGTGGCGCGGAGTAAAAGGGGTGGGGGCGGGGCTCGTACTGACTTCTAGTACGGTAGCCTGTAGGGACCTCTTGCTTTGCGTGTAGCTTCCAACTCTGTAGCTTCACCCTTTCTCACCTTAACATGTGATTCAGCGACTGAGAGGTCCCATCCACTAATGCCTTGTGCAGGCCGCAGTAAGAGGGCTGATTACCCAATGAGGGGGGCCGGCTCGGCGGGTGACTGCAGCTATTGGCTACCGTCCTGGCTCAATAATCGAGCGCCAATGAGGTACCTGCACTCTGCTTGAGTGTTGAGTAGGAGGAATGGTTTTGTGCGTTTTTTGTGCAAAGACACGTTTGCTTGTGGTAGAGTGAAAACGGCGGTGGAGCGGGAAGTAGGAGGCGGGGCAGCATTGGGATTGCACTGATCAGGGACGGAGCCGTGGTCAACGATTTTGTTGTGGGTTGTGTTTGCATTCATCCCTGGCCAAGCGGCAAGCAGCAGTAGCGGAATAAGTGACCCAACCTGTCACGCGGGTGGCAGCAATCAACCTGTGTTGACCGCCTGTGACTCGCTGCACACGTTCTAGTGGAAGCATTACCGGTATACAGGAACACGGAGCACTGAGGCGATTGATCGATGAGAGATGGCACGTGGCATGCCATGGTTGAACAGGTCAGCTGCTGCCCAAACCAGTTAAAGCTGTGTGGCCATGTTAGTATTTCTTGCTCGGTGTGTGTTGAGAGTAGCACCGTTTGTACACCCGATGTAGGTTTTGTGACTGTGTGTATTCTGGGTCGCTGGTCGCACAATGCAAGCCTTCAGGCTCGCTCTATCCTCGTGGCAATTGAAGGGCCAACCACGTGCCCATTGCCTTACTACGAGCCGCTTATTCATCATTGGGTACAATGTCCCGTGCTTACCATGGAGGGCGACAGCGCCGAGATTCCTCGTTTTCATTTGTTATTTCTATTACCCTGCTGTAACCCTCTTTGTTCTTGGCACTTCGTTGGGGTTGGCGCTGTCCCTGTCGACATGGTACGGGCGCTGTACGGGGGATGTTTTTCATTCTGGCAGTCCCTCGCAACGGTGCGCTGAGTGCCGTACATCCCGTGTCCCTGGGTGATGCTGGAAGCGTCGGCTTACCATACGTGTCTTGCATTCGTGTAAGCCTAGCATGGAGTTAAACCTGCAAACAATCATACTACCTTTGTCAACGGACACAACTGGCTAACTCCCCCGTACAGCTGCCTCGTATCCGGATCCTCCTGGGCAGAAGGGTGGTGGGGAACCACGAAAGGTGGCTGCTTGTGCTCTGTAGATGCGTCTTGGCGAGAAGCTATGTAAGGGTGGGACCAGGCTGTGGTAGGGAGAACTGAAGGCCCGCTCGTCGTGGCCTATCCTTTGACGGAGCTGGTTGCTCCTTTCCGTACAGCGGGAGGGGTGGGAAACCCCGTGTCCTTGATTGCCGGGACCAGCTCTGTTTCCCGAGCGGGACAGGGCTGGGCTTTGGAAGGGGACCAAAACTGTAAATCCATACATACGGACACAGCTCGACAGCTGTACTGCGTTGTACCAGACAGCAGGCCCCTAACCAGCTAGCATTACCGGGATTTCACAGTTGGACAGAGAGTAGCATCTTCTCCACTGAGAGCTAGACTCCATCTCTTGCGGCTGGGGAGCACGTCAACAGCGTGCCTGTGGTCGCCCCCCAGCAAAGGCCGAATGGAACAAGTAAAACCTTACAGCCATGTAGCCAGGCAGATCTTAGTACAGTCAGTACCAGAAGGGCAGGGCTGCCTGCTGGATGCAAGCAGTGCCAGAGAGGGGTACAGCGCTCCTGTCGACGACCATGCTGGCCAGCACAGCAAACAGCAACCGCATCATGTCTATCATGCGTATCCGGGTACTGGATCCTGCTGGGTCCCACACAGGGGAGCTCCCCTGGTCCCCTCCCCTGGTCCCACATCCTTCCTTTCCTGTGGGAATGCCCTGAATTCTGCACCGCTAGCTCGCCACACAAACAGGCCGCCGTCGCCCGGACTTCACCTTCTTCGCACCTGATCACCGCTCACTACCTCCAGGGCACCATTGCAATCCGGACTCTCCTCCCCCGCCACAGCACACAAGGTTGCCGCAGCCCCATCCCCCAACTCTCCATTTTCCAACCGCCCCTGCCAACCCCAAACCGCCTCGCCCCGCACCCGCTCACCACATCAACCTCCCGACTGCACCTCTCCTCCTACACCCTACACCTTGATCTCCTCACCCCCAGCCCCGCCATCCTGCCCTCCAGCCTCCCCTCACCCCAGCCCCGCCAGCCCCCCCTCACCCCAGCCCCGCCAGCCTGCCCTCCAGGTCCCTGTGGTGTATCGCCATGGCCTGGTACGTCCTGCCCATGCCGCCCTCGCCCTCGCCCACCAGCCGCTCGTACCCCGCCCGCAGCGCCGCCGCCTGCTGCGCACTGCCACGTGCCGTCAGCGCCGCCAGACGCGTGTCGATGCCCAGGGCGCGCAGGAAGGCGGCCTGCGGCACGGGGCCCGAGGTGGACACGGGGCCGCCAGGGGAGGCGGCGCCCACGCGCAGGGCTCCGAAGTCCACCCAGGCGGACAGGTCGGCGGTTCCGGGGCGGTCCAAAACCTGAAGCGGGGTGCATGACGATATTGGAATGTGTCGGGGGTCAGGGGGAGTTAGTCTTGGGGTGTTGTGGGTGTATGTGGTGCCCCTGGGGCGCAAGCGGATCAGACCAGTGGGCGGTTCAGGGCGGTCGAAGACCTGGGCGTGGCCTGCGGGGTAGAGGGACATGGCGTGTTGCCTGCTATCGTAACGGATGGACCGTGGGTCCCCTCGGGCACGTGCCCACCGTACTGACTGAGCGTGCCCCCAGGAAGGTGTGCAAGCTTGCAGTGGCGTGGCGCGCGAAAGTACATCCCAGGCCGTCGGCCATGCTGCCACCTCCGCGCCACTCACCCCCACGCCGCGGTGCGCCCGGATGGCCATCAGCGAGTCGCTGTACGGCTCGTCGCGGCCGTAGTCGATGACTAACGCCGCGCCGCCGTACCGCCCGATGCGCTGCGCCAACCGCTCCGCCGTTGCCATGCCCACGGCGCTGATCTGCAGGGAGTGTGTACCCACCAGGACGGCCGGCGATGGGCTCACGCACAGTGACACATTGTCTTTGCCCTGCTGCTGGAGTTGGCAATCAACCACTGTACCAAGGCCCCTTGATTCACACCTCGACAATGCAATTGGCCCATTCAAGCAGACATTTACGTGTCCCCTGTTCCCCTCACCTCGAGTGCCTTCACCTTCTCCGCAGTCTCCTTGTCCATCCCCGCCAGTCTCCGAGGCACCAGCAGCGCAGAAGCCGGCGTGGGGGCAGGAGACAGCACCAGCCTCAGACCGCTGCCCGACACCCTGCCCTGGCCCCCGCTTCCTCCTTTCCCTCCTCCCCCTTCTCCGTCCCCCTCGCCGCCCGGCTTTTGCTCGGCTGGCCGCCCCTCTCCGGATGAGTCATCCTCATCGTGTACGACATCCACCATTTTTTCCAGCCACCCGCGCTGCCCGTCCCGTACGAACTGGTGTACGGGCAGCGCGTCGAAGAACTCGTGCGCGATGTACAGCGTGGGGTGGGGCCCCTCGGGTACGGCGTCCAGCGTGGCATGCCACCGCACCTGCAGTCGTACAGTCGTACGGCAAATCTTACTAAAGGCTTTTGCGCCAACAACAGATGCGGAACTTCCCAGGCTCGACGAACCCCACCAATCAAGCCCCAACCAAAATGCCAGACAGCACGCCCCCGCCATACCTCCACCGCGACCCTGCACGCTGGTCCCATAAGTGTTACGATACCCCTATGCCCTGGCTGCTACCCCCAATAACCGACCAGCTGCAACTCACCGGCCGCTGGTTGAGGCCCGAGACGCCCTGATCCGGGCTGTAGAAGTCCCTGCCGCTGCCCTGCCCTGGCCCCTGCCCCTGCCCCTGCCCTTGCCCCTGGCCTTGGCCCAATAGGGGCGGCAAGCCGGCACGCAGCCACTCCTCCTCAGACCCCTTGTGCCTGTGAGGTTGGCACACATGGATACCAGCCACTTTGTAAGGCACTTCAGACACAAGGCATGCCTGAACGAGTTTTGTGCGTTACACCCCTCGTCCGAGTACGGTACCGGTATGTAGAAGCTTGCGCACAAGCACCGCGCCACACCGTCAACCGGGCCCCGTGCCGCCAGCACGGAGAAACGTCCATGCCAAACTGGCCCTACCCGCTCACCCGTGCGGCCCCTTGTCCTGCTGCTGCTGCTGCTGCTCGCAGTGCAGCGCCGCCCACTGCATGGCCCTCAGCGCGGGGCTCATCTCCACCATGTGCACGCACGACAGCGCGGAGCAAAACTCCTTGAAGCCTGCGTGTTGTAGTGGGGGTGAGCTGACACCAGTAATTCCACAAGTCCGTATCCATGGACACACGGGGCAAGGGGAGCAGTTATGCATAGCCGTGTGCAGTAGGCTGCAAGGGTACTGGCGCACCGGTCCATCCGCTCTTTAGCGCAAACTCCGTCCAACAGCATATACTGAAAACGTCATGCACACGTACCCCAAACGCAACCATATGCTTGGTCCCTCACGCGCACAGGTTGGCTAGGGCCCTATCCGCTGAGGCACCCCACCAGGGCTGCCAGGGCGCGACTCTGTTCCCCAGGCCCGCGCTCATCACTGGTGGTGTTACGGTGGTGTTACGGTACTAAGCGATTTACTAACCTGCCGTGCCGCGCAGCAGGTCCGCCATAAGCGTGCCCCTGCCAGGCCCCAGCTCTACCAGCTGCAGCCCCACCCTCCGGCCCCGAGATCTTGAAATCAAAGGATTGTGCACGCATGCAGCAAGTTAACCCACCCGCCGTGCCGCGCAGCAGGTCCGCCATGAGTGTGCCCCTGCCAGGGCCCAGCTCCACGAGTTGCAGCCCAACACTCCGGTCCGCCCCGCAGCAACAGGACAAGGCCATGCAAGAAGTCAACGCACCTGCCGTGCCGCGCAGCAGGTCCGCCATAAGCGTGCCCCTGCCAGGGCCCAGCTCCACCAGCTGCAGCCCCGCCGGCCGCCCCATCTGCATCCACGTGTGCACGCACCAGATGCCCACCAGCTGCGTAGGGACAGGGGCAGGGGTCAGGGGCAGGGGGCGAACAAGGGGAGCGGTGGGAGGTGAGAGGTGAGGTCGCGTGCAAGCACATCACAGGGTCAGTGCTGTGGTATGACGCCTATGACAGTCCAACACCTCCACAATAGCCCCTGGTGGCCGAAACAGTCTGTGCACTGGCTATGAGGCCCCGCTCAATCAGCGGCTCTGCCGCCGCCGCAGCGCGCACCTGCCCAATCATGGAGCCCCGCACCCAAGGGGCGACCCGCCCAGTCCACATTACCACAATGCAGCGTAGTCAAGAGTCCCTATCACATCTCCGCCTTCACAGTACTACATCTTCGCCTCCACCCGTTGATCAGCCATGCAGCTTACCAGCAGCCTCTCGCGCGGCCCGCTCCTACGAGTCAGCCCGCTCCTAGACTGCCGCCATGGCTTCCCCCTCCCCACGCTCACCTCCCCGAACATCTGCGATATCTCTGGCGAGGTGACAAAGTCCCCAGCGCTGCCGAACACGTCTCGGCCCATGTAGAAGCCGCCCTGGGGGCTGGTCAGGCAGTCCTGCAACGGCCAGCGGTTGGGGGAGGAGCGTGTGCTTGTAGGTATAGCGGTGGTTGCGGTTTGTGTGCGTGCACTACTGATGGTGTACGCGTGGTGCTATTTCCCTTACGAGCAACTGGCACTGTGATAGCTCTGGGCGCGGCTGTTTGACTACAGTAGCCATGCGCAGCCCCCAACGGCAAGGTCCCCACGTGCCACGTGCCTCCTCACCTGCATGTACTCGGCCAAAGAGATGGGGCCTCCCCTGACCTGATCATGGGGAACCCACACATATTTCGGTGGCTACGCAGGGATATTGAGCAACTATATATATGGGGCTTTATGGGCTCCTCGCGTGCGCCGCCGTCGGGATTGTGCATTCCAAGTCAGGCGGACGGGTTGGTGCCAAGCGGCGGGCATCACCGGCCGTTTCCAGTCCCATACACCCATGGCCTACGGTTGTGCTGTCAGCTGCGCAGCCCTATAAACAGAGTGTGTACAGAGTGGTGGTCAAGGATGATCTAAAGGGCGATGGCGCCACAGCAAAGGACTGGGGTTGGCCTGGCGGCACGCGTACGTGGTCCGGGGGCCCACCATGATCTTTGCCTTGATGTGCGCCAGCAGCGCGGAGTTTCCTGCTGCTGAAGCTGCTGCCTGACCGCTCGCTGATGGTGCCGTAGGTCTGGGCGCGCCAGCATCTGCCGCAGGCGCGTCGGTGCTGGTGGCATGGTACCGTTTCGCCGCAGCCCACACTGCGCAGGTCCGCTGCTCGACGCGTCCTAAAGATGCATATATGGAACTTAGGAAGGTCGTTCGTGGAGACATGGCCCTTCACGACACATGCAGATTCAAAACGACGGGTATCGGAAAGGGACCTGTTGCAATTGTGTTAGGGTAGGCCCAAACACGTCTGTGCCACGTAAAGCGACAGTGTAGACATAGTTTTATAATGGGCACACCCACAGGCCAACGTGACCATTTCTCGTTACTGCTCACCTGACGTCTCACGGCAGCCCACACCAAAACTGCCTAGGCCGTGGCGTACGAAGCAAACTCTTCTTACCATCATCCACTGAATATGCTGAAAAAAATTGCGAGCGCGCAATCGTCTTGCCTTTAGCACAATGTTGCACACTGCAGCGTGACAGAACTAGAGTCAGCGCGAGCGACAGGACGGGCGCATGTACATGATACCTTACATGATGGATGGTATCATTCCACCGTAATGCTTGGGCAGCTGTCGGTCCTGCCGGCAAACCTGCGGGCATGTGCTCATGGTGCTCGCCCAGCACCAAGCCATGGCTGTGCCTCGCGCTACCTCCTCTCCCCGGCGCATACTGCGACCCTGGTCCCGTTGCTCCTTGTCCTACTTTCCCATCACCTGGCTTCAGCGCAACAGCCTTCATCACAGCCAGCGGCTCCGCTGCCTGGGGGCCCCTCCGTCAACGGCAGCGTGGGCACAGGGGGATCATCAGCCCCCCTCGCTCCACAACCTCCCGCCCCACCACCTCCCAACTTGACAAGGGACGTGACAGACAGCATGGGGCTGGTAGCCGCCCTCCGGGAGTTTGCAGCCATGGGCCTGAACCCGTTTGCGCCGGTGCGAATCAACCTGGCTGCCGGGACCTTCCTCCTGACCGACCCAGATCCACCTGAGATCACCTTCAACCTAAACCTGGTCGGATCTGGGTCGGCAGAGCTGACCATAAGCAGCAGCGGCAGCAGTAGCAGCAGCAGCAGCATCGGAGGCAGCACTGGCGGGTCCACAGCAGGGGGCGGTGGGGCAGGTGCAGGTAGTGGCTTAAGCAGCGGCGGAACGGTCATCGATTGCGGAGGGGTGGACCGGGAGGCCTTCATCTTCACAGGCGCACCCTTTGCCGTACAGGTACGTTACTGCCGTACATACCAACGCCAAGGGTTGTCAGCGGTGTGCAACCATTCGTTCTGTAACTCTTACTCGGGAGGGTTGCCGTCTGCCGTGGGCTTCCGCTGCCGGTGCCCCATTCCAGGATGTGACCATCACGCGCTGCGGCGGGCGCGCCCCCTTGTACGTCAACATCACGGGCTTCGCGTTCGGCCTGGTGGAGCTGCGCGGCCAAGTACGGCGTACGGCCTTTGTGCGCAACACGGGCACGATGGCGGGTGCGTGCACGTGCCGGTGTTACGGACAGGCAGCGAAGGCCGCAGTTGCTACATTTCAGCGTCCCGTGCGCCCCATCAGCCTTGCCTTTCCTGCGGTTCAGCGCTTTGGTAGAGCACTTTGGGGCTTGCAAGCGCCCCGTCCGGCCAGCCTGGTCACGTGGTGCGACACGCGGAATGGCAAAAGGGGTGGTTCCGCGCGTTGCTAAGACACTGCAGCGGCCGTATACCTGCTGATTGCAGCGGCAACCAAGCTGCGCAAGCTGAGCTGGCCAGCTGAGATCCCTAGTGGGGGGCTACAGTGCCTTTCCGCACCTGCAAGTGCTGTTAACTGCCCGACTCGCACGCAAGACGCACGTGCCGAACTGTCAGGAGGCAACATGCCAATAGTCATCCAATGCGTGCAGTGAGGTTTGCAATGAACAGTTGTTGTCCGTGCGCTCCCCAGGTGCCGTGGCGGTGCCGGATGAGGCGTACCTGGGCCTAACGATCAGCGGCTGCCTGTTTCGCAACAACACGGGCAGGAGCAGACCCGGACAGGAGGACTATGTGTACGGTGGGTATGGGTGGCTGGCTCCGACTTGGAGGCAATGCGCACCAACATCAGATGTGTCCGTGGTTCCTGCCCTTCCCCTCGTCCCTGTGTATGCGGACGGATACTCTTCAAGTAACGCAACGTGACGCGCTTCCGCAACTCGCCCCTGCGCTGTATGACTATGGCGCTTTATGACCCCATCTTACTTGTGCACCTTGCCGCCGCACCCAGACTGTGACCACCAGGACGGCCAGACGCTGCGCTACCAGACAGGAACCTGACCTACGCAACAGCACACACTGGTTCATGTGTTGCGGTTCGGGTGCCGTTGCTTTCTTCACCTCGCCGCCCCAGATTACGACTACCAGAATGGTCCGACGCGGCGCCCCGCGCTGCCCGCCTCTGCGCTGCGGTTGGGGCGGGTCAGCAATATCGTGCAGGACTGCGTATTCCTGGACAACAGCCTGGGGCCGGTCATACCGGAGACGCTGTGGGAGCCAAAGACGGTGGGTCCTGGGTCGAGGGGCTGGGGTAAGCGCAGTGCATGTGAAAGGGTTCTGCGCCTGAGTGTTACTGCAGGCCTGCGGGGAGCGGTGTAAGGCGTCCGGGTGCAAGCTTTGTAACGTGGCTGGGCTGCTGTTACGCCCATTGGCTGTACAATGTATACTGAGTACAGACCGGAGTATAAGGAACCCGAACGGCATTGGGTGGCATTACGGGTGTTAGGGTAGGCGAGCACATCTGCACCTTCGTCCCTGAGGCCACCGCTTCACCCTGCCCCTAACCCTCCCCACAGGTCAGCGCCCCCTTGGAGGTGGCTTGTGGCCCAGGGCCGTCCACTGCACAGATCACCAACTGCACCTTCAGGGTACGTCGATGGGGCTGCGGTGCGGGGGTGGGCTGGGCAGGCAGGATGTTGCTTTCGTGCTCTGAAGCTGCACGGCACCAATCACTGTATCCGACCGGCCCTGCGCCTTTGCATATGGGGGAAAGGGGAAGTCAGCCGTCGCTCCATGGCTCCCGGTGCCTGCCTGTTGCCTGTTGCCTACTTGCCATTACGACAGCCCAGCAATATATGCCCAAAGGGCCCTCGCATCAATTTCAACAACTTCACCTTCAGCTGTTAATAAGATGGTCGATTTAGTAAAATATCCAGTTATTACGCAAAAAACATGTATTGCAGTACGTTACGGGGGCTACAACCCCAATGCACTCTTACTTGCATATTCCTGCGTGAGCGCTTCTTTGCGCTTTTGCTCCGCCACATACTGCAGAACAACGCGGGGGAGCAGTCTGGGGCCATCTACGCGCATGGCCTCCAGGACGGGGACCTGGCCAACGGCGACCCCTCCACCGTGGGCTGCTCCGTGCGGCTGTCCAACAGCACCCTGGAGGGCAACATGGGCACGCATGCAGGCGCCGTATACATGTCGTGAGCAATGCCCGTGCGCGTGCTTTTATAAGATGCCGTAAGAGTTCTTCATGTGCACGTTACGCCCGTGCGTGCGCGCTCTTCGGTTGCCGTGCACGAGTCGTGAGGCGTCTTGCCGAGTGTGAGGCGGTAGTGGATTGTCTCTGTGGGACTTTTTGCATATTGGTTGGTAGCTCGAGCTAGGGTGCTGGCAGTGCAACATAAGGACGCCGCCTGCTTTAGCTCTGCGTGGGCCCGGTAAGTGCCAACGCCCAGCGTGCCACCAGGTGCGTACCCTTTGCTCCTTCACCTCCAGTCACACCGCATCTCCAGTCACACCACATCTCCAGTTACACCACATCTCCAGATACACCGCATCTCCAGATACACCACATCTCCAGTCACATCACATCTCCAGTTACACCGCATCATGTCCTGCACTGCTAACAGGCTTTCTTCCGCTTCATCCCCCGCTTGCCCGCAGCTGCCCCGTGCGCACCAGCTCCTGCACCGTGGCCCTGGAGGACAGCTCCGTGTCGTACAACGCAGCACCGCACAGCGGTACGGTACTGCTGTACGGCAGCGGCGTGCAGCTCAACATGACTAACGTGACGGTGGCGCACAACTTTGGCGGCGGCGTGGGGAGCACCGAATCGGCCATTATTATGGAGAACTGCAGGTAGGGGTCGTGCCGACACTGGTTTGTGCGTGGGCTTGTGCTTAGAATTCATGATGACCGCGCTTTGGCCGGCAAAAACAAAGAACGAGAGGCGGCGCCTTGGCGTTCTGCCTTGTGGTCCGGCGTAACTACGACCACTGGCCATTAAGGGAGAATGGCACATGGGGGTAACGGCACATGGGTTGAACGGGCATGAGGGTAACGGCACATGGGGTGAACGGGCCATGAGGGTCACGGCACATGGGGTAGCGGCACACGATTCGGCCGTCATCATGAACAACTGCAGGTAGGAGTCGTGCGGTGGGTCTGCGAACCCAAGCTCATGCTTAGTTGCCATGATAAAGCTCATTGCCAGGCCGCTATAAGTAACAGACTCTGCTTTCCTTTCCTGTCCTCCCTTTCCTTCCCTCTCCCGTTCCTCTCCTTTTCATCTGTGCTGCTTGGCATCGCGCATTCAGGCCCCTCGCATGCCGTTGCCGCCACCCCTCCATTCAACCCCAGGCTGCACATCAACGCGCGCTGACCCCGGGTCACCTTATACTCGTTACGCACTATCACTTTTAACTAATCTTCTCGTTGTTGACGCCGCAGGCTGCACAACAACAGCGGTCTGTCGTACGGCGGCTTCAGCTCGTGGGGCGCCGGAGTCAAGGCCAGGGGCTGCAGCTTCACGGCCAACGCGCCCATGCGCAGGGCCAGCCCAACGGCGGCAGCCAACGCCATCTTCAACGCATACGGGTGAGGCCTTTAGCCACATGCCTCCCTTGCTGTTCATGCTTGGGGGAGCCCTTTCGGTCGCGAGATGATCCCTCTGCCATGCAACAGGCTGTCGCGACCCTTGCGGTCGGCGTAACCGCTTCCGTTCTTCCGCTGCCGTCACGGTTGATCCCTGCGAACCACCAAGTCGTCCCATACCGTACACACACACCCCCAACGTCCCGCGGCAGGAACGAGTTCACAGACTGCGTGTTCGAGTCCAACTGGCTGCACGCGCTGTTCATCTCCGCGGCGGACCTGCAGGCGCACGGCTGCGCCTTCCGCCGCAACGCCGTGCTGCAGGGGTCGGTGGACGCCAGGGGAGGGGCCCTCATGCTGCTGGACAGCGTGGAGGGGTCGGCAGTCAGCGTGAGTGAAAGGACTGGATGAACAACTGGATTCATGAGTGGGTAGTAGAGAGACGCATCCAGAGTTCATGTTGGGGGATAAGGCGGCTGACACGCGGGCGGCCTTGCCTGACTCCGGGTGCACAACATGGCACCGGGGCAGTGCAGGGCAGGGAGGAACCGATGCCGTGAGTGTAACGTCGTGCTGCTGAGGCCGATTGGCGCGCGGAAGGGGGCCTCATGGGGAATGGGGAGGAAGCTGAAGGGACTGCCATGCGGGGTGGGGTGGGTTCGGGTATGTACTTGTGGACAGCGTAGAGGGGTCAGCACTCGGCAGTCAGCGTCAAGCCGGCGGAGGGAGAGCGAGGCGGGCGCTCATCTCCGGCTGGGCGGCGCTGTAGGGGTCAGACGTTTGCGTACGGGGGTGTGCACAACTTGTGGCACTTCCTACTCATGTGGGCTGACGCGCAGAACTGCACCTTTGAAGGCAACGTGGCGGTGGCGGGCGGCGCCGTGCAGCTGTTCGGCAGCAACGAGATCCACTTCACCAACTGCACCTTTGCGGGGTATGTGGCGGGCGGGGCTGGTGTTGTTGGGTTGATGGGAGGGGTTCAGAAGGTGCTCAGTGCATCGTAACATTTTGCATCACGTGCAACTCCTCGTTACTTAATAGCATACACGGGGCTTCCTGGCGAGCTGAACTACCCAAGTAGGAGTTCCCCCTAGGCAGCTTTGCTGCAGCAACCGCCTGCAACCGCAGCTTCATTAACTCCGGGACCTCCCGGAGCACCCGGGGTTCCTTTAATGACTGCTTTCATTGCTTTCTGCATCCCCTTGACTGCACAACAGCAACCGCGCGCTGTCTGGCGGCGCCGTGGACGCGGAGGTGCCCGCGCAGCCCCTCAGCGTGGCCAACTGCACCTTCCTACAAAACACCGCGGAGCCGCTGGGCAGCAGCCTCAACGCCACGCTGCCGCCCCTCGCGCCCGGGTAGGGGGTTTGGCGCGGCAGATGTCCTCGCAGAGTAACTGTATTTAAAGCCTGCCTAGGTAGAAGGCGTGGAGATAGGCGTGAAGATGGTGGGGGGCACTGGGCAGCAGCCTCACTGCCACGCTGCCACCTTCGTCACCCAGGTGTGCCTGTGGTAACGATGTTGTGAGAATGTGTTGTGAGGACATCAAGCAGCATGAATCTTGGGGGTGTGTGACCATTGACAGAAAAAGCACACACGGTTGGGATTCCATGCGAAAGTGATGTGCTGGACCTGCATTAAGTATCTGTGAGCAGTCCTCCGCACGCACTGGGCGCGTGGCCTGTCCTTACCACCTTACTTGCCGCTGCGCAACCTTGGCGTTCCCCTGGCTGCTGCCCCTGTGACACGTGGCAGGGACGTGCGCGTGTGGCCGTGGGCGTACGCCCGCCTGCAGAACGACACGAACGCCCTCAACGAGCCAGGCCTGTACGACTATTACGACAGCCCTGGCGGCGGCGACGGCGGCGGCGGCGACGGCGGCGTGGTCAACGGCTCGTCAACGGTGGTGTCGTTGGCGGCTGTGGCGGCGCCGCCGGAGAGCTGCGGCAACGGCGGCGGCGGGGCGCTGTGCGTCCGAGGCGCGCAGAATGTGCAGGTAGACAGGAATGGTTACCGTATCCCACATTCCCAACGGCAGTCCGGGCTATCGGATCTGGTTGCATGGCAGCCTGGTTGCTACGATGCACTGGCTTTGCGCTTGGCGGCAACACCGCGCGGGTGTGCTGGAAGGGCACAGATCAGCAAACCTACCTTACTCCCGTGCCGTCCGCGGTACCATCGTCCCTCACCGCTGTCCTTGCATCCAGGTGTCCGTGTCCGCTTGCACGTTTGCCGGCAACACTGCGCTGGTGGGCGGCGGGATGTTCGTGTCCAGCGGCTCACGGTGCAGGGAGAGCGCGGGGTGCTACAGACTGGTGGTGGATGCAGGCACCACATTCAGAGGTGAGCACGGGTATCAGTCCGCTGCGCGCCTTCTTGACGTTTGATCCTGCCGTCACGTCTTACGTAATCCCCCCGCCCCCGTGCTCCACCTGCCGACCGCAGACAACCACGCCACAGTTGCAGGCGGCGCCATTTACTGGGTGAGTACGCCATTGCATTACTGCAAGTAAAAGCGCGCAATTTCGGCAGTGATTGGGGCACGCTCGCCCACATCCTGTCCCTCCACAAACGCTCATTTACATTGCCAACCGGTATATCCAAGGTTGCCGACCGTGTTGTTGGGCGGCCTTGGGCCCTCACAAACAGCTGGTGCTGTACCTCTGACCCTCCACATCCCCAGCTGCATGAGAGGCTACATGTTGTCCGCGCAATACCGTATCTAATAGTCAAACATCTTGCGCCTCAATCTCCGTACAGTACTTATGGTCCATCATGCCTGGCCCCTACCCATACCCCCCACCCCTTTTTGCCCTCAGCTGTACGAGCAGCTGCTAGTGGTACGCTGCCCCGCTCCTGGACATCTGACCTGGTCTATACTCTATGCTAACCCACACACCCTTTCTCTCCCCAAGCTTTACGAGCAGCTGCTGGTGGTCCGCTGCCCCGCGGCCTCCGGCCCCGCGCCCCAGCTGGCGCCCCCCGCCTGGGACGGCCTCATGTGCGCCCTGCGGACCCACACCTTCGTGTCGCGCGACACATCCCTGCGCCTCGCAGTGGAGACCACGCTGAACTTGACCAGCCTCGGTGACGAGCTCAAGGGTGAATCCACAACTAGTCCGCCGTCGCGTGCTGCCAGTCCCCCTCGGTCCGCTTCCCCGCCGCCTCCGCTGCCACCCAGCAACGGTACTGCCCCGGCGCCCGCAGTCAACGGCAACGGCGGCGGCGGAGCTGCCACAAGGCCGCTGCTCCAACTGGGCCAGTCCCCTGTCGCTGCCGTACGGTCGTACGCGGCGAGGGCCCTCCCCTGCGCAGACTGGAGCAACAACACCGTACACTCCGGCGGCTACGGCCCCACCATCGCCTCCTCCGTGTTCTACCACCAGCCCGTGTTGGGCGTACGGCAGGACGACCTCATCGCAAACATGCCCAGCCCGCCGCCGCCGCCGCTGCCGCCGCTGCCGGCGGCCTGGGCGCCGCCGCCGGCGGCGCCGCGCTCAGCGGTGTTGGCGGCGGTGGCTGCGGCGGCGGTGAAGCCTCCCACCGCGCAGCAGAAGGGCACCAAGATTTCGGGCAGTGTCAATGCTCCTGCCCCCGCGGTAGCCCCGCCGCCGTCGCCACGGCTGCAACGGCACTTCCTCCGAGGCAGCTCCGTACGGACGGACAGGGGCAGCGGCATGAGCGCTGGTGCGGACGGCGCCGACGGCGGCGGGGGAAGGAGGGCGCTGCTGCAACAGGAGGAGGAACAGTCGCTTGCGCCGCCGCCTCCGCTGCCGCCGCCATACGACTGCCGTACCGTGGGCGGCGGCGCCGCTGTGCCTCCTGCGCCGCCGTCCCCTCCGCAGTGGTTTGAAAGCGGCGAGCCGCTGCCCATCATGGTGCACATCTTCGACTGGTACGGACAGAAGGTGCGGCACGCAGCGCGCTTGTACGGCGCGTGTGGCAGGGCCGTGTTGTTGTTGTGGTCTTGCTCCCTTACTTTGAGTCACGCTTTAGCTCTAGGCTGCTATGACACATTTTGGAATGCCAAACACGCATTGTGATGGGTGGGTGCCCTTCAAGGCGCATGAGCCTGTGGTCCGGGGCAAACAAGTCGTTCGAAGGTTGACACTCACTGTTGCGTTATCCTCCCCACCAGGTCACCCGCAGCGTGGTGGACGCCAACGTGCTGGTGCTGTGTGTGTCCAACAACAGCCTGGGCCAGACGGCGGCGGAGACGGCCAACGGCACAGCCGACTTCCAGCAGCTGCGGCTGCGGGACAAGGTGCGGACGTCAGGGTGCAGGGAGAGCCAATTGGGCCAGCATGGTTGACGTGACTCTCCCTTGGTCACCAGCTGCGGCTGCGGGACAAGGTGCGGGCGTGGGTGATGGTCGTGTGGTGGTGCCGGTGGCGCCAAGTGTCTGTCCAGCAACGGCGGGCTGCAGAACGGGGTGGAGGGAGGGACAGCATACCGTCAAAGTCGTACACCCGTACCTCCGCGGGCCAGCATGCCCTCAAAGCCGTTCTTGCCACCTGCCTGCCTGCATGACTGCTCCCCACGGAAGCCAAATGAACGCCCAACCCTAAACCCTAAATCCGCACACCACCCCCTCGCTCTCCCCCACTCCACAGGTCAACGCCACCTACCTTGTTCGCTTCACGGCGCGCACCACTCTGCGGCTGCTGGACGCCGTGGGGCTGGCCGTCAGCCTGCGGCCCTGCAGGATCAACGAGGAGCTGGCCAGCACGGGTAGGCGTGTAGGGACGTGAGCTTAGCCCAGCCCCAGCCGCACAGCTTGCCTCCTCCCATGACTCCTTGTTCCTTGCTTTGTGCATCCCTGCAACTCACCCTACTATGCTCCTCCCGTGGCCCCAGGCGACTCCTGCGCGCGCTGCACGGAGGCGTTCCTGTCTCTTGACCAGGCTGCCTGCGCGGCCTGCCCCGAGGGCGCGCTGTGCAGCACGGCGGAGGGCGGCGTGGTGCTGCCCGACGACGGCTACTGGCACTCGGCGCCGCTGAGCACCAACGTCATTGTGGGTGCGGGCTGGGTGTACTAGGCAGGCGCCTTTCTCTATGGTTATGGCGCCAACTGCTGCCGTATGTGTGCGTTTTCCTACGCGTATGCCAAAGTTCATCCTTCGTTGCGTATGTCAAAGGCTTGCACCTCAAGCGCTGCCGTGTGTACCTCTGCCAATACCACGACTTTGCCTGAGTGTGCAATATCCACCCTTTCTGTGCCCCAAATCGAATGTGCCCCTTCAGGAGTGCCCCAACTCGGACGCCTGCACCTACCCGGGCCGCTCCGCGCTCCTGGGCCGCGCCCAGGCGCTGATGTTCCCCGAGGGTGGGCCAGCACCCGGGGCGCCCTCCGCGGACGCTTACCGCGCCATGCAGTGCGCACCGGGCTACGGAGGCAACCTCTGCAACGCCTGCGCCAGGGTGGGTGCTAGCAGGTGCCGCACGGCGGAGGCACTTTCGCAGAACATACTCTGGGGCTCTCCCCGCCATACTCGCTTGCGCCGTCCCCGTGAGGGCGAAGGCCGCTTCCTGGGCAGTGCCTTTCCACGTGCATCGCATTGCCACGTGTCTGACCAGCCCCTGTACCCAGCGCATACTCCGGTGCCCTGCCCCGCACTCCCTCTCCCACCCACCCCTATCCAGGGCTACGGCCGCTCCCTGGGCAGCGCCTGCCAGCCCTGCCGCGGCACCGCCGCCACCATCGGCTGGTACGTCCTCACCTTTGGCATCACCCTCGTCACCATCGCCATCACCATCCGGGCAGCACTCACCGCCCCGCGCATGCGGTTCGAGCAGGAGGCCGCCAACGCCGAGGCGGGCCGCGCCGACGTACGGCAGGCGTACGGCATGCGGCGCGTACGGGCGCTCAACCGCCGCAACGCCGACGCGCTGGTGTGGGGCTGGCAGGCGACGGGGAACGACATCCGCGTACGGGAGGACAGCATCGGGACGGGTCTGGCGCCGGGGTCTGGTTCCGGAGCGGGCGGGAGCGGGCTCGTGTCGGGCGGGGAGGGCAGCGGGAGCGATGGGGTGTCGGCCGGGGGAGCGACGCTGGGGAGGGGGAGGGGGTTGTCGAGGCTGCCGGTGCTGCTGGATGTGCAGCATGGGGAGAAGGAGGGGGAGGACAGCGGTGAAGAGACGGAGGCAGGGGCGGGGGAAGTGGGGGAGCAGCTTGAGGGGCGAGGGGAGAGGGAGGGAGAAGGGAGCGTGCTAGGCGGGGGCCAGGAGGCAGGGGCAGGAACGGCTGGGCAGCAGCAGGTACCGGTGGGTCGACTGCGGAAGGCGTCAGGGGCCTACGGCTCAACGCCTTCGCGGGGGACACAGGGCGTCAGGAGTGTGGGCAGCGAGGGGGGGGGCGGGTCCGTCGGGGGGGGCGACCGCGCGCGGCAGGACCTGACGGGCTCGGCGTCAGTGGCGGTGCTGGCGTCGGCAGCGGCGGCGGCGACGCGGAGCGTGGATGGCCGTGGCGGCGGCGGCGGGGCAAGGCCTTTGCCGGCGCCGCCGCCCAGCAAGATCAGCTTTGCGACGCTGCTCATGTCGGTCCGGGAGACGACTATGCAGACTGCGGAGGCGATGGCGCAGAGCAGCACCCGCGTCAGCGGCACCGGACCCGTTGCCGCCGCCGCTGCTCCAGGCGCCGCTGCAGCATCCGGCAGGTTCGACCTGGCCTCAGGCAGGCACAGTACCGGGGGTACCGGCGGCCGGACAGGTGGCGGGGGCGGGGGCGGCGGCGATGTCAGCGTTGGCAAGGCGTCGCACCCTCCCAGCCCCTTCCTGGGCTCGTCCCCTAGCGGCTGGCTGGGGCTGGTGTTGGGCGGAGGCAGCGCTGCGGGTAAGGGAGAGGAGGCCAGGGCAGCTGCTGAGGCGAGGGAAGTGGCCTCGATGGTGGAGGCCCTGCAGCACAGCCCTGATGCCATGAAGGCACCCAGCGTGCCGCGCAGCAGCCTGAAGCCACCGCGAGCTACGGAACAGGCGCAAAGCACGCCACCGCCGCCGCCGCCCTCGCCGCCACCACCCAGCGTGCCGCACAGCGGCCAACAGCTACAGCAAACCACAGGACAGGTGCGACAGGCGCCGTTGCCGCCGCCGCATCATTATCAGCAGCAGCAGCAGCAGCAGCAGGACACCGGGCATCGTATGCCGCGGCTGCAGCGGCCCGAGCGGCGGCAGCCGGATGAGGGTCGGGAAAGTGGTTTAGGGGAGGATGGGGTGCTGGTGCTCCACGGCTGCACGTCAGCAACACCCGACGCCCTCGACGCCCTGCCGCCCTGCGTTGCTGCGCTCCCAGTCGAACGGCAGCAGCAGCAGCAGCAGCAGCAGCAGCAAGACCCACAGCCGCACTCAATCCCCGACCCGCAGCCCAGCCTCGACACCGCCCCCTCCTTCCTCACCATGCCGCTCCCGCCCACCTCCAGCGCTCACCAGCACCCCTTACCCACGCGGCATCCAGCAGCACAGTTTGCCCCCTCCCAAAACGCGCCTGCGGATACCACCTCTGCGGATGCCGATCGCGTGATCACCGCCGGCCATGAGGGTGACAAGGGCGGCTCAGACGCGCATCTCACGCCCCCAGCTGCAACTCCGCCTGGCGTGGGCTTCCTCGCTACCCACACCTCACCGCGCGGGCCTCACTCCTCCGCTCCTCCTGGCCTTGGCGTTGGGTCCCAACAAACTGCCGTACAAGGGCGCAACCCCCACAACCCCCACACCCAACTCCATGAACACCACGAGACCCATGCCCAGCACTCCAGCGCCGGCCATGCCACTTCCTCCGCCCCATCCTCCCGCCACGCCTCCGTTGAAACCGCCAACCGCCATGACCCCAACGGCCGCACCAGCAACGGTACAACTGCCCCAACCGCCGCCATGGCGCACTCGCGCAGCGCCCATGCCACGCCCTCCACAATTGCTACTGCATCGTACGGCAACGGCTGGCCCGCAGTGCCGTACAGCACCCGGGGAGGGGGCAGGAAACGTGGCCTGGGGTGGGGCTGGGGCAGGGGACCTGGTGGGGACGGCGTGCACCCTGCTGCCGATGGCCATAACCTGCAGCAGGTGGAGGAGAAGGCGTCCCTGGAGCAACGTGTCGGAGCCTCAACGCCACCAGGACAGGAGGAAGGGGAGGATGACGGGCAGCAGGGCGTATACGAGTTGTACGGGGGCCAGCTGCCACCCAGCGGCACCATGCCCACCAATAGCACACTGCGGCGGCGGATAGTCAGCGCAGCGGCGGCTGTGTTTGCGAGGCGTTCCACTGCCAGCTTTGGCAACGTGACGGGGGCGTACCCCGGGGGAAAGGAAGACGGAGGAGGGGGAGGCGGAGGAGCTGACAGCGGGGGCGGGCGGGGCGGCGGCGGGGAGGAGAAGGGCCAAGGGGGGCGGGGCAGGGGGCGCAGCGGGACGGACTCGGAGAGGGACACGGACGGGGGCCGTGGGGGCAGGGGCGGCGGCGGGGGGCTGTTTGGGAGGGAGAAGTGGAGGAAGCGCACGGACGTGGTCAGTGAACACGCCACGGTGGGTGTGGGAGGGTGGGGCCGGGGGAGGGGACTTCGCGAGGCAGGCCGGGGACAGAGGGGTGCGGCGTTGGAGAAGTGCGGGTAGCATTATTGGCGCCGAGTGTGGCGGCTCCGCGAGATATCACTTGTCAGCGAGGATCGGGAATGTGCTGTCGTGCTTCGTCGCATGCTGTCGTGCTTCGTCGCATGCTGTCGTGCTTCGTCGCATTGTCAGCTATGCTGTTGCACCCCTAGTCCTCGTTCCGCACCAACCAATAAGCCTTCTCCTGCCTTCCCCCTCGACCCATGTGGACCCCTGCGCAGGTCATCAAAATCTTGGTAGGTGTCGGGTGGTGCGGGCTAGGAGTCGGGCGTGCGAGGTAGCAAGCCCCGGTGTGCGTACGTGATCTCCCTGCCTCTTAGCAGGTCGTCCAGTTGCCTCAAAGCGCAGGGCTCCCGGGCCCTGACCTACAGGTATGATTCCAACCGTACCACCGTACTTCCCCGTGCAGGTGTCGTACCTGCAGGTGGTTAGCCTGGTCAAAAACACGCCCGTGGAGTGGCCACAGGCGCTGGTCAACTACTTCAACGTCGTGTCGCAGGTGGGTGTGGGGGCGGGGTGCTGGGGTTGGTCGAGTTCCAATGCAGGAAAGCGTGGGCCACCTGCCATTCCGCTCATTCGCTCATTCTGTGTGCTCGGCACGTATGCCGTCGTGATGCAGTTGGGTAGGGTGGGGGGGCTGGGGTGGACGGCGGTGATGATGAGGGCACAGGCCCGGCTGTGACAGGTGACTCCCAACGTATCCGGCGGGGTTCTTTACTTCCCCTTCCTCAACACGCCACCTGTGCCCCACGCCCCAGGCCTCCTCCGCCGCCAGCGGCCTAGCCATGATGGACTGCTCCATGGGCGAGGAGGGCTGGCCGCGGGCAGCACGGGTGAGTGCACGGCAGCCTGTGCGAGTTGCGTGTGTGTCAAGGTGCCCACCGTGCCCTCGCCCAGGGCTCCACTGGGGCCTGGCCTCCTCACGCCTTCCCCTTCCCGGCAACATTCATTAACTTGAATACGTTCTGAGCCGCATGGCCTACGCTCCCTCCCATTACCCGGCAGATTTTCCTGTTCACTGTGTTGTCGCCCCTGTACTGGGCCCGGGACTCCTCAGCCCCGCCCGGTGCGCTTGAGCTACCTGTGCATCCCCATGTCTCTCTTATCCACCAACCCCAGATCTTCCTGGTCACGGTCCTGTCCCCGCTGTACTGGGGCGTGGCCTTCTGCGCCTTCTGGCTGTTGCGCGGCCTGGCGCTGCGCCGCCGGGGGCAGCTGCTGGGCGGCAGGGCGCTGGCGGGATACGTGCGGCGCCGATCCATCCTAACAATGAACTGCGTCATATTCATACAGTAAGATATGGCTCGGCCCCAACTCGTCCCCAATCGGCTGTGCTGTGGCTCCTGTGCCGTGCACTTTTTAATAATGGCGCACACACTGAGACACCGGGAGTCTTCGCGTCAAATTTCCAGCCATTCTAGAAGCACGGACGGCGCCCCGGGGCGGTGGTATCTGTCCCTGAACCACGAGTGACATGACTGGTGGTCAAGCCAAACGCCGCACCCGCACCCCGGCCCCCCGGTACCCCACTGTGGTGAACCAACTGTTCGCTCTATCTCCCTCACTCACACACAGGTACCCTACTGTTGTGAACCAGCTGTTCTCGCTCTTCTCCTGCCGCCTGCTTGACGGCGGGCCGCCCCGGCCGGTGTGCCCCGACCCGTGGGACGGCGGAACCTGCGTGGAGGACAGGGCGGCGGTGGGGCTGTACTGGTCGCAGGACCTGGACCAGCGGTGCTACAGGTAAGGGGCCAGAGCAGGCCGTGTGCCTGACGATGAGACAGGCCTGTCGATGTCGATGAGAGAGGATGAGAGGTCCTGACTTTAGACTTACGCGCCTACTCACTACAGTATGGCGCTGACCGTGAAGCTACTCGCGATTCCCAATTGTCATATCCCCGAACCTTCCCCGTCCCGCTCTCCTACCGTAGGGCCTGCACCTGACCCTGGCGCTGGCTGTGCGTGTTCCTCCACCCTACACTCCCATCACCCAGAAAGCGCCCCGCCCCCTTCCCCTGCCGCAGGGGCCTGCACCTGACCCTGGTCCTGGCGGTGGGCATCCCCGGCGTGCTGCTGTTCGCGGTGGGCATGCCGCTGCTGAGCGCCTGGTGGCTGGGACGCAACAGGCACCGCCTGGACCAGCCGGACTTCGAGGCGCTGTACGGCACTCTGTACGAGGAGTACGAGGTGGGCGCGGGCGCTGCCGTACGCGCAGGTTAGGGCGTGCGGTAGTTGTCCGTCATGGCGTATGGCCTCGACAGCCGCGTCGCCGCACGGTTGCTACACTGATCCATGCCGGGAGAGTGGCCGTGCGGGCAGCAACTCCGTAGGGCGCTGCCAGAATGCTGGGGCTGCCTGGGGGCGACATCCGTCATGCCGTATGCCTCTCTCCTTCCTTGCCCCCACCCGCCTCATGAGGAAATCGCACCTCTCCTGGGAGAACAGTTGCTTGCAGCCTGGACAACCAGTCTGCTGTGGACGTACCGGTGTGAAGCGGTCTGCACGTGTCCCCCAAATCACGCAGAAGCCGTACTTTTTCTGGGAGAGCATGGTGATGCTTCGCAAGCTGGCCATCACCGCCGTCATCGTGTTCGCGGGCACCTACCGCTGGCAGCTGGTGCTGCTGCTGGCCATTGGCGTGGTGGCACTGGCGCTGGTGCTGCAGGTGACCTTCAGGTGGGTGTGCACATGCGGGTGTGCGAGCGCTGGTGCTGCAGGTGACCTTCAGGTGGGTGTGCACATGCGGGTGTGAGCGCTGGTGCTGCAAGAAGTGCAATGCAGGTAGGCGTACGGGCGTGACCATGTATTTGCACGTGTGAGTATGTGAGAGCTGGGTAGCAAGTGCGACCCAGGTGGGTGCACGGACAACATGGTTTAGCAGCCTCCCCCTTGCACGCCCTACATACCGGTAGCGTGCAATCAATGCCTGCCTGTTACCCACCACAGTCCCCAATGCGGTGTCTCCTTGATGGGTATGCACCACGTACACTTGTACAAACAGCCGCACTTCACTTGGTCCCGGTCCCTCCCCTTTCTCAGGCCCTACGAGAGCGACGGCATGGACGAGCTGGAGCGGCTGGGCCTGGTGGCCACCCTTACCACGTACTACCTGGTGAGCAGACGGAAAGCAACAGAATTAGATAAAGTGGCATGGCCTAGCACCTGTAATGCACTGGGGGCTGTTAGCCAAACATCACGCACTACCTGGTGAGCACTGGGCAAAGGAAACGGAGCAACAGGAACACCTCATGAGCGGGAAGCAGCCTTAAAGCCCGACCCAGCAGCTGTTATGCACTGGGGCTGGTAGCCGCCTTCACTACACAGGAGCGGTGAGAAGTAGCAGCAGCATAAACACCTCGAAAGCATAAAGCTATGTTCTGGCCTGACCCAGGATCTGGTCTGCACTGGGCCACCTTCACCACAGGAGCAGGGGGGCACGCGCGTGACTCACTGTCCCTGCCCATTCCCTGACGCTGCTGTTTGGTGAAGGTGGAATAGCACGTATGTGCGCCTGCCCAAGCCGTCGGGCCCCACTTCGGGCGCTGCTCCAGCCTGCACGCTCGTAACCCTCACTCTGCTTACTGCGTACGCCCTGTCCCCCAGGCGCTATACTACCTGGGCGACACTGTGGGGCCCAACGTGCAGCTGGGGCTGTCCATCGCCATCCTGGTCGTCAACAGCTGCGTGGTGGTGGTCATGCTGGTGGCGCTGGCAAGGTGGGTGCGTGTGGGTTAATACACGTGGGTTAACACACATGGCCATCCTGGTCACCCAGCCGCTGCTGTTCATGCTGGTGACGTTGCCGAATCAATTGGGGCCGAGACAGCGAAAAGAACTAGATGTACGAAGGCAAGGACCCTCTCACGTTGGCTTAACCACGACCAACCACATCCTTGTGCTGCACCCTGCCGTACCCACCTTCCGTCCAGGGAGCTCCACCGTGCGGCCCTCTTCCAGCTGCTGCACATCTCGTCCGCCGCCGGCGACCTCCCGCTGTCCTTCGTACTGCGCGTGGGCATGTCGTACGCCACGTGGCGCTCCCGTACATGGCTGCTGACGTGGCGCGTACGGCTGTGGGCCGCTGCGCCCGCCTTCTGCTGCTGCGCGCAGCCGGCCTGGCCGCCCGGCGTGCGGCCGGAGGACTACGGCCTGCCGTCAACCGCCCCAACGGCCCCAACCGCTAACCGCCAACCGTCAGTGGACAGCGGGGATGCAAGCGATGCGGAGAAGGGGTGGGAGGACGGGCAGGGGCAGGGGCAGGGGCAGGGGAAGGGTAGTGGTGCAAGGGTGGGGCTGCTGCGGCGGTGTGGGCTGGGCGGGAGGGATCCGGAGGAGGTGGCGAGGCGGGCAGAGGCGTTACGTACGGCGTGGGAGGTGCACTACCACATGCGGTGGCTGGCGCGGGTACGGCAGCTGTCGCTGGGGGTGGTACGGCGCATGCAGGCGGCGCGGGCGGAGAGCGGCAGTGGGCGCGGGGGGCGGGAGGGGGCGCGGGGGCCAGGGTCGGGCACGTCGACTCGGAGCGCGTGGGCGCGGGCTCTGTCGAGCAGCGTGCGGACCGCAGCCAAGAGGTAAGCGGGGGGCAGTAGTTCCAAAATGGTGCCGAAGGTGAAGCAGCAGTAATCTTGGTCGCTGCCCCGGGTAAGGGGCTTGGCACAGCATAGCTACTTTTGCGCAGCCCGCGGACCACGGCAAAGGGCGGGACCCAGGGCACCTCTAACGGCCCCTAGGTTCCGGACTCCGCCGGGGCACATGGCGTAGCGCTGAGCGGTTGGGGGCAGGGCCTAGGCGCCCTTAAGGTTGATTCTGGGCAAGCAAGCAAGGCGCAGCATTTTTCTCCTTCTCTTGAGGTGCTCACCCCTTCCTTCTTGCACCCAAAACAGTGTCATGCCAACTACTGTTCCCGCATTCGTGTTCCCCTGCGCCCTGCCCCTCCCCCAGCGTCATGTCCATGCCGCGCATGGTCAGCAAGCGCGCCTCGCGGCGCGGCCCCGCGCCCCCGCCGCCACATGCCCCACACCCCGTCGACAGCACGGGAGCTGCTGCCAAGGCCAGCAACGCCGCCAGCAGTGCAGGAGTTGCCGGCAGTGCACCCGCTAGCGCCGCTTCCGTACTCTCCGGCCCTTCGAACCCGTACAGTCCTCGGTACAGCCATAAGTACGGCCAGCAACTGCTGCACGGGGCGCTGTCGCCTGTGGCCTCAGCTCCCGCGCGGGGCCCCGCCTCAGCTTTCCTGCCAAGCCCCGCGGCCCCCGCCGCCATGGCTTCTACGGCCGCTTCAGTAACGGGGAGCGGCCCTTTCGCCAGCCAGACACGGCCGGGCAGCGGCCCTGATCCCGCAGCAACGGGCGCCCCTGCCGACAACAACTACAGCGGCTGTGTTCCTGGGGATGTCGCACCGGGCTTAGCCGCTGGCGCCAACTCCACTGGCGGCGGACACGGCAGCCCCGGCGGCGCTGCATCATGTGCGGCACTGACGGTGGCGGCGGCGTCTGGCGGCGGTGGTGGCATGGGCGCTGCGGTGGGCAGGGGTAGCGTGCAAGAGGGCTACTTGGGGGCTGCGGTCAGGGCGTTGACGGCGGCGCCGGCGGCGGTGGGGGCGCACGGGGGTCCTGGCGGTGCGGCGGAGGCAGCTGCGTGTGGTGACGGAGAGGTTGGGAGTGCGAATGGCCATGTTGGTGGTGTTGCGGCCGTGGTGTGCGTGGAGCAGGTGGATGTGGCGCCAGGGTTGGCGGCAGGTCACGAAGGCGGTGAAGGGGCGAGACAAGGAGGTCTGTAGGCGGCTCCCTGATATGGGCGGCCGGCGCTGTGGGGTGTGGTGAGCTGGTGACGGAGGCAGCGCGATGCGTGCCGATGGCGGCTAGCCGGCGGCGCCATGCAGGAGCACGTGCCAGGCTACATGAACATTACCATCGCCCCTGCTTACTAGTGCTGGGTACTCTAATACCTTGGCATCACGTGCACTATGTATGTATGGTTCTACAGTTTGGTCCCCTTCCAGAGCCCAACCCCGTCCCACTCGGGAAACAGAGCTGGTCTCGGCAATCAAGGACACGGGGTTTCCCACCCCTCTCGCTGTACGGAAGGGAGCGATCAGCTCCATCAACCGATAGGCCACGACGAGCGGACCTCCACTTCTCGCTACCACAGCCTGGCCCCACCCCTACATAGCATACATACACTAGTTGCACTAGTTCTGGCCGTGGCCATTGGCTGAGTTCAACCGCACATGGAGGGATGTGCGGTAGGCGGCAGGTGTCAAATCTTAACTTAAAGGGGGATGTGCGGTAGGTGGCGATTCTGTGAGCTATTTGGTTGTCCTTGCAGGCCCTTGAGCCCCCGGCTCGGAATGGGTCGTTGCACTT
>VFQN01001237.1_pt1 | contig 43774 bp, 28 predicted proteins | sample 3512371 | NCBI WGS metagenome assembly VFQN01 (sample SAMN10412370, study PRJNA504923) | tailings metagenome | isolation source: Replicate 2 from Balatoc abandoned mine | place: Philippines: Itogon, Benguet | collected 2017-08-28 | reverse complement strand
AGATCATTTGTTTGGTTTTAATTCGTTGCACTTGGGTTGATTACACTGTGAGGTTGTCTGGCCCATCTGGGAGAAATTGAGGGCATTTTTTCTGTGCCAAAATTTTTTGAAACTGTCAACACACACAAAAGACAAGTAACTGCAACTGTCAAATCAAACGAATTGAATCCGCGGAAAAAGGTCGTTTCATTAGGAGGTCATAATTCATTTCAAGAGTTTTTTAGAGGTAAAAAGAATTTTTTTTTTTTTGTAAGAAAGAAAAAAACAATGTCAGGTCATCGTCATAATCCTACTGCTGGTACACAAAATCAAGGAAATAGTTTAGGAGATCGCTCATGTGTGAGACAATCTAAGCTTTACCGAATGTATGAAAGTGGGAATGGTGTTAAAGATGCATTAGGAAGTGGTCATTTAGCTTGGGATACAAATTATAAGCAAGGAGCATATGCCGGACAAAAAGTTTTCGATCACATGGAAGATAACGGTCGCTCAAGAGAAGATAATTACGGGAGTCGAGGATCAAACTACTCCAATAACAATTATAGCCAAAGAAATAACGACGAAAATAATTACCCTACAAAAAATACTCTGAGTCATTATGCGCGTGGAGATGATTACTCTAGCGGCGGCGGCGGGGCAAGAGGAATGCCTTCTTACGATAATGACTACGCCCCAAAGAATGCCGGCGGCAGAGGAAATAGCAGTGGTGGTGGAGCTTCTTCATTTATGATCGGTCAAAGCAGCTATTCGCAAAATGATGATTACAACAGTAGAAACGGCAACTTTAATCGTCGCACCTCTCATGAACCTGTTGCCTCTGGTGATGACTGCTACCCAATGAACAAGATGGGATCCGGAAGAGCTCCTGCAAGCAATGATGATTCGTATCGTGGCAGACCTCCAATGCCGGATAGTGATCAGTATTCAAGTAACAAAGGTCGAGGTAGCGGTTATCGCCGTGAAGAAGACAATGAGGAGGACGGTTACCCGATGAATAAGATGGGCCAACAAGGAAGTTATCGCAGTTTAAAAGATCAAATGAATTATAATTCAAATAATTCTAACTTCCAACCTACTCGAACAAAATCCTCTGAAATGGCTGCTGATCGTGTTGCTCGAAGTTATTTCCCACCTCAACAACAAGAACGCTCTACAAGACCTTGGTAAACTATCCTCATTTCCCTTCTTTTGAGTGATCAGTAGTTTGTCTTTTCATACAAATTTTGTATCATTTGTTATACAAAGTGTAACCATCCTCTGCTGTGTTTAGCTCACCTATTAAGTCTGTTCTCTGAATTTGCAATACATACATAAATTTCAAAAGGAAATTGTAACTAATTGGTGTTTTGTGTAAGTATGGTGTAAATTATTAAAATCATCAATATATGAGAAAGGCATGTTATTTGATATGAGGTGTTATATTTACAATGAAAAATAAAGAGAAGTTAACATAACTCTTTTATCTATCTAAAGAGCAACAAAGTGTGATAAGAAGGGGAGGGCGAAAGAAATGAAGTACATGCAAGATGAGCATAGATAACAAAGAATATGAAAGAGAGAAAGGGATAATGACATTTGAAAATGGATAAAAAGTCAAGAAAAGAGAAGGCATCAAAAATATGCTTTTACACTATTTTAATCAGACATCACATCCGAATCTTCGTCTCGTAATCTAGTAACTTGAAGCTTCAGGGTATTGTAAGTTTCGTCAGCAGTGACTCGCACAAGACTATGATTAGGAATTTCACCAGAAAAGATTCCTTTGCTAATCATAGTAACAAGATGCTTTTCAAGATAGCGACGAAGAGGACGAGCACCATAAATTGGATCATAGGCTTGCTGGAGAACAAAGTCCATAGCAGCGGTATCTAGCTCTATCGCGATATCACGCTCTTGTAAACGATTGGCAATTAATTTCACATTCATTTGAATAATATGACGTAATTGTTGTAATCCAAGAGGATTAAACATAATAATCTCATCTAAACGATTTAAGAATTCTGGACGGAAATTACGTCTTACTACTGCCATCACCTCTTGTTTTGTCAATTCACTAATCGGTTCTCCGATTTTTTGATTATTTATATTTTTTAATAAGATGTCAGCACCAATATTACTGGTCAAAATAATAATCGTGTTGGTGAAATCAACAGTCTTGCCAGTAGAATCAGTTAATCGACCATCATCGAGGACTTGTAATAAAATGTTCAAAACATTGCGATGAGCTTTCTCCATCTCGTCGAAAAGAACGACATTATAAGGGCGGCGGCGAATAGCTTCAGTTAATTGACCACCTTCGTCATGGCCCACGTAACCTGGCGGAGCACCAATTAAACGTGCGACAGAATGTTCTTCCATGTATTCACTCATATCGATACGCACAACATGACTTTCATCGTCGAACAACTCTGCGGCCAGGGCTTTGGCTAACTCAGTTTTTCCTACACCAGATGGACCAAGGAATAGGAAGGATCCTAGAGGTTGGGAAGGTCGAGCTAAGCCTGATCGTGAGCGTAAGACAGCATCCGCGATGGCATCGATAGCATCATCTTGACCCACAACTCGTTTCTTCAAAGTCTCAGCAAGATGCAATAAGCGATCACTCTCACCTTTAGTAAGCTTTGCTAAAGGGATTCCTGTCCAACGAGAGATAACCTCAGCGATTTGACCAAGTCCAACCACATCACCCGCTAATTTTTTGGATTCATGATCCTCGACACCTTCTTCCTCTTTTCTCTTTTCTTCATCTAAAGATCTTTGAGTATTACGAATTTGTTCTTCAACGTTGGGGATGGCAAAATACTTCAAGTCAGCTGCAATATCCATATTACGTGTTCTTTCAGCATCTTGTAATTTTAATCTTAAATTATCTAATTTAGATTTTAATTCATTCAATTGTTTAACTTTACCACGTTCCAATTCCATCTTTAATCGCAAAGGTTTCAATTCTTCGTTAACCTTTGATAATTCTTCTCTGACTGCTTGTAATCGAATTTCAGATGCTTTATCTTTCTCCTTTTGTAATGCAGCTTCCTCGATCTCTAACTTTAGTTTCGTGCGTTCTAATTTATCAATGACATCAGGTTGAGAATCTAATTGAACACGCACTGAAGCACAAGCTTCATCAATACAGTCGATGGCTTTATCTGGTAATTGACGGTTAGTAATATAACGAGAAGAGAGTTTGGCTGCGGCGACTAAGGCTGAGTCACGAATACGAACTCCATGATGAACCTCATACTTCTCCTTTAATCCTCTTAAAATTGAAATGGTGTCATCAACACTGGGTTCGCCGACGAAGACTTGCTGGAATCTTCTTTCAAAAGCGAGATCTTTCTCGATGTATTTGCGGTATTCATCTAATGTTGTCGCTCCGATACACTTGAGAACTCCACGAGCTAACATTGGCTTTAATAAATTAGCTGCATCCATAGCACCATCGTGCTTTCCAGCACCCAAAACAAGATGTAACTCGTCAATGAAAAGGATTACATTGCCAGAAGCATCTTCAACTTCTTTTAAAACAGCTTTTAATCTTTCTTCGAATTCACCTTGATATTTAGCTCCGGCGATTAAAGCACCCATATCTAGAGAGTATATTTTGCAATTTAAGGATTCAGGGACATCTCCTTTGAGGATGCGCTGCGCTAAACCTTCAACAATGGCCGTCTTTCCAACCCCAGGCTCTCCGATTAAAACAGGATTGTTCTTTCTGCGTCGAGCTAAAACACCGATTACGCGACGAATTTCGTCATCTCGACCAATCACAGGGTCTAACTTTCCTTGTTCAGCTAATGCCGTTAGGTCAACAGCGTACTTCGCTAAACTGTTGTAGGTCTTCTCAGCTGTGCGTGAAGTAACTTTCTTATTTCCTCGTACAGACTTAACAGCATCTTCAAGAGCTGATTTATTTACCATAAAGGCTTGTAAAATTTCTTTGGTGTTGGCCAATGCTAGGATCAGATGATCAACGGTAATGAAAGAATCTTCATTCTTCTTTTGAATCTGTTCAGCATCCTGGAATAACTTCAACAGAGCTTGACTAGCGGAAGGACTTGGAGGAGGAGATTGAGATGGAAGCTTTGAAAGAAGCTTCTTTACCTCTTGTTTCACATTCGTGATGTTAGCTCCTGCCTTTTCCAAGACATTTCCAGTGAGTTTGTCTTCGTCCTCCAATAAAGCCATACAGACATGAGCTGGAAAAATTTGGCTATGTCCATTCTCTTGAGTAATCTGAACTGCAGAGTTAATAATGCTTGCAGCCTTCTCAGTAAGGGAATTTGGATTGAATGCCATATTTAACAATAAAACACTTGATAGTGCGAACTTTAAAAATTTCAAGAACAGTTTGCAATGCTCAAAAGTTTGAACAACAACTAAAACAAGTTGAGTCTTATTCTGTTGCAATTAAATTGTGATTGGTCAAGGAAGGAGGTCAATTGAACTTCAAATCAAGAAGAGAAGTCAACGCAATCGCAGGAATAAAAAACTAAGGAAGGAAGGAAATTTCGAGAAATTTAGAAGGAAAAAGGAAGCTTCCCGAAATTTCGAGAAATTTCGATGAAATTCTTTGAGACGATGGACCTAACTACATTTATTGGACCTAACGTCTGTAATTTCTCATATCATATTTCTTTATGAATAACTGAGAAGTAAAAGCATAGCAGAATAAACTTGCGTAGTCAGAACAGCAAGAGCAAATTATATAAACATCCTTATATATATCCATAATCATTTTCAGAGAACATCCTTTGTATCTCCTCTCCCTTCACTGTCTCAGAGCAAAATTGATCCGGGAATCGAATCAGTGGTAATTGCTTATTGAACAATGAAAAGATATTGCTCCCTAGTCAAGATTTAAACGTCCTTTAGTTTCTAAAGGCCAAAGTACTTTTAGATATCTGGAGTTTTCATAAACTCGATTTTGATTCTTCTCTTTAATTTACGTTACTTTGGAACCACAGAAGCTTGTGAGGAAAGAATGTAAGGAGAGAGAGATTTTTCTCTCTCTTGTCTCCTACTAAGCAAAGGAAAGGAGAAAGGAGTCTCATAACAAAGAGACTTGACAACTTGAACACAATTTAATACAATCAAAAGACAAGAGAACTTGTTTTAAAGCACAAAGAATCGTTCAAGAAAAGTCTTGTGAAAAAAAGTTACTTATAAAAGAAGATTTTTATTCGGAAGAAAAGAAAAGAAATGCAACAACAACAGCAAAAAGATGTCTGTGCAATTTGTCTTGCTGCAGCTAATCCTCGTGGAGGTGGAGAGTTCTTAACAAGTCCTGGATGTTGTGGAAAATGGTTCCATCAATCATGTATCGAGGATATGAAAAAAGCTGGGAAGAACTTTTGTCCTGCTTGTATAAAACCTTTCCCCGCTTCACCAACCTTTACGGCACCAACAGTAGCAGGTCCAGTCCCAGCACCATTCCCTCCATCCCCGTTCAATAACGCAGCGGCCTATAATCAAGGCACTCTGGCGTGGGGACCTCCTGCTCAAATTCCACCTCCTCAAATTTTCTCCTTCGGCAATACAAATGTACAACCACAGCCCACCGCCACTGGGATCTTTGCTCGCTACAACAGCGCTTCTCAGGCTCCGCCAATGTCTGGAAGTCTTCAAGAAGATGAAATTGTTGCCACTGAGACTCCGGTCAAGGCAGCGACAAAATCTGTCTCTAAAGGAGATGAACCAAAAGCAGATGAATTACAAATTAACATTATTCCAGAATATCCTGAAGAGGGATTAGCAGCAAAATTTCCCTTCCATGTCAGAGTTTCTGTCGTTTTCTCACCAGATCAAACTGCTCTTCAAGAGCAACCACGTAATGGTTTAGATGTGGTCTGTGTTTTAGACAACAGTGGTTCTATGTCTGGCAGTAAGATTGACAATTTAAAACGAGCTATGGAATTTGTTATCTCTACTTTAACGGATCAAGATCGTCTTTCTATTGTGACCTTTAATTCATCTGCAACACCTTTACAAGGTTTATGGAAGATGACAGAGGCTAAAAAAGATGCTTCCAAGAATATTATTAGAAGTATTCACGCTGGTGGAGGAACTGATATTTATCGTGGAATGGATGCTGGATGGCAAATCCTTCAACAAAGACGAACTAGAAATCCTGCATCTTGCATGTTCTTATTAACTGATGGTCAAGATGGATCGAATCTAGAACAAAAGAAACAATTAGCCAGAACCATGAGAGCACAAGGAACTTCTCTCTTTGTCTTTGGTTTTGGTAATGATCATGACAGCGCTCATCTTTTAGATATTACTAATGCTGGTGAAGGTTCTTTCATCTTTATTGAGACAAATGACACTGTCATTGATGCTTTCGGTGGTGCTATTGGAAGTCAACAAGGACAACTTCTTCGAAATATTCAAGTCCAGTTTCAAATGGCATCACCTAATATTATTATTGAATCTGTCCTCGCAGGTTCTTATACTCAACAGGTTGATACAACCACTAGACGATCTGGTCATGTGAGATTTGCTGATTTATATGGTGGAGAGAAAAGAGATTTCTTATTACAATTACGTTTACCAGAAATTCCAAGTCCTGCTGAACGTTATGAGATTGTGAGTGTTAGAGCACAATATCAGAAGTATGGTGATGATACAACTGTTATTACCACCAATCCTCAAACTGCAACGATTGCTCGTGTGACTCAACTTGCAGCAACAAGAACTAGAAACCCTGAGGTCGATGAACAAGTTCAGCGTTTAGAGGTTACTGCATCCATTCAACAAGCCGTAGCAGCTGCTGACCGTGGAGATTACAAGAATGGCAAAGAAAATCTTGAACGTATGAAGAAGCAGATTGAATCATCCATCTCCTATACTAAGGGAAATCCAATGGTTCGTGGTTTAATTGATGATCTTAATGATTGTCAGAGAAAGATTAGTTCAAGAGATGAATATGTTTCTTTTGGTGGTCGGGCAAAGATGACAGAAACTGCTGATACTTATTCTAAGCAACGTGCTGTCTTTGCGAAGAATTCGAATATGATGTATATGCAAAGTGCATCTTCAGTGGCCTGTCAAAGCTCTGCCCTTGACTATCGTAACAATATATCTTCTCCTTTTGTTGCTACACCTGTCCCAGCGCCTGTGGCAGCACCTCCAACAGCTCCTTCTGGTTCTCCTCCAGCTGTTGCCAGCAATCCAGCAACTAATACGAATCCCTCTGTATTTTCATGGCTTGGAGGAGCAAAGAAGAAATAATCTCAAAGATTATTTCAGGAAATGTTCTTCGTGGTCATTCGCATATATGTAAGATAGTTAAAATGATAAAATAAAATAATCATCTAAGTGTTTCATTATGTTTTGTTTTTCTCTATTTTGATGTATTGTATAGCATTGAACATTTGTTTTCTTTGATTTTTTATTTCTATATTGTATGATAAGATTTCTTTCGCCCACTTCCTTTTAATTTAAAACATCAAATACACTTATCAGCAGACAAAGGCTCGCAACTCTACTTTGATGTAGTGCTTAGCTTGGTTCACAACTTCTTCATGTTAGAAAGAGAAAATGAAGAACAATATTATTGTTATCATAAAGTGGCCAAAATAACATGCGGTTTCGAGAAAACAGCACACAGAGTGAGACGATGAGGATTGAATGAGAGTGATACTACATGTATGATAAGTCTCAGACAAATAAAAAGAGGAAAACAAACTGCCAATACAAAACTTTCTCAAAGACTACAACTATTATACACAACAACAACAACAACAACAATCATCGAGGAATACAATCAAAACAAAACAAAAACAAAACAAAAAAGATGAAATCAATTTGTTTGGATTGTATATCATATTTTTATATATCTATCTCTATCTATTATTACTTTTATTCTTATTGTTATTACTCTGATTCGACTTATATCAAGATTATATGTCATCCTCTTCCTTTTTCCTTTTTTATCTTAATAATTTATAAAATTCCTAACTCTTGTAATTTACGATGTAAACGATCTCGAAGATAATCAGAATCTGGTACTAATACTCTTAATTCACCAGTCTCAAGACCAACAATTAAATGTCTTTCTGATTTTGTTAAATGTAATGAACGGATAGGTGATGGGAAACAATCAATTTTATAATTATTATCCTTTGTTGCTCCATCTAAGATTACTGTTAGACCTGTTCGAGGCCCATCATTTGCTAATTCTAAGTTATGAACCTAAAGGAGGAAAAATCGATGAAATGATGGAAGAAAGAAGAGAAGAGGTAAATAACTTACCCATCGGAAAACAATTAAACATGATGAACCACCTGTAAGTAAAACCATTCCATCCTCTGATAATAAGAAAGTGTATAATGATTCCGATAATTTCTTTGAACATATAAAATCTCCATTTAAAGAGAAAGTTGTTAATCTTTGTTGTTCTGCTGAGTAAGTAACAATATATCCTTCACGAGAAATTCCTAACCAAGTCACTTTCCATCCGGTAATTCGACCGGAAGCTTTTGGTGTTGGAAGTGACGTGGTACCAGTAGATGCTCCTGCCACGGCTGGAAATTCTAATGTCGGAGGTGGGCTTCGACTGAAGAAAGTAGTACTTGAATGTAGTGGGGTAGTGCTAATCGTTGCTGGAGTATGAATAGCTGACATATTATCCTCATCATTTGATACATTAGGGTAGAGAATAGATAAAGCTGATGCTTGTTTTGGAGTTGTTTGGATCAATGTCGTGTTTGATGAATTTGAGGCAAGTGTAGTTGAATTCCCTGAAGTTGCGGTGTTAATTGCTTCAGTATTACCATCTCCATTAAAATCATGGTCATATTTCTTAGGTCCTTCAATATTTAAAATGGATCGAATATACTTTCCATCACGTAAATTATGAACAATCATTGTTCCATCATCTGATCCGCTAACAATCATATCAATTTCAGGATTGACAACAATGCAATTAATAGAGTCATCATGACCATATAAAGTTCGTATGGGTGTAATGGTAATGTTATTATTTCTGTCTAAATGAATATCCCATGTGATTAAAGTGCAATCTCGTGATCCTGTAACTAACCAACGATTTCCATAATCCTTTGCTAACGCCAAGCAATTAACAACATCATTATGACCCGTTAAAGACTGTAAAAGTTTCCCTGATTCAATAGAGGTGATACGTACAGACCAATCCCAGTGTCCACAACTAAAAATCACTTTCGCTTCGGGTAAATACGCGAAATTCTTAGCAGAGATGTGATCATACTTAACGTATTTATGATTATGATTAGTAAGGGTAATAATTTGGTTTGCTGCTTTCTTGACTGAAGTTCCAGTTCCACTGTTTGCACGGTACCGTGATGAAAGATGGCGCGCACTTGAGGCTGTCGGGAGACCCATCGCAGACTCTCGAAGAGAATAATTGACCGTTGTATCAACCGAAGTTTGAGTTTCACGATCAAACTCTGCTCCATTGATATCGTCCTCGGTCTGGACCGAAGAGGAACCGTGAGGTGGGGTGAGCTGTAACGTTGCTGAATAAGCAGCAGTAACAATAAGTGATTCACTCGGATTAATAGAAGGCCGTGGAGTCTGGCGATGCTTTTCTTCCTTTTCATACGATGCTATCTTTACTGTACGGAACTAGATCAAAAGGAATCGTAAGCATATAACATGAAGAGTGATCAACACTTTGACTTACCACTTTAGTTGCCTCAGTTTCTGTCCTTGTACGAACAGAATCAGCAAGATTGGAAAACTCGGCTCCAGGTTTGAGTATGGAGGAGGCGAACGGTACGCCTATCTTCTTTTCTTTCAAATTCGAAGATTTGGAATATCCAAAATTCAGTCCAAATATTGAAGGTTTTGCATTAAAATCGTTAAATGAAGGATCAATCTTTATCTTGAAAGGTGGCACTGCATCTGTTGATTGTATTTGCCAATGATGACAACCCATAACACGATTATAATCCACTGTTACTAACTTTTCTTCATCTTCAACTATATATAAAATTGGACCCATTGAGATCTTCGCTTCCTTAAAGCATAGCATACTTTTCGGCATTCCAATTTCGTCTTCATCGTCATAGATTGTGTGAATTCCTTTCACAACTGACGCAATAGGCCAAATTATTTCAACTTTACTGAGCGGTTGCCTGGCAATGTGTTCTTTGGTAAAGAGTTGACAAGGTGTCTGTCCAAACTCTGCTATCTGACACATATACTGAGCGTAAAGTTGCTCATTTGAAGTCCTTAATTTTTCCAAATCAACTGCATTTTCATAGGTTAAATGAAAGAATACATTACATGAGGAAACTGCGGCCTCACTACCACCAGGTAAATGAGGTGGCCTTTGCTTATATCCAAAGACCAAATCGATCCAATGATGAAGATTGCGACTCACATATTCACTTTCCAAAGCTTCTCGATGTTTTCTCATGAAATCATATGGATCATTCGCCCAAGTTGGTAAACCAATATGATCGATGCGACGATTACCCTGAGTCACACCAAAATCTATGCGATTGACGTTAAACAAAATTTCTGGGCAGTAAAACATTTCTGGAATCAGTTCTTTCGCATCAGAGGGGTTCGTACTGCATCCTTTCCACGCAGCAGGGAAAGAATCAAAGAGGCGGTCCGCCCGATCAATTCTACCATCTTGCAATTGCACATGTAAAGATGTATAAGGTTCCATCCGCATTAAATACCAGAGTACGAAACCTGCCACCGAATAGTGAGTTCCGTAATGGAAAGGAGGCAAAGAAGTGTCGTCGTCAGGGTCATACAACATCGACAGGTCTCGATACTTTGAAATGATTGCTTGTCGTTGTGCTTCATCCTGCGCTCCAATCGGCCAACGTAAATCTCTAAAGGTTTCCTTTTTCTTTAAAACTAGTTCTTTGGAGGTATAATCTGCCAAAATCCATGGAAATATTGGATACTGTCCCAAGTCATTGTAAGTGCGACCTGCAATAGTATTTAAGTGCATCAGATATTCAAAATTACTAATTTCACGATTTGCCCAAGCAAGAGAAAGCTGCTGCATCGACCCTGGCGCTAAGGACTTTTGGACAATAATCGAAGGTTTCTTTCCTAAGAAAGGAGCCATGTATGGTGGACGAACTACTTTTCGCAGAGTCCATTGAAATTTCGAAGCTGTCTTGGTCTCTCGCAAATTAAAAAAGAAAGTTTTCCGGGAAGTAGTAAATATCTCAATTGCTACAAATTGTAATCGATAATATCGTTGATGAACATTGCAAATCTCCTCAATATTCCATACAGTTGTTGGAAACGGTTGACAAACCCATAATTTATCGCATGCAATCGAATCAACTCTTTTCTCCCGACCCAACATCTTATAGAAAGTGTTAATGGTTGAGTCCTCATGAGTGCGGTAGAAAATTAACTTTGTTTTTGTTAGCACCAGGGTTCCGAAAGATGGAACAGAAGAAGAATTGGATGAGGGTAAGATGACTTCGCATGGTGCCTCAAACAACTTTTTCTCAGATTCAATAGTGAGCTCCAGGGGTGTTCTGAAGTCATTCTTCTGAGAGGTCGAATCATCGGATTCTAGATTGAAGTTTTCTTCGTCTTCAACGGTATGATCTTGAACAGAATCTTGTTCGTCGTCACCTTCGTTAAACTCTTCATCATCTTCGGCATCCGCAACGTCTTTGCTCGCTGATCTCGATTGTGAATCTGCACGATATTGATGGAGATCTTTTAAGATCGAGAGCCCACCAACGTTACTATAAAAGTGTAAATTAGTTTGGTCCATCGATTAATTAACCCTAGAGATTACCTCTTTCCAAGAACAGAGCTTTGTAACAGGTCACGCTCCTCGTTTGTTAGTCCACCTTCTCTCTCATCTGAGTGTTGTCCCTGTCGAACAGAGGCTTGAATCAGAACATCAACAGCGGATAATTCCGATGAGATGGATGCAGCTCGATTGCTTTGTTGAAGTTGGTTGTGCAAAGCGTTTTGTTGTGCAGATTTTAAGAAGTCTGACAGGTAGGTTAAACTTATGGGTGCGCGAGACAGTTTTGGCTTCATGCGACAATTTTCCTCTATTCCTTCAATCATCCACGCAACCTGGACCTGTCAAGAATAAGAAAATCAAAAAAAACGTTTCAAATAGCAGACAGTAACTCACATCACCAGCTTCGGACATTCCAGTGCCCCACGGAGCCCTTTCGTTACACAGTTCATCATATAATGAAGTCCACTCTTTCAAAAAAGCTTTCTTTTCTAGATTGTCAAGCTTCAAATAATCTCGAAGTAGCCTTTGCTCACGAAGAATTGTTTCGTGAGTACTTGTTTTAATCTCTTGCTCATAAAAGATCATAAAATCTGATTGGATTCTTCGAAAATTTTCCAGCTGAACATAAGTTTCTTCGGATATTTTATGGAGACCAACATTATCTAAACGAGTATTAACAAATTGGAATTCCTTTGCTGAAGAATTCTTTAGTATTTCATTCATTAATACATTCCACTCATCCCATCCGAGACCTTTAGAAACATTTAAAATATGAATAATTCGTGCCATGACTTGCTGATCTACAGTTGCGAAGGAGTCTTCAGAAAAGGAATCACGCTCACTATACGATGATCGTGCAGAAGGAGGTGAGTTGATGAGCGAAGGAGGTCTGGCTAGTTTTTCTGTGCCATTTCCGCTTTTTCCAACATCGAAAGATGACTTTTGAGACGAAGGAAGTGGACTGGCCGAACGCTCAAGCAAAGAATTGGAAGAAGAGGTTAAGGGTAATGAACTAATACAATAAATGATCGGAATACCCAACTGCTTGAAGGAATAATCAATGTAAGCTCTCTGTGATTGAGTAATTTCACAAATTGTCTTCAACATCAAGTGAGTCCAGCTAGAAAATTTAATTTTAGGGAACTTGTGGATTGAAGTTGTCATGAACGCGAGAACATACAAAGACTCTTCATCATACGAGCTTTTCGTATACTGCTTGGCCCAATTTAATAAACGAGAAAGATGCTCGGTTGCTTTGAAGTTCCATTGATAATTGTAATCCTCTTCGTACAGGTGCTGCGAATTGAGAGCGATCTTGAGAAGAACTCTTAATAACAACCACAAGGAATGTTCAACAATCTTGTCCAAGGCAAAGCGTTGATTCATTAGAGTCCGCGGAGATTGAACATCTCGTAATTTATCTGCCTTGGAGGGCGTATGATCCACATTAGTAATTGAAGTAGGTCCGGCTTCACCCTGTTGAAGCAGAGCATCAACAGACTCTTGGAGGGAATGCAGTACGTAGCGACCTCTTGTAAATCCAACTTTTATTGCTGCTTCTAAACGCTTAAGTCGATCATGTCCAAGCCACGAACCGGTACCCCTCTCATTTAGTCCAAGCAAGGATATCACTGAGCTCACTAATTCATTCATTAGATGCTCGTGTCGAGCTACCATCGCTTCATTATCTAAAAATATATCTGCTTCAGTGGATTTTCCGATTTTCCCGCTAACACTTCGTTCAGCTATTCCCGCCACGGCAGAGGTATCAAAGGTGGAGGAAAAATGGTCAACACGAATATCTAAGCCCTCAGTCATGTCAGTAACAATACCACCTTCGGAACCCGTACGTTTCCGAATCAATGTTCGGAATGAATCCGAATTTTCTTGGTTGATATCTTCGTGTTCCGGGGCAGATGTTACTCGTTTGATCGTTGGTAAAGGACCAATCGATTTACTCAGTGTACTTCCAGCATGAGAAGAAGACAGGGAAGACAATTGTGTACTCGAAGCACTGGTTTGAAGTCGTTTCGGTTGGGCTAACTGTGTAGGCGGAACTGCTATGAACTCACAAATGGCTTCAACTGTTAGCCAAATATTTATTTCAAAGATTTTTAATCGAATGTCTTTCTCCAGTTCATCGATAATAGTAGTTTGCCGTAATGATACCACACTGTCATGAAGACGGTTAACTAACAGCTGAAGGATACCAACTCCAACATCCTCCCAATCAATTAGCCCTTGCGTTGCATAGCAACGTATGTAACTGATAGTCTTTAAGATACCACTACATCCCAGCGCTCGCTGGTCCTTCTTAATAATATCAAAGAGTTCTTTCGTCGAATATGACAAATATTCGCAAGGAGACAAATGATCATTTCCCCGATGGGGAACATTGGCAGGAGCCTTATCATTCCCTGAGGTAGTGCTTGAATAATGGTAAGGGGTGATAGTGGGTAATTCAATTTTATACTTAGAACCTTTCAACTCTCCAAATTGAACAGCAACAATATGCAAGCCTGTAAATGCAGCTGCAACCACATCTACTAATTTTGATGTCTGAATAATTACTGCCATAATCTGTTGATCTCTTCCAATCAAATTTGCCATACCTGCCATCAATGTCGGCGAATTATTTTTAAGATGGTGGCTTTGAACAAATTCTTTGATTTGTCCTTCCAGCTCGCAAAAGAAATCTAATATTAATGACTGCCATTTTGGTATCGACATGATCATATCATAATTTTCGATGTACTGCAAATGGCTAAATAAATTATCGAACAATTGGATTCGTAGATTAAAGTCGCAAATACTTGATTTCAAAACATCAATAATGACAGGGAAAATCATTGGAATACAGATTTTGTGAGATTCATTTTCCAAATCATATTGATCAATCGCAACATCCACCTGCGTCGACATCGTTGGACTGGGATGATGAGCAGTCTCGGGATCGGCCTTCTGAAGCGGGATTTTTTCAATTTCGTTAATGAGAAACTTACAACTTCTACCATACATCGTATTCTCCAGGATGAAGAACACAAGTTTTAATTGAGCCATAGTTGTTTCACCGTCAGCCAATCCCAACTTAATCTGCTCCAGATTGGCTCGCCACATTTTATTCAACCATGCAGCCATCGAAATCTGTTCAATTCCTAACTGCCTCCAAATACAATATTCTTTTTTGTATTGAACATTTTCACTCCTAACTCCGGGGTTGGCACCGGAACTAGGATGTGTGGGGCTTGATTGTAAGTTGTCGATTGAGGCTGAGTTTCTCTTCTTCTGGTTTTCTAATGCATCGTCATCTTGATCATGAGATGAACCTTTCGTTTTCCTTCGACTCCTTGTTCCTCCTTCGGATACATTTCCTTTGGTAGAGGGACTTGCAAGAAAAGCATTTCCACTAGGAGTGGTGGCTAAGGCGGGATTCATTAAATTTTGGTAATATTCAGATGAACTTAAGATCAAAGTTGTATGGAGTAAATAACAGATAGTTACCCAAGCATAAATTCGCACCTTCGCACGTGGGTGACTTTGCAAATTCGATAATACTAATAGCCCGTTGCATTTGCAAATTCCCTCGAAGATTTTTCTACTTAAATCAAACTTTTCTGGATTTATCAATCTTAACAGCAGTTGCATTCCTTCAATTTTGAATTGGGCAACTGTTTCATAAGCTATGTAATTTATCACAGCCTCAATCTCTTTCATCAAGTCTGTTGAATTTGAGTTTGTGATGGTCAAAAAGATAATATCGAAAATGTAACTCCGAATAGTAACCAGCTGTTGATGATCTAACTGTATTTTGGCACCATTTGATCTCCTTCTCGCAGCTATCGAGTTTTGAAAACTTTCCTTCGACTCCTTGCCTCCCAATTGCGAAGAAGAAGGCTGAGAAGACACCATTGATGAATGAGCAGGGTTCGTTGTATTTGCTGAGGAAGATGAGGAAGATGTTGCTTCACTTTTTTGCGATTTTTCAGTATAATACAAATATAAAGCATGGAAAAATCGTTGAACTCCGATGGTTTTTCGCACCTGCTCGGCACGTGAAGTAACATAATGCTGCATGTTTTGCAGTAGTAACTCTTGTGTTGCAAAAGGTGTAATAGACCAAATCGTGAAATCGCAAAAGACTTTGGATAAACAATTCATTGACCATGATTCATCACCACCAAATCTCTCCAATAAATGTTGTAATTCATGAACTACACCAACCTCAATATAATAAGGATTTAACTGATGAATGAAATAAGATAAATATGCAAAGCCATTCTGAATCATAAAATTTTTATTTTGCACAGTATCTCGGAGAGTAATGACAAATAGTTTCAGAATTTCACAGAATCTTAAAACAACTTCTCCAAATTGATACTCACTAGTCTCCTCGCCGTTAAATTCAATTATACTGGAGAAAAGAGGTAAAATAACTTTAATTCCACCTAAACAATCCAAAGCATTCCTCATATCTCTCGAACTGCAGACGTAAGTTTCAGGGAGTAAAGTTCCGTCCATGTCAGGATTCGAGAATGCTCGACTATAAATAGCTCGATTATTTGATGTAGTTTGACTTTCACTATTAGGACTTTGGCAGGCCTGCCAGCGATTAACGTAGGAAGAGTCATTAATGCTATTGTAAATTATCTCTCCAGATGCGATCCCAGGATTGTAAGAAAGGATGAGAGAATTTAAAGATGCTGCGTCGAGCTGAAGAGCTTTCACATCTTCCAAATTGTTGCTAACCTCATGGAATTTCGAAAATCCAACCTTCTCAATATATTGCAAAAGACTCATAGAAAGTCCCTCAGAATACAAATAAATTGTGGACATTCTCCCAAAAAAGGCAGAGCGCTCAGGGGGCAGAGGTGTCGTCGAATCAGGAGGATGCAAACATCCAATACCACCATACATAACCCCATCTTTAAATCGAGGGTATGAAATCTCTTTTTTGTAGACTTCATTGTCTAAAACAATCGTTAGTTGTGATCGACCAAGAATTTTTCCTTTAGTTTGTGAAACGGCCAGAAAATGCCAAGTGCGATTTGATTTTTCCAGATTTAAAGAACACAAGGTTTTTGAAGAGGGTGAATTTCCTTTCACAGATAGAACGATCTCAAAATCAAGGATTTGCGGGTGACTCATTCGTGGTGTCGCTAAAATCTCAAATCCGGAGCCTGTTGGCTGTAAAACGCTGAAAACCACCATTGATTTCTGATTTTCCAAGTTATATTCATCAGCAATATCAATAGTAGCACGGTTGTTAAAGGAAATCCACGTAAGAAAGGTGTAACCATTGGCAGCAGGCCAATTTTGAAAAGGTGGCAGCAGTATCCCACCTTCTTTGCCTTCAAATAGAAAATAAAATTGAGGATCTTCATTATCTGTAAGTGTTCCTTTCAAAGCATCGATTAAATAAGTTGCAGTAACCAAGGCAGACTTATCACTTTGTCTTAATACTTGAATGACACGCTTTAATTCAGAAACAGTGATGGAGAATCCACCGAAAATTTCCAATAATTTAATACATAATAATTTAGCATCTTTGGACACTCCAGTAAAAATATCGAGAATAATGTCAATAACGGTTGGCTTTAAACTGCCAGAAGTTGTAAAGTTTTTAATTGCGCCCAATTTTCTTTGAAATAATTGGATTATAGAATTTAAGATGCAAGATTGGGCATTCGGCGAAGAATAAGGTACAAGGGAAAGAATAACATTTAGCAATTCAATGTTTTTAATCATTATTGGATCATTCATATTCGAAAAGAAACCTTCTCTCGGAATTATCGTCTGACCAGTTGTTAGTTGAGTTTCATATTCCTTTTTTAAATGAGAAGGTAAAACATTCAATAAGCATTCGAAAAGGGCTAGAAGAACTGGTAATGATTCTTGCTTTTTACCAATAACGGAGCAGATAAGTTGCACTAAATCGTGCTGATTACGATGATGGTCATTTTGAATGGAAGCACCGCTCGAATGCATTCGGGCAGCATTCCCAGAAGAAGTTTGAAGTTGGTATAATTGAGCTGCGGATACCGATCTTCTTCGACGATTCACTGAATTAACTAAATTCCGAAAAAGCAATTGCGCTTGCTCATTTTTAGACATCAAAGCAGTGTAAAAGGTAATACATAATATCAGTAAGTCCAATTCTAAAATATTTTCAATTTCAATCCCATAATCAATACAAATGATTAAATCTTTCATAATATTATGGCGGGAATGAGTCCATGAAAAATAATTCTTGTGTCGTGCAGTGAAAGTACCATAACTCATCATTAAATCTTGCACATGCTTTGCTTCCAAAAGAACATCTGTTTCGGCAGCAAACGCGGAAGGAAATCGCATCAGAACAACTAAGCCCTGTAAAAGTGACTTCGAAGTTTGTGTTCCATCATCATGCTTTTTCGAATGCTGGTAGCGATTTTTAATAATGTTGAAAATACATTTTACAACATCATGGGCCAGAATTTCCTTAATGCTAGAATAATCACCAGGTTTCTTTCTGAGATTTTTTGCGCTCTCTGCAGCACAGGCATAGAGCAGCCTCATTATCATGGCGGATGCAAAAGTGCGACATCTCTCATCCAATGCAACTCGGAACAATATTAAATGCTTGGTCAACTTGCCTGTGGGCGCGGAAGGATCTGCTTGAGTCAGTTCACCAGCTGTGCCTTTCGTTAGACCAGAGAGGTTATCTGGTGAGGAAGCCACAGGAGTTGTAAAAACATGAAACCATTCTTCATAAGAGCAAGCATACATTACGTAAGCCAATAGTCGTACTACTGTAACTTTAGAAGGCCAAAAGAAAGCTCGACTTTCTTCGTGGGGATCTGTTAGGTTCTTCAAAAGTAATAAGCCTTTCCTAATGACTTCAAACCATACTTTCGATTTAATGGTAAGCTTCGAATTCAAATGAACTAAATTAACAAACCAGCGGAACGTAATAAAAACCGAACAGTCGGTGGTGCTACTGGATATACAGTCAATTAAAGCCCAATCTTCCTCATCATACGATGATTCAGTCGTTACGTTAGCTGACTGACTCCCACTCGAAGAACTGTTGCTGGTAAGAATCTTATAAGAACAAAAGATCCACAAAACCTCTAGGGTAAGATCCATTGCGAAAAGGCGATAGCTAATCAAAGTTTCTCCATAATCTTCGACAACTTCCCCGCTTAAATTGGAATGGCTGTTATTGTTACTGCTGGAAGTGGATGTTTCGAGAGGTGGAGCGTCTTCAGTCGTCGAAACGGGAGTGGAAGGAGCTGCAGTGGGTAATGATGTAGCAGAACCTGATCTTCCTAGAGAGGATCGATTTTCAATGACATAGTAATCATCCCCATTGCTCATATCTCTTCGCACGATTAAATGCTTCGAGATCAGCTGATCTAATTTTGGTTCGTTCTCTCTTCGTGGCAAAATAACAGTTAAAAATTCTCTCCAAAATGACAATCCACGAGCAAAAATCACGGTTTCCGACTGCTGCACCTTGAAGGAACTGGTCATAAAGATTAATGAAAATAAAACAAATGCAATATCAGGGAAAGTTGACACGCCATTCGTTTTCACAATATTTAATATAACCCGACCAATTTCTTGGAAAACTTCCTTTCTTTCTTCATAATTACAACTTTTCTCTGGTGATTTCCAAATTAAAAAAGTTAGATATTTAAATAAGTGATGAATTAATTCAATTTCTGGTAACTGTAAAAGCCCTAATATTGGCTCATAATTGACATTGGATGAAGAAGGAAATGGATTGTCATTTCTGGACTTCAAAGTTGAGGGTAGACGATCTAATTGCGCCAAAATTGAACATAAATAAGACTTCGATTCTTGAAGGAGATCGTCTGGGTGAACCGGTAAGAAATTTTTCCTTTCCTTCCAGTATTGAGCCATGAATGATATGAAGGAGGCTTCATATTCTTGAGAGAGTTCTGTCATTTTTGATCTAAACATCGCTGTGGTCGTTTTATTATGAAGCGTCCACGGAAAAAGATCGGTACAGGGATACTGCGCCCCAATCTTTCCTACACTTTCACTTCGTATCTTCCACGGTACCTTGGGTATCTTTGCTTTTCGATTATGTCTGATTTCTTCAATATAAAAGTTAAAGACAAGTTCTAATGATTTAAAACAATCTAAGTGTTGACGAAAAACAACTTTTCGATAATTTTTAAGAATAGCGCTTGCTCGTAAACTAATTTCATGAAAATGCAATACCAACATCGATCTCTGTAAAATCAATAACTTTGTATGATGATAATGCACTGAATGGAAATGTAAAGCATCTTTGAGAGTTAAAAAGGCCGAAACAGAGCCGGAGCAATCACAGTTAATTGATGTTGAAAGTAATTGTGGCCACGTCAAGAGCATGTTAGACGCTGTTAATATTGTTTCATTATGGACCATAATGCTTAATATAAGCGCTCCGTCAAGGGAAACGCTTCGATCTTTCGGGTTTTTCATCATTCCTATTGTTTTGGAGAGTAAATACAACTTTCTGATTGAGTTCATTAAGATCGGTAAGACGAATGTCATCGCTTCCTCCGCTTTTAAAGCCTTGTTCGTTTGTTTTCCTTTCTTTTTCGGTGTCACAGCTGCAGTATCTCCTGACTGACGCACCTGTGGAGATTGAGCAGGGACTGTAACCAAAGGAATCGACTTTAATAATATGTCAATCCCTAATTGATCGATTTTATTTATTGAGTAAGGGGGGATCTCTGGGTTTCCAAAATCATAAATTTCATTCAAACAATAATCCGATGCAGAAAATCTGGATAATACTTGTGTCATACCTAATATAGTACTCAGAATTAATTGAAGATAAATTAAATAATCATTCATCTTCGCAGTATTTTCGATTTCATTCCAAACGGTTACAAGCTCTTCAATATTCTGAATTATTGCCTTAATGGTACTAGATAAAACAACGAAAAAGGAATTTCCAAAAACTGTTGTGATTAACTCACGATTATGATTCCATTTTGATAGCTTGGATAAAGCATGTATCAACAAAAGAAAATTTCGATCTTCAGTCGTTACTTTTGGAATATTTTCAGCATCAGTTTTCGAGAATACTTCTAATATTACTGATATTGAAGAGCCAGCTAATTTAGTGTCTTTGATTGTTTGGAGGAGATACTGATCCGCCTGAAAATTTCCTGATGAGTCAGTTTGGATTGTAATAAACGCAAGGAAAGATAAACTGATACGATGGACAAAGTCTGTAGGGTGCCCATCAAGTTTTAAAATATCGTGATCAAATGTCACAAACTGCTCAACCACGCGATAGAACTCTGATGGCGATCCACCGTTGATAATAAACTGTTCCCATGAGTCGGAAAGTAATTTCTCCTCAGCACTAACAAGAACAAGAAATAAAAACAGAATAAAGCTTTACGAACAAACTTACCTAAACGAAAGATCCATGATGCTGCTGCCAATCTTGCTTGGTTTAGGATCCTCTTGTTTGGGACCTTTTCCAGGCGTCGACTTGCTCATGGTCAATTTCTTGAGAAGAAAATCTAAATGAAACTAAACTTAAAAATCGAATAGGAGAACTTCGAATGTCCTCTTGCAAAAGCTATTAGCTCAAAATCTCACTCGAATAAAATGAAAGTGTAAAGATCGCTGATAACAGGATTCCAATTCTTCTCTCGTTCTAGCAGTGAAGAAATAATCAAAAGGAATCAAATGTCTAGATCCAGGATAAAAGGGACTGGATCAACTGGTGTGAGAATTCAATCAACGCTTCAGAAAAGCTGAAGTAGAAATGAAAGGATAAATGATGACAAAGAAGATACAAAACAAACGCGCTCAAATCTACTGAACAAGGAGAAAAGCGCTTTTACATATGTTAATAGCATACCGAATACCGAAACCCTTTTTTTTTTATTACATCGACAAATTTACAAACAGAAAAAATTATATTTTAATACTCTATTTCATCATTATCGAAAGAAGAAGCAGTCGTTTTAATAATTTGAAACTCCATTGTATCAAATGAAAAGGATAAAATAACTAAACTTCCGTCCATACAACTTAGTGCCAAATATTCTATATCACTTTTATTTGTAGCAACCGAAGATGCTCGGACAAAATCAGCTCCAACAAGTACAAAACTTGTAATATACTTCTTAGGAAATTTATAGCTTGAGTAAGTCCCAGCAGTTAGACTCCATACATAAAATGAACCGTCCTTAGAAGAAGAATAAAGATAATGTGGTTGAATTTTTGAGAAAAGGCATCCCGTAACATCTTGAGTATGTCCTTGGAAGTCACGTAATGGCGAGCCATTATATTGTCCAAGCTTTTTAAATTCATTGTCATCACGTGGCAGCTTTCTTAAATCCCAGGTATATACATTACATCCAACAGAGTTGAAACCTTTACAGCCTGTAGCTAAGGTATTTCCGTCCGAACTCAGATCCATAGCTAAAGCAAAATAAACAAAACCGGAAATTGTAGCGGTCGGCAAACTCCCTGATGGTTCTCTTATATCCCACAGTTTAACTGAAAGGTCTTCTGATGACTGAAATATAATGTTATGGTGATGGTGGCTGGTCGTGATAGAAGTTACAATATTTCGCGACATTTTATACTCACTGATACTCTGCGAAGTATTAACATCCCAAAGTTTTAGCGAATAGTCACGACTACCAGATACAAGAATGTCTGGCTTAGAGGGGATAGTTGAGAGGGCAGTGATGTTTAGAGTATGAGCGTTCTTGATTTCTTGGAGCACAGGATATGGGCCATCAGGTGGAAAATTGGTGAGATCCCACTAAAAATCATGAAGGTAAACTCTTTTCAAGCAATTCATATGCGAAGAGCTCTTACCAGTCGAATGGAAAGGTCTCGAGAAGCGCTCCAGAGTTTCAAACTGTCGCCCTGTGAGGGAGGAACGAAAACGAGCTTATTTACAGCCTTCTGATGTCCTTTCAAAGTGATAGGCCTATAATTTGAATCTCGACACAATGAGGTGATATTCACTAAAGCAATACTTTGGTCATCACTGCATGTACCAATCCAATTCTGATAGCAGTTAAGATGTAACATGGAACTTGTATGGATCTTCAAATCATTCGACACTACTCCCTCACTTTCAGGCTTCCTCTCTTCATATCTTCCTTGTTGTGAAGAGTTAATAGTGCCAGAAGAAGGCTCTTTCGTACCACAATTTCCCATTAACTAACAAAAATAAACGAAGAGGGATATCGGTAAACAGCCGGTAAATACCGATACTTGATTAGTCTTTGATTTTGATGAAGGGAGTTGAGGAGTGGTCACAGGTCACTTACGTGAGAAAAAGCAAGAAAAAGGGAGCAATCAAGACTCCAAATCATGGAAAAGATAGTAATCGAAAGAGTAGGGTCAAGAGTTCAGCCTCAGAAATCGATGATGCACTTCAAGCTTCGTTAGAGACAGAGGAGGTGAATTCAATAACATCACTCATCCATCACCATCTGCTTTCAACATTTCCTCAAACTTCTTATTTTCATTCTTATAACGATAAACTAGTAGCCTCTTTGCAGAGAGACGAATGGAATAGAATAGTCATGCTGGGAGTTGGTAGTTTTCGCAGTTTCTACTCGAACTCCACACTCAATGAAATTGCGAACAATTCTTCTTTCTGGCAACTATTACTGGGGATCTTTTTACAATCTCATTTAAAGGGGAATGTTGTGAAGCGGTCTGGAGGAGATGGGAGCGTGGTGGAGGGCTTGGAGGGGACTGCTAGCTTCAGCTACGATCCACTGTTGCTGAACAACTTTGATCGACCAATTTATACCTCTTTAGGAATCCAACTTCTAGATCGAGTGGAAAAGACTGCTTTATTAAATTTTCAGACGCTCTTATCTCCTGCAGATAAATCTAAAATCATTTTTTATATGCCACATTGCCCATATCGATTGTATTGTAACATATTGTATTCTTATTGGGACTGTTTAAATTCAATTATAATTGTTGGAAACAGGTAACGGATACATATTCTAGAATGTATAATATCTTATCTCTCTTTAGTTTTCACTCATACTCCGCTCGAAGAATGACATCGCAACAGGCAATCGACCCGACAGATACTGTTGTACTATTGACTCCGTTTGTTGAAGAGATTTCTATTTGCTCATTAAAGCTTCCCTCAAGAAAAAAACATCAGCGCAATGAAGAGCTGAACAAGTTTATTGATGATTACGATCACATTATTCAATCTGCATATTCTGATCTAAGGTACAAATATTTTATTTTCATTCTAATTATTCACTGAACATTGTTTTTCTTTAGTATTCAGTATTTCCCAGCTGAGCAATTTGAAGATCCTCAATCACCTATCAACAAATTATTGTTTGAGAAGAAACCGGCAATTGAACAAATGATCGAAGCAAATCTTTCTGACATAGAATTATTTTAAATTTGTACAAAATTCATCTGATTGCTTCTAAAGATCCATCGTGTAAATTTTAGATGATCCACCAAAAGCATTTCCAAAGAAAGTTCCTAATAATTGGTCTTTCTCTTCTTTTGTAAATTGTTGTAATTGATTCAATATATCTTGATAAATGACTTGGTTTCCTTTGTGATTGTGAACTTTTCCTGATTTCAAATTTATTTCAGTGGAATCAGAAAAATTGCTCCTTCTTCTAGCGTTACCACTAGACGTTTGACTTAAAGTCATACTTTTTCCTTTGCTACTACTGGGAGCATTTTCGTTGATGATCTCGCATTGAACAGTGATTTGATAATCTTTCATTCTTAATTTCAAATCTCGAATTAACGTCTTCATTTCTTGAATTACAAAACGATCTTCAACGAAAGAATTCTGTGTTGAGGGGGTCGAGTTTGGCTGACTATTGGAAAGAGTGGGAGTTTGCGGTTGAGGCTGGGGGTTTGGGTTCATGACTGGCGCAACACCGTTCTGAGCATTGAGCATTGCTTGCATGAAAGGAAATCTCTCAGCAGCAGGGTTATTTAAGAAATTATTCTGCGCAATATTGTTACGATTATTGTTGTTATCTCGATTGAGGTTAGGCGAAACAGGGCTGGCTAGACCACTGTTTGAAGCGGGAATGGCGGGTGAAGGAACATTCCCAGCTATCAGCGCTAAGGTCGAAGGATTATAAATTGATGTTCTCTGTCTATGTTGAACCCAAACCTCTTCAAACCTTCCCAACATATTTGTAACAGAATTCTTATAATGCTGAAATAAAAACTGTAATTTTGTTGATTTGTTCGATAAAAGAATCATGCATGTGTGAGCTAAATGCGAATAAGCATCAAGCAATAATTGAAACCCCTCCAGTAAAAGTTTATAATAAATTAAAGATTTTGCAGCAAAATAATGAGAATAGAAACAATAATCTTCTGGATTCATATTAGACAAAAACTGATAAAGTTCTTTGCAATACTGGGTGATTGCCTTCCGCACCATAAAGAATTGGGTGCATTGACGATCTAAATCATCAAAGATCAAGATCGAATTGTTATCAATCTTTATCTTTGGCCGATTACAAGTTGTAGAAGTATGGTAATCACCCATACACTCCCAACAAAACTATCAATAGAATCAAGTATTAGAATAGAAAGTATTTGACGATCAACATATTTACCTGGTATTTACAATTAGGTTGGACGCAAGTCATGTGCGGACATCCTCCATTCTTTTCGATACGTACACCGCATTTAGGGCAGGGCTTCGTCGTTGTGTGCTTCACACGGCGTGCCTCAACTTCTTCAGGGTTTCCAGTTTCCAAATATCCTCCTTTCTCTTCCCATTTAGAAACAATATCACAGGTGGCAGGGGCATGAGGTGGTAAGTCACATGCGGCACAAAATGCGGTTGAGCAGAAAGAACATCTTGCTTCACTAGAATCAGCATCATCAGCCATCAATACGACTCCTGGACAACCTCTCGGATTCTTGCAGTACGTTCCAATTACTTGCTTACCTCTTTTTTCCTCGACATAAGATCTATGAAGCTGTAAGGGAGGAAATATGATGATAAGAAAAGAATCTTACTTTAATAGCAGCTTTTTAGATTGAGTGATAACTTGAGAGCTGCCAAAAAATCTGATCATATCGTTCAAGATTAGGCAATTACAATCAGGAGAAGGACAGCGAATAATCAATTTATGATCAATGGTGATAGCGCTTTCGATATATCCCTCCCAACAATCTTGACAAAACCAATGATTTCCACAGTTTAACCCAAAAGACCGAATGGATTCTACTTCTTCACGACAAATTCCGCACATAATAGTAATAATTTCTTCTTTAGAACCACATTCTTCAATATAACGATCTAAACGATAGAAGGACGGTTTATTACGTACACCTAATCCTATCATTTTACGTAGTAATCTATGATTATCGATATATTCCTCAACCAAGGTCTTCATATCCCACTGGTAATGTAATAAGAGAGCAATAGCTGTGGACTCTGAGTCATCGATAATATCTTGAGTACGTTGAATGACGTTGAGTAGCTCTTCTTCCATTTCATCCAAATGCGAAAAGGAGCGCGACGATTCTCTGATTGGTAAGGATTTTTCATTTGAGACACTTGCCCAGAGAGAATCACTCTTTTGAAAAGGGATCGAAGGAGAATGAAATAAAACGGATGAAGTATTTGAGTTATTCAGTCCAGAATGAGAAGGCAGTCGATGGCGCTGAGGGCTAGGAGAAGCCGACGGTGTATGAGGGGGAGAATGGACGAAAAATTCGTCATCATCGAGATCCGCTGCATCTGTACTTGATTTACTCCCACGCTTTCTCTGCAAGCTGGAGTGAAAAGGGCTAATATTTTGATTCTTCGTTGAAGAAAAGATTGAATTTGCTCTCTTAGGTAATGCTACTTTCCCATGGCCTGAAAGATTATTCTGATCAGCTGAGTGTGGCTTCAACTCTTTGCTATTCCCATATAAAACCAGAGGATCAATCGTTGAGGAAAATTCGGCAAAGCTCTTATCTTCGTCAGAGAAATCATGAATATTCAGTGACTTATTGCGATCACGATCTAACATGTGAAATATATAGAGTGTAAATTCACGGAAAGTTGCTGGGATTTTTACTTCCTCTACATCTTTATCTCTCGAAAAGGATTGGTCTTTTTCGCTCTTTGTTTCTTTCAGCATATCTTTAGAAGGAAGAAATAACGATTGATGACTTGAAAATAACTCCAAAAATAAGTTTATCAATTTTTCTATGAATATCGCCACCAAAGGTGAATTTGACTGCGGCCGTACTTTCGTTATCTGTTTTTCAGTAAGTTTGTTTCGATCATTTTCGCGATTTGACAAAGCGCTCGATTCGCGTCCATTAAGATGTCTAAACATCGCTTCGACGGCTTGATTAGCGCGATTCACAATTCTTGCGGTCGCAACGATATTATCCTGCAAAGGGTCGGGATTGATATTGTCAGCTGCATTATTACCTCCTAATAGTGGGAGCCGACCTGTGCGACATAATATTACATGCGCTTCAAACCGAGAGACTGGAATGGAATCAGTACAAAATTCACAAGGAATCATTTCCTCAAAAGGGGCATCAGGCATAATCTCTTCATCGGTTGGATTTCTTTCTTCATATTTACTCAAATCGTCATTGACATAATTGAATTTGATATTGAACATTTTCGATATAATATCAGAAAACTTAATGAAGAAAAGGTAATGTATTATTTCGGAGAGCTTGTTTACTCCAGATGACGAAAATAACTCGTTGAAGTAAGTATCTTTTTGTTGTGCCGAGGTAAGAACAGCTTGTCGAAAAATAATCGCTAAATATTGTGGAAATGAAACCTTAATTGGATGAATATTTGGTGCCGGACTTGCAGTTACAATTCGATTAGGCGTAGCATTTTTGGAAGAAGCAGCGGAACGATAGCGAGGAGATGTGGAATCACCAAATAACTCATTTTCGATGGAGGAGGCACGGTTGGGTGTGGTTCTTACATTTCTTAAAGTTCGAAGAAAGAGGTTTACTCCCGGACTTCCGTGACCAACAGTATGATCTCGCTCCCTAGCTGCATCATTCATGCTTGGAGGAAGAGGTGGCAAAATCGAGTCTGTAGTTTCATCATTACCAGCTAAACGATGAATATTTAAAAACGAGGTTCGAATCGGAATCCCAACGTCGGGGCTATCCAAAATAGGAAAAGGTCTCCTGAGCAAAGAGGAACCATCTCCCCCATCAAAGTTTCCACCCTTTGGATTGGGAAAATGCCGGTCTTGATTGCCATCTTCTTGAATAATTACATCCTCGATCGCTTGTTTTTCAACTGAAATTTCCGAAAAATTCTGCTCGGAGAACAGTGCCGTGTGATTCCATAACTTGTCCAAAGCGACGATAAGTGATTTTCTCAAGGAAGATACGTCCAGTACGTATTCGGTTTCTTTAGGAATGGAAGACGAACTAGTTGAATGGGAAAACTTATAATAAAAGAAATTTAATTCACAATCCTCATTCGTGCCATTTATGGTATCATTGCTCCTATCTACTTCAGTGTTTTCTCCTTTAATTGGGGCAACGTTGCCTGGCGGAGGAGCAAGTAAATCATTTATTTCAGCTCTGACCTCGCGAATCTGTGATGTATCTTGATTCTCAATATGGTCTAAGAAAAAGATAATGATCTCCTTCAGCAGCTCCGATGGCAAAAAGGAAACGAAGAGCTTAAAGCAATCTTGATAGAATCTCGAAACTTCCAACTTTTGCAGTGTAGGGTCGAATTCCTCTTGAAGACTCTTTAAGTAGTCTTTCCAAAAATTAATTTTATAAACTGGATGCGTGTTAAAATATTGTAACGAACTAAAACCGCTCCCAAGCGAAGAATGAGAATGATGCGGATTTGTTTGGTAAAATTCTAACCAAGATTGAAAAATTAACGCATATAATTGTTCTTGCATAGAGGAAATCAAAGTAGGAATCATAAAAGTTATCATATTCACAGGGTTGTGTCGCAAATGCAACTCCTCTGTTGCTTGTTCCCGACCATTACTCATACCACCACAAAAGTTTCCCTTCAATAAGGCGAATAAAGGGTGGGCCTCAAACAAATTTATATCATGAGAAGGGAGATCGCATTTCGCCTCCATCAACCAGTTCAAAAGCTTAATGTAAAATGGGGAGAAAGTAATGCCAGTTATTGACTGATTCGATAATAGATATTTTACATTTAATACGATTCGTAAATGGTCATAGAGTTCAACACCTGTCATGCGTTGATCCGAGTGGTACTCAATTAAATTATTGAGGGTAGTAATATTATTCTCATCTGTAGTGGTTGATATCATTGATAAGTCGGATAAATAAGAATAAGATACCGATCTAAACGTTTCAATGTTCCCGAGATTCTTTTCAATAATACCAATAGAAACAAGCCGCTCACAGCGTTTCACTACTTCTTCTTGAGTGATATTAGAATAAAATGAAAGTAATACGTTCCGAACCTTGTAAGATAGTGTATCGACAGATAAACAAATCAAATCAGCTGAAGGATATTTAGATGATGGGGGAGAAGATAAATCACCACTTTTCTGAACTAAAGCGTCTTTTAAAACGCGAACAACGCATGCATCAATTTGCTCGTTTCTCCAGCCTTGTAATACAGCAAAATCAGAGTTAATAACCTGCACGTCCGTGGAATGACTCGATGAAACGATAATCGGGAAGTTTTCTTCATTTCCACCGAGAATGCCAGAACGAAAGATTGCAGATAGTTGAATTTCATCACTTTCTTGAAAATTGTATAATACTTGAACTGTATCTTCAGTCAAATGCGAGTGAGATGCGTCATGCAAAAGCTCCCCAGATAGCTGTTGTTCAATCCAATGATTTGTTGACGGTTGGTGGGATAACTCCAAAATGGGCGTCTCTCCACCCATTAACGGATAAAGTAACTGTGCCAGTTCCGTTGGGGTGATATTCAATAATTTTCTTAGGTTGGAGAACGTAATGACCAGTGATTGGGTATCAATCTCATCTGACAAGTCGGTCAATTTGATGTCTTCATTCTCACGATAAGTATCGGAAAAATTAAAGCATAGCAAAACTGCGCCTTGAGCTTCACTGAGACGTATGAAAGCCAGTTTTTCCGTTTCTTTAGGCCAAATTGCGCTTAATGTCATGGTTCCTGCATCGTGACACCAATAAATCCGTTTCAAGGATTTCTTAGCCATATTTGCAATACTATCATCATGATACGGATTTGTAGCACGAAGACTATTAAATTGCTTCACGCCTAAGAACGCAGAGTACAATAATCCAGACCTTGAGCTCCCGCTACCAGCAAAGGATACGGCGCTAACCACTTCCTCTTTCACTTTGATTGGTTGCGGAATCCACTTCTTTTGATTTCTCTTCCATACTAACCAGTTTCGATTATCTCCAGCGGGAGACTCTCCAGCACTAACTTTACAGTATGCCCAACCAACGTCCCGTCCCTTATCAGCTCGTTTTTTGATTTGCCAACTGTTTTTCCCTAAAGAATATTCAAGAATACAGTTATTATTCTCTCTCATTTCATAAATTGGCCATCCGTCTTTCATTTCACCTGTAGGTAAAAATGTTCCATTAATCTTTGAAGCATTCTCTTCACTTCCAAAAACTTCATAGGCTTTGTCCGAGGAGGATAATGATGAGGATTGAAGAATTCTTTGGTTATTAGTTCCCTTGACTGCCAACGAAGTAATAGAAGAATTACCCGACTGGTCAGTGTTTTGAGATAAGTAATAATTTAAATATTCAAATTTAATCTCTTCCAACTCGTTCGGTAGTTTTAAAGTCGCATATGTATTTGGCGAGAGAAGATAAGGAGGCCAAGATGATGAAGTTAGGACGTTAATCATGAATCGGTTGGGTAATAGACACAAATCAACGTTATCATCGGATAGCACTAAATTCCCATAATCAATCTTCTCCATTAAATATGACCGAAAGTGATCAGTGTATTGAGCCGATAAAGAAATGTCTTTTACCATTAGCTGACACTTGTTGGAAATTGGGATCAAATCTAGCATCCGTAATTCAGTGTTAAGGGAGATGTAACGACCTTTCAGTAAACGTCGAGCTAATAACAACTCGTAATAATGTTGAAATTCAGTTGAACTTTGATTGAAAACGACTTGAATTAAATCGATGACATCATCCAATGAGGACTGCCAATCTACATTACTATAAGGAGATTTCAAAGAATCAATAATAGAAGATAAGTAAACGACAATAATCTTTGTAATTGCTATTGAGTGATCTTTCTGCAGTCTCCGAAAAGCCATTTCAAAAGCTAAATCAGCACTAATTCCACTAATCTTAGTAATTGACATATCAACGTGCGACATTTCTCGAATCTTTGAAAGTATGTTTAATAACGATGAGATTATTTCTTTCGCTTTATTCGAGTCAAAGACAATAGAAGAGGAGTAAATGTATTCCTCAATTAAAGGAGAAACACAATCATCTTGAATATAACAAGCCATAACTTCTCGCCACATTCTCTCCAAAATTATCACATTCTCCTCATGGCAATACTGGCATAACTCCCGTAACAGTAATCTCCAGTATCGAGTCGATATTTCCATCCGGTTGGTGGAGTAAAGGGTAAAATTTCGTAAAGCAGTCATTATTTTATTTTCATTTGTTAATTGTGCCTCATAATTATGAGTAATAATACCATCAGCTAATGTGCTATGACCGTACGCATGAATCGTGCTAATTAATTTCTTCAAAAAACTATCTCTAAATCTTTCTGGTAAAGATAAAAGAGGATGAGAAAACAAAAACGTAAAACCCTTTACTAATAAACTTAATTGATTGAATTGCTTGAGGCTTGATTGAACACCAGCCAACTGATCAACAGAAAAAATCCTATAATAGAAGTGAAACTAACACTACACAAAATTAGTTCAATCACTTACTTTTGCAGGTACAAATGAGAGTAAAACTTTGCCATCATTCCTCCCTTCACAATTATGGTGCGAAAGAAGCAGGGAATTAACATTCCACAATGATCACGCTGCAAGACGGAGCGAATAAATAACAACGCCGAAATTGTAGTCTCATTTAATGAAATATTCGAATCGGGGAACTTCACTATCCATTCCTCAACCTGCTCGGTGAAAATATCAATCGAAATTTGAAATAAAAATTGAAATATTAATAATGCTAATTTTTCTTCCGCATGTTCGACTGTTTTCCACAACTCCTTAAAAATATTAGGGGTTATTGTAGGAATTTTCTCGCTCGGGTTCTTTGAAGCACTAGTAGTAGAAGTTGCTGTTGAAGAGCCTGCGTCGCCATTATCGGCAACAGCGGGAGTATCTTTTGGAATGCGGCGATCAAATATCTCGTCATCTTCTTCGTCTTGAAAAATAGTAGGTGTCTCTGTTGCCTCATTCTCTGGGGAAACACTTTCCTATATGAAAGAAAAGTCAAAAAGGTGCATAACCACTTCGAATGATAGGTTACCTGCAAAGCAGACAGAACAGCATAAGCCAAAATTTTCTGTTTTAACTGTTGAAAATTTTGTTTATCAAATAAGCCACTCTCCGAGGGAGGCAGATATGATTTCTTGAGGCATGAATCATATTCCAAAAGTAGTTTCAACATCGATCCCCATATTGGAATTTCGATAGTTTCAGTTTCGATGGATTGAGTCGATGATAGGTTTTCGCTGTTTGCGGAGTAGTACACTGCGAGGCCTTTAATCTTAGACAAAATCGTATCAATAGAATCAGTTGAGGTAATGGAGACGACTTCAACATTTTCTGCATTTTCTAACACTGCGAATTTTCCTTCCTCAATTGTAAAGCAATTAGTACAGTAACATAGACGACAGCTGGAACACTTCCAACGATATTGAAAAAGTTTGATATTGTATTGAGAGTTTAATCCACAGGAAATATTTTTCTTACACTTTGCACATTTAAAGTCAAGATCATTTACTTGTAAAGTGCACGAATGGGAACAATAAATTGGCTTCGCAACAGTTGTCGTAAAAGATTTGAGACCTTTATTATCTTTCGACTGATTTTCATCTTTTGTAACTTGATCAGGAAATAACATCTTGACCATTCTTGTAACAATATCAAACTGATGAAGAAGTTCTACAATGGAAATCGATGTTTTCTTATTGGAAGAGCTTGAAGCTTGATCTCTTTCGGATTCAACACTGGTGGTAAGAGTATTTCCTCCATCCAAGGAAATTGCAACAAACTGCTCTTGGTCAGGCTCTTCTTGGGGCTCGTTTAATTCTTCAGAAATTCGACGAATATTAGGATCATGGAAGGAAGTAATAATCATTTTACCGGAGGGCAATTCGATGGAATATTCCTGCTTTTTCATATCCACCTTGACAATTGTTGCAGACTTCCACTTGTTCAGTGTATCTTTATTGCGAATTTCAATTTGATCACCTAGATTAAAGGATTCTATTTTCCCAGGAATGGATGTGATCTTCCCTTTTCTTTCCCTCGTATAGTCATTCGATCGTTGAAAGATATCGATAATATTTGAAAGTTTACCATAAAAGGAATGTGGCAATAAATTCTGCAAGCATTCATAGATAATAAACATTTTGAATGTAGGAATCCGTTTACGAACGTTTCTGTGTAAGGATTCTTTCAGATCTCCGGATATACTACTTAGGATTGAAGTTAATACATATTCTGCAATTTGAGGGTTAGAGCTAATAATTTCATGTAAAAATTCTTTTCCTGAATTTTCCTCTTCATTCGGACAAATTTGCAAGACTTCTACAGCAGCTTGAATAACTTCCTAAGAGAAAGAGAGTTGTGAACAAAAATATACGACTTTTGACTGCATACCTTTGAGATGTTTTTTGGTTTCCAACCAGATTTGACACATGCTAAAAGTGCAGAAAACGTTGGAATAATGGAGTGGTAGTCAGTTATTCCTTGTTTTAATAAATCTTCAATTAAATTAATGAAAAGTTGAACCTGTTTGTTGATCTGGTTGCTTGGGTCATCCAAATCATCAAAAGCACCATCATTCGTTTCATTAAGAAGAAATAGAACAGATTGTTCAATTTTTGTTGTCAAATCAGGAAAATTGACAAGGAACTCGGATTCTGAAGATGGGAAAGAGTGATCGTAAAACACACCAAACGCAGGGGTTGTAACTACGAATTCTCTTTCTTTCGTTGAAGCAGAAGGGAATTTGTAAACAAAATCTTTTGAAGGCTTATAGTGAGATACTAGTTTACTCACGATAGTGGTTTTCATCTTCAATGTTTGAAGCTAAATTTATTGAACTTTCTCCAACTTTCTTTGTTACTTTCGATTATTTATTAATTCGGCATTACGATCAGCAATCAGAATAGAAGTGTATAATTAAAATAAATCGATTGTTTGGAATGCGGAACTTCCTTGTGATAATGTTGCTCATTTGCTCGAGGTTCGCGGAGCGTCTATCCTATAGATTCAGTCCTGTATTAATAAGTGGTCAAAGCAGAGGTTGGCAAAGATATGTTAGGAAATCTCGATTACACTCTGATCAGGGGAGCAGCTTTTCGACAAAGAAAGGACAACTTGCAACTTTTCTTCCTGATTTGAAGCGAAGATTGAATGAATTTGAGAGCAGTGTAAATTCAATTTTGGCAACGAAGCTTATTGATCTGAACGCCTTGAAAGGAGTTGTGAAAGATCTCGAAGAGGAAAGCTCGCAGGAATCTTTTTGGGTGGACCAAGAGAGGGCTCAATCAGTTCTTGGAGAATTGAATAGAGCAAGGGATATGGTTAATAGAGTAGAAGAATGGATACGTGGAAAAGAGGATGTTTCCACATATTTAGAACTGTATGATCTCGAAAATGATGGTAAGTGTGCAAACTGTTTTCCAGTAACATCGCTTAGCCAATTGCTGACTTTTAGAATCACTCCTCGACGAAGGAGAACAGAAATTGCTAAAATTAGAAAAAGATTTTGAAGCGTTTGAAATCCAGCGATTGTTGAATGGGCAGTACGATAAATCTGACTGTTTTCTGAGTATTCAATGTGGGGCTGGTGGTACCGAGTCGAATGACTGGACTGCTATGTTGTATAGAATGTATAAACGGTACGCCGAAAAGAAAGGATTTCGGGTTTCGGTCGTAGATGAAGCTGTTGCTGACCATGGCTTTAAGAGTGTTGAGATAAAAATTGAAGGACCCTTCGCGTATGGATACCTGGCCGGCGAGAAAGGAACCCACAGACTAGTGAGAATGTCTCCGTTTAATGCTTTAGGAAAGAGACAGACAACTTTTGCTGGAGTTGAAACTTGGCCAGCTTTAGAAGACAATGATGTCAGTGTGATTGAAATCCCTGATCGAGTAAGTCCTCCATAATTTCTTTCTTCTGTACATTTTTACAAATTTTCATCAAATCTAGGATTTAGAGGTTTCTTTTGCGAGATCAGGCGGAGCTGGTGGGCAAAATGTGAATAAAGTGGAAACTGCGGTGAGAATCAAGCACATTCCAACAGGAATAGCGGTCAAATCGTCGGTTGCGAGGACTCAAGCAATGAATCGTGATTATGCTCTCAAAAAGTTAAAGGCTAAACTTGTCGCGATCCAACAAGATCAAGCGTTGAAAGACCTTCAACAGATAAGAGGAGATCAAGTCGAAGCAACCTTTGGCCAGCAGATTCGAAATTATGTCTTTGCACCCTATAAATTGGTGAAAGATGTGAGAACCGGTCATGAATCTTCTCAAGTACAAGATGTTATGGATGGAGAACTTGATGATTTCATTACATCATATTTAAAATATGCGGCAGGTGGAAAGAAGGATCGGCCAAGTCCTTCTAATCATTCTGACGATGAGATTTAGATAACCCTGTAAAAATGTTCGATTTCAACAAAATAAACGACTCATTCTTTTAAAAGGCGAGTACATCTATCAATACAACAGAAAACGCGTTTCTCCTAATTTTAACGAAAACGCTTTTGATAAAGTAACGTCACTCGAGTCAGAAGTTGATCATTCCACATCTTGCTTCCATAATTTTTTTCAGTTTTGTTCGTATTATTGGACATCATATCCATTGACTCTAATTCTCTACTGTACTGTACGTGATTGACTCAGAGCTCTCCACCTGACTCCCTTCTTATTAGAGCACTCACTACTAATAGACTATATATAATACTTACTATATACTGTCATAATAACACTAATACATAATACATATAGATAGCATAATCTAATAGCGCCTCCTCAATTCGAATATAGATTAGTATAGAAATGACATCTCGATACTTGTGTATGTTGTTCCTTTCTATGGCTGTATTAACATCAGCTTTTTCTAAATCGGTTTATAGAAAGTCGAATTCTTTTATTGCTACCAGGAAAGAAACTGAACATTCACGAAGGTTATTTGAATTAAAACAATTAGAATCAACGACATTATCTAATGCTGATGTCGTGGCGCATTCCTCCAAGCAAAAGAGTTCAAAATCAACATTACAAACAATTATTTCATTATTAATACCTCAAGTCAGCAAAGCAGAACGACCAAAGACAGTTCCACCACATAGATTAAGTATTCATCAATTAATTTATGTGATTTTAACTTCAACTTTTGTTACTTGCTTAATCATTGCTGATGTCATTGGTGTTAAAATCTTTGAATTTAAATTTCCTTTCACTATCTTAGGACATAACTCAGTTGAACACACCTGTGGTATGATCACTTTCCCGATTACATTTTTATTAGGTGATATCATCAATGAATATTATGGTCCAAAGGCTACTAGACAAACGGTTTATATTGGATTAGTCATGTCTATTTTAGTTTTCTTTGTTATGAATATTGCACAAGCTTTACCTTACTTAGACAAACCATTCAACGGTAAGCAGTAAGTCCCCCCTTTTCTTTGCTCCAATAACATTTTCTTCAGTCACTCCAGCTGCATTTGACTCAATCTTCGGATCCGCTAAGTTAATGTATGTCGCCTCAGTCAGGTGAGTGATTTTCCTTGACTATTTTCTCTGGAATCAGTTAACCTCTCCCCAAAGTGCATACCTTATTGGGCAACTTTCGGACATTTGGTTATTTGGAGTGTTGAAAAGATTAACAAAAGGAAAGTTACTGTGGCTCCGTGCCACAGGGAGTACTGTTGTGTCACAGTTATTAGACAGCTTTGTTGTTTCATACATTGCCTTTTCGTTTGGAAAAAAGTTCACCGGTCAAGTCCCAGCAACTTTAAAAGAAGTTTTAAACATTGCTATTACAGGATATTCTCTCAAATTTGTAATAGCAGGGTTCATCACTCCTTTCATCTACATTATTCGTAATTTCTTGCATGATAAATTTGGATTTGAAGCACTACCAGTAGATTTCGATGAAGAATAATAGAACAAAGGAATAATATTCCATTAGAAGTGTGTTTTAAATTAAGTTTTGTTTTATAAATGATAATTTCAATGGTTTTTGATCTTACAATCATGAACAAGTCCTGCCTCTTCTTTGCTTTTCTTTCTTTGTTCATAATATGATTGATTTCTTCCCCTTCAGTTGAAAAGATTCAATGCATTCGGATCAATTTTAAGCTTAAATACTACAACAAAATAAAATTTGTGAGGAACCGTAACAGACCACCTTCTTTTAAGAGAAAAACTGTGATCCAATATCCATAATTGATTCATACCATACTCGCATCAACTGCTTTTGTTCAATGTTCTCTGTCACTGTCATACGTTGGAAGAATATATCTAATCCTTTCTGTATTAATTCCCAATTTTGTTTTTCATTTTCATTATTTTTCCATAGATAATATCTTTTAATGGCTGATGTAGCGAGTAATGATGTTGCAGAAGTTGATGTCGAGGAGGATGAATCCTTATGATAAAAGTTATGAACACTTAAAATATTCTTATGAAATAATCGAGATGATAGATTTGCTATGAATGCATCTTCTGTCTTCTTTGTATTATTATTCTTTCCTCCTGATGAAGATTGAGCATACTCTAAGAGTAAGTTCGAGTATTCTGGCGAATCATAATACTGTTGAATACTTGTCTCGAATTTATCTTCCGGTGTAGATGAGCTAGAGGCAGCTTGTTGATAGTTTAACACAACCGAGTGAAGATAATAGGCTAAATCTTTCTCTGTCATTTCAAAAGGTAAAGGAAGCTGTGAAGGACCGTTGGCAATTAAATATCCTAATAATACTGAAGGACGAAGATGATAGATGTAGTCCAAGCTCAGAAGTGATGGAATCTTCGGTGGTTCTGAGATAGTATTGGTTTTGATACCTCCAACAGCATCAGTGTTGAATTTAACTGCACCATTACTTTCCTCGAATAAATATCTTCGGAAAGATCTAAAGATTAATAAAAATAGATTAGAATAAAAAAAAAAAAGAAACGACGAAAGATGCTTACCTGTACTCTTCTAAAATGGCAGATTTTTGAATAGAAGGTGAATTAAAAGCACAAAAAGTCGATAAACATTCTTCTAATGATGATAAATCTTTTGCAATCTTCATTTTTGTTATTTCACTAAATGGTCTTGATAAACAAGCAATTGATAAATAAGATTGAATAACTCTCATAGCAATCTCTTCCATCGCATATTCAATAAGGATAGTAGTATAATTCTTCGGCAAAATGAAAAGATAAGTCTTTAATAAAGAAGGTAATTGTCGTAATAAGTTTTGCACGGCTAATGAACAGTCTAAATTCACTGCAACAGCAGAAGAAGGGGTTGACTTGTTTAGATATAGAATACTTTCCTTTTGTAATGGCAGAAGAGTTGTTATAACATAATCTGAGATAGTCTCAATAATTGGAGATAAAATCTCTCGTACTGTTAATTCATAAATTTGGAAGACAGCAATCGTCATAGTCTTTTGAATTTCTTTCATGATAGTAGAATGAGTAAGAAAATGTTCTTTTGAAGACGATTTATTTTTCTCTTCTGATGATCCTTTCATTTGAGGAACGGTGAGTAATGCATTCTCATCTAAATACTTCATAATTTGAGTTGGAATCTTTTCTAAAGATTCTTTTAATTGTAATAATAACACGAAAAGTTGTAAATTTTGTTCTTGTGCATTATTTCGTTGAAATGAAGGTGCGGCTGCTCCTGAAGTAGAAATATTAGACATTCCTCCGGTACTATTGATGCTTCCAACTTTTCTCGATTCTTGATTATGAATAACAAGATCCTGAATCTTAGATAACATTAACTTATTGACCTTGAGGAATTCATGACAAATGGAATAAATAATACGATCATCACTTTCAACAATAATTGTAATAAATTCGTTCGTAATAGCTTTGATGAATGTTTGTAGGTCGCGCTTTGAAGGGACAGCAGAGGTATATCCCTCAAGTTCAGGGAACATTTGAGTAATTGGAACATTCATTCTCTCTAATACTGACAGTAAATATCGGTCATGGAAAGGTTTTAACCCAGTTACCAGAGGGTGATCTGTATTAAGCTTGATAGAATCTTTCGAGTGAATTCCTTCATCAGATGACTTCTTGTTTCCTTCCTTCTTATCGTCTACAGAGGTCGAAGATCTTTCCCGATTCACACTTCGATTCATTAATAAAGAGGCTTTATTCTTGGATAACAGTTTCGTGACATAGCTGGAATTTAAAATGTCATCGTTTGTCCAGGTCAAACTTCCGAACATACCACTATACCTTTCCTCACTTCCATCGTCTGACAGAATGTTCTTCTTCCAAGATGGATCATTTGCACTAGATAATGCTTTCATAAATTTCATCGCTGGACCTAAGTTGCGTTGTGATTCTTCTTCATTCCAATATTCAATGGATTGAAGTATCTCACTCAGGGATTTCCTTAAGCAAAGATAAGCACGGTTAGTAATAGCAGGGTACTCCTTGACTTTCTCAAATGAAACATCTTGCAAAGCAAAGGATAGGCGATGCCAATATAAAGTGAGCAGTTGACCAGCGGATAAATATTGATGGGTTATGACAGGGTCATTTCCGGAGCTAGGTGATGTAGTGGAAGATGTAGGTGATCGAGCTTGTTTCAAGACATTCAGAAATTTTTCATGGGTAACTGGATCTTCCTTTTTCCAAAGAACTCGTTGGAAGGCCATAATTTGGGTGGCAACATCGTAAATCATGGAAGACCAAATATGACCGAGTTCCTTCATCGCGATACGTAATTGCGCAACAGTGACTGTGTTTCCAGAAGCAGCAGCTGACGTGGAAGAAGTTAATGACACTAAACTTCTCTTTGAGGCTGACATCGATAAGCTCGCGGAGGAAGTTGAAGGGGTCACGCTCGATCCTCCACTCTTATTTAAATAGTCTTGATACAGTAATTGCAGATTCTGGAAGTCTAACAACTGTCTGGTCTTATCTACCGTCTTCTTAACAAAATGATCAATTACTAATAGGTTAATTTCATATAAACTTTCTAAATTATAGAATACTTGTAAAAAGTTTGAAATTTCTAATTGATTTTTCTCTTCTATCGCTTGGAAGAGATTCGTCTGAGAGAGAATACGAATATTATTGGAAAATGTTTTAATCTCATTCACACTTTTATGAACAATTTGAATTTCAAGTAATTTAGGATTTGTGAGAAGACTTTCTAATTCTGCAATGGTTCGAGCAGCTGATGCAAGACTTCTTGTATCTGTGAAAGTGAGATAGAGAGATATGTGTATTAGAAGGTGAAAGATAGATTCAATTCGACAATTATTACCTTTATCATCTTGATTCTTTAAATATTGTGTAAGTTGTGACTTTGCTTTAATAAATTGTCGTAATTGATTTAATAGGAAATTTGTTTCGTGAATTCTTTCTAATTCTTGTGTTTTATTTCTCACAACATCATAGGATTCATTTACTTCTTTTTTCAATTTTTGGATACTTGATTGAACTCCTTTAGAATGATCTACTAAAGTTTGGTATTGACTTGCTAAACTTGCAACATCTTGCATCCCAGACATCAAAATATCCTATTGCAGGGAAAATGTTAGACACAATGATCAAAAGGAATGACAGCTTACCCGATTTTCTGTAATATAGCGTTGAATTTCTTCATTAATTAATTCCGTTGAAGAAGAGATTAATGTTAAACATTCTTCACTTTTCTTTTCTTGAATGATATGATTAATATAAGTTTCATTATCAAATAAACTCGATAAAAATGGTCTTAAAATCGGATCCTCTCCAATTTTACGTAAAATAATCTCATGATTGGAAGAATTTTGACTCATTCCTTGTAAATTTTCTCTATTGAATTCTTTGTTTGTTTCAATGATAAAGTGCGAGATGAAGCAAGAAATTGGATGGGTGTCTCTTGTAAAAAGAGTTCCTCTTTATCGAGCGAGATTATCTACCGGCAAATTTCACCGCTCCAAAACAAAAAGCCCGGATTATTTATGTGAAAGAATCAACAATGACGACTATCTTTGCACGATAAACGAAGTCGATAGAGAAGAGTGCTAATTCTGTGTTGAAGCTTGTCGTTTTAATAGATATTTATACTAATTCTTTCAGAAACACTGAATATAAAGAGTTGCGTCAACCTGTTTCCCTGACAAGCTTTGAAAGATATGGTGTTCAAGGTTTGGACATCACTTCTCGTACTGATTTTGGTTGTGACAGTTGTTCGTCCTTATTCTACCTGGAATCTAAAAAGTTCAAAATTTCACTCAATTTCACTTCGATCGCTTTCGTGGACGTCTGGTACACCTGACCTGGAGTATCAAGTCAGACGAGGTATTCAACAACGCAACTGGAAGACTGTGAAAGAACATCTCCAATCTCTGAATTCAACAACTCTTCTTTCCAATCGAAATATTGTTTATGTGATCACAGAGACTTGTCGAAGAACGGAGAATTATGACGAGATTCTGCCTCTCTTAAGGTCACTGAACACTGAACTAAAATTCCTCGAAGATGATATATTACCATTAATGAAATCATGTGTCAATAATGCGAAACAAATGCAAATAATTCAATCCATGATTAATTTTTTCCATGAAAAAGGAATAGTTTTCTCTGCTAGAGTCTATACAACTCTTCTTAAAGGTGAGGAAAGACGATCGAACCCTTAATCATCCCACCACTTTTTACAACCTCTTTTAAATTAATAGGATACGGGAAACAAAGAAATGAGAAAATGGTTGATACAATATTAGATTTTTGTATTACCAAAGGAGTTAAACCTGATTCATTCTTCTTTAATGCTGTAGTCAATGGATATTTGAAGTGTAAGAACTATTATCAAGGATTAAAACTTATGGCAACGTCCCTTCCTGAGATTAAGACAATATTTACTAAAGCGTTTGATAGATATACTACTAAATCACCAACAACCCACCTAATTTCGAATACAGTCGCAAAGCGGATCGAATATCTGAGCAATGTCAATACAGTCACCTTATATGGAGTAAATACATTCTTAGCTGGATTAAAACCTTTATTTATGGAGAAATTAGTTAATATTCATCAAGTATTAGCCTTTCTCTCTGTTGTGAGTGAGAATTATGGAATTAGTAATTACGATGAGATTACTTACAATACTCTGATTGATCTCGCTTCAACGACCAACGATCTTTCCATGACTGAAACCATGCTTCAACAGGTAAAAACATCACTTGGGACAGAAGCGTATACATCGCTCTTGTCGTTAATGGGTAGACAAGGGAAGATTGAGAAAGCTTTGGAAACATTAGACTCAATGATGAACAATAATATACTGGTCAACGAATATACATTAACCTCTGTCATGACATCATTGATTCAACAAAACTCTTTAAAACAAGCAAAAGATATTCTTCGTGAAGAAAATAAATATCATCGTTACTTAATACAAAGTGTGACATCACTTCCTGAGCGAAAGAGATTAGAAGCTGAGTTACGCAGTGCCTATATATCAGGGATATGCCAATTCGGTATACAGACGTTAGATACTATACCCAAAAGAGAATACAATATGACTTCTAGGATCTCATTGAAGAATATTGCTTATCAATTATCATTAGAAGCATTATTACAATTACTTGAAATGGAAAGAATGCAATTATTCCCAAGTATTGTAGCCATTAATTCATTAACAAACTTTATCTTACAACTTTATCAACCATCAAAAGTCATTGAAATCTTATTATTATTACAATATTATCAAAAACAGAATGGTTTATTATTTGATAAATATACTTATAGTATATTATTAACACGATTAGGGAAATTATCTCTGAATCAATATGTTATTCGTTTCTTTAATACTTTAACTTCTTATACTGATCGATCGAATAAGGCAAGCGAAAGACTTCCAATTGATATATCGATGATTAATTCTTTTTTAAAATCATTTGAGTATTCTGGTCAATATGCGGAAGGGATAGTCTATTCTTATAACTTCTTACTTCCCTCCTCGCAAGATAACAGTAGAAGGATAGCGACTACAGTCTCTCCAGTGATTTTAGCAAATAGCGTGATCCCGAATATTCGAACCTTTAATAGTATTCTAACTCTATTAGAAAAATATTTAATACTGAAATATCGTCCTTTAGATGATTTAAAAGCTTCTACATCTTCTGATAAGCTTCTTGATGGAAAGACAGAACATGGTATCTCATTAGAAGATGCCATTACTTTACAATCTTATTTTAATAATAATAACAATACTTCAAGTAGTCAAATCCTTTTAACACAATTTAAGAATACGTTAACAAATAGTTCTTTATCTCAATTATTCAAACAAATTCGTTTACATGATCTCCTTTATCGTATGAATCCAAACATCCTTGATGAGATCTCTCATACCAGCAAGAAACAAAACAGTAAATCAGAACATGATGAATGGATTAAAGAAATGACCTTTGATACGATCTTTTATGAGTTTTATCGTCAAATGAGATTGAATTATCAAATAACCATTGATGTAAAGATTGTAAATAAGATTAATCATTTATTTTATTTAATTAATCAACGTCAATCAGCTTGGTTTAATACTGTTACTCGATTCTTTATTCATGATGATATTCATACTCCTGATCAAAGTAAGTATTTTCCATTCTTTCTTATTGTTGTTGTTTCACTTCACGCGAAACTATC
>VFQN01001235.1_pt1 | contig 43825 bp, 68 predicted proteins | sample 3512371 | NCBI WGS metagenome assembly VFQN01 (sample SAMN10412370, study PRJNA504923) | tailings metagenome | isolation source: Replicate 2 from Balatoc abandoned mine | place: Philippines: Itogon, Benguet | collected 2017-08-28 | reverse complement strand
TAACATGCGGTAGCCAGGACGCAGCCGCCGCCCCAAGTGCGACGCCGCCCATCCAATGCTTGTACCTACACATCTTAACGCCAGGTTGCTTGCCATCCGACACACAGTCCCGAGGGTTTTCAACCAGCCTAGGACTGGACCATGCTGCAGAAAGCTTCTCACGAAAAGCCGTGCAAATATGCGCCAACGGAAGAGCCGTAGCCCCTCTCCAAGCAGCCAGGGAAGTGGAGGCCAGGCACAGGGATGGAGCACCAGCCCACACGTCAATGCCTAGGGCACCAAGTACGCCAAACAAATGCCCCACCCAACCGTCGTTCCAGCCCTCCAAGTACAACCGCACCTCTTCAACCAGGACATCAGCAGCCAATGACTCAGGCTGGCGCACCAGCCGATTCCAGAAACCAATAACCATTTTCAACCAATACATATGCAAAGGCAGCTGTGAAAGCTCTGCAAACAACAGACGGTGGGGGGGAAGTTTCGCGCCACACGTGGTACGCATAAACATCACCTGGAGCTTGACCGCTGGGTCATCTCAACTGTCAACCCAGGTCAACCCCAGTGTTTAGCGTGCAGAACACGAGCCGCGGAGGCCAAGGAGCGCCAGAGTAATCGCTCAAATATGTGCTAATTTGCTATCCCGTGCAGCAGTCGACATTCGCGCAGAGCTGCTACGAAACTTGCGCGAACGGAGGTCGGGACTGACGACTGCTGACGCCTTGGCTGACGCTGGGCTTCAACGCACCCAATAGGTGCCACAGGATTGCGCAGGGCTCCATGAACCTCCATCGGTAAAGCAAACAGGCAAAATAATTTGATACCACAATCGCCTGTTTTCGTATTACGAGTGAACGAGTCCGAGCTGCAGTGTATGCAGTGCATCAGGACACAGCATTGGGGCCACGCAAAGCGGCGCGATCCAGTTACCTCCATGTGCCTCGATGCCCTAGCCCCTTTCTTCCAGGCCAGAAAGTACATTCGCGCATGAGCAAGGCGTCCCCATATTACCTAGGTTATAAGGGGTCAGCGTTGAACCAGGCACACACACAAGCTGTTCCGAAGTCCTCCCAAGGCCAGTCGACTTCGCACACTGGCAGCCCTGGACGCGCCGTCACCGTGCGATACATTCAAGTACCTTTTAAATAAGTAAAGCCAACAAGCCAGCTTCCTGATAAGCAACTGCATCTCGGCGTCCCCCGCGTCCCAGTCCTAGCATCGCGACACCGCAAGTGGCCCCGCGGAGCGCGACAGGGCAAGCATGGAGATCACTCCCGAAATGATCACCCAATTCGGGTTGATGAACAAAATCTCGACTGGTGGGTGGCCCGCGGCCCGAGGCTCCCACGGTGCAGTCAGGCCAAGCCGCACGGCTGTAGGGCAGTGACCTGGAACCGGCCCATGACGTGCTTGCTTACGTACCCTTCGCTTCTTAACCCAGGCAACACGTACCTGGACCTGGTCCTGTGTCTGTTGGTGCCTCTGTTGCTCAAGCACCTGGTGCCCTTCTTCGTGGGGCTGCCCGGCAAGCTCTTCGTCCCAAAGGAGACCAAGACCTACACCCGGACTATCACCTTCACCCAGCGCTCAGGCTACTACTGGTGAGCGCTGCTGGCAGCCTACTACAAACACTCAAATATTACATGCGGAATCTCCCAGGGCCACATGCAAGTCCACCTGCGCTCAATGCCGTACAACCCCCTAACCCCAGACCCCCAGCCAGCTGGGTCGGGCCTGCACCCCATCTGGGCCGGGCGTGAAGCCGACCCATCCCTCTGCAGGCCACCGCACCACACTGACACCCAACACCATCGCGCTCCTGCCCCTGTCCTTGCAGGTACGACAGCGATACCGCTCCGCCCAACTCCATCCTGCAGCGCGCGCTGCTCAACCTGATCAACCGCCAGATCGAGGCGCTGCGGGCGCTGCCCTCCGTGGACCTGGCGCTGCGCAAGCGGCCCGCCAACGAGCTGGCGGACGACGACACGTGTGCCACACGTGTGCGCAAGGACGAAGATGGCGACGAGAACAACAACGACGAGCACGCCTACTGGTGGGTTAGTGTGCAGTGAAGTTAACACACGGGTTCGCAGGTACCATGCAGCCGGTACCATGCAGTCGCCTGCGTGGCCCCGCTATGGCGCCGTCAGCGCAAAGCAGGTGGCCTTCCACGTAAGTCAGCTGCACCTGTGCCGCACTTGTACGGCCGTCCTGGTGCCCACCGGCGGCGTACTGACGCTCACCCGCTTGTGCCCCTGTCGGTTCCCTCCCGCAGCGTCAACATGGTGCCGCCTGCCGGCACGTGGATTGAGCTCAAGAGCGGCATCCGATTCATGAGGTAGGACGTGGGTCAGCACATGGGGCAGCAGGCCGCGTTGTATACCACTGTGCGCGCTCGCTCTGCAGGTATGCGTGCGGTGCTGTCTGCGCGCCACCGCTCGTGCAGCAGGCCATGGGGCCGCGTATGGGGCAGCAGACCTTGGCATAATCTCTGTGCGTGCTCGCCCGCAAGCTGTGCCTGCACATGCGTCCGGCACCTGGCAAGAGACCTTTGCCACACTAACAAACTCAGCCCGCTTTGCTCTAAAACCCTATCTGCTTTGCTGCTCATGTAATGCCCATCTGTGCAGGGACGAGGAGACGCTTGACGACAAGGCCAAGGCCACCAAGATCACCTACACGCTGGACAGCGGCAAGGCGGACGGCAGCCAGCTCATCGACGACTTCATCAACGAGGCGCTGGAGGTGCGTACAGGGGGACCAAGCCTCCTGCCCTTTGGACAATACAGCTTTGGCAATTGCTCGGTTCACACGCGGTCATCAAAGACCTGCCGCAGCTGCCCCTCACCGGCCGCCACGTGGACTGAGCTCACAGCACAGTCACTCGAGCCGTACTCGTATCCTCTCGCCCCAGCCTACCGTAACACACCTGCTGCACCTCCCCACAGGTGTACCGCAAGGAGCAGTCCGCCCGCGTGGACCCCGCGCGCTACCTGTACATGCCCGTGCTGTCCGGCTTCCGTGCGCCCGCGGCCGACAGCGGCGACTCCGCCAACAGCTCCACCGCCATGTACAAGCGATACAAGCTGAGCGAGGAGAAGACCTTTGCGTCCTTCTTCCACCCCGACAAGGACACCATGGTGCGGCTGGTGGACCAGTTCCTCAACAAGACCGGCAAGTTCTCCATCCCGGGCTACCCCCAGAAGCTGGGCTTCCTGCTGTACGGCCCGCCCGGCACGGGCAAGACCAGCCTGATCAAGGCGCTGGCGCAGTACACCAAGCGCTCCATCATCTCCATCCCGCTGTCCAAGATCTCAACCAACCAGGTGGGCAGGGCCGCTGGGGCCTGCGTATACTAGGGACGGGCCAGGGTGGGCGTGTTGCTGCGCCTTGGCGGCCTTTGATCCCGATGGCAGCATGCTTGGACAGCGTAGCTTGCTCAGGTGTGTGCTGTCCGTTTGGCGACCCGGCCCCTGAATCCGTGTGCGCCCCTGCGCTGCCGTGTGGCCCTCCCTCCCCAGGAGCTGATGGACATTGTGTTTGACAACAAGGTGGCCATCCAGAACAGCTCCGAGTCGTCCATCTCGCTGCCGTACGCCAAGACCATCTTCGTCATGGAGGACGTGGACGGTGAGCGCGGGGGTGCGGGCAGGGAAGCTACACGCGCGTGTAGTGAATTTCAGCAAGTGTCAAGGACCAGTCAGCGTGTGTTTTGGGCTGGTGTATGAGGCAAGGCCTGCTGGCGCCCAGACTATGCCCATGCCCGCGTGCTGCACGTGCACTTTACGCATGCACTTCTTTGGCCCTTCCTTTGTTCGCAACGTACTGCACACACCAACCAAAACGCCCTGCCTCTGCCCTCGTCCCCTCCTGCCCTTCACCCTCAGCCGCCAGCAACGTGGTCCAGCGGCGCACGCCCGCGCAGACCTCCGGCCCAACCCACGCCCATGTGATGGCGGTGGCGGAGCAGATCGCCAACGCCAAGCTCGCCGCCGCCGCCGCCGCCGCCGCCACCCCCAGCAAGGCCTCCGTCGCCGCCTCGCGCGACACCAGCCGCTCCTCCGACGACGAGTCCGACAGCGAAGACCAAGACAAGAACAAGTCCGGCAACGGTAACGGCAACGGCGAGATCAGCGAGGCGGAGGAGGACGGACCCACGGGTCGGTCCGGCCGGCGGCGGCCCGCGGCGGCGTCGGCGAGCTGCGGCGGCGGCGACGGCGTTGCGATCGGGCCGTCCATCGGTCCGGCGATGATGGGCATTGGCAAGGGCCTGTTCCGCATGGAGGACGAGCTCAACCTGGCTGGGTTGCTCAACGTGTTGGACGGCGTGGTGGACACCCCTGGGCGCATCGTCATCATGACCACCAACCACCCGGAGCAGCTGGACCCCGCGCTCATCCGCCCCGGGCGCATCAACAAGAAGGTGAGGCACCTGCTGACCCACTGCCGCATTACCACCCTCACAGCGCAAGACTGTTGCTACTCGGCACAAGCCACAATGACCTTCACCTTGGTTCAACGTCAACGCAACTGAAACGTGGACGCTTTTGCACTGTTCCTCCTGCGCAGATCTACATGGGCCGGCTGCGCCTGTCCGAGGCGCTGTTCATGCTGCGCCACTACTTCGGCCCACTGTCGGCGTCCGAGGAGGCGGCGCTGCGGGCCGTGTTCGCGGACGACGTGCTGTCGCCCGCCGACCTGGAGGCCATGTGCGCCGAGTACGACGGCGTGGGGGAGCTGGTGGAGGCGGTGGCGCAGCGCATGAGCAGGGGAGGCGCGGAGGAGGGCTTCAAGCCGTGCTGCTGAGGGGCGCGGGGTGAGGTACCGGTTGGGGTTGCGGGGGGCGCAATGGCCGCCGGGAGAAGTTTTGGGCCTAGGGAATGAGGGTTGACCGCCTGAACCACGCGGAGGAAAGCCTGGCTGCCGGGTTGGGTTGGGCGGGGGCTTAATTGGTTAGAGGATAGTCCGCTTGTTAGCGCGGAAAAGGGCATCAAGACGTGCGGTTGAGGGCGCGTGAGGTGGACTACGAGGATAAGTGGAACTGCAGGCCGTATGGGTAACGGGCAGGATGCCTGATGCGGATGGTCGGTGAGGGTCGTGGGGTAAGGGGAGAGCTTATTACTGTGTCGCCCGGGCCGTGCGTTCGGGGGCAGGTGGGTGCGCAGGTGTGGAGGACTCGCAGGAGTGGTAATGTCCGGGGTGCGCGACTGGGGCTGTGGACTGCATTGACCCAGTGACTAATGTGTGACTAAGTCGTGACTGAATTGGGTGTAAATGCAGTAGTGGGTCCCCTAGGGTGTTGCGGGGCTTTATTGGACACAAGTATCCTCCTAGCTAGCATAGGACGAGGGGTCAATGCATCTGCACAGGACATCAGGCTGGACTGTGCTTTCTGACGTGCGATCCCATCATGCGACCACCTTGACTTCTCAAACACCACATGCTCGATCACAGGGCATAGGCATGCGCTGTTGTGTTGTACTAGCAAGCATCGTGGCGGCGAAGATGACGACGAATAATGCCGCCACGTGCTCACGTTGTTGTTGCGAGAAGAAAATTGGTGACACTCTTCTTTTTTTATGTGCTTCTTGTGTTGGTCTGCTGAGCCTGTGCAGATGGGTTTACAGATGCTCCTCGAGCACTTGCCCTCCTCCGTTGGCAGGGGGAATGCCCGCGTACCGTACGTGGGCAATGCGTTGAGCACGGTTAGGTGCACCGTTGGGATTTTTCAAATACGTTGTGCTTTCGTTGATATGCGTTGTGCAACTTTTGTCAGCCTGCTTGTGTGCTGTTGGGTACGTACAAGCACACGCCGAGCACCATTGCTGTTCGAGGTCCGCTACGGAAGGCCGTCGTAGGGGGCAGCAGATGGCAGTCTGCGCTGGATGGCAGTCTGAGGTGGATGCTGCAACGGCGATGTGTGCAGCATCGAACGCGATGTGCTACACCTGTCACAGGGTGCTGTCACGGCGTGTGTGTCTTTCCCTGCAAGTCAACAACGGAATCCCGTGTGTTGGTTAGCACTACCGTCGCTGCAGCGTGCAGGCCCAGCAAGTGCCCCTGGCATTGAGGGGCCGGCTGAACGGGAGTCCGAGACGACGTTGCCATGGCATGTAACGCCTTGCTCCATTTCCTCCATGCCACCTTCACGCTCGCCTGGGCCCTTCCCGGCTCACTGGTACCGGCTATCAGGCGCATGCATGGCTGTTGCCCCGGTGCCCTCCATCCTCTGCACCTGCAGTCCTGCACGTATGTCCGGCTCCACCGTGCTACTGACTCGAAAGGCACGCCGTGCAGCACTGAGATGCCAATGTCATACATTTTACACCAGTCAAATGTCATACATGATCATCACTGGTCAGCGCGTGCCATCAGGCAGCGGCTTACAGCGGGCCTACTTCCGGCGAGTTGCTTGCACGTGTCGTCAGGACCGGACACAAAACCCAGCCGCTCCCTCCACCCCGCCCACCACAAGCGAGGCAGCACGCCCTGCGCAGCGGGAGCTGCTAGCCGCAACCGCACAACGGACAAGCCCCACATTGCGGTTTGGCCAGCATGGATGCGGGTCACCGGCGTTACGCCGCTCCTGTGCTGCCTCCAATCCAACACGTGCGCGACTCCTGTACCACTGACTGCCAGGCAGGGTCATTGCCCCTTTGCAATGGCAAACCAGTGGCAAGCCGCTATCAACCTTCAGGCGCGTACGGGAGGTCCTTTTCCTCCCGTACGCGTACGGGAGGTCCTTTTCCTCCCGTGCATGTGCCGTGAGCCATGCAGGGGCTCAGGCACTAGCAGAGACTGGCCCAGCACAAAGCGAGGTGGGGTGATAGGCACTGATTGAGTACGCCATGCCCCCATTCAATGTGCCACAGTTCTGTCCAAGCACTGCAAAAAGGCACAGCTGAGATTCCGTCGGCGTGGGCGGGGGCTGTTGCGCGGCAGGACACTGGCGTTGTGTAGGTCTGAGGAAACCTGAGACACGTGCTCAGCTGTTAGGTGTGCGTGGTCCCCTGCGCGTGGTGCTTCGGAGTAGTGGGCTGACTAGTCGGGCACGTGCCCGCAAACGTTGCAGAATGAGAACCATTTTGAGTGGTCCCTCAAAGCGTGTGTGGAATAAGTAAAGCGAACAAGCCAGCTTTCTGATAAGCAACTGCATCTCCGCGGCCCCCGCGTCCTAGTCCTAGCACCGCGACACCGCGAGTGGCCCCGCGGAGCGCGACAGGGCAAGCATGGAGATCACTCCCGAAATGATCACCCAATTCGGGTTGATGAACAAAATCTCGACTGGTGGGTGGCCCGCGGCCCGAGGCTCCCACGGTGCAGTCAGGCCAAGCCGCACGGCTGTAGGGCAGTGACCTGGAACCGGCCCATGACGTGCTTGCTTACGTACCCTTCGCTTCTTAACCCAGGCAACACGTACCTGGACCTGGTCCTGTGTCTGTTGGTGCCTCTGTTGCTCAAGCACCTGGTGCCCTTCTTCGTGGGGCTGCCCGGCAAGCTCTTCGTCCCAAAGGAGACCAAGACCTACACCCGGACTATCACCTTCACCCAGCGCTCAGGCTACTACTGGTGAGCGCTGCTGGCAGCCTACTACAGACACTCAAATAATATTGTTCGGCATCTCCCAGGGCCACATGCAAGTCCACCTGCGCTCAATGCCGTATAAACCCCTAACCCCGGACCCCCAGCCAGCTAGGTCGGGCCTGCACCCCATCTGGGCCGGGCGTGCAATCCGACCCATCCCTCTGCAGGCCACCGCACCACTGACGCCCAACACCATCGCGCTCCTGCCCCTGTCCTTGCAGGTACGACAGCGACACCGCTCCGCCCAACTCCATCCTGCAGCGCGCGCTGCTCAACCTGATCAACCGCCAGATCGAGGCGCTGCGGGCGCTGCCCTCCGTGGACCTGGCGCTGCGCAAGCGGCCCGCCAACGAGCTGGCGGACGACGACACGTGTGCCACACGTGTGCGCAAGGACGAAGATGGCGACGAGAACAACAACGACGAGCACGCCTACTGGTGGGTTACTGTGCAGGTTCTCAGGTTCTATGCCCTCGCCTGCGCCGCTCCGCCGCCGTGGAACGCCTGTCCCGTCAGCACCAAGCAGATGGCCTCCCTCGCATGTCATCAGCTACACCCTGCCGGTACCCACCGGCGGCGTACTGATCCGCACTGACGGTCACCTGCGTGTGCCCGTGTCGCCCCGGGTAGTGGGCAGACTGGTGCACGTACGCCGTGCTCGCAAACGTTGCAGAACGAGAAATATTTTGCGTGGTCCCTTCGAAGCGTGTGTGGAGGTATCGTCCGCAAGCGAGGAAAACAGACTGAACTTGGCGCTCAAGAGCCATGCCCCACGCGCCGTGGCACAGCGGGGCACAGGCAGTCATCTGTACTGTGTGTCTTGTATTGGTATACTTCATGACGTTTGCGGTATGGGCTGCAGGTTGCCTTTCGCCTATTTTTGACAACATGCCGTACGAAAGAAGAAGGGGCGCCGAATAAGCCGGTCGCCCCTTCTGCCCGCTCCCTCTTTCAGCGCGACGGGGAAGAACGGTTGCGTGTCTGTTTTGACACCGCTGCCCGACTCGCAACCATGGCTTCCTACAAGCCCAAGAGCGTGAAGGATGTGCCGGCGGAGGACTTCATTAAGGCCTACTCCGCCCACCTGAAGGCTAACGATAAGGCACGTAACTAGCGATTAGAAATTGCATACATCCTTAGGCAGGGCAGTGCTGGGGCAGGCGCGGGGCGGCTGCCGGGGAAGGATGGAGCCCAGAAAGACCGCTATAACTCTGCAGAACGACAGTCTACTTCCAGCAACAGCGATGGAGCGTTTCACGATGCTCTTTGGTCTACCGGCCACAGGACGATAGCCGCCCTCAGCGGCATTCAGAGCAATCGTTACAGGCCTGCCTTTCTACCGCATGCGAAGACTTGTCCAAAGTCCAATAAAAACCACTGCGACAGCAAGTGGTGGCCTAGAGCCTTTCGCGCATACACCTCTGCTTCAGCATCAGGTCCGCCGCCGCCCTTTCTTCTCGCGCGCAGATCCAGCTCCCTAGCTGGGTGGATGTTGTGAAGACCGGCACTTTCAAGGAGCTGGCCCCGTACGACCCCGACTGGTACTACGTTCGCGCCGGTGAGGAACGAAGCCCCTCCCCCGGGGCTCTGTCCCCCACCGAGGCCCTCCTTACCTAGCCCCATTGCACGCTTGCGAGGCGTACGACACCCTGTTTGGCACCAAAGTGGGCCCATGCAGCGGCCCTTACGCAACCCACAGCCGTCTGAATCGACAGTTTTACCCCTTGTTGCCTGCAGCCTCGGTGGCCCGCAAGCTGTACCTGCGCCAGGGCATGGGTGTGGGCCTGTTCCGCATCCAGTACGGCGGCCGCAACAAGGTCCGCGGCGTGCGCCCGGAGAGGCACGCTAAGGGCGCGGGTAAGTCTGGGGGATGGGGGCCTTGACTGTTGGCTTAACCTGTGCTGGGGCCACAGGGGAGGGCGCTGTCAGAATCGGGGAAGGCGCCTGGTGGGAATGCTGTCGAAGGAGCTATCAGCGTTGAGGACAGGTGCCACGGCCTTGGAAGCAGCTGCGCGGCTGCAGCAGCGACAGAGGCAGCAGCGAGTGCTGGCTGCGGCAGCAGCTGCCTGCCGCACGGCGGAGGGTCCGGGCATGGATTGGGCGACGCCGTTCGTACAGCAGTGCCAGGGCGGGGCCTCGGGCGCACGGGGCCGCGGCGGCGAGACAGCTGCGGCAGGCGGGGCAGCAGTATGGCGGAGTGACCTGGGTGCGGGGCGTGCACAGCGTGCCCCTGGGTGGAGCGGACAAGCTGGCGGCCCGCGCTGGGCTGCGCTGGCTTGGGCTGCTGCTGCTGCCGCTTCTGCGGCGGCTTCGAGCAGCGGCAGCAGCATGGCGGAATGTGCAAAGCTGCTGCTCATCGGTTGCAGACCGCGCAGTCGGGGAAAAGGGGCATGCTGGAATTCAGCATGTGATCCCTCCGCACACAGCAGAGGGTTGGTGGAGGAAGCTGAGGCGCCTTTGGGTGTGGGCTGGCGGTTGGTGGGATCCAGGCCATGCCGGCAGGCGATACGGAGCAGGGTGGGCTGGCACGCGTCGCGACAGCTGACTATAACAGCGCTTGTCCAGGCAGGCAGGCAGGCAGGCGGCATTACGGCAGCGGGCCCAGCTGGCGCTGCCTGCCGGGCGTGGCGACAGGGTCAGCTGTCAGCTTCAGTTGCCACAGGCCGCAGCCAGCCTGGCTGATCCGGCCTGCGGCAGCTGCTGTGCAGTCGCCGCTCTTGCTACCGGAGGCCCGGGTGGCGTGCCTAGCCAGCCAGTGCCCCCAGGGCCAACAGCGGTGCAGGGCAGGAGGGGGCAACCTGGCGACTACCCCAGCGCTGTTGCACGTGCTGCGAACCGTCCCAGCAGCATCCCAGAACCGGCTGGAGGGCCGAAGCTGCGGCCTAGACGCCCCGTGCATTGTGCAGTGTTCTCAAGGATTGCTTGTTGACGTGTTGCTGGTCCCGTTCATCATCGTCTCTGACCCACAGGTGGCGCGGTGCGCCACATCCTGAAGCAGCTGGAGGAGTGCGGCCTGGTGGAGAAGGCCGACAAGGGCCGCCGCCTCACCTCCAACGGCCAGCGCGACATGGACCAGATCGCCGGCCGCATCCAGGTCAACCTGCAGACCTTCATGTAAGCCGTACGACAGCAACACGTGTACGGCAGCGTACGGCGGCGGCGTAGCAGCAGCAGCACGATCTGGTCCCGGGGACCACCGGCTTTTTGGCGCAGGTTGGGACTCGGCCCGGCCTCCGTTGGGTGTGGAGAGCAGCGGCGGGGGCGGCGGGATGGAGCGGGGGTCTGCTGGAGGTGTTGGCGGCGGGAGCACGTGAGGCGCCGGCCGGGGCCCTGCGGCCGGCGCTCACGGCTCTACGCAGGGTGTGTTGGGGGTGGAAGCCCCTGACGTCTGGGCGGCCGCGTGGCAGTGCGCTGGCGGCCAAACAGCGCCCTGCGCCAGTGCTGTAACAAGTGAAACACAGGGACGTACGTACTGCCTGATTCCTGCCTGGTACACTTGCTGCGCGGATGCATTTTGATGGGGTCAGCTTGCAGCGGCAGCGCGGCCAGCGGGCAGGGCAGTCCTCCTGGGCAGTCTCAGCTGTGAGTTGGCTCAGTATGTGCAGGCAACGGGCAGGGGACGTGGGAGTGCAGAAGACATGGTGGCGCTGAAAGCTCCGAGGGGGGGGGCTTATTTGCGTGGTGTACTGCTAGTATCAGCGACCTGACTACCGGTATCGGTACCTGCGACGAGGGGCACCGGCATGGGTGCGAACCTGCAAGGGCGGGAGGTGATAGGAGCGTTCCGGGCGGCAGGTACCGCATATGAGTGGTGTGACTTCTGCCAGGGGCATGGCCGACGGCAGAAAGCTACAGGTCAGCGTGCAGCAGGGAGCGCAAGGTGACGGGTGCTGCTAGCAGGGGAAGGGTATGCAACCAGGGGAGGGGTAGGCTCTCCTCGTTTTCAGGCGATGCGCCAGGCTGCGCCAGCAGGGTACGCTCAGACCAGCAAGTGCTGTTCCCATGCTGCGGATTGGCTACGTGTTTGGGATTGAAGGCTTACCTGTAGAGACCACCATTCGACCGCCGCAGCCGTGTTTGAGTGCGGTGCTACCTTTGCAGGTAAGACGGGTAGGGAGCCCTCCCTGCATGTCCCTGGCAGGGTGTCCCGTACGGTCCGTCAACAGGACCGTCCACGCTGGGGCGCGACACCAGTGCACATAACCTGCACAAAATTCATCTTCCTACTTTTACTTGGCAGCCTTCACGCTTCACGCTTGTTGTTGGACACGTTGCGAAAGGCCTCCAAGCTGCAAGCCAGCTTCCGTGACATTCGTGGAGTGCACATTGGATACCCTGGAAGCTTTTGGATGGCTGACGGGACCGTGAAAGCCTCTGAGCCGGAGAATTTGTGCCTCCGGTGCCACAAGGAACCCATTTCCTATATGACATTGCCGTGTCGGCATAAGACCCTGTGCACCGCCTGCGCCGCCCGCGTTGCAACCGGTAGGTCATCCATATTCAAATAGAGTGCAATGTGACGACCAGAACGCCGTGCCAAGCCCGCAGCGCGTTACGCCGCATGCCACAGCGGCTAACCATGAAACTGCCACGAGCATTTGCATAATTGTGTAAATACATCTAAACTGCATGTAGTATACCTGGTACCCCACGCGACGCTAACAACAGCCCCCGGCCGCTGACACTTGCCATACTTCCAGGTGGCAAGTGCTGTGTGTGCCACACCTTCTTCCAGCGCCTGAAGCACCTGCCCAAGCCCGGCGAGGAGCAGGAGGACGAGGACACAGAGGAGGAGGAGGAGGACGAGGATGGGCAGGGGCAGGGCCAGGGCCAGGGCGACGGCGAGGACGACGACGCGGACCAGCAGTAGGGCAAGCAGCACCAGGTGCACGGCTAGGCCACACCACCAGGGCACCAGCAGGGCTAAGCCACACCACCAGGGCACCAGCAGGGCTAAGCCACACCACCAGGGCACCAGCAAGCCGCGTGCCAAGCGGACCAAGCGCATCAAGCGCACCCCGCACCCGGTGGCGCGGAGCAGCAGCGGGGCGGCGGGGAGCGGCGGGTATGTGTTCGGCGGGCAGGGCGGGTACGGGCCGTTGGACGGGGGGTATCTGAAGGACCAGATGGAGGCCAGGAAGGCAGCGCGGGAGAAGGCAAGGGCCAGGGCCTTGGCCAAGAGGAGGGCTGCAGCTGCCCGGGAGGCACGGGAGGCGGCGTTGCTGGAGGGGATGAGGCAGGACCGGGGCGGAGCTGGTCGGCGGCTGCGGGGTATTGGTGCGGCTGCTGGCCTGGCGCTGGGAGCGCTGGTGGTGGCCAGGCTGGTTGGCTGGCTGGGCCGGGGGAGGGGGGCCGGGAGGGGGAGGGGGGCTGCGCAGGAGGTGCAGCGGTTGGATGATGAGCAGGGGACGGAGGCGCAGCCGTGGCTGATGGCAGCGGACTCCTTGTGCAGCATCGCCTCTGTACCGCCTGCCTTACAAGACTCGCGCGACTCCCTGCTGGGCAGCGGGCTGGGGTCGTGGCGACACAGCTCGGCCGCCGCCGCCGCCGCCGCAGCGGCAGGTCACACGCCATTTTGTGGGTCAGGCGCCTCTGTTTCCGGCGTGTCCCTGTGCCTCAAGCTGCCGCTGCACCTGCCCCTGCACGTGGGCCTGGGCGGCGTGCGCTCGCTGGTCGGGGCGAGGGGCCTTCCGGGGGCGGCCAGGAGGCAGGGCCTGAGCAGGCTGTCCACGGCGCCTCCGGGGGCTCTAGAGTCACCGGCAGCTGGTCCCGACCTAGGCCTGGGTGCTGGTGTGGGCATGGGTGTGGGCCGGGGTGTGGGCTTAGCGGTCGAGGGGAGTGGGAAGTGGGCAAGCCCGTTCGGGCGAGTTGGGCAGGGACAGACGGGGGGCTCGGGGAACGCGAGCGGAGCAGGGAGCAGCAACGGTGTGAGTGTGAGTACGGGAGGGGCGGTGCCTACCGGCAGCGGCGTGGGGCAGGGGGCGGAAGGCTGCGGCCTGCGCCGCATGGTCGTTGCCCTGCCGCCTAGGGAGCTGCAGTCGTCTGGGTTGGCACACCACAGTCGGGGCAGCAACGGGGGTGGTGGTGCGAAGGGTGCAGACGGCGCGGCCGACGGCGTATGTCAGCAGGGCACAGGGCCCTGCACAGGCCACGAGGAGGCAGATGGCGAGCTTGAGGTGCTGGTTGTGGACCTGAAGGCCTTGGCGCCTGCAGACGTGAACGCAGCGCTGGAGGGGCTGCTGCAGCCGACGTGGCCCGGGGCGGAGACGGGGGCAGCGGTGGGGGTTGCGGCCGGGGCGGGGCCGCAAGTGGGCGGCCCTAAGGGAGAGCTGGGTGCGGAGCAGACGGCGGTGGGCGCTGCGCAGAGGCCGGGCAAGGAGGTAGGCCGGCAGCAGCAGGTGCAGGGGCCAGGGCAAGTGCACCAGGCTGTGGGTCCAGGCGGGGAGGAGGAGGCCGACCCGCGGGTCATGGTGGGTGTACAGAGCGCATTCAAAGATGTGCAACAGCAGCAGCAGCAGGTGCAGAAGCCAGAGCACCCGCATGCGGGGCCGGGCGGGCAGGAAGCCGACCCGCGGGTCATGGTGTTGGGCCTTGACGCGGAGTGGCAGCCGGAGGTGGCGCCGGGGCAGAAGAGCAGGTAGGGCCGGTGTGGGGCAAGCTGAGGGGTGACGGGGCCGGCATGTCGCCTTAGTACGGGCAGGGTGGCGTAGATGGGACTGGGCGTGCATGCGTGCATGAGCAAGGGCGCCAGCGCTGCCACATACGGCGTGTGTCCATTTGAATCCTTGCATTAGTCTGGGCTTGTCACCGTCCCTGCCCCAGGCTGATGTACTAATCCTGTCTGACAGCATCCTCATATACCATACCTTGGCAGCTAGCACCATGCAATGCGTCCTTACACTTGTGCTGTTGTGCCTCTTGTCTGCGCCAACGCCCAACAGGATATCGGTCCTGCAGCTGTCGACGGCCTCTCGCTGCTGGGTGCTGCGCCCCGGCCCCGCCCCACCGGCTCCTGCCCGGGCCCCCGGCGCCGCCAACCCTTCGGGGCCCGATACCGAGGCAACAGCCGACGCCAGCTCTGCTGCCGGCTGCTGCTGCGGCGGCCACCCCCCGCCCCCGCTGCTGCCTGCGGGTCTGGTGGCGCTGCTGCAGGACCCGCGGGTGGTCAAGGCGGGGGTGGGCATCCAGGAGGACGTGCGGAGGATGGAGCGGGACTTCGGCGTGCGGGTGAGGAGGGAGCTGGGGCAGGACAGGACAGGGTCACTTCCCTCCACTGGCACTGGCATACCCGTACGCAAATGCATGCATTGTGAGCTTTGCCCTACCAGCGCATACCTCACGCCCTCCTTGCTTGCCATATCACTAGGTCCGCGGCGCGGTGGACGTGCGTCTGGTGGCGCAGTGGGTTGCGGGCCCCGGCTGCCTGGCGGGCGGGGCCAGCCTGCGGGCGCTGACGGCTGCACTGTTGGGTCGGCGGCTGGACAAGAGCGAGCAGCGGAGCGACTGGGGGGCGGAGCAGCTGGCGGACACGCAGGTGGGGGCGTGTGGTGGAGGTGGTGCTGGTGCGGGGCTAGGTGCAGTTGGGTGGCGGGCGTGTGGATATGCTGGCGTCGCTGGCGGACATGCAGGTGGGGCAGGGAAGGGGAGGAGGGCCGGGGCCTGGGGCGCAGAGGAGCTAGGGGGCGTGGGGAAGTTGGAGATGCAGGCTAGGAGGTACGTGCGCAAGCCGGTAGGGATGTGCTGAGAGTGGAAGGCGGAGGGAAGGAGGCGAGCGAGGAGTAGCTGCACCTCGTCGTCCTTCCAGCGATGGAACAGGGACGGCCATTAATACGACAATACGCTACTTACCGCTGAGAGGTCATGTGCGGGCTGTTGTGCCTTGAGCTGCAATGCGGTTAGCTTTGCGCGCCGTCATGCCACGTGCCGCCCCTCAGATCACCTACGCGGCGCACGACGCATGGCTGTCCCGCGAGCTGCTGCTGGAGCTGCACCGCCGGTACAACAAGGACAGAGGACAGCAGCAGCACCAGCAGCACCAGCAGCAACAGCAGCAGGGCGCAGACGCTGGCCTGAGTCCTTCAGCGTTTCTGGAAGCTGGCGCCACGGCTGCGCCGGAATCGGCATCAGGGGCGGGTGCTCCAGGGACACCTGGTGGCAGCCAATCGGCACCCGCCCCCGGGGGTGATATTGGCGCTGGCCGTGGTGTTAGCCCTGGTCGGCATGTCAGTGTGCTGGATCTGGTGGCTCCCTTCCTGGACACTTTTGGGGGCATCAAGACCAAGCGGGTGGACAGGGCCCTGGGCCCGGCGGCGGGCGCGGCGGCGGCGGCGGCGGCAGCAGCAGCGGCGGACGCGGCGGTGAGGCTGCGTGCGGCGGTCGGCAACGCGCCGTCGGCGCTGGGCGATGGCGGCGGAGGCGACGGCAGCGTGGGTGGCGGCAGCAGCAGCGTCAGCCTCAGCGGAGGGGGAGGGGCCAACGGGCGCAACAAGGCTGGACGGAAGCTGCCAACGCGCAAGTCGGTGCTGTATGAGAACTGCCGGCTGCTGGTAAGGGTGCGCTCAGCACGAGGTTTGCCTGTGTGGCATGTGAGGTATAACACGTGCACGAGGTATTGACAGCGAGCATCGGCACACACGGGGGTCTAGGGCGTGTGCAGTGCGCCAAATAGCAAGCGCCCATGCGCTAACGCTTCCGCGCCATGCGTTCTGCAGCCTAGTGCATTTGGCGGTTGCGTCTTGCGACTATAGATACCTCAATGACTGGCCAGTATACCTCAGTGAAACACGCTGACTACCGCCCCTATGTGTGTGTGTGTGTGTGGTCCCCACGCAGGCGCCCGACGGTGCGGTGCTGTGCACCTGCGGCGGCAAGAAGGTGCGCCCCGAGGAGTGCCTTGCGTTTCTGCAGTTGCAAGCTCCCAATGCAGACGCATGGGTGCAAGTCCCATGCAGTCGGCATGCCGATGCACACTGTCCCCCTGGCACTCCCCATACTTCAATTTGAGCTAGTAGATTTGGTGGTACCACGGGTAACCCGCTCAGGCGAACAGGCTGTTGCTGCCGGTTCGTGCGTTTGGTTGTCTCGCTGCTACGCCCAGGCCCAAGGCCAACGGCACCTTGGCCGGCTGGCGTGTCTTCGGCGGTACCAGCACACGTGTGCCCCACCCCGTGCGCCCCATGTGGTCCCCACCCCCCCACCTCACGCTCCCCAGGTGCGCTGGTACCTGGACCGCGGCCTGGCCGACGTTGTGGGCGAGGAGCCGCTGACCATCCAGCTGCGCTTCGAGCCACGGGGCCGCGGCCACGCAGACGACCAGTACTACCTGGTGGGTGGCCAGGATCCGGGGAGGGACACAGGTTGTATGGGGTCCACTCTTTTGCCCTCTCTACACAACGGATTAACAGGCAGGGTGCGGACGACCAGTACTACCTGGTGGGTGGCCGGCCGCTGCGGGGGACACAGGCTGTATGGGGTCTGTTCCTTTGCCCTCTTTATACAATGGAGTAACAGGCACCGTGACGACCAGTACTACCTGAGTGGGTGGCTGGCCGCTTGGGGAAGGCAGGGCTTGTGAAGGCTGGTTCCCTTGCCAGCTGTACGGTCCACTACAGGGGCGCAGGTTGTGTGGAGCGCCTTCGCCAACCACGGTCCACGGGCAGTTGCTCCCTCTGAGCTCGTCCTTCGCATCACATGCTTTTGCCCAAGGGCTTAGGCGTCAGGCCTCGCGCCGCCTGCCCCTGGGACCTCCTGACCCTGACCGCAGTCCTTGCAGGCCGATCAAGGGTCACGCTTGCTGTTGCTGCATGGACCGCTCCTGCGTGTGTGCTGTTCCGTCACGCCGCCTACCTCGCGTTGCCCTTGGCCTGGGCACAGCCGTCTGGACACGAGAAGACCCTGAACAAGCTTCCATCGCCACCCCGCTTCGCCCCCCGCAGGCCGACAAGGAGAACCGCTGCTGCGTGTGCGGCTCCGACGGGGAGTACCTCCGCCACAGCGTGGTGCCGCACTGCTACCGCCAGCACTTCCCGCCCGCCATGAAGAGCCACCTGTCGCACGACATCGTGCTCATGTGCCAGGCGTGCCACAAGGTGTGTGCACACCACGTGCAGCTGCAACAGGCCTCTCCCGGCTGCTTGTGCTGGTGCTGCTACCCCTGGCCCCCCTGATGCCATGGCCACCACGAGCCCCTGCCCGCACCGCAACAGCACGTAACAGGTGGCAGGCCGTCCGGAAACGGTTTGAAGGCCTTGTGAGCAGTACCCCACCCTCTTCCGACACTAGCTTACCGCGCCCCTAACCATCCTACGGTAGTTAGCTTCCAAAATTTACGTCAATGCCATGCCGATGTGTCTTTGTTTTCGCACCAGGTGTCCAGCACGCTGGACCAGCGGCGCATGGAGGCGTTGGGCCGGCAGTACGGCGCACCGCTGGCGGCCGCCGCCGCGTCGCGCTTCCGCCGGGACGAGGGGCTGGGGGCCGTACGCAGCGCGGGGCGCGCGCTGGCCAACACCAAGGTGCGGCACGGGTGCCTTTGGGGCAGGAGGTTGGCAGGGAGCACGTGCGCATGGGCGAGCGTGCAGCGAGGCGCGTGCTGCGCAACCCCGAGGCACTAGGCGGGTTCTCGGGGGGCAGGGGATGTGGAGGCAGCAGGTTGGTAGGATATGAAGCGTGCAAGGGCAAGGGCGAAGCGCGGGGGCCTGGTGGGAGGGGGGGCGTGGGGCTGAGCAACCCCAGGGCGCGATGCCATGCGGGACGGGACGGCGCAGGCGGGTATTGTGAGTGGTGGAGGTGCATGGCCTTGCCATTCCTCCTGAAACAAACACTTTTATGCCTACACGTCCGGTCTAAATCAAAGCCGTGCCGTGACGTACAGCACACGCACCGTACGGCCAGCACTGCCGCATGCAAGTGGTAACCACCAACCAACACGCCCGTGTGCCCGCGGCAGAAGCGCGCGGCATGCGATGCTAATGGTTGACCATTTCCTTGATTGCAACCGACTATAACCGTCATCGTGTACGGCGCGCAGGTGTCCATCCCCGAGGCCCGCCGTACGGAGCTGCTGGCGGTGGTGGCCCGCCACGTGGGCGTGGCCTCCCCTGGGGAGGTGACGGAGGAGCACGTGCAGATAGCGGCCAACGTGGACCCCCTCACGGAGGAGGAGGACTGGTGGGTTGTCATTTTTCATTTCGCGGAAATTTAGTTAAAACTATCTAATTTGGGAGGGGGTTTGCAACGTGGACCCCCTCGAGGAGAAGGAGGAGGAGGAGGACTGGTGGGTTGTCATTTTTCATTTCGCGGAAATTTAGTTAAAACTATCTAATTTGGGAGGGGGTTTGCAACGTGGACCCCCTCGAGGAGAAGGAGGAGGAGGAGGAGGACTGGTGGGTTGTCATCTGTGGGGAGTGTGTGTCGTAGACGAAGTTGACCGGGTGTGCTGTTGCCAAGGTAACGTGCGACGGCGGCCAACGTGGACCTCCGCACGGAGGAGCAGCAATGGTGGATACCGGGCTGGTCCCCCGGACAGTGGTGTTTTGAGAAAGGGGCGGTGCGAGAGCTTGGCATGTGATGCAGCACGGCATGTGTGTAGGGGAAATTGCCATCTTGTGGTTCCGCAGGTACATCGTGGTCGTGGTGGCCGTTGCTGCTTCACGCACACACCCTCACTCTCGGCTCTCCCCTACCCCTTTCCCTTGCCTAAAACCTCCGGCACGCCCCCTTGACCCACATGCGCAGCCACACCAGGTGGTGGCGGCTGCCACTCTCCCCTGCGTTTCCGTGACTCCCTGACACGGTGTGACACGGTTTCCTTCCGGTTCCAAGCGTACTCCCTGCCCCCCTTAACCCACAGGCGCAGCCACGCCCAGGTGGTGGTGGCTGCCCTAGGCGGGCGTCACGAGGCGCTGGAGGCCTTTGTGCGCGGCTGGCGGCAGCACTTCCTTGACTCCATGTCCCCGCGCTTCCTGCCGCCCCACTGGAGGGTGGACGCGCGGGTAGCCAACAGCAGCGCCAAAGAGGACGACAAGGAGTACATGGCCGCGCACAGGAAGGGGAGGGGCGAGCAGGGGGGCAGCGGGGCGGCGGCCGAGGAGGACGGATAGGGAGGGGCGGGCGGAAGGGAGCAGGGGGGCGGGGGCATGGGGACGGCTTGGCCGCTGGCGAGTGGATGCCCGGGTAGGCGACAGTTGTTGCAGGGAGGCAAGGGGGGAGGGAAGGGGGGCAGCGGGGCGGTGGGGCAAGGGAGGATGGTTCGGCAGGAGGGAAAGGGGCGGACAGGGGGGCCGGGGCCGCGGAGTGCAGGCTTAAGGGGGAGACACAGAGACGAGGGGGGTGCGGTGGGGAGCTGGGCCGAGAGACAGAGGCAAAGAAGGTGTAGGAAGGGAGAGGGAGGGAGGAAGGTGTGGATATGAGGATGGAGCTGGTGGGGTTTAGTTCGTTGGGGCTGGTTGGCGCGCGGGGGGTGTTGTGGGGTGTTGAGACTGTGTGGACGCGGAGGTGGGGCAGCAGTTGCTGTGGTGGGGTGAGCGTGCAAGCGGTGCGTGGTGCGTGGTGGAAGGGCGGCACTGTTTGGAGGCGTGCAAGGCATTCGATGTCGCGGTGGGCTCTGAAGGGGTCAGGAGGCTTGGGCGCGAGCTGGCGGCAGGGGATGCAGTTATTTGTGTCACATACCGGTACGTCTGCCTGAAGCCCACAGCCAAGCGTGCCTCGGGGTGCTGATAGACACGACCGTCGGTGAGGGAGGTGGTGACGTATGGCAGCTTGGTGCTGCTCGGTGGCACGAGGAATACTACTTAACTACCCTCATGTAGATGTTTTAACCACTTTTGTTTTTGCAAAGGCGAGGCCCACGGCGCACGGGGCACGCCAGTATCGGGAATATGGCAGGGTGGCACTTGGCACATGTTAGCTGGGGAGCTCCCCTGCATGTCGGATGACTGGTACTACAACACTCCCGTGCAACCCTCCGTTGCAACACAGTAAGAGGCCTTGGCGCTCCAACACTTTGCATTCCTTGCACTTGCAGCCGTGTCAATTGAACTTCGTGGGCGCAGGCAACGAGGCAAAGGGTGGCGCTCTGGCGCATAAATAAATAAGTGACGCTCTTCGGCAGCTGCAATGTCGTGTAGCTGCTGATTCATACTATATATCATACATAGCGTTTGGATGCAGCGGGCGCTGATCTCAGGAGCGATGTCGGCGAGCTCGGGTTCACCGGGTTTCGCGGTAAAGGCCAAGGATGGGAGAGCTAGGTCAGGCGTGCTAACTACAAAGACTGGATTCATAAACACTCCCGCCGTGCTGCTCTACACGCGGCGCGGCGGGCCTCTCAGCCTGACACCCGACATGCTCAGCACCATCGACCCGCCAGTCTCCGCCGTCCAGCTCAACGTCATGCAATTGTAAGGGGGAGCATGTGCACACAGCTGTGTGGCACAAGCATGCAACACGGTGACCCTGTGGCCCGCCCAACTCCTCGTGCGCCCCCTGCGCCTGTCGCGCACACCGCTTCACACGCAGCTGCCCTGCCCCGTCCTCCACCACCCCGCATACCCACTACCTCCACATCCACCCGCCACCCCTCTCCCCCAAACCCCACTACCTGCACCTTAAGAGACATATCCCAAAGCCCCTAACAGTCCCCCAACGCCTCCTCAACCCACCTCTGCCCATGCAGCATGGAGAACCCCGACGCCGCTCTGCTGCGTGAGTACGGCCACGGTGCGCACGGCTTCCTGGGGCTGCGGGGCCTCCCGCTGCTGGCCGCCAACCGCGACCCCACCTTCTACGAGTACGGCGCGCGTCCCAGCACGGACCGAGAGGTGTACGTGTCCATCCACAGCGGGGGGCACATGGTGAGGGGCTGCAGCGGTGCGCACGCCATCGCCCGCTGGCCCGTGGTCCACAGATGTAGGGCACCGTGCGGCCGTCCTTGGCAGCACGCCCAGTGTGCTGGAAGTCCATGCATGGGTCAGCGTGGTCATTGCCAGTCGTGTCCTACACATGGCGTTGTTTGGCTGCAGTAATGCGTCCTTGTCGAGTGCGCTGCTGCGTCTGATTGGACATGTCAACGTGATTGCACCTCCGACTGATCAAACGCAGGCGAACCCTGCCCGCTACATGGACACGGTGGCGGCGCTACAGCCCGACATGTACGTCACGCTGGCGGACGAGGTACGGACTGTACGGCAATGGGGCGCTGGCAGGTGGCAGGGCTGCCGGTGTACACCAGGTGTACGAGCCAGCTCGGCAAAAGCTGTGTGGGCGCTTTGGAAACGGTTGGGAGTTGGGAGTTGGGGGACAGTGTATTAGTTGTTGGAAAGCATCATGTATTGCGGCGCCCTTCGGTCAACCCTTGAACGCTTGTCGTAACTTGTCAAACGGTGTTCTGTAGGTGACGGCGGATGCCCGCCCCAAGCGGATAGCCACCTCCACCAAGCGCACCACGGCCTGGCTGGACGCGTGCTTGGAGCTGCACAGAAAGCACCAACAGCAGCAAGTGCAGCAGCAGCAGGAGGAACAGGGGTGTCAACAGCAGCAACATGCAGGGCAAGCAGGGCAGGAGCAGCAGCAGGGGGCCGACGGGGTGCAGGCGACTGCCGGCGATGGGGAACAGGGGCCAGGGTCAGGGTCAGGGTCGGTGCCTGGCCCGCTGGCTGGGTCCATCGTGCTGGCAGCGCTGGGCGGCGGGGCGGTGGAGGCGGAGCGGGCGCGTGCGGCTAAGGCTGTGGCGGAGAAGGAGGGAGTAGGAGGTGAGGCCAGGGTCCGTAGGCATGGGTCTCATTGCTGTACAGTACGGCAAGGGCCTTGCCGTGACGCGGGCGTCATGCTGATGGGTCGTGCAGGCGACGTGCGTTGGTTGAGAAGGGGGAGGCAGGGGCGTGGTTGCGAGGAGGCAGGAAGGGGCTGTGTTTTGCCGCGGTGCTGCGCACCACACGGCAGTGCAGGGCGGCCACTGACACGCCCTCGTCCCGTCTTTAGTCAACGTACCGCTGACACGCCTTACCCTGCAGGCTACGCGCTGTGCGGGCTGCCATGCAGAGCGGTTGTTTTCTTGTACTAGCAATATATAATCCAAGTAATAATTTAATCAATCTCTAAAACAACTATTCAATTCACCCGATAGGCTACGCGCTGTGTGGGCTGGGCACAGGGGAGGCCCCCGAGCTGCGGCCCGCCCTCATCGCCGCCTCCTTGGACGCCCTGCCGCGGGAGCTGTACGACGCTCGTCCAGTGTACGGCGCGGGGCTGGTGTCGTCACCGGACGAGCTGTTGGACGCCGTCGCGGCGGGCGTTGACCTGTTTGACTGCTCGTACGTGGCGCAGGTACGAACGGCAGCTCGGGGGTACGTACTGAGCAGATGTACACGAGAAGCCAGGGGGTTGCTGAACGGGTCCCGTGCAGTCGTACGGCGTTGACCGTCCAGCCGCTGGTGTTTGCGGGAATTGCAGGGTGGCCGCAGCCAGAAGCGCTTTTATGTTCCGTCCCGTTCCGTGTGCCACAGGTGACGGCTGGCGGCTACGCGCTCAGCTTCCCCCTGCAGCCGCCGCAACAGGGGCAGCAGCAGGAAGGGCAGCAGCAGCAGCAGCAGAGTTTGCCGGCCGGCTCCGCCCCGGACATCGCCGTGGGCACGGACGACACCAAGCTCAACCTGTGGTCGACGTCGTACAGGTACGGCACCCGGCACTGCGTACGGCAGCAACTGCATGGCCACCCCGCGCCACGTCCCAGGATGTCTTGTGCGTGCCATCGTTCTCACTGCCCGCGTGCCGCCAAAGTCTCCAGCGTGTGTGTGCTTTGCAATTCCGCTTTATCCTGGCTTGTCACAACCCATACATAAGCCGTTGCACGATACCACTGCTTCCTAGAACCGTACAGTGAACGCCGTCTGCATGCAACACCCTCAACCTTCACGCCCCCAGGCTGGACCAGGGCCCCTTGCTGCCCGTTTACCACTGAGTCTACCGATATCCGCTTCCTTCTGTTTGAACAGTACAATAACCATCACGTCCTTAATATGGCTCCCTCTGTCCAGGCTGGACCAGGGCCCGCTGCTGCCCGGCTGCCGCTGCTTCTCCTGCTCGCACCACACGCGCGCCTACGTGCACCACCTGCTCAACGCACACGAGATGCTGGCGGACGTGCTGCTGGAGGCACACAACACACAGCACATGAACGCGTTCGTGCAGGTGCGGTTGCAACCCCCGCCATGCCACAACGCGGTCCAGGCCTGAGTAGCTAGCACCTGGACACCTTGCGCAAATGGATGGCGCTTTCCGCTCCACTTCGCGGCACTAAACCGCACAGGGGACGGTGCCGCCCCGAGACCTGCATGTACCTGCCTCCACGCCAACATAGGGATTCCAATGCCCAGGACCTTGTCCACAGAGGCGTCCGGGTACGCGTACCGGTACTAAGTGGGGAAACCGTGTGTAAGGAGGTGTCGTGCCCCTCAAACGCTTGCACTGGATGCCCCGCTTCCACAGGCCATCCGGGACGCCATCGCCCAGGGGAGGTTCCAGCAGTACAGGCAGTGGTTCCGGAGCCTTCGGTCGCAGCCACTGGCGCCCGTGCCGCGCCACCTCACCGCCAAGCGGAGGACGCAGCCATCGGGGGCAGCGGGGGCGGGCAGCGGGGGCGAGGCGGAGGAGGCCGAGGGCAGGCAGGCCAAGTGGGTGCGCGTGTGAGCGGTTGGGTGATCCAGCGTTACACTGTGGGCAGGGCCGGGAGCGCGGGGGGCATGACGCTACTCGCTTACGGCGTTGGCAGGCGATGTGTCGGTGTCTTGGCACGTGCTTTGGCTGCGTAACACGTGGACCTGCAGTGTGGGTTGTCGGGGAAGTGGTGCAGTGTCGCAATTTGGATGGACACGAGTCGGGTAGCGTAGCCTCATGGTGTGGCTGGGGCTCCCGGGAAGGTCTGTGGTGGTGCTTTCCAGCGCCCGCCGTGAGCTGGTCACGTGCAGCACAGGCGGCTGGCAAGCGAACCTGCAGGCAGCGCTGGTGGGAGTGCCGGGCAACAGCGAGTGCCATATTAGGCGCGCAACGTACACCAGACGTGCACAGCTGCATTCCATGCTGCGTCTCTCAAGGTGTAAGCCCGGACCCATCAACGTACCGGTACTCGCCGCAAGCTGCTCCGCTCTTCTTCATGCTACAGCTTGCAAAGGCGTGTAGCAAGCACAGCTACGGGTGATCAATGGAGCGCAGTACGGTAGAACGTACCATTGTTTGACAGTTTGCGTGCGGCGAAGGCCGACGAGGGCCCGTCTTCGACGTCCCACGTGGTGGACCCATGGGTCGTTGGACCTCGCCATGCGAGCCGTGGTGCGAAGCCTGAAGCCCAGGCACCTGTCAGACAGCGCACCCTGTGCCCTGCTATGGGCCTAAGCAGCAAAGCCGTCGTAGTAAAGCGCCTGCATACTTTACCTGGCTGCATACCGATAGCAGCAAACGCTTATTGCGATACGACTGACGAGGCGCTCTCGGCGCGCCAGCACATCACCCCCGCCCGTCCTTGCTTGTTCCAGTACCGCCCGACTGCGGAAGGACTCCTGCGGTACCACAATCCACGGTAAGATGCAACTGACCGCAATTGCAATGCAGACAACGAACGCGCATTGCGCTGTACCGGTATATTCGCCTGGTACATGCCATGTCAGGCACAGATAAGGTACCAACTGTGTAATGCAAGCCATCTACAGGCTTGCATCTAGGGCTCACACTGACGCTGGAGCCACGCCAAGCTGCAAAGCAGCACCCAACCGCCCGCACGTTCCCTATGCAGCGCCAATTTTTGAAACCCCTACTGCCCGTCGCCCACTTGCTTTAACAGCCCTTGGTGCGGCACCTTCAGCAATGGCTGCCGCCGTTTCCGCGCCCCCGGCGCCCCACAAGGCTCGGCTCCTGCCCCTGTCCGCGGCGGCCGTGGTACTGCTGGCTGTGAGCTGTCTCCTGCTGGGCGGCGCACAGGCAGCAGCGCTGGACGGAGCCTCCAACAGGAAACTGCTGCAGTCCAGTGAGTAGCATGCCCAAGAATGCTACTGCAGTATCCAACCGCTAGTCGCAACTTGCATGGGGTGGTCATGGTAGGTGACACGGTCTGTCGCCCCGCCCTGCTGCCGAGTTGTTAGCCCGCCGTGGTGCACCAACCAATGCCCTCTGTGCATCAGACGCTGAAGTTTTCCTTATCCGTCCTTGTCGCGCAATTGAGCCTCTTGCGGGCAAGGTGACCCTTGACCTGCAACCAAAAGTCCTCGACTTTCCAGCCCGCCCACAACCCACGCCCCAACCCCCTACCGCCCGCCCCTCCGCTCCTGCAGGCCAGTGCCCCTCCGTGCCCAAGTACTCCGCCACGCCGGACGTCTTTCTGGACGCCAGCAAGGTCATATCCTGCAACACGGGCACCAACATGGACCTGGACGCTGCCGCTGCCGCCTGCACTCTGGACGACGTTTGCCTTGGCTTTACCGCCGCCATGGCCGCCACGGACACGGCGGGGAAGGTCACCATCTGCTTCCTGTCCGACCCCACACCGGACATGGCGATCATGACCAGCGATACCGTGTGCCTGTACGCCCTTGTCGCGTGAACGCGCTGGGAGTCGCTTCTAAAGCTGGCTGAACGAAGTAATGAGCCAGGACAGCGGTGCGGTGAGCTGCAGGCGTGGGCTGCAGGCGCAGGCAGGCATTTGTGGTCCGTGTGGCGGTAATGAGGACTAGCGGCTTTGCATATCGCATATCTTGACATCTAGGAGGCGACGCACCGACGCGTGCCCTAAGTGTCTGGTGTGTACGTATGGTGTTGCAGTTTTGGGCAACGGCCCAACCGGTAGACAGGGCTGGTCCCGGCCATCAGGGACAGGTAAACTCGCACCAGCCAGCACATCTGCCACATGCTGCTCCGTATCGCACATGGAACGCCCTTAACCTTCTGGGGTCAGCCGCGCGGCCCCAAGAGCAAGGGGCCAAGGGCTAGCCACACCCGCCCGCACAGCCATACATCAGGAAGGTACGAAGCATTGAGCTTCATGGCAAACCGTACGGCACCGGTACGGTATAATCATTTGTGCTTCCATACATCACTCATCAAGGTGCCATGTGGGTGCCATGGGTTGGCGGATACGGTACTAACAAGTAATGTTTGCCCCGTCTGGTCCCACGCATGAACCGCACCGCTCCCCCTGCGACAGGCCGCACGCACGCACGTGCTTGGCGGACTTAACCCACACACACAGCCCGCACGTGTCACCTATCGTGCAGTGCCAGGGCACCGGCAGAGGTCAACATAAAAGACGCACGTCACGCAGCGCGTAACGACCCCAAGTATTGTCCCAAGCCAACCCAGACCATAGTACGTACCGGTACACGTGGTGCGTGGGACACGTGGCCATGACACTCGCTCAGCAGTGCCCGGCAAGTTTGAAAATATGACAAACGGCCCATGCCAGCATGCCTTGCCTCGGACACACGGTCGCCGTGCGTGCGGCGCCATAGGTGGCCTTCTTTGTTTCCAGATTCCCCTCGCCAGCAGATGGTCATCACTACCGCATCCGAACTTCCGAAACAGTCACGCGTGCATACTAACACACGCACACGCCTGCAGAGCCGACTGCAGTGATCTGCGAAAATGTACGTGGCCTCATTGCGGCAGCATAGCGTGCAGCGACGCTACCTGGCATGGATACGGAAGCTGGCGGAAAGCAGGGGTGAGGCCTACCGGATGCCGTGGGACCCAGAGCGCACACACCGCATGAGTACCGTACTATTGTGGTTGCGAAGTACAAACCCCCTTTCTCGTTATCGCTGGCCGGAAACGACCAGATTCCTTGCGGACCAGCTCTCCTACAATACGGCACGGTGTGGCTCTTACGCCCTCGTACGCCCGGTCAGTGCACACGCATACGCTGCCCTCTTATTGTAAAGACTTGCGTGGAACGCAAGGGGTTGCTGCCAGGCGGGGCGCAGCCGCGCCACGCAGCCGCTCTGGCCAACCACCTCTCCATCCTAGCCCGTACGCTAGTTGGCAGACGGCCGCCCAATGAAGGTGCTGTTCTTGAACAGCTTATAGAAGTCACCGTAGACCTGCAGCAGCGCAGGTGTGGGGTTGATGCCGTACCATACAGTGGGACCAATTAGACAGTGGACGAAGGGGCAGCGAGGATGGGTGGTGGGAGGGGAGGGTTCAAAGGGAATGACACCTGCCCGCCCGAAATACATCATGGGCGTATGGCCCTTGCGTGCGTGCATGCATGGGTTCGGGCAGTGTGAGCCAGTGTCCCAGTCTTCAGGATTATCATGATTTTGGCGACCATTTTGGCAAGAGCTGTGCCACCGTGCTTAAAGCGTTGCACACCCGCCTGGTCATCAACACCCGCAATGTTTGTACACCGATGACGGCTTGAATACGATAGGTGACAAGCTTCTGCACACGTATTGCCAGCCTGGCGCCTACCCTGCTTGCTGGATGGAAGCTGCCCGCCTTGCCCGCCCGCGAGCCGGCAGTTGTGCCACGTGCCACGTGCACGTGCCCCTGCGTGCCCGTCACCTGCTTCACGCACGCGCCCCCGCCGCTCTTGCCGATATGGGGGCAGTGCAGCTTGGGCACCACGGTGGCGTATGCTATGTGCAGGAAGCGGCAGGTCTGGTTGTCACCCGGGGGGTAAAGTGGACCACGGTGGCGGGGCCGAACACATGTCGGGTAGGGGTGGTTGAAGTTGGTTACGCAGGTGGGACACGGAAGGCTCCCGTCATCCTTCAGCTTTCCTCTCTTCTGCAAGGAGGGGCAGCGCCTCTGCGCACTACTTGCACCTTTGATACAGCACTGGAAGAGCAAGGCTGCGTACCCGGGGATCCTGAGAAAGTATCAAGGGACAGGTAGGACGGGGGTGCGAACAACATCAGCCTGTGGTGCCCGCAGGATAAGCCGCCGCTTCCCGATACAACGTAGGCCGTGTCGGAAGGTGCTGGTCTCGGGATTCAGTTCCCGCCCTTCCCTCAGCCAGAAATCTGAGGGCTTGCAAGGTTCACGAACCGTTGCGCTGTATTGTTGTGTCCTTGAATGGTACAGGCAACAGGCAGTGATTGCGCACTGTTTCGCGGCACCGCGCATCGCCAACGCCCACCAGGGGAGCCCACCGGCTTCAACGTCCTCTCACTGCGGCCCATGGGTCAGTTTTCCAAGTCATCTTGCATACCGTACTACACATACATAAGTACAAAGGTATGCCAAATGGCTTCATGTCTCGCTGAAGCACAATCCAATGGCGACGCGTCTCCGCCACCCCACGTGTGCGGGCCCGCAGTGACCCATGGGACGTTGGGCGCGCAGGCAAGCCGATGCACCGCCGGTCTGAAGCCTAGGCACCCATCAAATACCCCTCAGGTGCTCATCAGCAGATAGCAACGCTGGAAAGGAGAGTTACGAGCTTTTTTATTTTCGCATTTAGAATGTAAGCCGATTGCTCGTGTGCCAAGACTGCCGGTGATAACCGGTACTACAGCGCGAGCCGTCTGCCTGGAGCGAGGTGCAAGCCCTTACCAAGGCCACGAACACTCCTAAGGCATTCGCTTGCACTTATCAACAACAAGTAGGCATATAGGTGTGCTGCCAGCCAGACAAGTTCTTCGCTGCCACCGCTCGCTACCGCACCCGCTGCAAGCCGCCCTGTAAGCACGGCACCCTCAAGCCGCCTGCCAGCCTTCATCGCCCACCTGGCCGCCCCGGGGCCCGACAGGCCCCCGGTGCCGCCTTGCCTGACTGGCATGGTGGTCGGCCATGCGCCTTCCACCCCAACGCTCCTCCACCTGCGCCTCTCCACGGCCGCCTTCTTGCTCATGGCCCTGTCTTTATCGTCCCAGCTTGCATTCGGAGGCGCCGCGGCAAGAAGCAGCAGAAAGCTCCTGCAGCCCACTGCGCAGCACCCGGGTAAGCAAGCGAGCGGAGCCCTAGTAGTGCGCACACTGGCCAGCTGGCCTGCCAATTGCGCCCTCACCGTGTCCCACGGCCGTGCCACGTGCCACGTGCCACACGCCGCGTGACACGTGCCGTTTCACAAACGCCTGGACGCTGTCGTCAGCCCCATCGCCAGTTCCGTCCATGCATATGCGTCCACCGGTGCTTTGAAGGCATACCTGTCCGCCGCACGGGCACCTCGGCGGGGCCTGCCCTGGTGACTGTGACTCACAGTTCCCCACTCACCCTTTCCGCGGTCCAACTGCACCGCGCCTCCGCCCGCTGCAGGCCAATGCACCCCCGTGGCCAACTTCACCGTCACCCCCAACGCCTTTGTCGACATCAGCAAGGTCACCAACTGCACCTCCGAGCGGGACACCTCCCTGGACGCCGCCGCTGCCGCATGCAGGGGGAACGCACTGTGCAAGGGCTTCACGGCAACGCGGCCCGCCACCGAACCCCTGGGGCTCTTGACCTTTTGCTTCCTGCTGGACGCCGTTCCAAGCCTGGTGGCCAGCACAGGCGACATCGTGTGCCTCTACAAATCCACGGGGGGATGACCCGCAATGTGCGACGATGCGCTGTGGATGGAGGAGCTCGTGGCTGTCGTGCGTAGAGAAGGAGCTTATAGTGCTTATCATGTTACTGGCAAACACTTGTTTAGGGTAGTGTACTGTGTTGAGCTGCAGTGTAGATTGAGTGTATGCGCGGAGTGCAAAGCACAGGAGGCCCAGGGTGGCCCTTGTGTGGATGGAGGAGCTTGAGGCTGTTGTGCGGAGTGGCATAGTGTTGGAGCTGAGACCGTTACTGGTAGGCAGCAGGAGTGCTGGTAGACAGCGTGTGCGGTGTTGGTTTGGAGTCAGGAGCCCAGCTGGCCTGCTAGAGTATAGGTTAGCTCAGGTTAGCAAAACACAGAGCAGCAAAGGAACCCTCGCATCATGCATGGTCTCGAACATTTGCGTGTGAGTAGCAAGCCGTAAATAAGCTCAGGTGACCTCGTAGAGCGCACTGTCGTTGCTATCAGGGGAGCGTCCCTGGTAACACTTGCCGTGGTCAAGTAGCTGTGTTTCACGACCGAAGCATTCTTTCGGTGGGTATGGTTCTCCTGCTGGGCTGTTGGCATGAGACGTTGTGTACCGGTATCCCTGGGTATCCCCACCTACCCAAATGTGAAGTGTCCAGCTGGGGCTTGTGGAGCCAAGCAGGGAGCCAAGGAAGTACGCATCGAGCCTCGTGGTCGGATAGTTAGGATAGGATAGCTGCCGTTGCTGCACCTTGCTGTACTCACGACAGTTGATTGCTGTGGACTGACCTGGCACGACCTTACACAAGAGTCAAGCCAGTGCATGTTGTGAAGGCGCTGGGCTCTTGTCCCGGCCCATGCAGTTGCGCCAAACTTCAGCGCATGTGTACACCAGCATAGCAGCACCCTCTTGTGCCTGCGTAACCAACAACCACGTCTTCCGATCTTCGCATACAGAATTAACGGAAACGGGGCAGCGATGCTCACCCCATAGTGCATGCCGCCTGCTTGGCCGCATGCCCACAAAGAGTTCACAACAACGATCAAACCCTCAAAGGATGGCTCACAGACCTCGCTCACGCAACTGTGCAGAAGTCAATGCACCCATGTGCTCTCCTCTCACAAACCTGCCAGCCAATGCCACTCCAGTGGTTACGCACACTATATTGGTACCACCATTCCATCATACGGAACACGGCATACGTGGGCACTCTACCCTCGCCGGTTCTCTCCGTGACACAGGTAACCCCGCGCCATCACAGCAGCTCGACAGACCGCTGTGTGCGCACGCCGGGCCCCGGCCATGCTTGGGCACACGCCCGTAGCGGTCATGCCAGATGCACCACCAGATGCACGACGTACGACCAGATGCAAGAACTACACAACACCTGCACAAAGCATGCGGACACTCATGTGTCTCTGTGCCAATCGGCGAGCGCGTGAACGCCACGGCTGCCCTGGCCCATAGGCAGGCTGCTCCCAGCCCTGCACACGACAGCGTGTCCCCACGCGAACCAGGACCACACGGCCCCTCGCAACACCCACTATCCAGTCAAGGGTCAAACAACAACCGCTCAGTGCACATCCTATGCAATACTGCACCACGTGTCAGGTCAAAAGCAGCGCCACCAGGAGCACGTCAGGAACTTGCAACACTCCATCGTCGCCTACGCGAGGGTTCCTACCTCAGCTCAGCTTGACTCCATCCCTGACCTCTACCTCTGCCAACATGGACGCTACGCCGTACGAGCACAACGCCGTCAGCACACCAGGGGGCCCCACCATTGACCATTTACCACTGGCCCCAGCCGTCCATGGCGTTGGGGTCATCCAGCCTCCTGCCGCGCTCCTGCACCGCGCCCGCCGCACCCCCGCGCGCCGAGCGCCGCGCGCCCCTCGACTCCTGCTCCCAGTACGAGTCCCCAGCCCCGCCCCTGCTCCCCGCCCCCGCGCCGCCACCCCGGCTGCTCCTGCCGCCCTGCCCCCAGCCGCCCGAGCTCCACTCGTCATAGCTGTTGCCCCCGCCGCGCCTGTCGTCCCGGCCCCCACCGCGCCTGTCGTCCCTGCCCCCACGCTCCGAGCCGCGGTCGTAGCTCCTCGACCCCGCGCCGCGGTCACCGTACCGATCACCACCGCGGTCGCCGTACCGGTCACCGCCGCGGCTGCCGTACCCGCCGCCGCCGCCGCGGTCCGAGCGCCCGCCGTAGCGGTCGCCCCCGCCCCGGCCGCCGTAGCGGTCTCCGCCGCCCCTGCCGCCCCCGCGGCCGCCGGCCATGAGGTCGTTCACGTCCAGGGAGATCGACAGCGGCTTGTCCAGCACCCAGCCGCGCTGGTCGGCCAGGTTGGAGCAGTTGTCCAGCAGCAGCTGCGCGCAACGGAAGAGGAGGCGTGGGATAGAGGTGGGCAGGTGTCATGCAGGGGCGGGTGTAGTGCAGGCCAGGTCCATGGCCATGTACGTGAGGAGGAAATCAACGGCTCCTCGATATCACAAGGATGGGATGGGACTGCTAGCCATGCCACCCCCCGGGACCAACATGCCTCGAAGTGGCATTGCCAGGCACCCTTGTACGTGCTCTCACTGCTTCCTTTCCGCTCGTCGTTTCCCTTCCCTCCCTGCTTCCTCACCTGCGCCACCTTGACCGGCATGTCGAAGGCCGCCCCCGCCAGCCCCGTGGCCGCGTCCTCCACCACGCGGATGCGCCCCACCTGGCGGTCCACCTCCGCCAGCGCGGCACGCGAGGCGGCGGGCACGGCGCTGCTGCCCGTCAGCTGCTTGAGCGCCAGGCCCAGCGTGCGAAGGCCGTCCACAACGGTGCCTGCAGGAAAATGGGCATGCCGTTTCGTATACAATCAGCCATCATTCCCACAGGCACGCGGACGAGGGGGAGCGTGAGGGACGTGCGCGGCAACATGCACAGGCTTCGCCACCTGATGCAGGAGAGCTCTTCGTGCCCCAGAGTTGTCCGCCGCCCTCATGCCCCGTCCGACTCAACGCTCTCGCACTCACCCTTGTGGGTGAGCAGGCGCAGCGTGACCAGGCCCGTCTCGTAGGTGAGCAGCGAGCGCGGCTGCGGCACGTGGCGAAAGCCGGCCATGGAGGCCAGCGCGGCGGCCAGCACGCGGGAGGGCTGGTCAGACGACAGCAGCCGCTCGGCGGCGGGGATGAAGAACTCGATCACGCTGTTGTCAACCTGCAGCCACGTAACGACATACCACGAATGAGGATTTTGAGTCTAATATGCTCAAGCGCTGCCCCTCGCCTCCCAGCTGGGCAGCTGCCTAGCAAACGGTGTGCATCATCCGAGACGAGCCGTTCGCCCATCCAGTGGCTCGAGGGAGGAAACGGCCCACGGTCACGTACGCAGACCGCACACGCGCCTCGTCCGGCTTGCCCCTCTCCAAGTGTCAGTGCCCAACCCCCACGCACCCATCGACAAAGCAACACCGCCCTTCGGCCCCCTGCCTCACCTTATCCAGCTTGCCCAGCACGGAGCGCGAGGAGGTGCGCATGACGTCCGCTGGGTCGGGGGCGCCCACCAGCTCCGCGTTGGTCACCTTGGTGGAGCGCAGGATGAGGCCCAGGCTGCGCGCATCGCGCTCCGTGAACAGCACCACGGCCGTGCCCTGCTTGCCGGCGCGGCCCGTGCGGCCGGAGCGGTGCAGGAACGCCTCGTTGTCCTGCGGGCACGAGCAGTGAGGCGGGTGAGTGCAAAGGTGCGCAGACTCGCTCGTCCTGTCAACGGTATTACCGGTGCCCTGCCGCGCTCTCCTGCCAAACGTTTCCACACGTTTTCATCAAGTTCAAATCGCTTGCTTGCACCTCCTCAGCCCTTCCTGAGCTAGCTGTCCAAACTCCCACTCCTACGCCTTGCCCCATTTCCTCCTAACCCACGCCTTGAGAGTAACCCACCTGCGGCACGTCGTAATGCACCACCAGGTCCACGTTGGGGATGTCCAGACCGCGTGCCGCCACGTCGGTGGCCACCAGCGCAGCGTACTTGCCGTCGCGGAACAGCGCAAGAGCCTGAGGGCGCACGGGGCAGCAACGGTTAGCAGTGAGGATACGGTTCGCCGACAGGCCGGACGGTAGGAAAATCCGTTGGGTAGCCAGCGACCCAAAATGTATGTTGCCTTGGAGTGCGCAACCAGGGGGCCGTGGCGACGGCGGGGGACGGGGATAGGAGACATGGCCTAGGGAGCTCGGAACACGTACCTTCTCGCGTTGCGCCTGGCTGATATCGCCGTGCAGGGCGTCGCAGGGCGCGAACTCGTTCACCGCCATGTTGACCTCGTCGGCGCGGGCCTGCGTAAATAGCCAGACGGGGTTCCGGCTGTTTGCAATGCACTGAATATACTATCGATCCCGAGGCTACTTATGACGAGCTCAGCCGCACGCGACAGAACTCCAGCGCCCGTCCAAATATGCGCTGCCGTACGCCCACCGCTCCCCTGTCTGCACCGCACCCTTCACCCCTTTTTACCCGTCACACAGTACGCCAGCCACGCCACTGGGTGTAGCAGGATGCGGGCTGGAGATATACAAAGCAACAACCAAAACGATGCACATGCAGACTAGGGTCCCCTGCAACCCACCTTGGTGTTGACGAAGATGATTGCCTTGCCGCCGCCCGCCGCGTTGCCGTACATGGCCAGCAGGCCCTGAAGCGCGCTCAGCTTCTGCGCGCCGTCCACCTGCTGCACCAGCAGCCGGATGGTGTCCGCCAGCTTGCCCGTGTTCTCCTCGCCCACCAGGTCGATCGTCAAGGGGTTCTGCTGGTACCTGCAGCCAGCGTACACGCACACGCAGCCCACCGAGTTGGCACACACGCCACCGCCGACACGTGTGCACGTCCACGGTGCACGTCATCCGCACGCAGACTCAAGCCGACACTCACCAACACCCACACCCACTTTGACACTCACCACACGCCAAGCCAGACGCCTTCAACAGTTCATGCCAACCGTGCCGTCTGCCCTGACCGCCGCCGCTAGCCACCCCACCGCGACAGACCCCGACCCACCTCATTGGCCACGCTCTTGACCCACATCGCTACCAACCAACCAATCCAACCACCTGCACCCAATCCCCAACAGCCGCAACCCACCTCTTGGCCACGCTCTTGACCCATTTGGGCAGCGTGGCGCTGAACAGCAGCGTCTGGCGCTCCGGCACGGTGGCCACCGCGCCGTCGCCGTCCACGGAGGCGGCGCTGAGGGCGGCGGCGCCCTTGCCGTTGGCGGTTGTGCCCTGCACCGGCGGCATGGCGCCCAGGATGCGCTCCATGTCCTCCTCGAAGCCCATGTCCAACATAGAGTCGGCCTCGTCCAGCACGGCGTAGCGGACCTGGATGGAAGGAGGGCAAAAGGGTTGGGATGTCCAGTTGAATTCATTCACGATTTCACACGTGGCAGGTGTAGCTGCTGGTACGAGCCGTGGGGCGCAAGGGACCGAGTCCCGCTGAATGCCAAATACTCAGAAAGGTAGTTGCATAGGTAGTTGTAGCTAAGCGGTACCCATGACCACCCGCCTAACCCTGCGTGCGGTGGGGTGCCCAGCGTGAGCCCGTTGCGTGCGCTCACGCTCCCCATACCCTGAGGTCCCCATACACCGAAAGCCCCCACACCATCCACGGGGTCCCATACCGTACGCCCCAGCCCTACCTCAAAGTCACCACCTGACCTGGCGCATCCCCTGCGCCCCCACAACCCCGCAGCCTATCCCACCCGTCTCGCGCCCCTCGGTGCTGTGTGTCCCCCGGGCCCCCTGCCCACAGCGCACCCGGCCCAAACACACACCTGGTGCAGCTTGAGGGCTCCGCGCTCCAGCAGGTCAATGATGCGGCCGGGGGTGCCCACCACCACGTCGATGCCGCGCTCCAGGGCGCGCATCTGGGGGAGGCGGACGATAAGAGGGTGATGGACGGCGTAGGCGGATGGTTCAAGTTGCCATTGAGATGTTGCCTGCGGCCTAGCGGACGCGGCAGGCCCAGCGCACGCGCCGAACGTTTCCAGCAGTACAACCCTGCCCACCCACCTGCCCGCCGATGGGCTGGGGCGGCATGTATAGAGCTGTGCTACCACCGCACCCGGACAATTACCGGTATGCGGATACCTCCCCGCAAACCGCCTTGTATCCCCGCCCACCCACCTGTCCGGTGATGGACACGCCGCCGTAGAACGAATCCACCGCCAGCGAGGGGCACACGCTCTCAAACTCGCGGGCCGTCTGACAAACAAAATGTGGGTGGGGGGGAGGAAGAAGTTACTAAAGTAAATAGTACTGAAAAACTCCACGTGGGGGGAAGGGGGGACGGGAGGGAGCAGCCGGGATGTCAGCTGCACGCGCGTAGCACCATATTCGCACACTGAGGGCAGCGCGCGAGTCACAGGGCTGACACAAAACACTGGAACAGGCCTTCTTCGGCACAAGTGACGGGCGCGGCAGCTACCGGTGACATGCCCGCACAGCATCACCAACCAGCTGGAACACCGTTTACACAATACCACGTGAGCACTAGAGGCAGCATGCCGCTGGTCGATGTGTCAACCCTCACCTGGTTGGCCAGCTCGCGGGTGGGCGCCAGCACCACGCAGCGGGGCGCGCGGCCCTTGCGGGGGCGGCGCACGCGGTTCTCCTGCAGCGTACAGCGACAGGGCGTGAGGCACGGGGGCACAGCGTCAACATCCGAGGCCAACCCGCGAAGCAAGGTCACACCATCCGGCATCCAAGCTGTTCTCCTGCAGCGTACAGCGACAGGGCGTCAGGCACGGGGGCAAAGCGTCAACATTCGAAGCAGCTCGCGAGCCGCAAGCCACACCACTCGGTACTCAAGCTGCCGCGCCAGGGGTCTCCCCACTTTGCCCCGCACCCCGGAACCCCGAATTCCCAACGATGACCAGGGGACCTCCTTAGCATGGCGTGCCGTCAAGTGCGGGTTCGCCAATACCGGTGTCATGAAATCAGCTTGAGCAAAGGCTTTGTACTCCACAACTCCTCACGGGGACTACGACAAGGACGCGATGAAATGTAGCTGCAGACGCCCCCTCTCCCCTTCCCCTCACCTCCAGCAGGTGCTCCACCACGGGCAGCGCGAAGGCCAGCGTCTTGCCGCTGCCCGTCTTGGCGCGGCACACCACGTCGCGGCCGCTCATGATGGGCTCCAGCACCTGGGGAGGTGGGGGCGTGGGAGGCGGAGGGCGGTACGAAGTCAGGGCAGGGGAGGCTTCCCGTCGGAACGAAGGCCGGGGCAGGGTGTCGCACCCACGCTACTTGCTTGCTGCAACAGCTAGCTTGGGGGCCGGCTGGAATGGGTGGGTCTTACGGCACTGCTGGGGACAGGGCAGGCAGCGGATCTGGGGAGGCAGGGGAGAGGGCCGCCGGGGGCCGCACCTGTGCCTGGACGGGGAAGAGGCTGAAGATGCCGCGCTTGGCCAGGGCGTCCATCGTCTCCTCGCTCAGACCCAGATTGGCGACCTGCAGTGACAGGCAGGGGGGAAAAGGGGACGTGACTCAACATTCCGACAGGTTGCCCGACAGTCGTCAGTGGAAGCGGGCGTGCTCAAGGTTTTGCATGTGCTGGGGTGGGCCGGTGACCACCCCGCCCCTCCTGGCGCCCAGCACAAGCAACTCGCAACGTGCTGTGATGGCTTGCGGTGCGGTTGCTGCCCAACTTACCAGGAGGGACTCGTCAATCTCCTTCTCCTGCTCGGTGACAGCGCCCTCGTCCTCGTCATAGTCGGTGCTGTCGTCCAGCAGGGAGCTGAAGCTTGACTCTACGTCCGTGGCCTACATTGCAACAGTTAAGATGAATTAGATTGAAATGGTGAGAACTTGCAAGGAACGGGCCGGCCACAAACGCAACAGGAAAAAGCCCGAGTCCATTTTGCCGTCGGCCACAACGTTTGTAGCAGACAGCCAGCGTCAGGTCCCCAGGCCTAATCGCATACCTATATCGGCAGGAAGGCAACAAGAAAACATGCGGCCGCCAACAGGAATCCCTTTAGCTTGCAACCTCTCCTTGCCATGGCGCTGCCTTAGGAAGCGTTCTCCATAGCCAGCCCGTGTGCAGCCTTGTGGGTGAGCCTAAGCCGCAATAGTACATGTTCACTTACGATTGCGTGGAGAACTGGGGCCCGAGGTTGAGCTGTGGCGAACCGTCGGGAGCCACAAGAAGTGCGAGCAACGGCCGCCGGCGCTTTGGCGAGGCGAGCTGCCTTGTTGCTAGCCGCATAGGCCAGCCGAAACTTTGTGAGTAACATAATGGTTCAGAGGCGCCCGGGGCGCTCCTCGACCTTGTGCTTGTAAACAAGCACCCTTCAAGCTCTGCGCGAGCGTAGGATGCGTTCGATAGTACGCAAACCAATTGACAACTCTTGCAGCAATATCAGCAAGAGGTAAAAAGTAAGGCGATGTGCAGTGCCTGACCACAATCACCAAAATTTGGGCCAGGTACGACGCACAATGCAGTTTTGTGAGGCACAGAGTTCAAGATAACTGCATCTTTGTTCGACAATAAACGACTACGCCTTAAATCTTGTACGTGTCAGTGCCATGGCGCAAAAAGCGACGTGACCCTTCACCCCACGCACCGGCGGCCTCGCTGAGCACAAGTAGGACCTCTCGACTGATACATGATGCTCAAGTGTGGTTACACTGAACTCTGAAGGCTTCGGAATGATGTTGTCCACGTGCCGTGCCGCTGTTCCCCTAGCGGCATGGGGCAGCTGGCGGCAGGGGATACCAGCGCTACCGTGCCTCCTCGAGCAACATGGAACGACCCTGGTGCGTTTGCTCCCGCCAGCATGCAAAGGACAAGAAAGCGAATGCAAGTACAACATGCAGCCCGTGTGCATGGCAGCCATGGGTGCCAGGCGCACTGTAACCTGGTCTGCCCCGGTTTGTCCCCGCACCGTCCACCCATGCCCCTTCCCGCGCCCAACCTGCTCCCTTTTCGTACCTCTACCACCGTCCACAGATTCCACCACACGTAGATGTAGCCATCACAAACTCCATCCGCCCGCTTTCCAGCTCAGCACACACGTGCCAGGACGCCAATGCGGCCGACCACGCCCAAGCTGGCTCCGAGCCCAGCCCCCTACCCTCCAGTGGCTCCCACGCTGCAATCCACGGGGGCACATGCCAGCTGCCGCTCCACCTGCCCACCTGGGGACCACGAGGTCTGGCCCGACGACGGCGGCTCGGGCTCCTGGGCGCCTCCCTTGGAGCGGCAGAGCGCTCCGCATCCCCATTGGCGCAGCGGCACGAGCTGTCGCCGCAGCCGGCGGCGCTGCCTGCAGACCTTGCACCCCGGTCGATGGCCTGCCAAGCTTTGAGAGGGTCGCACACGGCTGTGCTCCCGGCGGTGGCGCCGCCGCCCCCGCTGCAGGGCACGGCAAGGGCGGCGGGCGGCGCCCCTGCTCTGGAGCTGGAGGGGGACGGCTGGCGGGGCGAGACGGTGGCCTGGAGACAACCCACAGCACAGCCAGGCCCACCAGGCTTCTTGCACGGCACGCAGCTAACCCACGCGCCGCTCACACAACCGCCGCAGCAGCACCACCAACAGCAGCTGCCCCAGCACCTCCCTCCGCTCTTGGGGCGCTTAGCCGGTAGCGTGGGGAGATCCGTGCCAATGCTAGGCGTGCTGCCGCTCCGGCAGCAGCAACACTATCAGCAGCATCACCACAACTACCATCCTCAGGGCTGCCCGTCGTCGCTGGTGCTCTCACGGGGCCTGGCGGGAGCCAGCTCAGACCCGCACCCGCAGCCGCAACACGACCCAACCAGTCAGGACTCGAAAGGCGGCAGCAGCAGCAAGAGCAGCAGCAGTATCAGCGGCAGCAGTGTGCAGGAGGGGCAGGGGCTACAGGCAGGCTCGGCGGCAGCGGGACTGCCGGGGGTCACGGGGACAGGGGCAGTAGCGCATGGTAAGGCGGCCGCGGCGGTGGCGGCCGCGGCGGCGCCGTCGCCGATTTCCATTGAGGCGGCGGGGGACAAGCTGACCGACGTGCAGATCCTGGGCAGGCTCGTGGGCTACCTGTGGCCCAAAGGTAAGCACTGATGCCAGTGGGAAGAGGCACGGTGCGTACTGTTCACGAGCCTGCGGGCAGTGGCAACCATCGTACTCTCGTAGCCCGCACCCCGCGCAGTAACAGTGAACCGGTACTAGGCATAATGCCACGTGTACTAGAGCGAGCACTTGGGCGTCACTGCGTCCAGCGCAAGACACATGAACCCCAATGCGGGGTTACCGGCCATACACCTTACAGCAATGTACCCTGTGCACTGAAATGCACGCAGACAACCCCGAGTTCCACGGGGATGACGGGTCCTACTTGGTTGCACGCTGTGCGCTTCCACTCCTGATGCTGTTGCCCTGGCCACCTTTTCACTCACGCTGCTCAACACACACGCAGACAACCCCGAGTTCCGGCGGCGTGTGGTGGCCGCCACTGCGCTGCTGGTGGTCGCCAAGCTGCTCAACATCAACGTGCCCATCGCGCTCAAGCTGGCGGTCGACGCGCTAACCGCCTCGACGGCGGCGGCGGCGGCGGCGGCGGGCGCGGCGCCGGCCACGGTTGCCGTGTGGGGCGTGGCGCTGGGACCGCTGGCGCTGCTGCTGGGCTGGGGCGCGGCGAGGGGCGGCATGGCGCTGTGCAACGAGCTGCGCAACATCGTGTTCGCAAAGGTGGGGGCAGGGGAGGGCGAGGGGATGGGTCAATTTAACCGTGGGTTTAATGTTTAGAGAAACAACAAGGCATGGCGGTGTGCAACGAGCTGCGCATATTGGTGTTCTCTGGGGATGTGAGGAAGGGGGCGGGGGCAAATGCACCAACAACTAGGTCACAGGGGAAGGGGAGCTTGCAAGTGGTGAATGTAAGCGCATCAAATGCCTGCCTACCTCTGTACTGCACTGGGGGCTGAGGGAGATGCAAGCGTAGGACCGCTCCTGCACTCACACCCGCGCACCACCGGGCTAAATTCCCTGCAAGACTGGTAACCTCGCTCGCTGCAGACAAGCCCGAGGTCCTTCTTACCATTGCTGTGCCACTGTCCGGACGTTCGCCCCCTGCAGGTCGCCCAGGGCACCATCCGGCGTGTGGCTAACGAGGTGTTTGTACACCTGCACACGCTGGACCTGGGCTTCCACCTGGCCAAGCAGACGGGGTCGCTGGCGCGCGTGGTGGACCGGGGCACAAGGGGCATCAACTTCATCCTGTCCAGCATGGTGGGGCGGTCGGATACCGTAACTCGCGCTGGGACAGGCACAACACCGTGTGTGTTGCAGGCGGAAAGTGAGGAAGCTTGCGGTACCCTTTTAACCTCGCGCCCCCTCGCGAGGGCGCGAGGTAACCTCTTACCTCACAGCCGCGTCCTGCATAAAAGCGTCCGTGCGCAGCAGCGCTGTGAAGCTTGCATGGGCGGGATCGTGACTGCTGTCACCCGGTCCACATCGCACCCCTTGCCCCTCCCTACGCCCACCCACGCAGGTGTTCAACGTCGCCCCGACCATCTTCGAGGTGACGGTGGTCACCTCCATCCTCACCGCCAAGTGTGGCCCCGCGCTGGGGGCCATCACCCTGGCCACGCTCGCGGGTGAGGGCCGGGCCTTGCTGATGCATGTATTGCATACATGCATGCATGCATGCATGCATGCGAGGGGCTGTGTGGGCCGTGCCCTAGGCGGCCCCTGAGGGAGCCTGAACCACCCACGAGCCGCCGGAAATTGCCCTTGGTGCTTGATGTGACCGGCAGCAGGACCTGAATGTATGAAATTTGGCGAGAGCACAGCCAGCGGCTTGCGTGCCCTTGTCCCTCCGCACTGGCCCCTACGCCCTGCTGCCTACGCACAGCTGTTCCTGTCCTGCGTGCTGCTTCATGCTAAAAGAGCAACCTGTGTCCCTCCGCACTGGCCCCCACCTCTCACAGCCTACGCCGCCTTCACGCTGAGCATCACGCAGTGGCGCACGCAGTTCCGCAAGACCATGAACCGCGCGGAGAGCGAGGTGTGTTGTGGGGCTGCTGGCTTGCGCCTCTGGTGCATCGCCTGGAAGGTGCCTGTGGCAGACAAGCAAGGCTGGGTCCGTGATACCACCAGTGTACCGTACAAGCCATGTGCACGCGAGGCGCAACATTGTGCGAATCAAATGCCATGCGTGGCACACCGGAGGGGGCGCGGGCGGCTACGCGTCTGCGGGGGCAGCTGTCTAGCGTTTGATATCATGGCTGTGCACGCATGCAACGGTGCATCACCTGCATGCCGTACACGGATACAACTGGCGTGTAGCCCACGCTATGGTGGTTTTGCTTCTGCTGACATTCCCTCGTCCCTGCCTACGCCCCCAGGCCGCGGGCCGAGCTGTGGACTCCCTCATCAACTACGAGACGGTCAAGTACTTCAACGCAGAGGGCCTGGAGGCAAAGAGGTAAGCCGGATGACATTCAGCCGCAGCCCAGCGCCGGTCCGATACCAACTGCATCAGGCGCCACCCGGTCCCACGCCTCCGCTTGCCATGCCTGCCCTGTCGCTTTGATGGCACCAAACGCCAAGTGCGCAACGGCGACCGAACACCAAAGGCAGCCAGTGGTCGTACTTGGCCCCAACCGTGTTGTGCTCGCCGTCCGCCGTGCCTATACTTCCGGTCTGCCCCTAAACTGTACGCCCCCGCTGCCCGCCTGCAAGTACAATGAGTGCCAGTACGGCCAGTACTGCTTCCTGAACCGTGCGCGCCCGCTGCCCGCCTGCAGGTACAACGAGAGCATGGCCGCGTACGAGGTGGCGGCCGTCAAGACGCAGCAGAGCCTGTCGTACCTCAACCTGGGGCAGAGCCTCATCTTCACGACGGGCATGACGGCGGCCATGGTGCTCACGGGGCAGCAGGTGAGGCCGGGGCGGGGGGCTGGGGGTGGCGAAGGCGGCAGGGGCCGGGGCCGGGGGCCGGGAGCAGGTGGGCCGGGGCCGGGGGTCGGGGCCGGGGCGGGATGTGGCAGGTGCGCTCAGATGCACCTCTGCAGACGGCCAGGCGCAATGGCCAGGGCGATGAGGTGTAGGGGCTGGCCGTGGTACCGTCACACCCCACAGCTGGGGACACAAGAGCGGTTGCGCGAGACGCCAAGGCAGGATCTTGCTGAGCGTTCACGGCGTCCGCGCACTATATGCCGCCCTGTACCGTATTGCATGGCATGACCCACCCTCGCTACACACGGGTTCCACGCCCACGCAGGTGCTGGCGGGGCAGGCCAGTGTGGGCGACCTGGTCATGGTCAACGGGCTGCTGTTCCAGGTGGGCGGGGGTCGCGTGCTGCTGAGCTGCTCTTCCAGGTGCACGCTGTACTGCATCCTCAATGCAACAACAGTTGTACAGCGATTCGGGGGAACCTGAATGGGCACACGGACAAGCCCTTGCGGCCATGCGACGTCACGTTGCCTCGAAGCTGTTGTCCCGGCGTGGTGATAAGAGGAGCTCATGTGCTGCTCCGGCCGTAGATGCATGCGTCTATGCCCCAACATTGCTGCCACGCCACCCGCCGCCCCCTGCAGCGGTCCACGCGGCACAACTTCCTCCGCATACACAATGCCTAACACCTTTTTGCCGCCACCTTCCACCCTGCAGCTGTCCATGCCGCTCAACTTCCTGGGCACCGTGTACCGCGAGACACGACAGTCGCTGCAGGTGGGGGGGGGGGGGGGGGGGGGCGCCCCCCCCCCCCCCGGCGGCGGGGAGGGGGGTGGTGGGTGGTAAAAAGAGGACACCTGCGTTTTTTTTTGTTTGT
>VFQN01001234.1_pt1 | contig 43844 bp, 63 predicted proteins | sample 3512371 | NCBI WGS metagenome assembly VFQN01 (sample SAMN10412370, study PRJNA504923) | tailings metagenome | isolation source: Replicate 2 from Balatoc abandoned mine | place: Philippines: Itogon, Benguet | collected 2017-08-28 | reverse complement strand
CATCCTTATCGCGTCCTCTAGGGACGATTACTGGTTACGTGTTACATGAGTATATATATGTTCGCTCCTGCACCAGTACTAGTCCATGTTGTTGCTGCCCAAGACCCAAAGAAGACAAAAGAGCGAAACGTTTTGCAGCTTGTTCCGAGGGGAAACCAAAGTCATGAGCCACGCCTGGTTGCTGTCAAGGGAGTGACGTAGCCCTTGCATGCAGGCAAGTTGCCTGGCAACTGCAGCAGCCGTCAACATCCAGCAACAGCACCGGTAACCCCCATTCAGGAGCACCACCAACAGCAGCAACTGGTGCATACGTGACGGGGTTTGCGGCACTCATGCTGCAAGGGGTCGCGTGCCAGTCAGCTTACACCGGCGGTTGGGCCTGCCGTACGTGTTGCACCCTGGCACGTGGGCGGTGTCAAGCTGCGCCGCTGCATGAACACGCTGCTTCCGGGTTGGCCCTGGAGGGCCAGGCCGCTCAGCTAACAGCGTGGCAGCTATGCCACGGATCCTGCTGATCAGATTCTCCACGAGCATGGGCCTGTCCAGTGTCCACCTCTGGACAGCGCTTGCTGGCAGCAGAGACACCTGCTGCCTCGCCAAGGAGTGGTGGGCGGCCCCGGATCGGCCCTCAGCGTGGGGTCCGGGTGGTCCACGAACGGTCACGAATATCGTCCAACATACCCTTCACGTGGTGAGTTGCAGACTTACAATAGCAAGCGAGGGCATGGTTGGAAGGGGGAAAGCGTGCCGGCAGGTGTGTGCCAAGCACGTGCTTGGGGGTGCTGTGCCCAGCATGCAACATATGGTTCTACATGGGACATGTGGATGGGTGGATGGTTGGCCACGGCCTCCTGACGGCCTCCTGCACACGTGCCGCTCAGGTGACAGCAGCCTGAGTGTAAAACCATCGCTGTCTCCGTTGCTTGACTCGCCACTACCCTACCCTGTTTGCCCTTGTGCAGCAGCAGGCCCTGCGCACCTGTTTCGGGAGACCGGCAGCCGTCCTACCCGGTCCTACCTGCTTGCGAGCTTGCGCGCCAGGCAGCGTGTTGCATCAGGTGGGACAAGCGTGGTTGTAGGGGTACTACCCGTACCCTTCCATGACACCAAGGGGTCCACTCTGTACAAGCTCGCGCTGGGAAACACGTCCCTTCATGCTGAAATTACGCTACTCCTCTTGAGGGCACGGCCACAACTGTATCTTTGCTCGGAGAAAAAGGAACGTTTTCCTTTACGTTGGCCTGCCTCTGGGGCAGCAGCTAAAGGGCACAGGATCAGCTGGTCCATCGGTGGGTGTTACCCATCCGGCACCGGAACATTTCCCATTGCGGTACAGTGGCTGGGGTAGGGGCCATCAGGGTGGCACGGCGGGCTGTAAGCTGGGCTCAGGGGCAGAGTTCATTCACAGCAAGTGGCATGTAGATGGTGGGCTTGCAGGCGCCAGGAAAAGCTGCCGCCAACTTAACTAGGTGGAGGGGCGTGCCACTGCCGTATGAGGAACACATTCACCTAAGCGCCTGACGCCGAGATGGTGCCACCCTAAGGCCTACGCCTGGGGGCAGGGGAGTCCAGCAGTCAAGCAACCCTGCCCTGGCTCGCTCCTGCCTCCCCTTGACACCGAATCATTTATATATCCAAGAACAAAGCGTAGAGCCCACGACCCAATAAGGGTTTTAACCCATGTATTGTGCGTAGCACGAACACTCTGCCATGCATCCTCGCTACTGTCACTTGTCACCCAGTCTGCACTGCGTCCAGGACCACCCACACCGCAGCACATGTTAGATGTATCTTGTTATGGTGCTATAGTCAACGCAATGAGGAAAGAAGCATTCATATGTCGCGCGACGACTGCTGCTAAATACTGTCTCATGTCGCTGGATGTTAATCTGGAACCAAAACAGCTACAGCAATGCAAAGGAACCGATCGACCAACAACGATCGCCAGCTATGCACCCGACCGCCCGTGCAAGTTGTGCGTCACGGCAGCTGTACTGCTGCCCCCGCGTCCGGCAGTCAGTCAGCACCATCAGACCTTGTGCATGCGCCTAAAGCCACCTCCTTACTAAGGTGTACAATACAATTTTTTCCTTATTGTGCGTGTGACAAAGCAACGATTCTGCGTGTTATAGCCCCGCCCTGACTAGCCTACTCGCGGTGCACGCAGAAATTTGCATATGCAGTTGCTTATAGGCATAATAACTCGTAGCTGTAGGCCAACTTGCGCGGCTTTACGCGTGGCTGGCATAAGCCCACCGCCCGCCGTACAACAGTGTACGGGTCTTGCTCTGAATAAGCCAGACAGAAGCACCTGAAGGAAATTGTCCTTCTACCTTACTGTGGATTTTCTCCATAACCTGCGTATTCCTCCCTCGCCTGCTGTTACCGGCGTCTAACTTGAAGGCGGACTGCTGTAAGCGCCTGGCGTTGCAGAAAGGTAAGTCAAGCCGCAATTGGGAATGCGTCATGCAGAAGATTATGGTCCCTGGGCTGTAATTGTTGACACTCTGGCTCGGTGAATACATGCGCCGCACCATACCTGTCTAGTGCACGACATACATAGACCCATCTATGCCGCTGTCTGCACTCTGCATCTCCGCTATCATGCAATCATAAGTTGTGGCGCATGTCTGCCCCGCAGTCGCTGGCAAGGCGGACCGGCTGACGTCAGGCCGTGCAGGCCGCCGTCTCACTCCCGGTTCTACATTAATATCATTAACGTCGCGTTCAAGCTCTACAGTCATCATGTCTTCGGGCCGGCAAGCCTGCCTGGCTCTCGCGCTGCTCGCGGTCGCCGCGACGGTGTCGATGCCGACATGCGCCCGTGCGGCCACCTCGGCGGGACCGCTCAGCTCCTACGCCCTCGCCACCGTTCGTGGCATCGCCGGGCACTGGGTTGCTACAATCAACAACTTATGCACGGAGATGATCCTCACGCCCCAGGGTCGCCTAACCTACGTGAGTTTAGCCTGGTTTGGCGGAGCGGGATCCACTGTCTATGCTGGTGTCCAGGCACCCAGCGCAGGAGTGGTGTCAGGCGCTGCTGTCAGTGCACGCACGAGCCATGGGAGCGTTTGATCGTCTTTCTGCAAGCATGTGGTTATCTACTTCCATAACCCACACCAGGATGCCACTCTCTTCATTCCTGGCTTACCTGTGCACCATTGCACCGGGGTATAACCTGGCCCACCATCCCAAATGCCCCATCTCGCCTGCTCGCCCACGCCCTGAGCCCCACTCCCCATTCGTTATCATGACCCTTTCCCCCTCCTACCCCCAACTCCGCAGCTCTACCATCAGGGCAGCGGCTGCGACACGCCCGTCACGCTAGTCCTCAACTCCACCATCGTCGCCGCATCCTGCGCGGACATTGACGCTGTCGTCCCCCCACGCCTGTACAAGCTCATCTTTGCGTACGACCTCGACCCCAACGTGCTGGGCTGCTTTTTGGCCTTCCGCAGGCCAGGCGGCACGTTAACCCAAGCCGTGCCCCCCAATGGCCGCCATACGGCCTTTGCCTGCCCCAGCTTCGCCCCCCACCCCACGCTCCCGCCCCCGACCATCGGCTTGTTCTACACCGACACAGTTGCCAACCAGTTCACGGGCGTCAACGGTACCCTGGCAGTCCCCGGCGACGAGACTACGGCGTGCGGCAACGCGGTTGCAGGCGTCCCCTTTACCGGGCCCTACCTGCCCTTTGCCGACGACTTCTCTGGGCCCGTGCGCAACGTGCCCAAGAAGGAGCTGTGGGCCCTCGACGCCTCAAGCACAAGCGGCGCCATGCGCGGCGGTCCCGGGCCACAGACGCGCCAGGTGAGGGGTGTACGGTACCTGGGCCAACGGTCACAAGTTGGTGTGCGTACATGCACTCGGGTCGGGGCCGTGCAAGATCTTGATTGGGTACAGTGCGTAGGAGCAAAGCGAGCGCACGTGCCGTGCCGTGCGGTGCTCACGCGAGCACCTCTTCGATGTTCGGTGTGCTGGCTGTGCGTGGTTGGTCGCATCGCTAGGCTTCACCAGTCGTCCGTGCATGCGGTCGTGTACTCGCCCGCAGTGCTGTGCTTTGGGGCCAAACCAAACGGGGAGCCATAGGGTTGTTGTGCTGGTCTTGATGACACTTGCTCGATGTACCCTGGCTGGGGAATAAGTAATGCAAGCCTGCATGTTGGGGATGCTTGTGGGGGCCGGAATCAGCTTGCGTCCGTCCCACCCTGGCCCGCAGCTCCCCTTCCCCGCACCACCCCGGCCCTCATCCCACCCTAGGCCACCCTCGCTGAACTCCTCCCTCGCCCACATGCCACCCGTACTCGAAACCCATCTTACCCTTACCTCAACCCAACCTTCCCTTCCGTCACTCGACACCCCGCAACCGTTGGCCCCACCCTGCTCTGCCCCTCCACTCACCTTTCCCCCTCACCCTGACTGCACCCCACACCTCGTTTCACCCCAACCCAACATCCCATCCCCCGGGTATGCCAACCCCATCCCACCCACAGGGCACCAAGATCCGTTCCAACAGCGCCGAGGCGAATGAGAAGGGCTTCCTAGTGCGCGGGGGCGTGTACCTGCAGACCCGCCCGCTGGTCGTTGGCCCAGGCGCCGCCGTCAAGATCAACAAGTTGATCCTGCCGTACAACCCCGCCAAGTACGCGGCGTACAACGCGTCACTCGCGGCCAGGATGCCGGCGGTGTCCGACGTCACGCCATGGATTGCGCCGCGCTTCAACCTCGTGGTGACTTCCTTGAACGGCGCGGACAAGTATAACTGGGCTGGCTACTGGGACCTTGGCACCGATTGGAGCAACCAGACCTCGTTCACCTTCCCGCTGCCAGACCCCCAGGTGCAGGGTGTCAGCATCGTGACCGTGCGCCTTGAGTTTGTTGGCCTGCCCGCTGGCGAGCCGGACGTGCTGGAGCTAATGTGGTTCAAGGGCGTCGAGATTACCAATGTCATGTGGATCGGAGTGGATGACAACAGCGACGCCATCCAAGCCACCGCCGGCAGCAAACCCAACACCATCGTCCCCACCATCCCCGTCGCCCCCGAGCCCTATTACCGCGACAACACTACCGCCCTGTACAGCCTTGGCACGGACGGCTTCGAAGCCGGCACCCTGGACAGCTCCATTTGGTCGTCCACCTCGGCCGGCAACATTGCGATCGTTAGCGCGGCGGTTGGCAGTATTAAGCCATACAAGGGCAAGAACATGGTTGCGCTTGGCAAGGAGGGCAGCTCCAACTACACCGTCCTAGGAGCCCGGACGCTACTGCTGACCGGCAACTCAGCCTTGACCATGTACATGGCTTTCACCAGCAGCACCGGCTTCAACTGTACTCCGTTCAGCCCGTTGGACGGTGGTGCGAAGAACGTCGTCAACATCCAGTTCCGCACCACGGCCGACCCCAACTTCCGCAACATCGGCGTATCTCTGGACCCCGGCACCAGGCCAGGCAGCTGGGCCAAGGTGTTCCTGAGCGCCCAAGACTTGGGACTGCCCGCCGGTACCACCATTTACCAGCTCCAGTTCGCCATCACCTTTTCACCCAGCGCTGAATGCCCGTCAGTACTCCTGATTGACGACGTCCGCTTCTACAGCTTCGCCCTTTCCCGGAACCCCAACGTGCCGCCCTCTCCGTTCCCCAGCCCCTCCCCCCTGCCGCCCTCCCCCCTGCCGCCCTCCCCCGCCCCCAAGAGGCGCCGCACTCGCTCCCCGCCGCCACCCCCCGTCCGCCGCCCGCGCAGGAACAGTCGCCCGCGCAAGTACCACAACCTGTGAGGCGGGAAATTGTTGTCAAGCGTGACCTTAGTCTACTGACTAGCAACATGAACCGCCGCAAGGGCGAGTGTCTGTTAGCGCTCGTGGTTGTGACTGGCCAGAGGGGAATGTCAGTGACGTGGATGCTGATTTGACTGTTCGACAGTCTGTGCGCACGACATTACTATACTGATAGGTTCTGTGCCTATGCAAACCGTTGACTGTGTTTTGCGCCTTGCGTATAGGATGCGTCACTGTATTGCTTGCCGTACTGCGTTTGCTGGCTAAGTGTCACTTTGCGACGACGTTTGTTCGTGGTAGGTACGCACCTGGCATAGCAGCATGTGGCAACATGTCGGACGGCTGGACGGCTACAATCTGCGTGCGTGGGCCTGTGCATTTCTGCGCTTCAGCAATGAAGGCGTGCCCATTCATGCGTCTGGGTGTGGGTGCCGTGGGAGCACGTGTGGGCTGGCCGGGGCGCGCCCGTTGCGGTTGCTGGGTGGGTGATCGCGGGTGATCGCTGGTGATCGCCAAGTGTAGTTTGGGGTTTTGCCAACGGTTAACTATCTGTTGCCAACAGTAATGCTCGCAGTGGCACGTCGCCAATGCAGATAGGACGTTGGTCATGCTACTCGTGCACTGCGGCAAGGTTTGGCGGCGAGGTTCGCATTGTGGACTTTGCTTGGCTGTGCAGCCTGGGCACACCGATGCTTGCTTGGGTCCTCATGTTGCCTTATCCTAGGGCAGTTCCCATGCAACTTCCCATGCTGACGTCCGTACCCTTGAAGCTGTACGTGTTGCAATTACGTGGCGTTGTACGTGCCGTACGAAAAACAAGTCAGTCGGTGTGGCACATGGCAGGGGGTCTCCCCTGATGACTCTGGCGGTGCGTGTTGCACGCCCATGATGAACTTCGGGGCTTGGGCCCTGCGGTTCGTACGCGATAGCTACACCAGGCGACACCTGCCACATGTTACAACTGAACTGAGTTGCGCTTGGCGCAGTACGCGTCACATTGGAGTCATAACGGTGCAACGCACCTGCTTGACAACTCATTCACGGTTGCAGACACGCAGAAATCAGTCATCTCCGTCAGTGCCTGCCAGTCCATTGCGGCCCAGTGTGCCCGAATTACCCGGCCTACTGTGCTGTCCTATCTGTACCAGTATAATGCATAACCTATCGCCACTTTTGCACTTCCCTCGCCAGCATGCCCACCAGACATTACCACAACAGGTAGGTCGCTGCCCCTCCCAGGGGCGGCCCATGCATCCGAGCACATGATACCAGTAGCACCAGACTCCAGACATATCCTTACCAACTCCTTGTGTCCCGCTCAGAGCACCAGGGGAGCTCCCGTAATTTCACTATTGTCATTTCGGGTAGCATAGATGCACTCCTCGTCCCTCAACACTCAGCTATCTATCAACAGTGCGACGTTGCTCCAACCATTGTTTACTTGCCCTCCTCCAGGAAAGCCTTGGCTTGGTCAGCGTTAGCGAGCACTGCCTTGAGCTTCGGGCGGGGCATGGGCGCATACCTGCGACCAACACCAGGGTGTGATACAGTTGCGCGTTACTAGCTGCTGCGCCAGCAAATCCCAGGGGATACCGCATCTGGCACAACGTGGAGCTGCAGTGCAGTAAGGCCTTTTCCCTTCCCAAAATTTTGAGATCACGTCATTTGCCGCTCCCACTGGGCCCTGCAGCGCATGCCAACGCATCCAGCACACTTTAACCCACCCGTCCGAGGCCAGGTGGCCCACCTCTCCCCCTCTTTGTGTGTCATATTTCATCCCCGCGTTGGCCCACCCATTAGAGGCCAGGTGCCCGATCTGTTCCTCCCTATGTGTATAAAGACAACTATATGTTTGCCCACCCACCCGTTGGAGGCCAGGTGCCCGATCACTGCGTCCACGGCGATGTACATGCGGCGGGCGCTGTCGGTGCGCGCGCTGCCGCCGCGTGCGTACTTGGACACCCAGTCCGAGCCCTCCGTCTTGATGGTCTTGATCAGGGGCAAGCGGTTCTTGTAGTCGGCCGCGTCCTGTGGGTGCAGGGATGGGGCGAGGGTGGGGGTGTCTGGTACGCGGGGCGCAAGAGCTCGAAGTGGGCGTGTTGATGTGGGAGGGTCGTGGCAGAAGCGTGACAGGACGGCGCGGAGGGCCGAGGGTTGGAGTGCTGTGTTTGGTAGGTGGTCGGAAGAAGGGATGGGGGCATGGGGTGGAGCGCTCGTGGGGGTGCTTATACCCGAGCGCACTCAAGGACTCGACCATATCAAGCGAACCCGCTCACATGCACGGATACCAACACGACGAAGGAGCAAAACGGGTTGTTGTCTGGATAAGGAGCTCAAGGGTGCGGTGCGTTGTACACGCCGTATACGTTTGGCCTAACCTCCTACCTGCGCATCCCGCGCCAGGTCCCCAGAGTCCTCACGCATTCCGACCCACACGCCGCCAGCACCCCCTGCCCCCCTGCACGCGTCCACGCAAGTCCCTGCACGACTTCGAGTTAGCCCACTTTCGCCATCTCCTGTTCCCTGCCCCCCTAACTCCTGCTCACCATGTTGGCGTAGCTGATGAGGTCTTCCCGCAGCTTGAGCGTGGCGCGGGCGTACTCCGAGTCCAGGTTGGCCACAGGCACGCCTTGCACGGCGGCTGCGGGGGGCGCGCAAGGCACGTGTCAGGCCGCATGCGGGCACGCAGGGGTAAAGTGGCTTGCAGGCCCATACCGTAGTCAGGCGCCGCAGGGGGGCATGCGGCCCACTGCGACTGCTGAGCATGCAGGACACCACGGACAAGTTCCTGCCCCTTGCCACGTGCCGCCAGCGAGAAGAGAACTTGCACCACAACTGCAGCTGCCCCGCCGACATGCTGCAGCAGTGCTGTCCGTTTATGTGTGTAGGCAACACTCACTGAAGTTCCCGCGCGATGCGGCTTGGTTGTAGCTGGCGGTCTGGTCCCCAACCACGTCGCGGCTGCACACAGAGGCAACCGCCAGCAAGGCAAGCAAGGCAGTGTCAGTGGAGGTCCAAGCAGCCAGGCCAGGGTAAAGCTACCAGTATACAGCTACCTGAAGCATAGCTAGCGTTACGCATACTTTGACGGCCTGGGGTCTGACCGCAAATGCAGCCGAGGCGGGCTGGCTAGAGACATGGAAATGGAACTGTGCCGGTAGGTGCTGGTAGGCCTGGCCTAACAAGTCCACACCGGCAACATGCGCACACCGGTCCGTGAATGAGCAGCCCCGTCCCCGTGTCCATACCACGTCACCGCCATCCTTTCCTCTGCATTCCCCGCTACACATCCGTCAACGCCAAGAACCAATGGCCTGCTCTAATCCCTGCCAACAAACCAGCTCCGCATGAGTGTACCAGCCCAGGCCCTCAAACGGGCTCGGTGTTACGCAATCTCACCCAGGGGAGTTCCCCTCAGTGCACAGCTCCCCAGCAGCACCCTTGCCTGCCCAGCCCTGCCCTGCTCGGTCGGGGCCCCCATGCCACTCCTCCCAGCCGCAAGGCCGCCCCCTAACCAAGATGCCCCGGCCTGCCCCCACCTCAGGAGGTCGCGGCGGCAGGCCGTGTCCTCGTCCTCTGTGTCCGTCTCGGCCGCACACGTCTTGGCTGTGGGGAGGCATTGGATGTGCAGCTGTAAGCCAACATCGTCTGGGCAGCCCGCGTCCCATGCTGCATACGGCATACGGTACTCATAGCTTGTGGAAACCAAACAGGGAATACTTGTACTGCGGTAGGACAAGCAACTCCGGATGCAGCCAAGATGCTATGGTATATGGGTTTGGTGAGCTGGAATGGCTGGCAGGCAGACGCGACCCACCTTGGGCTGGTAGCTGCACGGGGGATGCAACCATGGACACCAGGGCGCCAGCGGTCAGGGCCAGCAGCCCTCGGCGGCCGGTGGTGGAGGGCTCTTGGGACACATCCTCCACCCTGTGGCGGCAGCAGCAGCAGCAACACGTGGCAGCAACAACAACGTCAGCAGGATTGGCGTGAAGAGGTGCGTGTGCCGCTGGTTAGGGTCGCTGTGGAGTTGATGGGAGCTTACGGGAGCGTGTTACACGTGGGAAGGCGTTAACAGGGATAGCACACGGAGGATGAGGGCTGAGCTCCAACCGTGTAGGACAGGGTTGAGGAGTATGGTATGCATCAGTTGTGGGCGAGGACAGTTTGGGTAGGCAGATGGACCATGGCTTGGAAGCCAAGAACGTGACCCGCTTGGGTGGCGGACACACCCCAAAAAGGGTTGAAACACGCCAGCAGGCAGCAACTGGCCGGCGCGACATGCTGATAAAGGCACTGCTTCTTCGCTATGGTAAGGGCTTAGCCCAATGGCGAAGGCCCATATGTGTGCCCCTCGAGCGGGGTATGTCCCCTCCCGATCCCCGTTCAGTCGACACAGATGGACTACCAGCCGCGAGCGGCATCGCGCATATCTCACTTGAGAGCAGCCTCAACACGCACTGGCCGGGTGCGCCGCGCAACGCGGGCGACACCTACGCGCTGGGCAGCAACGCGCGAGCTGGTAACGGAGGCCGTGGCGTGCTGGAGCATTTTTGTTATAAGTCGCTCTAGCAAAATATATGTATTTGGTGTTATGTGACAGTTGTGGTCGCTGGAGTTGCTCAGGTGTACACGATTGATCCGTTACGAGCTCATTCAGCCTGTGGCCCTCCTGTGGCCCTCCTGCTCCGCACGCCCGATGCCGCAATGGCCCCAGTTGACTCTCAAGCCCTACAGTTGTCACAAATATATGCTAATTATAATACTTCCTTCTCATATGCCATACAGGACGGTATTGCGCGATATCCCGTCGCTCCGAAGCCGATGCATTCCTTAGAGTGGGCGTGGGCGAGGGCGTGGGCGTTTCACAGTTGCGTGCGGATAATTTTAATATCACCGTAAATTGCTGCTGCCAATACGCTAGGCTTACCTGGCAACGAGCTCCTTTGCGTCTTTGTAGCAAAAAGTGGACAAATGGCGACTTATTCTGTAATTTCCAAAGCACAACTTGACCGTATAAGAGACAAGGTTGGTCACCCGTCATAGCCCATCGATGAGTCTTCAGGGGCAGAAAGCATGCAAATGGCGACCCTTGTCCACCTCGGCCCGCAGGTCGCATCCCCGAGCCCAGACAGCCAGTTAGACGAACGAAGAAGGCTTAAAGAACTGAGCGATGAGCGCTCATCCCAGTGGCCCAACACCTTGTCCGTAAGTTTGCTGGGGGCGCGGCCGCGCTCTGGAGAGGGCGAGATGTTGAACGATGGGGTCGACAAGACACCATTGGCGACTATGTGTGCGCAGGCACAAAGGGCGCGCAAGGAGAAGGCTCGGCAGGAACGCTTAGCTGCGGAGGAGGCCGAGCGCGTCGAGGTAAAGCCGTCGTGCTCGGTTTCCTGCAGCCCGCAGGGTCTGCTGCAACCCTGCCTGCATACGTGCGCACGTGGCTGTGTGGATGCATACATGACTGGTTGCACCATCTTGCAGCACCACAGCGGCCTTGCAGGATGAGCACGAGAACACCTCCCCAACGTGCTCCTCCCCTCCTTCCCTTGCCCCTATCACACAGCTGGACCGACAAGAAGCAGAGCTGCGAGCAGAGCAGCGGCGCATACAGATTGAGCGTGCCAACAAAATCCTATTCGACGAAACCGACCGTGTGAAGGGCTTCCACAGCAAGATGCTGCTGTGCGACGTGCTCCATGAGAACACGCAGCTGCAGGAGGTGAAGCGGCAGATCGAGGTGCTCAAAAGGGCGCAGGAGCAGGCGTACGTGGAGCAGCAGCGTCAAGCACTCGAGGTGCGGCACCGCATGAACATAATGCTTTGCGCGGCAGGGCCTCATCGTGCGGCATGCAACTGGATTACAAAGGCGGGGGATGGTTGGCGAAGGGGTAACAGCTTGGTGGTGCGGCCGTCACGTACCCAGTACGGTAGCCAGGGGGTAATCACCAAGTGGCCATATAGCATGAGGGTTTAGTGGCGCAGGGGCGCCCCAGGCGGTCGTGCAGGCCTTTGCGTCTTCCTTGCCACGTGTCACGGTGCCCGTACCGTGCGCCTCACCAACACAGCCGGGGTGCGGGCGACAGGGGTAGTCCTGTGTAGGGCCGTGCTTTCGCGCCCCCATGCGGCGTTCGTGTTGCACGTGGCGAATAACACGGCCTGATGGGCGGATGGGGGCGGTTATGCACCGGTATAAGGGCGTAGCACAGAGCATGGCTGGGGCGCTGAAAGAGTCCAGTCCTGGCCGTACACATGGTGCAGCGCTGTGGGACACGTGTACGGCACGCTATTGCGGTCCACGTGGCGCACACCGTCACATGTCCTCCCTGGCTGATCCTGGATGGGGGCCTTTACTACCCACATGATATATCCCATGCTGTCAACACAAGGCGTGCGGCTTGCCACCACGAGCGTCAAACTCCTAACCCTCTCCCGCCGGCATTTGCGTCTTGCCACCGTTGTGCGGCAGGTGGCGGAGGCGGCCGAGGTCCGGAAGCTGGAGTCTGCCCGGCGGCGGGCCTTTGCGCAGCGCGACGCGCAGCTGCAGCAGCTGGAGGAGCTCAAGAGCCGCATCCTGTCGGAGAGGGCGCAGGACCGCCAGGAGGGCGAGATCCTCAAGATGAAGGCGCAGGAGGAGGTGCGTCGCGATAGATGCAGTTGCGGGGCCACAGTAGCATACTCTAAAGCAGGTACCAGTGGAGGGCCAAGCAAGTGGCATGTCCAGCGCAGGAGAAGGGGCATATGTGATAATGATCTCAAACGTGGGCTTGGCTTGTGACGGCTGAGTGGCTCTGTTGCAGGGAGGCTGAGATGTTGAGAGGCAGGGGGTGTGGCCATGGGGGCGCGGAGGGAGGGGGCAGAGTGCAGCATCCGGCACTTGGCATGGCATGGATACTGAACGTTCACTGAGGCTGGGTCTCCCACTTGGCTTCCTCTGTTCACGGCGTGCCCGCGCAGATGCTTGCATGTCTGCCCACGCACATTAAACCTTCCGTGAACACCCTCAGTTGCTTAGATGGATTTTGTCCGTGTCTCTTCGCTCAGGCCGAGGAGCTGCGTCGCAAGGAGGCGGACCGGCTGGCCCGCGGCCGCAAGCTGGCGGAGGACACCAAAGCAGCCAACGCAGCGCTGCAGACCTTCAGGCTGCAGGAGCAGGAGCGGGCCAAGGAGCAGGAGCGGGCCATTGAGGGTAAGGCGGGGGGCAGGCAGGGGACGGGCCCCACAGGGAGGGAGATGTGGGCCTGGGGCAGGTGTATGGAAGGGGCAGCTCGTGGCGTGCGCGAGCTTCTGGGGCGGTGTGCCTGGGGACCTGGCGCAAGTTGCATGATAATTGGGTGCACTCGCTCTGGCCGCGTAAGAAGGGACAGGGGAGCTGAGCGCAGAGGCAAGCGGTTGTGCCGGCGCTTGCTGCTGTGCAAACATTGGAGCTGCAAGGCTGCTTATGAAGGCGCCATGGGCAGCAAGCCAACACGACTAACATCCCAGCAGCCCAACAGCCCATTGCCGGTTCGTCGTTTCCTGAATGTTGCCCCTTGGCCTCCTGCCCGCAGCGTACGCGCGCAAGAAGGCGGAGCTGGCGGAGGAGCGGGCGAGGCGCGAGGCGGAGAAGCGGGCGGCCAGGGAGGCGGAGCAGAAGCGGCTGGCGGACGCGATGGCGGTGAGTGGCAGGCGCGGTAAGGGCATGGAAACAAGCATAGCATGGCGTGGCATGGCATGGCGGTGGTTGTGAGGAGGCCTTACCGGCACATGGCTGCTAGCGCTTCCTGCCGTGTGTGTCGTGCCTCAGCTGTGTCGTGCTAATGGGTGTCAGTGCGTGCGGAGAGTAGCGGGGCGGAGGGCATACCAGGAAGCCGCGACGCACATTCCCTCAAGCCATGGCGCAACAGGGAGCCTGTGGCTGGCGTCTGTGTAGACGCCTGGGTACTAGGTGCCGCAGCGGCGTAACAAGGGTACCGTAGTACTGAAAGGGGCCTGCCCGTCTGCCCAGTAAGCTGCACACACCGCCCGTCAGCATTTCCGCTGAGCACGTGCCCATGCCGTACACACCCGCCCACCAACCGCAGGCCAACTATCGCGACTGGCACGCGCAAGAGGAGGCCCGTGTGCTGCGCGACGTCACAGAGGCAGACCAGCGCGCAGCGGCAGACGAGGCGGCCCGGAAACAGCGCATCCGCGACACACACGCCGCCATCGATGTCTCGCGACAGGCGCAGCTGCGAGCCAAGGCCGCGGCCAAAGCCGCGGAAAAAGCCGAGGAGGCAGAGTTTGTCGCGTCGTGGGACAACCGCGTGAAGGAGCTGAAGCGCGAGGAGGACGAGGAGAAGATGCGGAAGCTCGCGACCGGCAAGCAGCTCGCGGCGTTTCAGGTTCGGCAGGCCGCGATCAAGGCGCGCCGGCTGGCGGACGCCAAGATTGCGGCGCTGCAGGAGGCTGCACAGCTGGCGCTGAGCGTGCAGGAGGAGGAGGAGATCTTCATGCGGTATGCGCACGAGTGCATTGACGAGTACCGGCGGCACGGCAAGCCGACGGTGCCCATGGAGCTGCACTTGCGCAAGAAGACGACCATCGAGACCATGCGGTGATGCTTGGTCAGGTGCTCAGGTGGTCTGGGTGGCAGCGTGCTGGGCTAATTGTGCTCTTGGAGGTGGTGTCGGTGGTGCTCGTTGCGTGCAGGTGGACCTCAGGGTCGTTTAGGCAGGCAGTATGATGTGTTTGTAACTTGTGCATGGGAGGGTGGTGGAAGCGGTAGGTGTGGCTCCCCCTGGGCCTGGCGGCCCGGGGGCCACGTGGCCAAATGTCGGTACCGATATGTCAGGTACTGCAACAGCATACTTGGCTTGCCTTGTTGAGCTTGGGCTGCTGTGTGTAGGTAGGCACTCGGAACGGCCCGCGTTCTGTTACTCATCAGCAAGCAAGCTAGGGTTCGGGTCTTTGGTGTGAGCCTGGGGACTCCCCTTGCCTGCGGCCTGCTCTTCGATGAGGCGTTGCTAGACATGAAGGGCAAAGGAACGCAGGTGATTCAGCATGAGACGGCTTGCATGGGTTAGTTCTGCATCATCGACGAGGGGAGGGGTAGGCGCAACTACCAGAGATTGCTGACTGCCATTTCGTTCTTTGCTTTGACCAATCAACCGACATGCCGGCAAGGCAGTGGACATCCGACGCTGCATGTGGTGGGGCAGCTTGTGGTTGCCTGTTGGGCCTGCTGTTCTGCATGTATGCAATCACAAGTTGTTGCCGGACAAAAGAGGCTTGGCAGGCCGCGGTGCATGCTAGCCGAGTGCTGCTGAGGGCTGTATAGGCGGTTCCTGCAGAAGGAACAACGTATGTTGCCGCATGCAGCCTCAACCTACAATACCTGGGCTGCTGTATGGGTATGTAATGGCATATGCCTTAATGGACTGATGTTGCTTTGTGCCGTGCTTGGCACCAGGTGGCACATACGGTAGCAGGCATGTGTCTTGCGTGGATCCTTTGATGGGCCCCTGGGGGGCAGGAGACACAGGCGCGTATCAACAGCCATCAGTTAAGAAGGCAGTGTTACAGCAGTCCCTGCGAATGTCAGGGGTCCCTTTCGCCGCTAGAGTTGGCTTTGACAAAAGTTGAAGCCGCTTGATGAGCCTGGATGAGCACTTTTTCAGACAGGTCACGTCTCACAGTCTCACCACCAGGCACATCCAACTAAAGCTTTTTAAGGTGTCAATATCTATCAAGTCTCCTATTGGCGAAGCCGATTGGCCCACCCCAGGCACAGCCTGCCAGGCACAATTCCGCTGACGCCACAGCCTTCCCCGTGAGTGCCTAAGTACATTGCACGATGTTAGTCCAAGCTTATAGCCGTGGTATTCTGGCATCGCACTTGCCCCTGCCCAGCTAGCTCAGCAAAGACGGCCACCAGGACTCCCGGCGACCCTACGCTTTGCCCCTTTGCCCATTCAAGGCCGTATGAACTGACCCTTGCTCCCGAACACGTCGCACACATCAGGTATGTCCGTGGGCGACCCGCATGAACAGCCATCACACCACAATACCGCCTAGCACCCGCACCCAACACTGCCGACGGGGCACCAACGCAAGCTCCAACGCACAGCGCCCAGGTCAGCAGGTACTGTGCAAGCCGCGTTATGCCTCCCGTTGTAATTTTATCCACTACGACCAACATACGCCATCCTCCACCTGACCACCCAGGCCTTGTCAATCACCCAGGCATCGTGCGTGCACAGTGCAGCGTGCACTGCACCGTATCTCATACGCCCCAGCGCGCACGCGGCCTCGCACAGCCCGAAACCCCGCCCCACAACCCATTCACCCTACCCCGCCGCCCGACATACAGCCGCTCCACCTTTTGTGTCTCGCGCATCCTGCTCCACCCCGTCGCACTGCATTAATGTCCTACATCATTCTGTGTCTGTGTAAGCTGCAACTCCACGGCTTTGTGCTTGGCCGGGTTGAATGTGTAAGCTACACGAACTTGGCGCCCTCGGGGTCCAGCTTGACCACTTGCGCGGTGTTGACCTCCAGCTGCCCGGCGCTGCGGAAGGCGGCGGCCATGGCGTCGGCCACGCGCTGCCCCACCGCGGGGTCGTCCACGATGGCCACTGCAGTGGGCCCCGCGCCGCTGATGGTGCAGCCGTACGCGCCTGGTGGTGGTGGTGGGGGTTACGGGACGGGGGGCAGGCAGGGGTGGGAGGGTCAGGGCGAGCGTGGGGCGGAGGGGTGTCATGGCTCGTGCATAAGTACCGTATTGTTGGCATACTGCAGCGGTACGCGCCTGGTGGTGGTGGGGGTATGGATACGGGTCGGGGGCGAGGCAGGGGTGCGAGGGTCATGGTGGGCGTGGGGCGGAGGTGCGTCAAGGCTCGTGCATACCGGTATGTGTTGTTGTTGTTGGCATGCACGGTGTTGCAGATGCAGGAGGCTAGGAGTGTACGGCGAAGCGGGCAGGCTGGTACGCAAGGTAGGCGTGTACGGCAGCTCCTGCTGCGTGCGACGGCTTGCTGTGCTTGCTGAGCCAGCTGCATAAGTCATCACGCACCCCATGAGAGCGTGACCTGGTGAGAAACATGTACCGGTAGTCACGAGAGACGGGAGTGCAGCCATCCTGTGCGCTGTGCAGCTGTGCACATGCATGGACACCATCCAATATAAGAAGGCGGCCGGGCGAGATGGAACTGCAGCAGCTGTGTGTCATTCTCTGCACCTGTGCCTAATCCTACGCCCACTCTTACCTGCGGCCTTGGCTGCCTCCTTGACCGCCATCATGCCGGGGATGAGCGGCCCGCGCGCGGGCTCGATGATGACGTCACGGTCCAGCGACTCGCCGATTAAGCGCACGTCGCCGCGCAGGATGCCCGCAACCTGCGGAGGATCGTCAGGATGTGTAAGGGATAAGCCTGGCGTCAGTGAGAATGCTGGAATCGTGCGTGTACGCCCACATCCTTGGGCACGCATGAACATAAGAAGAGTAGTACCACAGGGGACCTGGCCAACGGGCTGAAACCCAGTTGGTACAAGTGTCAGTGTTCAACGGTCATCGCTCCATGGTCACAATTGCAGGCTTTCATCGCACATGCGCCGCACGCTGTGGTGCTAGCAACTCGGGTACCCACCAGCGCGCCGCCCTGGCTGCTGTTGTTGATCCAGCTCTTCATGGGCACCTCCTTGGGCAGCACCGCGCGCATCTGCGCCGTGGGCGCCTCGAACTTGGGGTTGACCAGCACGAAGTGCAGGTTGTCGTTGGCGAAGGGCAGCTGCAGCAGGTCCACGGGCTCGCCGGGCTTGCAGGACCTTGGGCGGTGTTGGGGCAGGAGAAAGGCGTGAAGGAGGCGAGGTAAGGGAGAATGCATGTAGGTGGTTCATGCTTGTCTCTGATTGGTCCACAGGCTCGCCGGGCTTGCAGAACCTGGGCGGCGTTGGGCAGGGGAAAGGCGTAAAGGAGGGGAGGTAAGAGAGATTGCATGTAGGTGGTTCTAGGTTCTTCCTAGTGTGTGCTCGACAACAGGGTCGCCGGGCGTGGAGGACCTGCGTCCTTGCCGTGGCCTACACATGCCGTGCACTAACAGTTTCGAGCGCCGTGTGGGAGCCCGCCGAGGCCCCTATGCCGCTACACCACCGTTACTACCCCTTGTCACACCCCCTTGCCCGTGCGATCTACCCTGCCCTGCCTACCACAAGGCCGTCCCACGGCATCCCCTGCGCAGTCCACGTTCAGCCGTTCCCAAGCGGTGCCCACTGCAATAATTCGGTAACTGGCCCGCCCAACGAGGCCCCTCAGGCCCTTTTGCTGCTACGCCACTGTCGCACCCGACCTGATCAGTAAGAAGCCGCAGCATACTATCTTAAATCGTTATGTATATTATATACTTCATATTATACGTTACCGTCACTCCCCCACCTGATAAGCACGAAGCCGCCCAGCAGCGCGGGGCCCACGTTGTCGGCGTGGTAGCCGCTGACCGCCGCCTCGCTCGCCAGGCCGGCAATGATCAGCTTGTCCTGCACGGTACGGCACAGTATGACATGGAGTTGTGAAGGTTCGGCACATGGCATCAGAGTTCGGGAAGCGACAAAGTACGGCGCTGTACGAAGACACGTTGGTGTCTCCTTATGAAGTTGGATTAACCGCGGACTTGAGCGACATCGGTAGAGCGTGTGCTTCATAGCCGAGCGCAGAGCACTGACGCATGTGGTCATTCGCTGCCGTACCTTGCTGACGGGGGCGCCGAAAAGGCCGTTGACGGCCCAGGCGGCCGCGGCGGCGCTGGCGGCGGAGGAGCCCATGCCGCTGCCCAGGGGCAGTCCCTGAGGGGCCAAGTAGACAGCAGAACAGTGATACGCACCCCAACCTGCACACCGAGTTCCTAACGTCATGCAGCGTAATCAGGCTTGCTAGACTCCGCGCTAGTGTTGCGGCACCCGCCCGGCCTACTCCAGTCATCATAGGCTTGCTGCTGCTTCGCCGCGCCCTGCATGCCCTGTGCTTCCTCTCCACGTTGTGCAGGACGGACCCCCACCCACCCACCCACCCTCACCTACCATGCCAGCGTCGTTAAAAAACTACTGTACCCACCGTCCCAGGCCGCGTCTAAATTTTAACGTCAATGGCTGACCACCCTGAGAACGCCCCGTCCTGGCCCCATTTGGAACCATGCGTATGCACATGCACACCTCCGTCCCCGTCGGCTCTTTCCCGCCACCGACGCCTGCAGCGGCACACCTACGCCGCCCGACGCGCCGCTGACGTACTGTCTACTGCTTCTGCTACCACCCCAACGCGTTTCCGTTAGGGGCCGCCACCAATCGTGGGCCTAAGCTTTTCGCCCTTCCTTCCTGGTACGCCACAGGTCCCCGCCCATTCAGTTGCCGTCCCCGCCGCGCACCCGTCTCACACCACCCCCGTAAGCGGGGCCGCTTGCTCCTGCAGCCCCCAGCCCAACGCACCAGCGCGCCGCACACCCCGGCAGGGCGATTGTCCCCGCAGCCGCTGGTCCGCCACGCCTTTTCACGAATCCAGGTCTCGCCCGCTGGACCCCGCCTCCGCAATCTGCCGGTCCCTGCCCCTGCAGTGCCCCCGCCGCTGCGCTGGTGCCGCCTGACCCCGCCTCACCATCCTGTGGACCGGAACTCCCCCGCCCCCGGCCCCACCTCTCGCCCCTACCCCTAGGTCCCCACCTTCTGCAGGGTGAGGCCCACGCCGCACGATACGGCCGACCCCAGCAGCTTCAGCGTCTCCGTGGCCGCCACGCCGATGCAGTTCTTAGCCGGGTCCAGGCTCAGGCGCCCCCCATCACCTGTGATGGCATCAATGACCACCTCCCCGGGCTTGCCGGGGATGGCGCGGGCCACCACCGTGTCACCGTCGCCCTGCGTGCGGGTTAAGGGTTTGTGGGTTAGGTGGTGGTGCGGCAGTGGCTACGTTCCCAAGGTTGCTGGGAAATGGTGCGGGTCAGCACCGTGGCGGTGCTGCAGCTGTGTGTTGTGGCAGGGGCGGTGTTGCAGAATATGCAAATGACGGGGTGGAACAGGCAGGCCTGTAGCGGGTGCGGATGCGACGGGGCCCGGCCTTGCGGCAGAGGGAGGGTGTAAAGGCACGTGTGCGGGGTAGGTAGGTGCCAGAGGGTGCTGGGTTTCATGACGCGCCATGTACCACGGACGACCTGTGACCCACCTGCACTGCGCACCCCATCCAGTCAAACCCTGGGCCAAGGTTGGCCACGGTAGCGGGCGCGAACGCCGCGCACTCCTTCTTCACAGGATCGAGATACACCTTGCCCCCGGCAGCGACATGGAGGCGAGTGCAGCGAGCTGGCCTGCGGTGCTGCTGGCACCGCCGCGACGACGCCGTGGCGTTGGCGCGGCGCTGCTGCTGCAGAAGCGCTTGCAGAGGTGCCATCCTGCGCAAACCACGACCAACCGTGCGACCGAACGGTTATGTGTGGAAGCAAAGTGTTGTAAGCAGTTGTTCTAACTTGTTCATCTATCAACACAGTATCGTTGGAAGTCGGCGTCAATCGACTGACCTGGCGCCGTCAAGCTTTCGGGATAATCACGAGCAAGCTAAGACAGCACTGGTTAATTATGGTCAGTAAGCCGACTGATGCACTATTGGTACCAGGTTGCTTTCGTGTACTCGCTGGTTCAAGGTAACAAGGGTGTCCTTCAATTGCGGAAACGAAATTCGACACTGCTCGTCACTTTGCTGACGACGTGTGCCTTTCACAGTATTGTACACCTGTTTCTGGTTTGCTTTCCGTGTGGCCTATAACGATAGCTGCTACTGAAAACCTGCCGAACTTTGCCCTCTGAGCAGACAAACGGGAACCTCAACATGTTCTAGGTCGTTCGATATCGACAACAAGAAGCTTGTCATTGCATATTGTAGACCAGAATGGTTGCGGCCGACGGCGCGGCAGTGCAGGCTGACGGCGGGGTGGCAGAGCACGCTCGCTTCTTCGACCACCTTGTGGAGCTTGTTCCAGCAAAATATTACTACGATGACGATGCCTCTCGCATGAACCCGCGGCACCTTGCTAAAGCTGCCCGCGAGGCCCTGAAGGCAGACGTGAAATTCAAAGCCAAGCTCGCGAAACGCGAGCGTTTAGACCCAGACAAAGCGGCGACAACGTTGGAGGTGCAGCGACGGAAGAAGCAGGAGGCGTCAGGGCAACAAGACAAGGGTGCAGCTGGGGCTGACGGCGACCAAGCCCCGGCGACGACGTCAGGGAAGCAGGGGGCAAAACCAGCCGGAGGCAAGGGGGCGGCCAAGGGGGCCGCAGGGAAGGCGAAGGGCGATGGTAAAGGCGCGCAGCAGAACGGGTCGGCGGCAGCGGGGCTACAGCTGCAGCTGTCCGGCGGGTCGCTGAGCAGGCAGGAGCTTTTGGAACGGCTCCACAAGAAGGTCGAGGTAGGTGGGGCTCGTGTAGCCCACCAGGGACAAGCAACGTTGCCTGAAGGCTTGTAAGGTAGGGGGGCAGGAGGCGGAGCGGCTGACGAGGGCCCCTCAGGCCGGTACTTATCCCGTTGCATTACACGCACCTGGTGACTGGCGGCAGGCCAGGCCGTCGCGTGGAGGCAACGCCAAGGGGTCCGGGCACTGCCTTCAGGGCGTTAGCCAAATGATAAGCGTGACGGTGTTCCCTTTGGCTGCGTTGCCTTGAGACCGGCTCTTCTGCTTGGGCGGTTTTTCCCATGCTGCGCTTAGGTCCACCGCATTGGCATGGCACCCTGTGCAACCCCATGCCTAACCGACAGGCATGCGGTGACAGATAGCGCAACCCAGCGCATTCCGCCAAATGGCAGCGAACCCAGCCCCAACTACTGTCATACCGGTAACCGTGATGTGGCAGCTGCTCTATCAGCTGCCATATCCGTTACCGGTATAACAGCTGATAGTTTATCGTACACAAGAGACTTGACCAATGTGCTGGTACGGCGTTTTTCGTCTTCCGCAGGAGGCTCGCCAGCAGCGGAAGGCCGCCGATGACCGCGCCACGCAGGCCCGGGAATGGCGCCAGAAGGCCCTGGAGGGCAACGTGGCCAGCAAGCAACAGCAGCAGCAGCAGGCGAAGGCGGGCGGGAAGCGCAAGGCAGGCGATGGGCAAGGCGAGGAGGCGGGAGCAAAGGCGGGCGGCAAGCAGCAGGGGCAGGGGCAGAAGCAGGGGAAGCAGCAGCAGGAGCAGGGGCAGGGGCCAGCGAACAAGAAGGCGCGGAAGGAGGGCGGGGCGGCCGGGGAGGAGGGGGCGGACCTCAAGTTCGCGCGCATCGAGGTGGAGGGAGGTGAGGCGCGGCGGGGACGGGAGCGAAAGTGGGGGCAGAGGAGACGGCGGGACGAGGCCAGGCAGAGAACTGCTAGCAGCAGGCGCACGTCAGCTACAGCTGGTTTGCAAGAAAGCAGGACTGCACATTTTAAGCCAAAGTTTGCAGAGCTACAGGGCTGTGTGTTACGGGCCTGTTCCCCACGGCGGTACGCATTGGGCACGGGGGAAGCGTGGCAGTTGGAGCATTTTGATGGGGGCCAACATGTCTGACACGGGGGCTGGGGGCTGTTGCGCAGAACCCTGCCGCCAGCCCCGTGTCCCGTGTCGGGCCTAGCAAGCGCCTGGCGGCATGGCGAACGGGTTCCTTGAACGGCTTTGGTGCACGCTGATGCGTTAGTAAGCACAGCCACGGATGTCATCAAGACTAGGTGACGGCGGTGGCGTGACGTGCTGTGTGTGGCCCCCTCCGCAGCCGATCGCGACAAGAAGGGCCCCGGCGGCCGCAAGCCGCCCAAGGCGGTGCTGCTCAAACAGGCGGAGGCCCGGAAAGCGGAGATGGAGGCGCTGGCGGGCACCGAGGAGGGCAAGGTGGGCATGCCTTGTGGCACTCTTTTCTCAGTTGCGCACGTGGCCATGTGCAGGATTCGCATCGGCGGAGGTTGAATACTGCATTACCCAAACCCATTGACTGCTGCATCGCACACCATATTAGTGCTAACGGGCAGCGGTAAGCGGTTGAACGCAACGGTAGCGGCAATGCATTGCCGAGGGCGTCAGTGGAAGAAGGGGCTCTGATGGAGCCTTTTGCTTCGCAGGCATGTCCTGTGGCACGTGCTCATTCTGTGGCGTGGTGAAGCCGCCAGCGCGGCCGCCTTGCGACCTCTTCATTGCGCTGACTTGCACAAGGGCGGTGTTCCCCAACTGGACCTCTGCATGCCCTCCTGCTGCAAGCCACGCCACAGCAGCAAGCCGCGTGCCCCATCCCCATCCCCACACCAGCCGTGTCACCTTACCACAACAATCCACTGCTGTACCAGTCCTGCTGGGTCCCGTGCTCACAGTGTACCCTTGTGCCACGTGCCCCATGCCCGCCCTCCTGCCGCAGGCCAAGGCGCAGGAGGCTGCCTGGAAGGCGGCGCTGGCGCGTGCCGCTGGCGAGAAGGTGTTGGACGACCCCAAGCTGCTGCGCAAGTCGCTGAAGCGGGAGATGAAGCGCAAGGAGAAGCACGGCAAGGCGTGGAAGGTGAGGGCGGAAAAAAGCATAATATTGATACTTATTGTACAACGCTTTATCAGGGTGCCGGGAGGGGCGGGGTGTCGGGGAGATGGGCGTGCGGGGTCGTGCAGACAGGGGGTGCGCGGGTGTGTTCTGGGTGCTGTGGGCAGATGGCGGGGTGTGGTGTGCGTATGGGGCTGGGAGCACGTTTGGAGGTTGGAGGTTGCGGGGCGCGCAGTGAAGGGCAAGGCACCTGCCCTGACAGGCTGTAGTAAGCTGGCTTGCGCTGACGGGCATTGCGGCGCCCTGGAGGTGAAACCGTCAGAAGTTAACACAAAGGGTGTGCGTGGAGCACAGCAAGCACTTTCACGAGCGTGGCTTGTCACACCACCCCAACGGAGTACAGCCTCACCTTGGGAGCACAGTCGTGACTCCACATGTCAACAACGCTAGCCCACCGACAGCTCAGGAACCTCAGGGCACCGAAACAAAGGAGGGCGTGGCTGAAGTCCCAGACCGACGCAACCCTACAGCTCCTTTTGCTGCGGCAAATTGTTAACACACACACCTGTCTTGCCATACACCTCCCTGTGTGCGATCGCAGGAGCGCGTGGCGTCCCAGCAGGAGGCGCAGGCCGCCCGCCAGGCCAAGCGCACGGAGAACCTGGCGGCGCGGCGGCAGACCAAGCTGGACAACAAGAAGGCAAAGCGCGAGAAGAAGCTGCTGCGGCCAGGCTTCGAAGGGCGCAAGGAGGGCTTCATCAGCGGAGGCGGCGGAGGCGCCAAGGCGGGCGCGAGCTAGGCGGCGGCGAGCTAGGCAGCGCCCGTGGAGCGGGGAAAAGTAGAGCTGGGGGCGGGTGTGGCCTTGGGCCGGGAGGAGGGCGGCGGCGGCGGGGGTGGGGGGGGTGGTGGGGGTGGGGGTGCAGAGTGTGGAGCAGCAGGGTTGTGTTGGTGGCAGGGGTGGTGGTGGCTTAGTACCGGGCGGGCCAGCTTGGGTCTGCGGGTGGAGGTAGCAGCTGATTGAGATTGACACAGGAGCGGCTGCAAGGTCAAGCCTTCCGTGTTCGTTTAGGGCCGGCGTATGTGCGTTTCGGCGCGTGGTGCTGACAAGGCGGGCGCTGCGTGGATTAGCGTGGAAGGTCTTTTGTTGTGAGACATTTCTTCGTGCAACGTAGTGCCAGGGAGCAGTGCTCTTGGCGCGCCAGCAGCATTCCAGCTATCTTGGCGTAGACTGTCGCAGACGCACGCCCTTGACGTTTTGAGGCAGTGCGAAGATCAGGGGATTCCTGGGGGGGGGGGATACTGCAAGTGACGGTGTCGCTGTGCCGTGCTGTACGTGGCGCAGTCCCGCAAGCGGTAAGCAGGCCCATGGCACTTCCTTTGCGCTGTTCCTTGGTGTTCCGCATGTACGGTACACTGATGTGGCAGCGCGCGGGTGCCCTCGATGCGGCTTGCAGCCTTCGGTTGGCTTGAGAGCTCGACTAGCACCGTCAGTATGTGATGTCAGCGCTGGTGCCTACAGATCACCACATATGCGTGTTTCTTGCGTACGAGGGACACACCGCACGGCAGGAGCATTCAGCCAGCTCTAGGTGCCTCGTGGGCCCCCGTGGGTTGCGCCGACGTCCACGGTACGCTTGGCAGCACTCGGGCATGCAAGGGAGTCCACAGTCCTCGCTGTTGGTTTGTCGTTGGGCGTGCGTTGCAGAGCAGCTCGTCAGTCGTCACGTAAACAGAGACTTCGTACACTAAGCGGAGCTACATAAACGTATTCGACCTATCTGTGACGTGTGGGCAAATTACAATTCTAGCGTCCTAGGCGTGTCTCTCTTCCGTCTTCGGTTAGTAACGAGGCAGAGGATCCACCGGCGCTGCAGGTGTTGCTTGCCTCTAATGATAGATTTAGTCACCTATTGAACGTTTAACAGACGTATCGGGGTAGCTAAGACTTAGGTGCTGAGCGCGTAGACAAAGGGACAATTAACCGGCTTCCAAGGCAACGCCGCTGCAGCTTACTATGTAAGTGACACATGCATGAATACAAATCATTTTAGAGCAGTAGTAATATCACTGGATGTAATAGCGATGCCGGTGTACGCGAAGGGGTTCACGGCGGGCGACCCAACGACGATTGCTCAAACCCCGTCGCAAGTGTACGCTCCAGAACAAAAATACACTGATACCAGAGTCTTATGCACACACTTCGGCCATCAGCAACAAACTAGCTTGCACCTCTCTCCCTCCAAGGGCTGCCGTTACCCGCCCACCGCGCGTGCCGCTCGTAAACCCCCCGGTGACCATCGGCCGCCCCTCCGTTGCTCTTGAGCTCACCTTGACCTTCCTTCCCGTCCCTTGCCATCCACAGAGCCTTACCAGTGGGCTACCTCCTGCAGCAGGAGAACATGCGTGTGAGAGACCAGAACAAGTGGCACTGCCGTGCACAACCGTCTTGCCACCAGGCCACCTGCCGATACGTCTTTAGGCAGATGCTCCAACGTCAATACTACGTCATGCTCATCATGGTCACATGTTCCAGCTTGGCTGCAATTGCAACTGCCCGGAGCGTGCCCATCACCAAGAGCCTGACGGTGGGTGTGTGCTTGGGGCTCTATCTCCCCTGGGCTCTACGCCTGTTACCAGTTGGCCGCACGTTACCGTCAGTATCGGACAGGTCCATGGTGGCAGAGCAGCCGCAATACACCGATAACAAGTAGAAAAATGTCCTGTCATCAACCGATTTTACCCGTGGCGCCTGCACGGCCCGGTCACAAGCTCTAATTTGTGCTCCGCAGACCCACCCCGTGCACTCACGGAGGAGCCCCCGCCCTGCCGCAACTGGCCCTAGTCCCCGTTTGACTACGCAGGGCGGGCTCATGTTCATGCACTCATATGGTGGTGATCCTTGTGAGACCTGCTCCCAGCTAACCCGCCGTAACCACGTACTCACTAATCCGTACAATTCATCTCGCTCTTCCCCAGGGCCGGCTCATGTTCATGGTGGGCGAGGACGGCCCCGACCTGCTGTACCTGCACGTGCTGCTGCCTGGCGGCCCGCTGGTCAGGGCCTACCGCCTGCCGGAGCACCCCACACTGCGGGACACGCCGGCGCAGACGCTCGTAACACTGGTGCGTGGGCAGGGCTGCTGACCGACTGTTGCCAATGTTACGTAGGGCTGCTGGGGTGCAAACGCGGGCAAGGTGACCTACTAGCGCTGACCAGCCATAGGTTGGTTTTTTCTGTGTAGGTGTTGGGTTGTCAATGTGGGGCCTAGGCTGGCCCAGTACATCTGCTCAGTTGCGTATCAATCCTTGCATCTTCTCATGCATGCGCGCATTGGCTTACGACCACCTCCCAACTAGAGATACCTTGCCCCTACCCCCACTGGCAACACCCCACTCCCCCAGAGATGCCACCTCCGGCCGGGAGCCCTGAACGACTGCATGGGAGTGTCAGAGGTCCAGGTGGCGTCTCCAATAGCAACCCGCGCCCGCATCAGCAGCGGTCTCGGAGGCGGAACCACCGGCATGTACGACGACGAGCAGCTGCCCGTGTTTACAGCCGCACGTGTGCCGACGGCTGGTACGTCAGCCGCCGACGAATCTTACGGCGATTCAGTGGGAGTTGGGCAGGGCAGGGCAGAGTCGGCGGTGGGCGTACGGCTGAGAGTATTAGTCATGGTGTCCAGCTGGGTTGGCAGCGCGCTGTGCACGAGGCCTGTGGGCGTCGCCGCCGAGCAGGTGGACAACTACTTCAGGTGAGGCAGGGTGGAGACCAGCGGTCGTATGGATTGTACATGCTCAGCAGGATACGGTAGGTACGCACAATACCCCATGTGCACGCACAAGTAGCAGGACACCTATGACGCGTAGGCTATTGCGGGTCCGGCTACAAGTGGCCACAGTCTTTGGTGTAACCTGTGAGCTTCACACCAGAGGTTGCAACCGGCACATTGCCGTGTGCGGAACACGTTCGTTGCTGCCATATTTGCCGGGAGCCTGGGAAATGATAAGCAGGGGATGATGAGGTTGCACTGTGCAATTACCGTATGGTCATCGCCGTACCCGCAACTGTGCACGAAGTCGACACTGTGAGTACTTTCGCGAATGAGCTGCACCGCCCCCTCCGCACGTCCCCTTGCCAGGAACAACACGGGAGTGTTCAAGCACTTTGAGCGATGCAGGTGGGTGGAGTTCGTCGAGCTCGCCCAGGCGCCGTGCAGAAGCTTGCTGTGCCTTGCCAGACTTTTGAGTGGCTGCCGTGCGACCTGGGAGTGGAGTGTGGGACACCTCCCCAGCCAGCCACATCCCCACATTCCCTGACGCCTTACGCGATTTCCTCCCGTTTTACGCATATCCCCTCGCGTAACAAGGGAGGCGGCACACTGTCCTATCAGCAGCCTTTTACCGTGTTGCACGAGGCGCCGAATCTCATGATGCTCCTCCGACCTGCACCTTCAGTGACCGCACATGTAGCCACCCAGTGTCATAGCATCAGGGCTCCAGGGGTCATTGGCCCGTGCGCCGCTGCTCAGCTGCCGCTTGGCCGCCTTAACGAGGGCACCCTCGTGCCATGTCCCTGGCAACCTACCTCGCCCCCGCAGTTACGGCACCATGACCTTTGACGACTACACCTTCACGGTGAGTCGTACATCTCGCTCGTCATGCGCTGCATGTATTGTGCAAGCATGCCCGCCACGCTCCTGGTGCACATCGTGTCGTACATCGTGTTGCAGATGTACATCGTGTCACGCGCTGCACGTGTTGTGCAAGCATGCCTTCCACGCCCCTAGTCTTGAATCCGCGGGGTACCGGTACATAAAATTGCACTCGGAGCATCGCTTGGGTCCCTACCGTACCGGTGTCCGGCTTGGCGTCGAACACCTGCCTCCTTGTGCACCATCGTACGGCGGCCTTGGACATGCGCTGTACGTAAGGACGACAGGTGTCAGCAAACAGCGGTGCACGCGCCAACCACCAACTGCCGTGCCTGTGACCCACGTTACCACGTGTGCCCTGCTCCCAACAGGTCCTGGAAACGCCCATCACGTGCATGAACACATTCCTGACGAGGTGCAGCGACCTGGACATCAACACCATGATGGAGCGGGTGAGCGTGGGCGCAGGGGAAGGTGTGTGTTAGCAGGCTAAGACACATGCATGGGGGCACCTGTGCGTCAGGATGCAGCAACCTGGACATCAACACCATGATGGAGCGGGTGAGCGTGGGTGCAAGGGGACGTGTGTTAACCCAGTTTGGTTATCTGTTGCATGGGAGTGCGCATACGCTCATGTGCAAGGAGTAAAGACGTCGTGAGATACACGGGAAAGGGATCTAGCTTGGCGTGCAAGGGTCGGCCCAGTGTACCGGTAGAGCAAGATCTCCGTACGCCTTCCGTTCCACCCTGTGCGACTTCCTCTCCGCAATCCTCAAATTCACGCTGCATGTGCCATCCCGTATCTTGTCCGCAGGCAAAGCGGATAGCATTGGACGCTTTGGGGGCAGGTGGGCCCGAGCAACGCACACAGCTGCATTCCAGTACAGCATCCCGTAGAGTGGCTGTGTGGGCAGGCAGTGGTGCCAGGGGGTGCTCCGAGCACGTCTGCGACCGCCTCCTCTAGCACCCAGGAGGTTCATACCCTTGACTCGCAGTGCCACCACACGCCTGGCTCCCGAAGATGCGCTGTATAATATCCCCTGCCGGCTCACGACAGCTTCTCCGCTCCAACGGTCGAGCCTCGCTGCCCTCCTGACCTCTCTATACTGCTGGGACACGGCCGCATTGCGACTCCTTCCCGTATCCAACGTGCAACCAAAAGCCCGGGATAACCTGGAGGTGTGCACATCCAGCACCCGTACCATGAGCACACTGTACCTGTGGCTGTGCTGCCGTACCTGCAGACCGCTTCGCCGCGTTCAACCGCTTTTCGCTCGTCATGCCGCGGGACACGTACGGCGCCTGCCCCTGGGGCGGCAAGGCGTACCGCCCCGGTGTGGACACGTGGTACGGCCCCGACCACGTGGCATACCCGGGCGTGGTAATGCACGAGATGCTGCACACGTATGGCCTTAGTCACGGGTGAGTCACGCGTGTGCGGGCAGACACGCACGTGTCCACCAGGGGACCCTGGCGCACACGCTGTTACCGTGCGTTCGCTCCTCGTGGCGTTATCTTGCCTTCCGCATCTGCATGGCAGTATTGTCATGTGTATATTGCTTTACGGAGCGTGATTGTTTGCGTTTGCTGCCAAACCACACGCAGGTACGCGTACAACACGTCAGGCAGCCTGGTGGAGTACATGGACGGTGCGTGCGTGTGCAAGAAGGTTTGGGTGGCAACAACTAATAAATGCTGTTATCTAAATGCTGTATGTATGTGTCCCCACGTGCCGTACGACCCATTGCAATATCCACACATTATAGCCCATTACAACCCGTTCCGGCATCCTAGACTTGTCAGGCTGCCGTATACTCGATTTGGGCAGAACCAGAGGAGCTCTCGCCGCACTTGAAACACCGTTCCATCGCTGACGGCACAATTGCAGGCCAAGGCTTCTATTCGTCTGCCCTGCGGGCCTCTTCTCTCAGTCCTTCTTGCAAGTCACTGCCCGTTTAAGGATGGAGAGCCCATGCTATCCAACACACGCCCCTGCCCCCCGCCCTCGCAGGCAGCGACGTCATGGCTCTGGGCCAGGTCTGTCCGACCGCCCCGCAGGTAGGCCTTGGGGCCTTGGGCAGCCTAGCACCCGCAGAGTATAGACCTGTTCGCGTCAGGTGTTGGGGCATCGTGCATGCAGGGGCTGTACGACTATGTGCGCTAACGGCACGCACCCAGCCATTACCACCACAACGTGAGCACTGTCGTAATAAGGAGTAAAACCCTGACTTGCTTGACGGTCGGTGCCTTTCCCTTCGACTCTGTCGCGCAGCTTTGGCGGCTGGGCTGGGCCAAGCCCGTTGCAAACCTGAACACCAAGAGCATGCGTGCCGGGTCGACACGTGTCTTCCGCCTGCCCGCCACCTTCATGAGCCAGAAGAGCTACATCCGCATCCAGCCCGACTGGCTGGGGGACGCCTACGACAAGTAAGGGGCTTGGCCCACCATACAGAGCATGACCTTCTTCGTCCATAGCATGTATGAGGCATTCATCAGATCAACAGATGACGCGGCACCGGTGTTCCTTGAGCAGCACTCACCTGTTGAGGGAGGCAGTGCACAGACCGCCAGCATGTAGTGGCGTGTGATCTCATGCGGCCTGTATCACACCCCCTTACTATCGTACCGGTGGCATTTATATCGGGCCCTAGGCAACTGAATGACCTGCTGCTGTTCACCACCTCCATACCCCGCAGGAATCTGTACCTGTCGCTCCGCTCAGCGGGTGGAGGCGACGTCCTCCTTGACGCTAACCCACGTGCCTCCTACCGAGCCACTCTCGCTCAGGCGGCGATCCAGCACTTTGGGGACGTGCTGAGCGTGCATCAAGGCGACAGGTGGGGTCGGCGGCATGGGAAGTTGGGGAAGCGGGAAGGGAAGGTGGCAGGGGATCCGCAACACGCGGGTAGCTAGTCGGCAGTGTCAACATATGAGGCCAAGCGACACACGGGTGTGACAGCGAGTCAAACAGCTACAGTAACGTACTGCAATTGCTACTGGGAGGTTGGTAGTAACAGCAGTGGGGCGGGGAGTTCCTGGAGGGCAGGGTACACGTACGGGTCTGGCGCATACGCCCCATGCAGGGTCCAGCAAGGGTTGGGGGCATGCATGGGCGCTCACGCGCTGGGCCTGTGAGTCGCAGGCGCGCCCCAGCACGTCAGCACAAGGGCCCCCTGGTCAGCACCCAACCGAAGTTGCAAGTTGCAGGCGCACCCACGTTCCATGCTGGCCGTCTTGGCAACCCGTTCCATCCCGTACAACTGCACTGCCGTACATTGCTTAGCAAGATGCGTGCGTTGCAGGGCGGGGAGACGCACTGTGCTGCCGTACCATGCATGTGGGTGCGCGCCGCCCGTCACATGCATACCGTGGCTTAAAGGTACCACGGTTTTCCTGCCTGCTGCCCTTTGCTCGCGTGTCTGCAGGCTGGTGGAGGCTGACCGGCTGATGTGGCAGCAGCGCAACCCCGTGTACACAGCGCTGGCAGCGGTGGAGCCGGACAGCAGCCTGCACCTGCCGCAGTACATGCTGCGCATCGGCGTCAGGGGCCTGAGCGCGGGCCCCCGGGTCATGGTACGGCTGTGCAGGTACACCGAGAGCGAGGACACGTGTACGGTGTAGGCGGGACCAGGGACGTGAAGCCCGTCCCGGCTTCTTGCAGGGTGGTGTGCACGTAGGTGAGCGTTAGAGGAGCGATAGCGGTGACGGTAACGTTGCCGGTGGGCATGCTTTGGGGCAGCCGCAGGACGAAGTGCAGCCGACAACGCATGCACGTATGGTGTAGAGCTGCATGCATGTGTGTATGCTGGTAGAGCGATGTGCTTGGCTGGTAGGCCGCACCGCGAGGGTGTCTTACCTTGGGAAGGCAGGAGGCGGCACACGATACCGGTAGAGCAGGCCAGGACGCCGTGCATGCATGGCTACGTAGTATGGGTTAGCAAGTCCCAGCTTCATACGGTAGTCAGTGCAATAGCAGACATTGCTTGTGAGGTAGCGCCTTAGCTAGGGATGCAAGGGACGGACATGCTGTACGTAGTGACAGCACCACACCCACGTGCCGCTGCGTGCAACGGGCCAGGGTACAAGCAAGAGCACCCCAGGCTGCCCTGCGTGCGGGCACGGTGTGGGCCCATGCTCAGCAGGGTCTGTCCACAGCAGGGCATGACAGACAATGCACCCAAATTGGAAGGCGAGAATGAGCTGATGTGATGCAGGTTGGGCACTTGCAAGGTCCTCCTCCGCTTCCTGGCCGTAGCGAGCGGGCTTCCGCTGCCAATACCGATAGGCACGCTGGATGGGGCGCAGCACGCAGGCAGGTGTCTCAGGCCGTCACGAGAGCTTAACAAATGCGATACAGACGGTACTGACGTTGGGTAGCCTTTCCTCCGATACCAACATACCATGGAGGCCTTGGCCAGCTTCCTGTCCGAGGCTCAACAACAAGTACGAGGGGCAGAGAGACGAGGGGGGCCTTCCATGTTACGTCACAAGTGTGACCGCTGCGAAACGCCATACCTCGCCCTGCTGAGCTCTGTTGCAGCATGGCCTTCTTATGTTTAAGATTGCAAGGAATGGCAGGTTCCTGTAGCGACGTTAACATCAATTCATTGGGGTTCTGCCTAGGAATTTCTCAGCAGGGGGTCCCTGTTTTCCAGTGCCCAGCAGCACGCGGGTCGTCAGCAGTGAATCCACGGTCCCACAGGGACCAACTGGATTTACACGGCTAAATTATTATGGCTGTAATAGTCAGTCCGACACAGCGAGGGTTGCAGGGTTCTCCCTCCATAATGCATAAGTGTAACGCCCCATGTACAAGCCGTGGGCTAAAGGGCCACCGATGAATACGACTTTCAGATGCAATGCTGTTCTACCATAATCAGCTTACAAGAGCAGAAAGGCGGGGGCTGCACGCCACGCCGGGGGTGCCGTACACTACAACAAGACATAAAGACCGCCCTTGTCATTACCCTCAAACAGTTGCGTATAGGCCTAATAGTTGCTTAGTTGACCGAGCAGTCGGCGCGACGAGTGCCCGACAGGATCACCTGCTGGCGCCTGCGCGAGGTGCAGCGGCGGGAGGCTGGGTGCGCCAGGATGGTTGGCACATGTAAGACATCACTACCGGCTGTATACCATAGCAGCAGCTGCTGAAAGGTTTGGTTCGGGCGCCTGCTGCCATCTGTGGAACGGCAGATGACCAAGGTTAAGCGGCCTCGCGCACACTAGCTTCCCAGCGTCCTGTTCTGCACTGGCAAGCTTGATGCGATATACTGTAAGGGTCATGGTTGCTGAAGCGACATTGCCTTCAGTATAACTCCGGCGGTGACCATTCCCCGAGATGGCCTGCAGCCTTTATTTTGACGAACGGGGGAGGATGGATGCACAACGAGACAAGGTCACGCATGGCAACGCTGATGTACTGTAAAATATCGAGCTACAGCAATATGACCCGCCTGCACTGAATGCCCCACAGGTAAAATGCTCCGTCACGTGGCGCTTACCGCCGTCCTGCTCCTCTGTCACCGGGCCCTGCCGGCAGCAGCTCACGCCGGCCCAGGGTGCGCCATCGTCAATGCCACCGGACCCTATGACAGCATCGGCAGCTATCAGCCGAACGGGCTCATAGGGCCTTCTGCACTATTTTCCTTCGATGGCTATTACTTCCGCATCCGCCAGACAGGGCTATCTGGCAACCTGATGTACACGGTGTATGCTGCCGACACCACCACCCCAGCTGGTGGTGACGACGGCGCGGCCTGGCTTGCCGCCATGTGCACCAGTACCTCGGTGGCGCCATCGTTCGATCGGACCCTGCCGGACAACGATGACCTGGTTTTCGTCCCGGGCACGGGGACGTGCTACAGGCAGCTGCAGTACTTCTATTTCGCCATCTTTGTCCTGTCGGACGCGGTGAGGAGTGCGTGATTTGGAAACATATCGGTACATATTTACTTCTGCGTGCTCCTCTCAGTTCCTACCGTATTGGCCGCAGCACCTCGAGCTTGTCCTCTGCAGCCATGTCTGCAACCAACCGCAACCAACCAACCCGTTCCCCTTGCTGGCAATTCGCCGGTATCGTTCCCTTGCTCACTCGTATCCCGGGTGCCGGGTGCTGGTCAAGTATCCCGGTTGCGTAGTACTCATGGACAGTGCCCTTGCTTTTGCTGACACACATGTTGGCCGGACCTGTGTGCCACCGCCGCCCCTCCCCAGGGTCAGATTCTTTCGATGGGAGACATACCGAGCACGGACTTGCAGAACTGCGGGAGCGGTAAATTTCAGCGGTTCGCATATCGCCGCATGGTCCTAGGCCCCAGGCCGCCGCGCAGTCCCCCAAGCCCCAAGCCCCCAAGCCCCGAGCCCCCAAGCCCTGAGCCCCCAAGCCCTGAGCCCCCCCGCCCCGAGCCCCCAAGCCCTGAGCCCCCAAGCCCTCCGCCCCCAAGCCCTGAGCCCCCGGGCCCTAAGCCCCCCCGCCCCACACCGCCTAGTCCTGAGCCTCCCAGCCCCCAGCCCCCCAGCCCCCCAGCCCGGAGCCCCCCAGCCCGGAGCCCCCGAGCCCCGAGCCCCCGGGCCCTAAGCCCCCCCGCCCCACACCGCCTAGTCCTGAGCCTCCCAGCCCCCAGCCCCCCAGCCCCCCAGCCCGGAGCCCCCCAGCCCGGAGCCCCCGAGCCCCGAGCCCCCGGGCCCTAAGCCCCCCCGCCCCACACCGCCTAGTCCTGAGCCTCCCAGCCCCCAGCCCCCCAGCCCCCCAGCCCGGAGCCCCCCAGCCCGGAGCCCCCGAGCCCCGAGCCCCCGGGCCCTAAGCCCCCCCGCCCCACACCGCCTAGTCCTGAGCCTCCCAGCCCCCAGCCCCCCAACCCCCAGCCTCCCAGCCCCCCGTCCCCCAGCCCCCCAAAGCCACCCTCCCCTTCTCCATCTCCCTCACCCTGCCGCGGCCGCCGGTGCTGGGTCAGCCCTCCTCCTCGTCCCCCGGCCCCTCCGCCCCTGCTGCCCTCGCCCTGTGCAGTCAAGGACCCCGCTGCCCTCTTCCCCTTCGCCGGCTGCCAGTACCGCGACCCGGCCCTGTCGCCATATGACCTGTTTGGGCCCACCGATGCTGGACCGAGGACCGTGTGTTTCCAGGTGGGGCTGCACGGACAGATGAATGACCGGTCAAGAGACCTGCATTAACAACAACAGTAGTGCAAAACCAGCCTTGGTTGCGGGCCGCGCATGCAGCGCAACGATACGGTACGTAGATGCCGGTAGGCAAGCAAGCAAGCGCTTTTGGTTGCTTTGGTGCCCCGATCTGCTTGCATCGTCTGTCTGGTAGAGTCGCTCGCGTTGCGGGCATTGGGGCTTCTGTCCAGGGGACTCCCATGCGTTAGCCTGCTTGGCCGGCCGGTGTCCTTGCCCCAGGTGCAACCCCGCGGCACGTGCCCCTCGCTTCCAAGCGCTACAACCCACGGTACCCGTGGGGGGCAGTGCTGCAACATGCGGCCGGACACAATTAAAGTCCTGATCAGTGAGTCATCAGCAGGTCACACCTGCTTGTGGGCGCTGCACACAGGGGAGGTGCTGCTGCTGCTGTTTGTCCGCCGTGCCATGCGACACACTGCGCATGCGCCTTAGTTCTGCCTACCGGTACTCCTGCTACTGTTGTGGAGCACACCCCAGCACTTGCCCGGCCTTTCTGCCCACGGCATGCTGCAGTCTGTTCCGACCTCAATCCCGACAAACCTGTTCATTACACCTGCCTGCCCACTGCCGTGTGCTGCCCCACGCAGACCCTGTGTGCGCACAAAAGAGTTCCGTTGTGAGCACTACGGTCAACGGTGTCGTACAGCACCCCGAGTTCTGGACCGACAGCTACAAGGGTAAAGAGTACGGCATTCTAACCGTCAGCGCCCCTGATGCGAGCAAGGACGGTTGGCACCGTGCACTCCTGGACGAGAGCTGGGGCAGCGGCACGGCGGGTGGGCCCATCGCGGTGTGCATCAAGCTGAAGAGGAAGGGGCCATGCCGCACCGCTGCCCAGCTCTGCTACGGCGGCAAGTGTGTGTTTACCGTCAAGGACAGGCGCGGAGAGTGCTGCCCCACCCTGCAGCCATGCGGCCGTTATTAGTTATGGGCAGCACTGTGTGTTGTGATCCCGATCCGCCATCTGCGGGCTGCAAGGATGCATCTGACGATTCCTAAAGTGACTATGCGGTGATGTGGTACCTGCGGGCTCGTGTGGAGATTCCGTCTCATGCACCGTTAGGTTCATGTACTTGACGGGCCGTCGGGGCAGTGTGAGATGCCCCGTGGCTGCTGCTGGAAATGTAGCTGCTCGAATGGTAGCAGTCCTTTGCATGTGTGTCTCCTTTCAATTTCACGACATGCGCACGCAATGCTACCATACCGGTAGCCACGGTGACCAGGGACAGGGGGCTGTGCGCGTCTGATCTTGGTGACCACAAGCATAGTGCAGAAATGTTCCCTGGATATTTTGACCGTTTAGGGCAGGGTAGCGTGTAGACGCCCTGGCACATACAGATCCCCTGCCATCGCGTCGCTGCCCATGTGGCATGCATTCGTGTGGGTCCTCCATATTACCGTACATGTGCGTCTGTGGCTGTGTGGCATCTACCAGCTCCACTAGCTAGATCCTTTGCTTGGTTGCTTCCCCTCTTTGCCGTGCCGTACGCAACGTGTGCCGATGGCGGGCTGCGTGTCATAGAGGGCAGGGGCATGCATACAGACATGTGCCAATGCGTGCGCCGCCGCTGCACCTGACGTGTCTACCCAGGGGACGCGTGTGTAAAACCTACCTCCAGACGTCCCAGGGCATATGATGACCGTTTACGGTAATTGCGTATACGGTGTTGTCTGGATGACAGCTGTCAGTAAGCCCTACTGCCGGTGTGAGCTGGTGGGATGAGGCGGGTTTTTGGCCGTGGCTTTGTTATACGGAACTCTGGGTAAACAATGCAGTTGCGTGGACACGTTAGCATACTAGCAAGCAGGTTCTAGTAGAGGGCGAGGCAAGTGGCATGTCCGGCGATTAGAAGCAGACATCGAGGCGGCTCCGGCTGTGAGCTGTGGATGCGCTGAGAGGACTTCACACTGTCGAAGGATAACACCTGATGTTATACGGAGCTGTACGGAGCTCTGTGTGGTCAAAGATACCGTAGTGCGACCGGGTCCGTGGACTTCAGGAGGGAGGTTTCCGTCCCCGGTTACCGGTATCTGTAGTGGGAAGGCTCCCCTGCTCCCGGCTGCTGCGGGTGCTTTTGGCTGTCGGTGCGGCGCGCTGTACGACAACGGGGTGACTGACATGCGCCATATGGTGCATTGAGCTGTAGCTAAGCCCTCATCATATGGTAACAAGGTACCGACTGTGGAAAGAGTCACATGACATTAGACCTCTGCGCCTGCTTCTGCCTGCACCAAACCACCATCTCAAGAAACCCAGCCATGCAGTGTGCCCATGGCACCAGGCCAGCCCCAGAACCAGTAGAACCTTAGCAAGAACCACTAAGACTCGAATAGTACAAGCCGGTACGCGGTGACAGCGCATAATGCAGCGTCAAAGCAAAACGCAGCGACGCGCCGCAACAACCCGTCCAGCCTCGAAATGACTTCTCCTCCGTCCAAGCACCTGGCCGCACGCCGCCTTGCGCCATACCACAAGCCCAAGTGCCTGCCGGGGTACGACCCCCTACGATACGCGCACCCAACACGTCAGCCTCCGGTGCTTGCAGTCCTTCCTCGCCACCATCACTACAACCCTGGCCTCGCCCCTGCACCCTACACAGCCACCCCACCTGCCTCCGCCTCAGCCCCTGCCCACACCCGTACCCGCAGCCACACTCTCCGCCCCGCACTCCGCCTTGTGCCCCGCGCCCCAGTCCGCCTTCTGGCATTCCAGGCAGCAGTACCCCACCGCGCCGCACCTCCCGCACAGCAGCAGCTTCTGCGCCGCCTCCGACGCGCCCTCCGCCCAGCGGCACAGCGGGTAGGTGCACCACGCGAAACCCACGTCCACCGCCGGCCCGGGCAGCTCTGGCGGCTCATCCTGTAAGCTCCCCACCAACCCGTGGAGCAGCTCGAAGATCCCGCTCTGCAAACCCCGCCTGTACTGCAGCTCATCGTCACCGACCGGGGCGTGCAGACGCTCCAGGCACACCGCCAGCTGCACCCGCCCCTGCTGCAGCAGCAGCGCCTTGACACCTTCGTCCCATGGCAGTCCCGGGCCCCAGCCTGGCGCTAACGGGGTCCGCACACGCCCCCGGGGCGCGGCCGCCTCGCGTTTCCTGCGGACGGCAGCGTTCTCCCCCAACCGCATCCTCACGTCCTGGAGCACCTCCACCACCATCACCTCCAGCACGTCCAACGCGGCCGGCAGCACCTCGTGCACCGCTGCCCGCAGGGCAGTCTGGTCGACGTCGTCACCGCCGCCGCCAGTGGCTGACCTGCTGCCGCCGCCCGTGCCACCAACACCGCTCCGCCCGCCTCGGTCACGGCCGCTGCCACCCCCGCCGCCAGCGCCTGCGCGACCCCCGCTGTGGCCTGCAGCGCCCTCACCAGCCTCGAGGCTTAGCGCTAGCTTGATCACAGCGGCGGCCTGCAGCGTGCCCAGCAGGTCCTCTGCCAGCAGCTGTCCCCACTCCAGCCCCTCATGGGGCCCGGGTTCGGCCCCTGCTGCAGATGGCTGCAGCAATCTCGAAGAGAGCGCCTGCCGTGCCATAAGCCGCAGCCAGGCCCACGCCACGCGGTACGCACCGTGAGGAAGCAGCTCCGCCAGGGGCACGGGTGCCAGGAACCCCTCCTGCGAATCGCTTGGGCACGTCAGCAACGACGGCAGCCACTCCGCCGCGGCCAGCGCACCCAGCCGGCGCAGCTGCTGCTGCTCACGGCTGGCCGGGGCCGGGCAGCCGCCAGCCGCCACTACCTGCTGCCAGATGTCGGCGCCGCCCCCATCGCAACCACTGACGCCGCCGCCACCGCCACTACCGCCGCCGCCGTCGCCACCACCGGCGCCACCGCCACCACCGCCGCCACCGTCACTGTCGCCACCGATGCCGCTGCTGCCGCCACCACCGAGGCCGCCGCCACCACCGCCCAGGGGGCTCTCCGTCCTCCGGGCCCCGCCCCCGTCCGCCGGTGAACGGTCCTCAGCCAGGCCGCTCAGACTGTGGTTGAGAGGCATGGACCACAGCTGCCACTCCAGCGCTAGGAACCCGGCGTAGGCCCGAGGCGCCTCCCCTGGCGCTCCAGAGAGCCACAGTCGTGGTCCTCCCTCCGCGCCCTTCTCCTGGTGCTGCTGCTGCTGCTTCTGGTCCGGCCAGAGCACCTGGGGGCTGAGCTGCTCCAGCAGCGCAAGCAGCTGCCACCTCAGCACGTCCTGCACGCTGCTCTTGGTGGACAAGTCCGCCACCGTTGCAAAGGCCAGGTGCTGTTGCCTCACGGCCGCGGCCGACTTGGCCACCTTCCCCAGGGTCAGCACCAGCGCGCCAGACTGCAGGCAGGGCCGACAGCGTAGCAAGTTAGTCTCATATGCCTGCGTACAACGGGCATAAGGACGAAACTGCGGGCCCAGTACAGTGCTGTACGGCAAACGCAGTTCTTGCAAGTCTGTCTGACTGTGAGGCGCACCTGCACACCGCCTAGGTGTGGGAACTCTCTCACACCCGCTACCTTTTTATCCAAGCCGCGCGGCACACCGACTGCTGCAACTGTTGTGCACCGCAGCAGTGGAAGCTGCCTGCCTGCCTGGCTGACCCGCCTGGCCTAGCCCCGGCTTACCTGCCGCATGTCGCCGTGCGCCAGCATGGCAGGCCAGCAGCCGGGCCGGCGCAGAGCCAAATCCACCATGCGGAGCAACGGCCGCATGTCGTTCAGGTAGCGCACGGCCCGCAGCACGCGCCGCATGTCTGCCTCCAGCGCGGGCACCAGGCCCGCGGCCAGGGCGCAGGACAGGGTGTAGCAGGCGCCCGGCGCGGGTGTGCGCACGGCCGCGTTTGGGCTGTGGCGAGGTGCGGGGGAAGGTGGTGCTGTGCCGGGCTCGGTACCTGGAGAAGGTGGAGGCGGGGCAAAAGGAGAGTGTTCGGCACACCGGGCAGAGGCGGCCGTCACGGAAGTCGTGCACAGGAAGTCTTGAGGGCAGCAGCAGAGAAGCAGCGAAGGTACAGCAAGCCGTACACTCTCAGCGCTCTCGAGCCGCGGGTGATAACATGTGCGGCCAAACTGCAGTGAAATGACATTGCGCTAGGGGCCGCTGTTGCGGGCGGCCACGCGTGCAGGCCACCCACCCTGCGAAGGCGCAGCCGGTGCCCCCGAGCCGTCGCCGCTGGGGCCCGCCCCGCTGCTGCCGCTGCCGCTGCCCGCGCTGCGCTGCACACTCCCAACATCTGCACGTGCCGCACCGCAAGCGGGCGCCGCAGCAGGACGCGCTGCACGCCCACGCCCAGCCCCTTCCTCCATTTGCCCAGGGACCGGCAGGTGTTTAAGCGTGCATAGCAGCTGCCCCAACGCCTCGTACACCGGCCCATCGGTGACGTTGTCTGACTGTTTGCTGGAAAAGGTGATTTGGTGCACGACCGTGCGCCACAGGGCAGGGAGGCGGTGGGAAGCGGGCCCAGCGGCAAGGCGGAGCAGGCACTCCGCGGCCGCTGCCAAACTCTTTTCAGCCCCAACCTCAGGGGAGCTCATCTTAGCAGCCCCCAGGCGCGTTGCTGCAAGAAATCCAACGCCCCAATCAGCATCCATCCACCGCACAGACAGCTGATGTATGCCCAGCAGCATGCCATACAACTTGGTAGCTTCGTATGGCAGCGGGGGCACCGTGGGGCTGTCGGCGCTGGCTGCGGGGCCCTTGCCTCCGTCAGGTGTGGCGATGGCGTGCGCCGCAGATGACACCCCCCCGGTTGCCCCTGCCTCTGGTGAAGCTGATGATGCCAGGAGCACGCCACCACTTAGCGCTGTGCACCATAGCGTAGCCAAGGCTTCCAGCGCAGACAGTGACAGCTCCCTGCCCATGAGCGGCGACTTCAGGTCGTGCAGCAGGGGCACCGACACCCCCCCACAGCCACCAGCAGTGCCACCGCCACCGCCACCGCCACGGCCAGCACGGCTGCCCCTGCTGGATGCCACCGCCGCCACCCTCGGCGCCGACCCCGAAGCCGCCCAGCCCACAAAGTACTGCACCGCCGGGTGGAGCAGCGCGGGCAGCAGCTGTCGGTGAGGTGGGGGCGCCTGGTTGCGGAGCTCCTGCCTGGCGGCGGCCGCCGGATCATGAACCCTGCCACTTGCCGTGCAAGGTTCTGCGCCAGCAGCGCGTTGCAGCAGGCGCACAAGAGGCGTCACGAGACACGTTGCCACGTGCCCCAGGTTGGATCCCAGGGGCCCGAACTGGTGCAGCAGCCGTTTCAAGTCCGCCTGCTGCGTGACAGGGTCTGAGCTGCCCAGGCACAGCGCCAGCGCGTCGCTGCCGGCGGCTGCAGCCCGGGCTTCTGCGACCAGAGCCTCCACACGCGCGTACTGCTCGAGTATGGCCATGAAAAGGGCGCAGGTGTGCTCCAGGAGGTGGGAGGAGGCCAAGGCGGTGTCGCGCTCCATGGCCAGGGGGTGCTGCACCTCCAGCGTTGCGTTCACTAGCTCCACGGCACCTTGCACCGTCGACCGGCCTTCGCTCAGCAGGCTCATTTGCTTCGGCAGCGTGTTGGAGCTGGAGCCGTCCACCCGCTGCCGCAGGGCAGCCAGGCGCCGGGCCACGCAATGGAGGGAGTCCGTGCGAAGGAGCGCAAGCACGAAACGCATATATTCGGGGCCCAGGGGTCTGACATCCCACCGAGACGAGGAGGGCCGAAGCAGGCGTCCCAGGACGCTTTGCAGGGCTTTGCGGACGCCCTCGAGTACCAGCGTAGAGGGGTCTCCAAGCGCAGAGCTGCATGTAGCGTAACGTTCCAGCCATGAGAATGCTGGAAGTATCACCTCATGTATTATGCTGCTGTACTTCGGAAGGATTAGCCATGCGTTGTTGGGTTCTGCAGACCGAAGCGAGCTGTCCAGCGCTACGGCATCGTTGCAAGCCTCTTCCCAAGTTGCCGCAACTGCAAATCCGAACTCAAAGTGCAGGACGCCTGTCTTTGCCGCGGTTGCTAAGGGCAACAGCGAGTCGCCGGCCGCGAGCAAACGGTCTTCTAGTTGAAGACCGTTGTTCATGTAACAAGCGCGGAGAGACGACCGCAAGCTACGGAAACTCAATACCAGGATGTCCCTAGCAGTGTAATTGGAGGCTGCTTGTCAGCTGTGCGTCTATCTGGGCGGCTGAATGCTGGCTGATTGTATGCAGTGTTTGGCCCGTTTGGGAAAATGCATTCCGCCTCGCCAAGTGTTACAACATATGAGCATGATTGGCTTGAGGGCTTATTCGTAGTGCCGGCCACCCAATCTGTGCTGGACCCATGGGGAGATCTCCCCTGATGCTCACAGGTGCCCTGCCACTCACATCCTGTCCGTAATTACCCTCCGCGTGTGCTTCCACACTGTAGGCCCTATTGTCACTGGTGGGGTGCTGCACAAGTAGTGGTGCTGCATGGTCGGGCGGGTTATCCAGCTTCCAACACACATTGAACGGGGCTCCTTTCGAGCCACCGGCACATGGCACAAGGCCAGGATCCAGGAGTCCTAGTGGCCCTGTGGCCCCCGTCTCCCGCCTTCGCAGCCTGGGGCAACCCAACCCACGGGCACGCTGTACAATTAGATGCATCAAGCACGTTAGTTGGGGCCGATGGCTCCCTAGGACCCTAGCTCCTCGCATGCGTACGCAGACACGGTAATGGTACCGTAGCATAACGGTACCGTAGTAGTAATCAGGTGCTTGGAACGGGTACTCGTATGCTTGCCTGTGGCGTACGGAGCGTGCTACTGCACCGACGCACGCACACGCACGGCCGTGCCTGCTGTGGCCGGAGCCGGGGCACGAAGGTGCTGGACAAGCGCCCGTGTCTTCGTCCACACCCTGGCAAGCGCTCATACTGCACAGGCAACCAACATGCTTGGACTCGACACACACACAAAGCCATCAGCTAGCAGGAGGAGGCCTAAGCCAGCGCCCTAGATGTATGCACTCGACCACTCACACGGGTACCCTTGCGCCTGCTCATGCAGGCTCGTGCCACCAGCCCACTCCGCATGCATGCTGATGCACCCCAACGATGCACCCCCGTGGCTTCGTCCCTCAAATATCCTCCTGCGATGCTTCACAAGATCACAACAATATGACGGATTGTGTTGCATGTGTCCCAGCCCATGCTGTATGCCATCTTGCCTTGCTACACGATGACACCTCCAACGCCGGAGTCTTACGACCCCACACCAACAAGTTCCGACGAACAGAACTCGCTCGTCTACTGCCTAATCACCAGGCATCATCGTAACCCCGGCCCGTCCGACTCAGCCCCAGCGCCGGGCTCCTCGCTACACCCCCTTAACCAGGCCCCGTCAAGGCGCCGCCAGGCCAGCCGGTCAAGACGCCGCACACCGGTCTGCCTCCCCTGCTCACCACCGGTATACCTCTGGACAGCATCCCTGGACAGATACAGGGCCCCAGCACTGCCGGCCTGCAGACGTGGTTCTCTATCACTTGCCTGCCAGACTCTCATGCGCGTTTGCCTGAATGCCTAAATGCACATCCGCGCCTTGGTTTACACCAGGTCCCTAAACGGTGTCAGCTCCGCCGGGTTGAACACAAGGTACCCCGCCGCCCGGCGGTTGTCGTTAATACACGCGGTGTCCCCCGCGGCGCACTCGCGGCACGCCTTGCATGCCTTGCGGCAGCTGCCCAGGCCCGTAGGAGATGACACCATGCTGGAAGCGGGGGGGGGGGGGGGGGGGGGGAGGGGAGGGGGGGGCGCAACAAATTACAGTTGGGGGGGGGGCGAAGTGTGGGTGGGGGGGAAGGGGGGGGCCCGGG
>VFQN01001233.1_pt1 | contig 43886 bp, 46 predicted proteins | sample 3512371 | NCBI WGS metagenome assembly VFQN01 (sample SAMN10412370, study PRJNA504923) | tailings metagenome | isolation source: Replicate 2 from Balatoc abandoned mine | place: Philippines: Itogon, Benguet | collected 2017-08-28 | reverse complement strand
GTCCTGCATCAGCAGCAGGCCGTAGCCCTCGGGCACGACGATCTTCGAGCCGTTGCTGATGATGTTGCTCGAGCCCCGGGTGTTCGAGCCACGCCCGGCGTTGGTGCCCTGGGGCACCGCGGCGAACAGCGCGGCCGTGGCCGGCAGGCCCGCGGGCACCGTGTAGAAGTCCTTCCACTGGTCGGCCAGCATGCCGCCGACCGCACCCTTCACCGCCTGCACAAGACCCATGGCTGCTCTCCGTGATTCCAGGCCGGGGGGGAGTCCGGCCCTGTGATTCGAATATACCCCGGGGCGGCGACCGTAGTGCCAGGGGTCACCGCTTGAAAACCGGCAAGGCGGCTCCACGCCGGATTGCCATCGGCCAGCAACGGAAAAGGGCGGCGGGCGCGGACCCGGCGGCGGCTGGCGCGGCGCCCGGGCTCCGGGGACAATCGCGCCGTCCCGCCGCCAGGAAGCCCATGCGAACCTTCGTCCTGCGTGCCCGCGCCGCGCCCACCGACAGCCAGCGGCTGCTGGCCGCCATCGGCCAGGAGGCGCACCCGGAAATCCTGGCGCATACGCTGATGAACGCCATCTTCGTCGCGCAGTCGCACCGCGCCGGCGTGGTGGTGTACCTGGTGCTGGAAAGCACGCAGGACTATTCGCGCACGATCCGCTTCGAGGCCGACGCCATGCACTCGCTCGGCGGCTTCGACGAGCGCGCGCTGCTGGGCAAGGTCGCCGCCGCGCTCGACGCCTCGCGCGGGCTGGGCAAGGAGGAATCGCGGCCGGTGGAGTCGGGCGTCACGGTGCGCACGATCAGCTTCGAGCGCCTGGTGCAGGAACTGGCCGTCGACCACCAGCTGTTCGTGATGGACCCCAAGGGCACGCCGATCCGCGAGATGGCCTTCGGCGACAAGCCCTGCTTCCTGTTGACCGACCACATCCCGATGCCGAAGAAGACCTTCGGCAGCCTCGAGCGCCTGGGCGCGAAGAAGCTCGCGCTGGGCCGCCGGATGCTGTTCGCCTCGCAGTGCGTGGTGCTGATCCACCACGCCCTGGACGAGCGCTAGCCTTTTCGCCGGAGGACGACGCATGGCCAAACGCTCCCGAAGTGCCGGCGTCCGCCACCCGGGGCGATGGGCGGCGGTGAATGCGCTCGGCGCCGCCGCCGGCGTCGCCGGGCTGGTGCTGGGCGGGGACGGCGGCGGGCCCTGGCGCATGCTGGGCCTGTTCCCCGCGCTGCTGTGCCCGATGTTCCTGGCTTACTACCTCGGCCGGATGAAGGCCTTCCGCGACCTGCGCCGCGGCCGCACGGCGATCGCACGTTGGACCGTGCCGGCGGATGAGTTCCGTGCCTTCTGCGCGCGCGAGCAGGCGGTGCCGCCAGGCAGCATCGCGGTGAACTACTACCGCCCGCCGCGAACCCAGCCGCCGGACGGAGTGGAGGTGATCTTCTCCGACCGTGGCGTGCTCATCGACGGCGGCTGGTTTCCCCTGTCGCTCGACGGCGGTCGCCGGCTGGAGGGCGTGCGCTACCTCGCCGGCGATCCGCCGGCCATCGAGTTCGACACCTTGCTGACCACGACGGCCCGCACCTCGAGCATGACGGTGGCCACGCGGCGCCAGGCCCAGTCGCTGCGCATTCCCGTCGCGCGTGCGGCGCGGGCGGAGGCGGGCGGGGTCGTGGATCGATTCCAGGCACGGCTGCACGCCCGCGGCGATTAGCCCGTCGCGCATAGCGTGCCCGGGGCAGGCGCCAAGGGCCCGTTCGCGCTGGCCGGGCCGATGCCGTCCCCGCGTTCGGGCCTCTGATGACCCGGACGACCGGGCCAGGCCTGTGCACCCACCAGGACCCGTCCATGCTCACTTCGTCCTTGCTCCTGCCCCTGATGCTGGCCGCGGCCGGCACTGCCGCCGTGCCGCCGGCCCCGGTCGAGGCGTTCACCGAAACCCGCCACGGCCACCGCATCGACGATCCATATCGTTGGATGGAAGATCCGGCCCGGACCACGGACCTCCAGGCCTGGATGCGCTCCGCCGGCCAGGCGACGCGGGCCCGCCTGGACACGCTGCCGGAACGCGCCGGATTCCACGCCATGCTGGAAGAGGCCACCCGCGCCGGCACCACCTATGCGCGCGCGCAGTCGGCCGGTGGCCGGCTCTTCTTCCTGCGCCGCGATCCCGGCGCGCCGGTGCAGAAGCTGGTGGTGCGCGAGGCGGATGGCCAGGACCGCGTGCTGGTCGATCCGGCGGCGGCCGGCGGGCCCACGCGTGCCATCGCCACCTTTTCGCCGTCGCCGGACGGGCGCCTGGTCGCGATCCTGGTGGGCGAGGGCGGCGGCGAGATAGGTCGCTTCACCATCCTCGACGTAGCCACGGGCGCCAGCCGCTGGCAGCTCGAGGGCCGCAGCTTCGGCGACTTCGCGCTCAACTGGCTCGCGCCGGACCTCGTTACCTACACCCGCATCACCGCGCCCGAAGGCCAGGATCCGATGCTCAACACCCAGGCCATGGTGGTGTCGCTGGCGGGCGAGGCGCCGGTCGAGGTGGTGGGCCTGGGTAACCAGCTCGAGGGTGGGCCCGGGTTCGAGCCGCTGGAGTTCGCCGCCATCGCGGGTTCGGCCAACCCCGGGCTGGTGTTCGGCCTCGGCCTGGGCGCGCGGGCCGATTCCCGCGTGCTGGTGGCCACCACCGATTCGCTGCGGGCCGGCAAGCCTCGTTGGCGCGAGCTGGCGGCGTATGCCGACCAGCACAACTTCGGTGACGTGGTGGGCGAGTACTACTACTACGCCTCCACCACCGAGCACCCGAACGGCGTGGTCTATCGCCGCCGCCTGACCGGGGCGGAACTGGGTGAGCCCGAGGTGTTGCTGCCGGCCAGCGACCGGATCATTTCCTGGGTCGCGCCCACGCTGGACGGCGTCTATGTGGCCGCCAGCCGCGACGGCGCCTCGGAACTGATGTTCTTCCGCCAGGGCCAGGGCGAACCCGTGCCGGTGGACCTGCCCTTCGAAAGCGAAATCAGCCACCTCGCGCGCGACGCCGACCACGGCTCGCTGCTGCTTGGCTTGCAGGGCTGGTCGCAGACCCTGCGCTTCTATCGCGCCAGCGGCGGCAAACTCACGCCGCTGGGCCTGGAATCGGCCAACTGGGCGCCCACGGCCGCCTTCATCACCCAGCGCAGCGAAGCCGTGAGCGCCGACGGCACCCGCGTGCCCCTGGTGGTGCTGCGCAAGCCGGGCGCTGCGGGGCAACCCGTGCCGACCCTTATCGAGGGCTACGCGAGCTACGGCGCGCTGACCATCTCGCCCTTCAGCTCGCCCTTCTTCGCGCCCTGGGTGGAGCGCGGCGGCGCCTTCGTCTTCTGCGGCGCGCGCGGCGGCGGCGAGCGTGGCCGTGCCTGGCACGAGGCCGGTCGTGAGGCCAACAAGCCCAATGCCCACGCGGACATGGTGGCCTGCGCGCGCCGGGCGCAGGAACTGGGCGTGGCCAGCCCGGCGAGCACGTTGCTCATCGGCACCAGCGCCGGCGGGCTGCTGGTGCCTGGGGCGGCGATGAAACAGGCCGACCTGTTCACCGGCATGATCGTGCGCGTGGCGGTCCTCAACGCGACGCGGCTGGAGGTGGCGCCCAATGGCCCCAACCAGTTCGCGGAGATGGGCGATCCGCGGACCCAGGCGGGCTTCGACGCCCTGATGGCGCAGGATGCCTACCTGATGCTGGCGTCCGCCGACGAGCTGCCCGACACCTTGGTGACGGTGGGGATGAACGACAGCCGGGTGGCGCCGTGGATGTCGGCCAAGTTCGCGGCCCGGGCCGGCGCGCGCTTCGGCGACCGGCGCGAGGTGCTGCTGCGCGTGGACGACGCCCAGGGCCATGGCATCGGGTCTTCGCGCGAAAGCCAGATGGCCGAGTTCGCGGACCTCTTCGCCTGGGCCTGGGCCCAGGCCACGGACACGACGACGCCCTGAGGCCGCGCCGGCGGGTGCGGCACCGCCGGTGCCGACCCGTCGCGGCACCCGCACTTGCAGGGGTTGTGCGGGCGCGGCTGTAATCGTGCGCATGGCTACCGACATCCGCCGCCTGACCCTGGAGGGCAACCAGTCCCTGGCCCGTGCCGTGGACGCGGTGGAGGATTTCCTGCGCCAGGCCGCGGCCGATGGCGTGCGGCGGGTGCTGGTGGACGTCAGTGGGCTCACCGGCTTCCAGCGCCCCGAGGCCATCGCGCACGTGGACATGGTGCGGCGCTGGGCGGCGGCCGCGCGCGGCCGGGTCCGCGTGGCGATGGTGGCCCCGGAGCGGCTGCGGGACCAGGAGCGCATTGGCGTCGTGGTGGCGCAGGGCCTGGCCTTCGATGGCGACGTGTTCGACACCGAGGAAGAAGCCCTGCAGTGGCTGGCGCAAACCCCGGCCTTGTGGGCCGGGCCGATGCCGCCGATCTAGGGCGATCGCGCCGACCGGGCGCGACGCCGGGCCCGCTCATCCGCCCAGGTCGAGCACCGGGTGGAAGCCGCCATAGATCATGCGCAGGCCGTCGAAGGGCATGGGGTGCGCCTTCGGGTCCATGCGCGGGTCCTCCATCATCTTCTTCATGCCGGCGTCGCGCGTGGCCTTGTCCGGCCATTCGACCCAGGAGAAGCAGATCGTCTCGTCGGGCTTGGCCTGCACCGCGCGCTGGAAATCGGTGTGCTTGCCGGGCGGCACCTCGTCGCCCCAGCACTCGACCACGCGGGTGGCGCCGAACTCGAGGAAGACCGGGTCGAAGCGCGCGGCATACTCGATGAACGCCTGCTTGTTGGCGGTCGGCACCGCCATCACGAAACCATCGACGTAGGCCATGGGCGTCGCCTCGCGGGGAAGGGGCGTCCAGACTACGCCGGCGACCCGCCGTCGCCCAGCCCCGCGCTGGACGCCCACGCGCGCCGGCGGCACCCTTGGCCGATACATCTCTATGCGTCCCCGGACACGCCCATGCGCGATTTCGACGCCTGCCCGCCGTCGTGGCTGACGGCCGGCCCGCACCGCCTGTGCTACCGCCGGGCGGGGCAGGGGCCGGCGCTGTGGCTGGTGCACGGCTTTCCCACCTCGGGCCGCGACTGGGGCGGCATGTGGAACGAACTCGCCGGGTTCCACGAGCTGTTCGCGCTGGACATGCTCGGCTTCGGCGCCTCCGACAAGCCGCGCGGCTTCGACTACCGCATCGCGGCGTCGGCCGACCACTGGGAGGCGCTGGCCGCCGCCACGGGTGTCACCGAGGTGGACGTGCTGGCGCACGACTACGGCGACACCGTGGCGCAGGAGCTGCTCGCGCGCCGGGCCCAGGGCCGGCTGCGGCTGCGCATCCGCCGGGTGATGTTCCTCAACGGCGGCCTGTTCCCGGAAGCCACGCGGCCCTTGCGCATCCAGCGCCTGCTGGCCGGGCCGCTGGGGCCGTGGCTGGTGCGCTTCATCGGCGAGGCGCGTTTCCGCGCCAGCCTGCAGCGCATCTGCGCGCGGCCCTGGCCCGCCGGCGAGCTTGAGGCCGCCTGGCGCGAGCTGGTGCGCGCCGATGGCCGGGCGGTGATGCCGAAGCTGCTGGGCTACATCGCCGAGCGCCACCGGCAGCGCGAACGCTGGGTCGGTGCCCTGCAGCAGGCCACCGTGCCGATCGCCCTGGTCAATGGCCTCGAGGATCCGATCTCCGGCCGCGGCATCGTCGCCCGCTGGCGCGAGCTGCTGCCGGGCGCGCCCGTGGTCGAGCTGCCGGGCGTCGGCCACTACCCGCAGATTGAGGCCCCGGCCGAGGTGCTGGCGGCCTGGCGCGCTTTCGCCGGGCGGGCCTGAGCGCTCACGCCGCGGCGACGCCCGTGGGTGCGTGATGGCGGCCCCGAGGAACGGTGCCCGCCATGTCCCTGCTGCGCGTCCTGCTGCCCGTGCTGATGTTTCCTGGCGCCGTCGCCGCCAACGAGGGCGGCGGGCCGCTGGTCGACTTCCGCGACGCCGGCGCCGGGCCGCGCTGGGTGGCGGTGAACGACGGCGTGATGGGCGGGCGCTCGCGCGGCGGCCCGGCCATCGAGGACGGCGTGCTGGTGTTCAGCGGCGTGCTGTCGCTGGAGAACAACGGCGGGTTCTCGTCGGTGCGCACGGTGGACCGCGCGTTCGACCTCGGCGCCGGCCGCGAGCTGGTGCTGCGCGTGCGCGGCGACGGCCGCCGCTACCAGCTGCGCCTGGCCACCGACGCGCGCTGGCGCGGCCTCACCGTGTCCTGGGCCGGCGACTTCGATACCGTGGCCGGGCAGTGGACCGAGGTGCGCGTGCCGCTGGCGACGCTGCGCCCCACGGTGCGGGGCCTCGACCTGCAGGGCCCGCCGATGGATCCGTCGCGCGTGCGCGAGATCGGCCTGATGATCGCCGACAAGCGCGAAGGCCCGTTCCGGCTCGAGGTCGAATCGATCGCGCTGCGATAGCCGGAATCGACGGTGGTAAAGTCGCGGCCCACCCTGACGCGAGTGTCGCCGTGAGCCCGACCGCCTTCTATCCCATCGGCACCCCCGGCCAGCCCTGGGGCGACAGCGAACGCGCGCAATGGCGCGCCCGCCAGGTCGTGTCCCGGCGTTACGCCGAGGACGTGCTGCCGCGCATCGAAGCCTTCCGCGCGCGCTTCACCGTGCTGCAGTACGGCGAGCTCGACTACGGCGACGACGGCCGCTATCCGCTGTTCGCGGTGCGTCCGCATGCCTGGGACGATGCGCTGCCCTGCGCCCTGGTCACCGGCGGCATCCACGGCTACGAAACCAGCGGCGTGCACGGCGCGCTGCAGTTCATCGACCAGCACCTGGGCGACTACGCCGGACGCCTGAACGTGCTGGTCGCGCCCTGCGCCAGCCCCTGGGCCTACGAGCGCATCCAGCGCTGGAACGCCGACGCGGTCGATCCCAACCGCAGCTTCCGGACGCCCAGCCCGGCCGGCGAGGCCGCCGCGCTGATGGGCCTGGTGGCGCCGCTGCAGGGCCGTTTCCTGGTGCACATCGACCTGCACGAAACCACCGACAGCGACGAGTCCGAATTCCGCCCGGCCAAGGCCGCGCGCGACGGCCAGGTCTTCGAGCCCGGCGAGATCCCCGACGGGTTCTACGTGGTGGGCGACACCGAGGATCCGCAGCCGGCGTTCCAGCAGGCGATCATCGCGGCGGTGGCGAAGGTGACCCACATCGCGCCGCCGGATGCGCAGGGCCGCATCATCGGCGAACCGGTCACCTCCGAGGGCGTCATCAACTACCCCTGCCGCGCGCTCGGGCTGTGCGCCAGCGTCACCACGGCGCGCTTCCGCAGCACCACCGAGGTCTATCCCGACAGCCCGCGCGCCACGCCCGAGCAGTGCAACCGGGCCCAGGTGGCGGCGGTGCGGGCGGCGCTCGATCACGCGCTGGCGGTGCGCTGAGGCCGGGACCCCCGACTTTCGCCATGCGCCGGCCCCCGGGCGGGGCTGGCAAGGTGCCGGCACCCCTCGACCGGACCCGGAGCCATGACGACCCGCCGCGACCTGCTCAAGTATTCCGCCCTGGCCGCCGCCAGCGCCGCCCTGCCGTCCTTCGCCGCCGCCCAGGCCGCGATGGCCGGCGTGCCCAAGGCCGACAAGCCGCTGAACATCCTCATCCTCGGCGGCACCGGCTTCACCGGCCCGTTCCAGGTGGCCTATGCGCTGGCGCGCGGCCACAAGGTGACCACCTTCAACCGCGGCCGCCGCCCGATCGCCGAATGGGGCAGCGAGGTCGAGCAGCTGCTGGGCGACCGCAACACCGGCGACCTCAAGTCGCTCGAGGGCCGCACCTGGGACGTGTGCATCGACAACCCGACCAGCCTGCCGTTCTGGGTGCGCGATGCCGGCAAGGTGCTGGCCGGCAAGGTCGGCCACTACCTCTTCATCTCGACCATCTCGGTCTATGCCGATGGCTCGAAGGACGGCATCAACGAGGACTCGCCGCTGGCGCAGTACAAGGGCAAGGACGCGATGGCCGAGACGCGCGACACCCTGATGGCCGACATCGAGAACCTCTACGGCCCGCTGAAGGCGCTGAGCGAAGCCGAGGCGCACAAGCAGTTCGGCAAGGACGTCACCATCGTGCGCCCGGGCTACATCGTCGGCCCGCGCGACGAAACCGACCGCTTCACCTACTGGCCCAAGCGCATCGCCGAAGGCGGCGAGGTGCTGGTGCCCGGCGACGGCCTGGACCCGGTGCAGATCATCGACGGCCGCGACCTGGGCGAGTGGATGATCCGCCTGGCCGAGACGCGCACCACCGGCGTGTTCAACGCCTGCGGCCCGGACTACACGCTCACCACCGACGCGATGGTGCACGGCTGCCACGCCGTCACCGGCGGCCCGGTGAGCTTCACCCACGTGCCGGCCGAGTTCCTCGAGAAGCAACAGGTCGGCCTGCCGATCTGGGTGCCGCGCACCGGCACGCCGTATTCGGGCTACGGCTCGGTGAGCAATGCCCGCGCGATCGCCGCCGGCCTGAGCTTCCGTCCGCTGGCCACCACGGTCGCCGACCTGCTGGCCTGGTACCGCGGCCTGCCCGCCGAGCGCCAGGCCGAGGTGCGCGCCGGCATCCCGCGCGACAAGGAAGCCGAGGTGCTCAAGGCTTGGAAGGCGAACCAGGGCAGCTGATTCGCCTTGCGAGGAGGGGGCCCGGGCCGGTGACGGCCCGGGCTTTCTTTTTTGCGCCGCGCACGAAATTTTCGGCTTGGCTAGGCATGGCTCCCGGCGTGCAATCGAAGGCCACCCGATGCCTGGAGTCGCCGATGCCGCCGCAACCCCTGAAGGACAATGGCTGGAGCGAGCTCGATTTCCGTCGGCCCTCGCGACACCGGCGCGACGGCAACGACGGAAGCCTCAGCCCGACCGCGATCGCCATCCTCGTCGCCGTGCTTTTGTTCCCTTGGTATCAGTGGTGGGTCCACGCACAGCTGGACAAGCGCGCGATGGCAAAGGCCTTGGCCGAGATGAATGCGCAGGCGCAGCGTGAATTGGCCGCTGCCCGGGAACAGCAGGTGGATGCGGCGCGGCGAGCGCAGGCGCAGAGCCTCGAATCCCGGCTTTCAACCGTGCGCATCGCAGGCACGGGCACGGCCTCGGGAATCCGCCTGGTGATCGTGGACTTCGGGGCATCGAACCTGGCGGAAGCGAGGGAACGTGTGTGTTCGCTCGCGGAGCGGCAGTTCAGGGAAAGTCTTTCCGGCGAAGCCCTGAGGGTGCAGGCCTCCCAAGGGCGACGCCCCGCACGCGAGCTGGGCGTGGTGCGCTGTCCCTGACCCGATGGCGCTTGCGCCTCCTGGGTCCACGTAGGCGACACTGGCGCCCCAGAAGCCGGAGCGCCGCGTGAAGCACTGCCTGTCCATCCTTCTGCTGCTGGTCGCCGCCTCGGCCCAGGCCGCACCCGACCGCCGCATCGCCATCACCCTCGACGACCTGCCCTGGCAGGGCCTCGAGTCGCGGGTGCCGGCCGACCTGGAGGCCCAGCACGCCGCGCTGATGGCGCAGCTGCGCGAGGCCGGCGTGCCGGTGGTGGGCTTCGTCAACGAAGGCAAGCTCGCGGTGGACGGCGAGGTGCAGGCGGCGCGCGTGGCCATGCTGCGCGACTGGCTCGAGGCCGGCCACGAACTGGGCAACCACACGGCCGGGCACGTGGACCTGCATGCGGTCGGCGTGCCGGCCTTCCTGGCCGACATCGAACGCGGCGAGCGCGTGCTGCGGCCGCTGCTGGCCGAACGCGGCCAGGCGCCGCGGTGGTTCCGGCATCCCTACCTGCGTGCCGGGCAAAACCAGGCGGTGCGCGACGAAGTCGCCGCCTTCCTGGCCGCGCGCGGCTACCGCATCGCGCCCGTGACCGTGGACAACAGCGAATGGATCTGGGCCTTCGCCTACCGGCGCGTGCTCGACGGCGCGGCGGGCGAGGGCGACCGCGAGGCCCTGCTCGAACGCCTGCGCCGCGGCTACGTGCCCTACATGCTCAACAAGCTCGACTACTACGAGCGCCAGTCCATCGCCCTGCTGGGCTACGCGCTGCCGCAGGTCTGGCTGCTGCATGCCAACGAGCTCAACGCCGCCACCTTCGCCACCCTGGTCGGCGGCGCGCAGCGGCGCGGCTATCGCATCGTCACGCTCGAGGAAGCGCTGCGCGACCCGGCCTACGTCCGCGGCGAAGCTGGCTACGACGGCCGCTGGGGCCCGAGCTGGCTGCACCGCTGGGCCATGGCCGAGCGCAAGCCGCGCGAGTTCTACGCGGGCGAGCCCGGGGTGCCGCGCTGGGTTCTCGACCTGGCCGGCCTCGACGCCGAGTAGCGGGGGCGAAAAATTCCCGCCCGGCCGATGCCCGCGCGTGGCCGAGGCCCGGCGGCCGGGGCGTTGCTGGGGAAGGGCGGGCCGGTTGCTCGTCCGTTTCATCCTCTGGGAGACGAACCATGAAGACCTGGCTGTGGGCCATGGCGCTGCTGGCGACCCTGACGATGGGTGCGGTGGCGTCCGAACAGGACAGGGCGGAAACCGGGGCCGACGCGGCCGAGGCCAGTGCCCTGCTGGAAGCGGCGAAGGCCGAAGGCTTGAGCCTCGAGGCGACCTTCGAGATGAGCCCGGTGCGCGAGGCGAAGGTGCTCAAGCTGATCGAATCCGGCAGTGCCGGGTCGATGTGCCAGATCACCTGTCCGGGCCCGAAGGTGGGCGCGATCGCCTGCCCGGTCGGAAAGATGTGCCAGTGCAGCTGCGCCGGCGGCGGGCCGGACTGCACCTGTCGCTACAGCGGAACCTAGCGGGCGGTCCGTTTCGCCTGGCCGGCGACCACGGGGAGCGGGACGCTGGCGACGCCCGCCGGATCCTGCGCGGCCGCGCTCCACCCTGCCGGGCATCCGCGACGGGGCCGGGACCCGGAAACGCCGAAGGCCCGCGACGACGGAGCGGCGCGGGCCTTCGGGGTTCGGTGCCACCGGATGCTCAGCGGATGCTGCGCAGTCGGGCGGCGCGCCGGCGGGCGCGGGCCTTCTTGTTCACGGGAGGGGCCTTGTGGGCGGGGAAAGGGCGCGCAGTGTCCCACACCGGGCCGCGCCTGTCCCGCTTGACCCAGGTCAGCGCGCCGCGGCGGCCCGGCCGCGAGGCTGGGCGCACGCCATCCGTCCGGTGGCAGGCCCCCACGAAGACCATGGAATTCCAGATCGACATCCGCGGCCGCCAGGCCGACCTCGTCGCGCTCTCCGGCGTGCTGGCCCGGCTCGACCCCAGCGCAGTGGCCGACCGCGATCCGCTGCAGCCGGTGCTGCGGGTGGACACCCAGCTCACCGCGCCCGAATTGCTGGCGGCGCTGCACGAAGCCGGCTGCGAGGTGCCGCCGCAGGCGCTGTTCCGCAAGCCCTCGGGCTGCTGCGGGGGCTGCGGCGGCTGATCCGGCGGGGCGGCCTATAATGGCGGCCCCCGAGGACGGGGGCGCGGGAGGAACCATGGCGACCGGATGGGCCGGCGACGGCGCGGTGCAGGACCAGATCGACGCGACCGTGAAGGACGCGATCAAGCGCGCGCGCAGCCAGCTGCCGACCGGGCCGGGCCGCGAGCGCTGCGAGGAATGCGACGCCGTCATTCCGCCGGCGCGCCGCCGCGCCCTGCCGGGCGTGCGCCTGTGCGTGGACTGCCAGTCGGCCCATGACGCCGAGGCCCGGGCCTCGGCCGGCTACAACCGCCGGGGCAGCAAGGACAGCCAGCTGCGTTAGGGCCGGTTCGCGCGCGGCGTCGCGTTCATCCGGGGCAGACCTTGCCCCGGGGAGCCGACTGCCATGCCCGCATCCCTTGCCTCCGTTCCCGGGCCGGCCCCGTGAGCGGACTCGCCAGCGCCAGCCTGCGGGTCCGGCCCGCCCTGCGTGACCCGAGCCACCTGCGCCTGGCCCTGGTGATGTCGGGCGCCGTGGCGCTGGGCTTCGGCTACACCTATTTCCTGCCCCTGGCCACGGGCACGCATGCCCCCGCGTCGGCGGCGGTGCACGTGCATGGCTGGAGCTTCTTCCTGTGGTACGCGCTGCTGCCGCTGCAGGCCTGGCTGGCGAGGCAGCGGCGCATGGACCTGCATCGCGCCCTGGGCGGCGCCAGCCTGGCCCTGGCGATCCTGATGGTGGCTTCGGGCCTGCTGGTCGTCGGCGTGCGCATGGAGCGCGCGCTGGCCGGCGAGCCGTCGGCCTTCTGGTTGCCGTTCGGGCCGGCGGTGTTCTCGACCCTGCTGCTGTTCGCGGCCTTCTACAGCGGCGCGCTGTGGATGCGCCGGCAGCCCGACTGGCACCGGCGCCTGATGATCCTGGCCAGCGCCGGCGGCCTGGGCGCGGCGATGTTCCGGGTGCTGATGATCGCCTTCGGGCCGCAGGCCTGGATCGCGCCGGTGGGCATCCTGTTGCCGAACCTGCTGATCGTCGCGGCGATGTGGCACGACCACCGCCACGATGGCCGCGTGCATCCGGTCTATCGCTGGGGCCTGTTCAACACGCTGCTGGTGGAAGGCTTCTCGATCGCCGCCTGGCATGCGCCCTGGGGGCCGGCCTACCGCGAGCTGCTGGCCCTGGTCGGCCGCACGTTCGGCGCGCTGTACTGAGGCGGGCGGCTCAGCCGCGCGGGGTCGCGCCGCGGCCGGCGGTGCGGTTGCGGCCGCCCTGCTTGGCCTCGTAGAGCGCGCGGTCGGCGGCTTCGAGCCACTCGCGCAGGCCCAGGCCGCTGTCGGGCGGCTGCGCCAGGCCCAGGCTGATCGAGCAGCGCAGGCCGGGAAAACGCGGGAACTCCAGCGATTCAACCGCCGCGCGCAGCGTCTCCGCGCAGGCCGTGGCGGCCGCGCCGCCCAGGGGCAGCGCGATCGCGAACTCGTCGCCGCCGAGCCGCCCGGCGCACGCGCCGGCGGGCAGCACGTGCCGGATCTGTTCGGCCACGGCGCGCAGCACGTCGTCGCCGGTGGTGTGGCCGTAGCGGTCGTTGGTGGCCTTGAAGTGGTCCACGTCCATCAGGACCAGCGTCGCCGGGCGGCCCTGCTGCTGGTGCGCATGCAGCATCGCGTCGGCCTGGGCGAGCCAGTGGCCGCGGCTGTCGAGCCCGGTGAGCGCATCGACCCGGTTGAGTTCGTCCAGCAGCAGGTTCTGCCGCTGCAGCTTGCGCACCAGGCCATAGGTGCTCGCGCTCACCGCCAGCGTGTGGATGGTCATGATCGGCAGGCAGGCGAGGATGACCGCCAGGCTGGTCTCCAGGCGCACCTCCCAGCCCACGAGCGTGGCCGACACCAGCAGGGCCAGGGCCATCGCCGGCAGCGAGCGCAGCCACAGGCCGCGCACGCCGGAGTTGATCTTGTCGGCGGTGGTGATGGTCAGCAGCGCCGCCGAGGGCAGCAGGGTGAAATGCAGCACCGGCACCAGGCTGCCGGCGAGCATGGAGTCGAACATGAAGTTGTTGAGCTCGGCCTTGAACGGATCGCGGCTGCGGGTGGCGAGCACGAAGGCCAGGTGCGGCCAGAGCAGGCAGGCGAACACGGCCCAGGCCCAGGCCGCGGGCGGCGCGTGGATCTCGGCCAGCACGACGCTGGCGGGCAGGGCGGCCAGGCCCATGCCCAGGATGCGCAGGCGGTAGGTGCGCCAGGGCAGGCGCGTGAGGCGTTGCTCGCTGACCGCGGGCGGTCGCGTGGGGACGTCGTCGGGCGCTGGCCGGGGCGTGTCCATGCGCGGGGGAGCATAGCGCGAAGCGCGGCGCGGATTTGGCCCGGCTTGGAGAGGGGCCGCGTTTCGGACAAGGTGGGCACGGTCGGGAGAAGGGAGCCAGGCGTGGGGCACGGAATGCAGGACGGCGCGATGCGGGAAGGTTCGCGGCGGCGCCGGCGCGCGCCCGCGGCGCTGTGCCTGGCGGCCGGCCTGTGCCTGGCGTGGTTCGCGCAGGCGGCCACGCCGGCGCCGGTGCGCGTGGGCGGCGATCCGCGCTATCCGCCGCATCATTTCCTGGGCGAAGACGGCCAGCCCGACGGCTTCGACGTGCAGGTGCTGCGCGCCGTCGCCGAGGACCAGGGGCTGGCGCTGGATTTCCGCTTCGGCGAGTGGAGCGGCGTGCTGGCGGCGCTGGAGCGGGGCGAGCTGGACCTGGTGCCGATGTTCGTCTCCGAGGAGCGCCGCGCCCGCTTCCTGTTCAGCCGGCCCTTCGACGTGCGCCACCACCGGCTGTTCGCGGCGCCGGACCGGCCGGCGGTCGCCAGCCTCGCCGAGCTCGAGGGGCGGCGGGTGGCGGTGCAGTTCGGCGGCCTGGCCTGGGAGTGGTTGTCCGACGAAGGCGAGGGCATCGAGCTGGTGCCGGTCAACGTGGAGTCGGGCGCGGTCCTGGCCGTGGCCCGCGGCAAGGCCGACTACGCGCTGGTGCCCGATGACGTCGGCGAGCAGGCCATCGCCCGCGAGGGCCTGCGGGACATCCGCAAGGTCGGCCCGACCCTGCTGGTGCTCGAATATGCCTTCGGCGTGAGCCGCGACCGCCCCGACCTGGTGCCGCGGCTGGACGCAGGCCTGGCCCGGCTCGAGGCCAGCGACGGGCTGCTGGAGCTGCGCACGCGCTGGCGGCTGCAGGCAGGAAACGACAGCGCCCGGGGCGCATGGCCCTGGGCGCTGGCTGGCCTGGGCCTGGCGGCGATCCTGGCCGGAATCGCCGCCCGGCGGTTCAGAAGCGGAAGCTGACGCCGACGCGGAAGGCGTCGAAGTCGGCATCGTGGGTCAGCGATTCCGTGTAGGCCGGGGTCACGAAGGCGCTGCCGGGCAGGTAGATGGTGTTGAAGCTGATGTCGTCCAGGTCGGAGCGCGTGTAGTCCAGGCGCAGGCTCCACTGGTTGCCGAAGTCGTACTCGTAGCCCAGGCCGTATTCGACGCCATCGACCCGCTCCGAGGTGGCGCCGGCCTTGCGGTAGTTGCCGTTGCTGATGATCTGCACGAAGCCGCCGACCTTCACCTCGGTGTAGCCGACGCTGGCGAAGAACAGGTGCCGGCCGCTGGCGAAACCAGCGCGGAGGCGCGCCGAGAGCTGGTCGTCGATGCTGGCGCGGCTGGTGACGTCGTAGGTGAGCGACGGGAACGGCGGCGTCGGGGTCGGGCCGGTGTTGAGGGTCTCGTCGGCGTCGTTCTGGGTCCAGGCGACTTCGCCGCCGAGCACGAAGTTGCTAGGGAACTGGTGGTTGTAGCCGAAGTAGATGCCGTGCGAGGTGCCGGTCGGGTCCAGGTCCCGCGACAGTTCGCCGGTGACGTGGTCGCGCAGCGCCTGCGACTCGCTGGTCCAGGCGCCGCCCAGGGTCGCGTCGATGTCCGAGCTGCCGTTGCTTTGTCCGAGCTGGCCGCCGACGTACCAGCCGGTCCAGTCGCCGGCGGCGAAGGCGGGGCCGCTGGCCAGGAGCGCGGCGACGAGCAGGGGAAGTGTCTTGCGCATGGTGGTTCCTCGTGGGTGGTGTCCGGGGCTGCCGCCGGCCCGGGGGGAAAAGGCGGCACCCATGACCAACGGCAGGGGGCGGGGCGGACGGTCAGGGCCGGCCGGCGGCGAACTGTGACCCGGTCGCTTGGGCCGCCGCCGGGCCTGGTTTAGATTGGCCCCGGACCCGGGCCCCGAGGGGAAGGCATGACCGCCGACGCAGCCGCCAAGCCACGCATCCTGGTCGTGGACGACTCGAAACTGATGCGCAAGGCGGCCATGAAGATGCTGGGCGACGAGTTCGACATCGTCACCGCCGACGATGGCCTGGACGCCTGGGCGCTGCTCGAGGCCGACCACGGCATCCAGGTGGTCTTCAGCGACCTGAACATGCCGCGCATGGACGGCTACGAGCTGCTGTCGAAGGTGCGTGGCGCCGAGGACGCCGGCCTGCAGGGCCTGCCCCTGATCGTGGTCACCGGCGCCGAGAACGACGAGGCGGCGCGCATGAAGGCGCTGGACATGGGCGCCACCGATTTCATCGGCAAGCCCTTCACCGCCAGCGACCTGATCGCCCGCGCCCGCGCCCACGCCACCTACCAGCGCGTCACCCGCCAGCTGCAGGCGCAGGTGACGCTCGACCCGCTGACCGGCCTGGCCAACCGCACCGGCTTCCAGGACCGGCTGCAGCAGGACATCGCCTACGCGCGCCGGCACCAGCAGCCGCTGAGCCTGGTGCAGCTGGAACTGGCCGATTTCCGCCGCTTCTTCCTGCACAACGGACGCGAGGCCGCCGACGCGGTGATGAGCCACCTGGCGCAGATGGTGCGTTCGCGCATCCGCAAGGAGGACACGGCCGGGCGCGTGGGCCTGGGCGCGATCGCCATCTCGCTGCCGGGCGGCCAGGAAGCCGGCATCCAGGGCCTGGTGGACTGGCTGCGCCAGCGCCTGGACGCCGATCCGCCGGTGGTGGAGGGCGAGGCGCGGCCGGTGTCGCTGCTGGCGGCGGTGATGAGCCCGCTGCTGGATCCGAACATGGGTGCGGTGGAGGCGATGGAGGCCCTGCCGGCGCGCCTGCAGGACGCGGCGGGCGGCGCCGCCGCGCCGCTGCCGACCATGCCCGCGGCGCCCGCGCCGTCCGTACCCGCCGCCGCGCCGGCGGTGTCCCTGCCGCCCGCGGTCGCCGCCGTGCCGACACCTGCACCGGCACCGGCCAGTGCCGGCGTGCCGGCCGCGGCGCCCGCGCCTGCCGCCGCGCCGCCCGCGGCCGCCGAACCGGCGAGCCTGGACGAGGCCCTGGACCAGCTGCGCGCCGGCCAGGCCGCGGCCGTGCTGCCGCGCCTGCCGCAGCTCGTGCAGCGCCTGCTGCCGCTACTGCGCCTGCTCGGTCCGAAACAGCGCGCGCAGCTGATCCAGTTCCTGCAGCAGCTGCCCTGACTCAGGGTTCGTCGTCGGCCATGCGCCGCACCGTGCCGGCGACGCGCACCGGCGCACCTGGCACGTCGTCGAGCGTGACCGTGAGGCGCGAGGGCCGGCCCATGTCGTCGCCCTGCGCCAGCTCGATCTGGCCGCCGTGCGGCCAGCCCAGGTCGCGCAGGTAGCCGGCGAACGCGGCCGCCGCCGCGCCCGTGGCCGGGTCCTCGGGCACGCCGCCGGAGGCGAAGGCATTGCGCACGTCGAAGCGGCGCAGGCCGGAGGAAAACACCACCGCGATCGTGACCAGGCCATGGGCCAGCATCAGCGCGCGCCCGGCCTCGAAGTCGTAGGCCAGCCTGGCCAGCGTGGCGCGCGAGTTCAGGGCCAGCAGCAGGTGGTCGGCGCCGGCGTGGATGCGGGCGGGCGGCAGGCGCGGGTCGAGGTCGGCCTCGCCCAGCCCGAACAGGGCGAGCGCGGCGGCGCGCAGCGCCGGATCGGCGGCCTCGCTGCGGGTCGGCGGCGAATCGAGGCGGGCGCGGAACAGCTCGCCGTCCGGGGCCGCATCCACGGCGATGCGCGCGTGGTTGAGCTGCAGGGCGAAGCGGCCCGCGCCCTCGCGCAGGGCCAGCGCCGCCCCGAGGGCCAGCGTGGCGTGGCCGCAGAAGGGAACTTCGCCCACCGGGGCGAAATAGCGCACGCGCCAGCCGCCCGGCACCGGGGCGGCGAAGGCGGTTTCGGAGAAGCCCAGGCGGGCGGCCGTGGCCTGCATGGCGGCGTCGTCGGGCAGGGTGTCGGCGATCACCACGCCGGCGGGGTTGCCGCCGCGCGGGCCATCGGAGAAGGCGGAGAGTCGGTAGGGGTCCATGACGGAATCCGGGGGAGGGGAGAGGCAGCATGTGGCCGGTGCGCGGACGGGCCAATGCCGCGGCGCGCAACGGTGCATCGCCCGGCGCGACCCGCGAATCCTGCCCATTGGCACGGGCGAGCGGCATGCCGGACACTCGGGCCATCCCGGATCGGAGCACGCGCATGGCCTGCAGTTTCCCCCGCCGCCTGGCCTGGAGCCTGGCCCTGGCCAGCGGCCTGGCCGCGGCGATGCCGCCGCTGGAAGGCGCACCGCCGCTGCTGCCGGCGCGCGAGCAGGTCGCCGAGGCCAACGCCATCCTCGACGAGCGCCTGCAGGGCCTGCTGCCGCGGCTGATGCGCGAGACCGGTTTCGACGCCTGGCTGGTGCTCAACCGCGAGTACGCCGAGGACCCGGTCTACTTCACCCTGGTGCCGCAGCCCACGCATGCCGCGCGACGCACGACGCTGCTGGCCTTCTTCCTGCGGCCCGACGGCGACGTGGATCGCTTCGTGGTCAACCGCTATCCGCTGGGCGGGCCCTACGAGTCGGCCTGGGCCGGCGGCGACCTCGACGCGCAGTGGCAGGCCCTGGGCAAGCTCGTCGCGGAGCGCAATCCGCGCCGCATCGGCATCAACACCTCGCGCGACTGGGCGGTGGCCGATGGACTGAGCCACGCCCTGCACGCGCGCCTGCTCGAGGTGCTGCCGGCGGACATGCACGGGCGCCTGGCCAGCGCCGAGACCCTGGTGGTGCGCTGGCTGGAAACGCGCCTGCCGCGCGAGCGCGCCCACCACGCCGCGGCCATGGCCACGGCGCGGGCGGTGATCGCCGAGGCGTTCTCGACCCGGGTCATCACGCCCGGCGTGACGAGCACCGAGGACGTCGCCTGGTACATCCGCGCGCGTTTCGAATCGCTGGGCCTGCCGGTGTGGTTCCAGCCCGACGTGAACCGGCAGCGTGCCGGCGACGACTGCAACGCCGGGAGCACCTTCTGCGGCGGCCCGGGCGTGATCGAAGCGGGCGACGTGCTGCACACCGACGTCGGCGCCTGCTACCTGGGCCTGTGCACCGACACCCAGGAAATGGGCTACGTGGCGCGGCCGGGCGAGGATGACGCGCCCGCCGGCCTGCGCGCGGCGCTGGCGCGCGGCAACCGCTGGCAGGACCTGCTGCTGGCCAATTTCGCGCAGGGCCGCACCGGTGCCGAGGTGCTGGCGCGCACGCGCCGCGACGCCGCGGCCGAAGGCATCGCCTCGAGCACCTACACCCACCCGCTGGGCGTGTTCGGCCACGCGCCGGGCCCGACGATCGGCATGTGGGACGACCAGTCCGGCACCACGCCGGGCAGCGACTGGCCGCTGCACGACGCCACGGCCTATGCGATCGAAGGCAACGTGCTCGTGCCGGTGCCGGAGTGGGGCGGCCAGCACGTGCAGGTCAAGCTGGAGCAGGGCGCCTGGTTCGAGGGCGGCCTCGTGCGCTTCCCGGCGGGCCGGCAGACGCAGTGGCACCTCGTGCGATGACCCCGGGCGAAGCGGAGCGGCAAGCAATGCACAAGACGTGGCGGGGGCTGGCGGCGCTGCTGCTGGCCGGGATGCTGGCGACGGCCGCGCAGGCGCGCGACTTCAAGGTCGAACCGGGCGAACTGCCCGCGCTTCTTCCGGGCGAGGGCCTGCTGGTGGTTGGCGTGGATTCGGACACCGCGGTGCGCGCGCTGGGGTTCCGGCACCTGGACAAGCTGTTCTCGGGCGACAGCCTGCGCGGCATCGGCGTGGGCCGCACCTCGGGCCTGTACGTGGTGCCCGCGGGGCGCTACCGCTGGGACCGCCTGGACGCCGGCTGGGTGAGCTTCCGCTTCAAGGGCGAAAAGGAGTACGAGTTCGAGGTGCGCGAGGGCCGGATCAACTATGCCGGCGACGTCATCTACCGCGACTTCGGCCGCTTCCACCTGGCCAACCGCGGCCTGCGCGCGCTCGACTGGCTCGAGGACGCGCACGCCGGCCTGCTCGCGCGCCACGGCTTCGAGTACTCGGGCCACTATCCCGATCCCTTTCCCGGCTTCTACCTGGCCGAGCGCAAGGCCCACCCGGCGCCGGCGCGCGAGGACGCCACCCGCATGCCGCCCGCGCCCGGGCCGCTGCCGATCGCGGTCGACCAGCTGTGGAAGGCGCCGCGCGTGCGCTCGGTGGCGCTCAGCCCGGACGGCCAGCGCGTGGTGGTGGCGGTGGCCGAAGAGGTGCCGGCCGAGGCCAAGCCCGGCGACAAGGGCGCGAAGGTCCGGGACGAGGACGACACGGAGTGGCGCTGGTCCATCGAACTGACCGACCTGGCCCGCGGCGAGGTCACGGTGCTGACCCGCAGCGAGTTCCCGATCTCCGGCCTGCAGTGGGTCGGCGACCAGACCCTGCTGGCCCAGCTCACGCTGTCCCGGTCCGCGCCGCCGGGCCTGACCGTCTTCCACCTCCCGCCCGGCGGGAAGCCGGAATGGATGGTGGCGCCGCGGGTGGGCCGGGTGGTGGACCTGGTGCCGGGCGACGATACGCACGTGCTGTTCGCCACGCGCAGCGTGAACTTCCGGGACGTCGAGCTGCACCGCCTGGACGTGCGCAGCACCGGGGCCGTGCGCGACTTCCGCTTCCTGCGCACCTCGCGCCTGAACAAGGGCCTGGAGGGCGACTACGCCTGGTACACCGACCAGCGCGGCCAGGTGCGCGCGGCCCTGGTGGCGCGCGAGGACCAGGTGGTGCTGGTGCACGGCGGCGACGGCAAGTTCAAGGACGTGCGGGTGATCGAGGACCCGGACGAGTTCATGCCGCTGATGGCCAGCGCCGACGGCAGCGGCGTTTACGGCACCAGCGCCGCCGGCCGCGGCCAGCGCGACCTGGTGCTGCTCGATCCGGCCACCAACACCATCACGCGCACCGTGTTCAGCCGCGAGGGCGTGGACGTCGAGCACATGCTGGTGGATGCCGCGCAGCAGCCGGTCGGCGTGCGCTACTACGAGGCGGGCCAGCTGGTCAGCGAATACTTCGACGACGCCAGCCGCGACGTCGTGCGCCTGCTCGCCAAGGCTTTCCCCGAACGCACCGTGGCCGCGGTCGGGCGCAGCCGCGACAGCCGGCGCTGGCTGCTCTGGGTGGACGGCAGCGACCAGCCGCCCCAGCTCTACCACCTCGACCTGGACAAGGGCCGGGCCTTGCTGGTGGACGAGGCCATGCCCTGGCTCGATGCCGCGGCGCTGGCGCCGTCCACCGCGATCGAGGTCAAGGCGCGCGACGGTCTGGTGCTGGACGCCTTCGTGACCCTGCCGCGTTCGCCGGGCCCGCACCCGCTGGTGGTGATGCCGCACGGTGGCCCGATCGGCGTCGCCGACCGCCGCCACTTCGACCCGCAGGTGCAGCTGATGGCTTCGCTGGGCTTCGCCGTGCTGCAGGTCAACTTCCGCGGTTCGGCCGGCTACGGCAAGCAGTTCGAGGAAGCCGGCCACCAGGCCTGGGGCACGGCGATCGAGGACGACCTCGACGACGCGCTGAAGGTGGTGCTCGGGCGCTTCCCGATCGACGCGGGGCGCATGTGCATGGTCGGCGGCAGCTACGGCGGCTATTCGGCCCTGATTTCCGCGGTGCGCTGGCCCGGGCGCTACCGCTGCGTGGTGTCCATCGCCGGCGTCAGCGACCGCAGCCTGACCTTCAGCGCCAGCGACTTCGGCCGGGACGCGGCGCGCAGCCCGCGGCTGCGCGAGATGATGGAGCGCCTGCTGGGCAACCCGCGCACCCAGCCCGAGGTCATGCGCGAGACCTCGCCGCTGTTCCGCTACCGCGAGCTGGCCACGCCGGTGATGCTGGTGCACGGCGGCGAGGACCTGCGCGTGGACTACGAGCACACCCGCCGGCTGGTGCGCATGATGGCCCTGGCCGGGCGGCCGCCGGTGCTGGTGGAGCTCAAGGGCCAGGCGCACGGCATCGCCGGCGAGGACGACATCGTGCGCACTTGGGAGGGCGTGGCCGGGTTCCTGCAGCGCCACCTGGCACCGTCGCCGGCCGCCGGCGGCGCGTCGCCCTGAGGCCGGCGGGTCGGCGCGCCCCGGTGCGGCCTCAGTGCGCGGCGGGCCGGCCGCGCAGCGCCGAGACCGCCTTGACGCCGGCCAGCACGACCGCGCCGGCGAGCACGCCGAACCCGGCCTCGGCCAGCATCCCCACCAGGATGCCCAGGCCGCCCGGCGGCGTGATCGCGGCGATGGCGTGGTGCACCGGGCCGATCGCATGCACGAGGATCGCGCCGCCGACCAGGAACATGGCGGCGGTGCCGGCCACCGACAGGAATTTCATCAGCCAGGGCGCCGCCACCAGGATGCCGCGGCCCAGCGCGCGCTTGCCGCGCACGAAGGCCGAGTCGCCGACGCGCCGGCTCAGGGCCAGGCCGGCGTCGTCGAGCTTGACGATGCCGGCGACCAGGCCATAGACGCCGACCGTCATCAGCGCCGCGATCGCGACCAGCACGCCCACCTGCACGCTGAAGGGCTTGTCGGCCACGGTGCCCAGGGTGATGACGATGATCTCGGCCGAGAGGATGAAGTCGGTGCGCACCGCGCCCCGGATCTTGTCCTTTTCGTGCGCGACCAGGTCGATGCGCTCGTCGGCGACCGCCTGCACCAGCGCCGCCTGTTCGGCCGCCTTCGCCGCCTTCGGGACGAGGAACTTGTGCACCAGCTTTTCGACGCCCTCGAAGCAGAGGAAGGCACCGCCGACCATCATCAGCGGCGTGATCAGCGGGATGGACCAGCCGCGCGCGTGCAGCCAGGCCTCGAGCGCGGCGATGGCCAGCGCCGCGGGCACTAGGATGGCCTTGTTCACCACCGAGCCCTTGGCCACGGCCCAGACCACCGGCAGCTCGCGGTCGGGCTGCACGCCGGTGACCTGCTGGGCGTTGAGCGCGAGGTCGTCGCCGAGCACGCCGGCGGTCTTCTTGGTGGCGACCTTGGTCATCACCGACACGTCGTCGAGCACGGTGGCGATGTCGTCGAGCAGGGCGAGCAGGCTGGAGGCCATGGACGGGTCCGGGGTGGGGGCGGGCGGATTCTCGCATCCGCGGGCGTGGCGGCGGAACGGCGCCGTGGCACACTCGGCCGCGGGGAGGACACCACATGAGCCGACTGCCGCTGCTTGCCCTGGGCCTGCTGGCCATCGCCAGCGCCCGCGCCGAGGTGAAGGACGCCACGCCGCAAGGCTTCACGATCGAGAACAGCGTCGAGGTGCCCGTCGACCGCGAGGCGGCCTGGGACGCCCTGGTGGGCGACATCGACGCCTGGTGGCCGCGCGACCACACCTGGTGGGGCGCGGAATCGAAGCTGTCGATCACCGCCCGCGCGGGGGGCTGCTTCTGCGAGAAGGCGCCCGGCGGGCGACAGGCCGAACACCTGCGCGTGGCTTTCGTGGATCCGGGCCGCACGTTGCGCATGACCGGCGGCCTGGGCCCGCTGCAGGGCATGGGCCTGCACGGTGCGCTCGAGTTCCGGCTCGCGGAGGCCGGCCCCGGGCGGACGCGCATCACGCTCTGGTACCGCGTCGGCGGCTACACGCCCGACGACCTGTCGAAATTCGCGCCCGTGGTCGATCGCGTGCAGGGCCTGCAGTTGGGCGGCCTGGCCCGGTACCTGGGCCCGGTGCCCGCGGCGGCCGAAGAAGAGCGCTGAGCCCGGGCGCGCGGAACGGCCCGGAGGCGCGCGTCCCTCAGCCGGCCCGACGGCGCGGCAGGGTGAGCGCGATGCCGCCGAGCACGGCCGCGGCGGCCAGCGCCCAGCGCAGGCCGATCATTTCGCCCAGCAGCGGCCAGGCGAGCAGGGCCGTGATCACCGGCACCGCCAGCTGGGTGCTGCCCGCGGCCTGCGGTGTCAGCCCGCGCAGGGCGGCGTACCAGACCGCGTAACCCAGGCCCGAACACAGGGCGCCCGAGGCCAGCGCATAGGCGAGGCCCGCGGCCTCGATGGGCGCCGGGCCGCCGGGACCGTGCAGCGCGAACAGGCCCAGCCCCAGGGCCAGGGGCGCGGCGCGGACGAAGTTGCCGGCGGTGGCGCGCAGCGGATCGCCGGCGCCGCGGCCGCGCAGGGTGTAGGCGGCCCAGGCCAGGCCGGCCAGCAGCATCAGCGCGGCGGCGCCCGGCGGCGGTGCGTCGAGGCCCGGCCAGAGCAGCCAGGCCACGCCGGCCAGCGCCAGGCCCAGGCCGGCCGCCTGCCGGGCGCTCCAGCGCGTGCCCGCCCACAGCCCGCCCAGCAGCATGCCCGCCTGCACCGCGGCGAACAGCAGCAGGGCACCGGTGGCCGCGCCCAGCGAGACATAGGCCCAGGAAAACGCAGCCGCATACACGAACAGCGCCAGCGCCGAGCCCGGATCCCCCGGCCGCCGCCCCTGCGCATCGCGGCGGAACCAGGGCGTGAGCACCATCCCGCCCGCCAGCAGGCGCCAGGCGGTGAACATCGCCGGGTCGGTGCCGCCGTCGGCGAGGGCCAGGCGGCAGAGCAGGGAATTGCCGGCGAAGGCCAGCAGGGCGAGGGCGGTGAGCAGGGCGAAACGGGCGGGGCCGGGCATGCCCGGATTGTCGCAGGCCCGGGTCGCGGCGTGGGCTCGGCTAGAATGCGCGCCATGGCGATCCTGCTGATGAACCTGCGCGACGTGCCCGAGGACGAACTCGAGGCGGTGCGCGCCGTGCTCGACGAGGCCGGCGTGGACTACTACGAGACCAAGCCCAGCCTCTGGGGCGTGTCCGGCGGCGGCGTCTGGCTGCGCGATGCCGGCGACGAGGCCCGGGCCCGCGCGCTGATTCAGGACTTCCAGCGCGGCCGCGCCGAGCAGGCCCGCGCCGCGCGTGCCCGCGGCGAACGTGAATCGCCCTGGCGCGAGCGCCCGCTGCAGAGCGCGGCCGCCCTGCTGGGCGTGCTCATCATGCTCGCGCTGAGCACGCTGCCCTTCCTGTTCTGGAACCGCTGAGCGGCCGATGCGCACGCTGATGGCCCTGTTCGCGGCGCTGCTGGTCGGCCTCAACACCGTGGCGCACGGCGGCACGCTGCTGGCCGTCGCCCTGCTCAAGGCCTTGCTGCCCCAGGCCTGGCGCACCGGCCCGGACCGCTGGCTGGTGGCGCTGGCCGAACGCTGGATCGCGGTCAACAGCGCGCTGATCGACCGCTTCACGCACACGCGTTTCCTCGTCGAGGGCGGCGAGGACCTGCGCTACGACGCGCGCTATCTCGTGCTGTCCAACCACCGCAGCTGGGTGGACATCCCGGTGCTGCAGAAGGTGCTCAACCGGCGCATCCCGTTCCTGCGCTTCTTCCTCAAGCACACCCTGTTCTGGGTGCCGCTGCTGGGCCTGTGCTGGTGGGCGCTGGATTTCCCCTTCATGCGCCGGCACACGCGCGAGCAGATCGCGCGCCGGCCGGAACTGGCCGGCCGCGACCTCGAGGCCACGCGCAAGGCCTGCCGGCGCTTCCGGCGCATGCCGGTGTCGGTGATGAACTTCGTCGAGGGCACGCGCTTCACGCCGGACAAGCAGGCGGCGGGTGGCGGCGACTACCGGCACCTGCTTCGGCCCAAGGCCGGCGGCACGGCCTTCGTGCTGGGCGCGATGGGCGACGTGCTCGACGCGGTGCTCGACGTGACCCTGCACTACGACCCGCCGCGCCCCACGCTGGCCGACCTGTTCTCCGACCGCGTGCGCACCGTGCGCGTGCACCTGCAGTTGCGTCCGCTGCCGGACGGCGCGGCGGGCGCGGACTACGAAGGCGACCCGGACTTCCGCGCCCGCTTCCAGGCCTGGCTCAACGCGGTGTGGGCGGAGAAGGACGCGCGGCTGGAGGCCTGGTCCGGGCAGGACGCGCGCCGCGGCTGAGCGCCGCGTCAGATCCCGGGCTCAGAGGCGGTCGGCGGCGAAGGTGTCGCAGCGGCCGGGATCGCCGCTCTCGAAGCCGGCCCGGAACCAGCGCACGCGCTGTTCGGCGCTGCCGTGGCTGAAGCTGTCGGGCACCACCGTGCCCTGGGACTGCCGCTGCAGGGTGTCGTCGCCGATGGCGGTGGCGGTGGCCAGCGCCTCCTCCAGGTCGCCGGCCTCGAGCCAGGCGTGGCGGCGCTGCGCATGGTGCGCCCACAGGCCGGCGTAGCAGTCGGCCTGCAGTTCCTGGCGCACCAGCAGGCCGCCGTCGCCCTCGACGCGTTCGCCGCGCCGGCGCGCGTCGTTCACCCGCGCGGAGACGCCGGTGAGCGTCTGCACGTGGTGGCCCACTTCGTGGGCGATCACGTAGGCCTCGGCGAAATCACCGCCGCCGCCCAGGCGCCGCGCCATCTCGTCGAAGAAGCCCAGGTCTATGTAGACCTTGCGGTCGCCCGGGCAATAGAACGGCCCGACCGCCGAGGTCGCGCCGCCGCAGGCCGACTGCACCGCGCCGGTGAACAGCACGAGGGTGGGTGGCTGGTAGGCCGAGCCGCTGGCCTCGAACACCTGCGCCCAGACGTCCTCGGTCTCGCCCAGGATGGCGGCGACGAACTGCGCGGCCTCGTCGTCGCCCGCCGGCGCGGTGGCCGGGCCGGGCGCCTGCGCGGAGGGCGCGCCCTGCTGGATATCGGCCACCAGGCCGAGCATTTCCATCGGGTTCTTGCCCAGCAGCAGGCCGATCACCACCACGGCGGCGATGCCGCCCAGGCCGAGCTTCATGCCGCCGCCGCCCGGGCCCCGGCCCCGGCGGTCCTCGACGTTGCCGCTGCGTCTTGCGCTGCGCCACTTCATGCCCGGCTCCCCGCTCGATGGCCCGTGGCGATTGAACCGCAATTCGGGCGCGGGCGCGACCGGCGCCGCGCCCGGGTTCAGCGGCCCTCGCGCAGGGCGAGCAGCAGGGACTGGCCGGCGCGGCCGTCGGCCTCGCGGCCCAGGCGGGCCTGCTCGAGGCGGATGGCGGTGCGGGAGCGTTCGCCGAGCAGGCCGTCGATCTCACCGATGTCGTGGCCGCGGGCGGCCAGGAGGGTCTGCAGTTCGCGGCGTTCGGCGCGGGACAGGCCCGGGTCGTCGGTGGGCCAGGCGGCCTGCAGGCCCGGGGCGCCGCGGAGCGCATCGGACAGCAGTGCGATCGCCAGTGCGTAACTCTCGGCGGCGTTGTAGGAAAAAATCGCGTCGTAGTTGCGGAAGACCAGGAAGGCCGGGCCGGCGCGGCCGGCCGGCAGCAGCAGGGCCGCCGGCCGGTCGTCGGCGGGCAGGGCGCCGCCGTCGATGCGCACGATGCCGGCCGCGCGCCAGGACGACAGCGGGCGGCGCTGGGTGCGGCCCGTGGCGGGCAGCGCCCCGCCGGCGGGCAGCCGGACTTCGTGGCCCCAGGCCTGGCCGCTGCGCCAGCCGGCCTTGCGCAGGTAGTTCGCGGTCGAGGCCAGGGCATCGGGAATGCTGCCGACCAGGTCGCGCCTGCCGTCGCCGTCGCCATCCACCGCGATGCGTGCGTAGGTCGAGGGCATGAACTGGGTGTGGCCGAAGGCGCCGGCCCAGGAGCCGACCAGGCCCTCGGCCTGCAGGTCGCCGCGGCCGATGAGCTTCAACAGCGCGAACAGCTCGCCGCGGAAGAAGGCCTGGCGGCGGCCGTGGCAGGACAGCGTGGCCAGCGCATCGAGCAGGGGCTTGCGGCCGAAGACGCGGCCGTAGTCGCTCTCCACGCCCCAGACCGCGACTATCGTCGCCGCGTCCACGCCGGACTCGCGCTCGAGCCGGGCCAGCAGGTCCGCGTGTTCGGCCAGCCGCGCACGGCCGTCGGCGATGCGCTCGGCATCCACCAGGCCGGCAAGGTAGTCCCAGATCGGCGTGCGGAATTCCGGCTGGTGGTCCAGGGCCTGCAGCACGCTGTCGTCGCGGCGGCGGCCGCGGGTGTGCTCGTCCCAGGTGGCGGCGGGAACGCCGGCAGCGAGGGCCGTCGCGCGCAGGCCATCGAGACAGCCATCCAGGCGCGGGCCGGCGGAGGCGGGCGAGGGTGCGTCGATCGGCGGCACCGGGGCCGGCGCCTGCGCGACCGCGGCCCGCGGGTCGGGCGCGGTCGTGGCCGCGGCCACCGCGGCGGTGGCGGCGGGAGCGAGCGCGAAGGCCAGGAGCAGGACGGCGAGGGGCGCGGGCAGGGGCAAGCGGGCGGAGGCAGGCGTCATGGCGCGCACTGTGCCACCGCCGCGCTGAATCGTCGCCGGGGCGTATGCTGGCGGCCGACCCTGCCGACGGAGCCCGCATGATCCGCGTCCACCACCTCGAACACTCCCGCTCGCAGCGCGTGCTGTGGCTGCTGGAAGAGCTTGGCCTGCCCTACGAGGTGGTGCGCTACGCCCGCGACCCGAAAACCATGCTCGCGCCGCCGGCCCTGCGCGCGATCCATCCGCTGGGCAAGTCGCCGGTGGTCGAGGCCGATGGCGAGGTGCTGGCCGAGTCGGGTTTCATCCTCGAGACCCTGGCCGAGCGCCACGGCGCCGGCCGGCTCGCGCCGGCGCCCGGCACGCCGGCCTGGTCGCGCTACCGCTACTGGCTGCACTACGCCGAAGGCTCGGCGATGCCGCCGCTGCTGCTGGCCCTGGTGTTCTCGAAGGTGCGCCGGGCGCCGCTGCTGGTGCGGCCGGTTGCGAACGCCATCGCCGACAAGGTGATGTCCGGCTTCGTGACGCCGCAGCTTCGCACCCACTTCGGATACCTCGAGGCGGAGCTGTCGCGCTTCGAGTGGTTCGCCGGCGACGACTTCAGCGCCGCCGACATCGCGATGAGTTTCCCGGTCGAGGCCGCCGCCGCGCGCGGCGTGGTGGGCGCCGCGCACCCGCGCCTGCGCGCCTGGCTCGACCGCATCCACGCCCGACCTGCCTGGCGGCGCGCGCTGGCCGCCGGCGGGCCGTATTCGCTGCTGAGCTGACCCGAGGAGGATTCGCCATGCGCCTGACCGCCGCCCTGCTGTGCCTGCTGCCCCTGGCCGTCGCCGCGGAAGAGCCCGCGCCCGATGCCGCGACCCTGGCCTTCGCCGACAAGGTCGAGGCCTGCGAGGCGGCCACGCACAGCGGCCCGCACCCCTTCGTGCGCGGCTTCACCATCGAGCACACGCTCTCGGGTCCGCGCGAGGACGGCCGCTGCGCCTACGCGCAGACGATGCCCGGCGACATGCGCATGGAATGCGCCTTCGACGAGGCGGGCCGACGGGGCTTCGCCGAGGAGTTCCGCGAACAGGCGCACGGCCGCATGAGCGGCGGCACCGGCCAGGCGGACCCTTGGAACAAGGATTGCGAGCTGGTGCTGCCCGACGGCAAGCGCCAGCCCATGGGCGGCTGAGCCTCGCTCAGCGCGCCAGGCCGCGCAGCCAGCGGATCAGGTCGCGCGACAGCTGGGACAGCGGGCGGTCGAGCGCGCTGCGCCGGCGGATGCGGTCGCTGGGCCGGCGCCGGTGCCGGACCGGCGCTCGCCGGCCGCGCTCCGGCGGCGGTAGGAACAGGGCGCGCATGGCTCAGGCGCGCCGCGGGCCGGCGAGCGGCGCGACCTGCGCCAGTTCGCGGCGGCGCTTGATCTCGGCGTCCAGGCGGCGGTACTCGGCGCTGCCGATGCGGCCCTCCATGACCAGCTCCCAGAGCTGGATGGCGAGTTCGTCGTCGACGACCTGGCGGGTGGGGAAGGGGATGACGGTGCCCATGGCGTGCTCCCATGCAGGGGGGTTGGGGTGGCTTGCACGGAAGGGGCTGCATATTCCGTGCCACCGGCTCCGCGGGGCGGCGGGCCCAGGGAACAACGCCCCGGTCCTGCCAACCCGGTCACCCTTCACGCCCGCCGCACCCCCAGATCTTGGGGTCGCGTCCATGCCCGGCCCCGGGGCGCGGGTGACACTGCCCCCCCGCCATGACAGGATGCGCGGCCTTTTCTGACGCGGCGCGGCACCCGGCGACCCTTCCCATGCGAGTCAACAAGTACATCAGCGATACCGGGTTCTGCTCCCGCCGGGACGCCGACCGGCTGGTCGAGGAGGGCCGGGTGACCATCAACGGCCTGCGCGCCGAGGTCGGCGCCGAGGTCGCGGACGGCGACGCGGTCGAGGTGGACGGCCAGCCGCTGCGCAAGCGCGTGGTCAAGCCGGGCAAGCGCCGCCACGTCTACATCGTGCTCAACAAGCCGGTCGGCGTGACCTGCACCACCGACACCTCGGTGAACGGCAACATCGTCGACTTCGTCGGCCACGAGCAGCGCATCTTCCCGATCGGGCGCCTGGACAAGGACAGCGAGGGCCTGATCCTGCTGACCAGCAACGGCGACATCGTCAACCGCATCCTGCGAGCCGAGGAAAAGAAGGAGAAGGAATACCTGGTGGCGGTGAACCACCCGGTGACCGACGAATTCCTGCGCGGCATGGCCAAGGGCGTGCGCGTGCACGGCGAGATGACGCTGCCCTGCCGCACGCGCAAGCACGGCAAGTTCGGCTTCTCGATCATCCTCACCCAGGGCCTGAACCGGCAGATCCGCCTGATGGCCTCGGCCTTCGGCTACCGGGTCAAGCAGCTGATGCGCGTGCGCATCGCCAACATCACCCTGGGTGCGCTCAAGCCGGGGCGCTGGCGCAACCTCACCGACGCCGAGCTCAAGGCCCTGCTGCCGGGCCACGAGGACTGGTGAGCCTGCTACCCTCCGGCGCGACCCCGCCGCGCACGCCCACGCACGACACCGACATGACTCCGATGCTTCGCACGCCCCGCCTGCTGCTGGCCCTTTTGCTGGCCACCGCGCCCGCCCTGGCCGTGGACCCGATCCGCGCCCCCGCGCCGCTCGACGCGCCGCCAGCCAACGCCACCGAGACCGCGAGCGGCATGGCCTTCGTCGTGCTCAAGCCGGCGCCGGCACCGCAGCGCACCGTTGGCCCGACCTTCGTGCAGTACCTGGCCGACGGCTGGAGCGCCGACGGGGTGACGCGCGCCAATTCGCGCCAGGAAGGCCCGCAGGTCGCGTCCATCCGCCGGCTCGCCGTCGAGCAGCCCGGCCTCGCGCGCGCCCTGATGAGCACGCCGGTGGGCGAGACCCGGCGCTGGTGGATCCAGCCCGAGCGCCTCAAGCCGGGCTACGCCGGCATGCCCGACCTGCCGCATGTGTTCGACCTGACCGTGCTGGGCGAAGTGGATCCGGTGGCCGCGCCGGCCGACGTCGCGGCGCCGCCGGCCGATGCCATCCGCACCGGCAGCGGCCTGGCCTACAAGGTGATCAAGGCCGGCCCCGGCGGCGACAAGCCCGGCGCGGACAGCACCATCGTCATCCACTACACCGGCTGGACCGCCGACGGGCGCGTCTTCGACAGCTCGGTGCTGCGCGACCAGCAGGCGATCTTCCCGCTCGCCCAGCTCATCCCGGGCTGGCAGGAAGGCGTGCGCCTGATGTCGCCCGGCGACACCTACCGCTTCTGGATCCCGGGCAACCTTGCCTACGACAGCGATCCCAACCCGCAGTCGCCCAAGGGCATGCTGGTGTTCGACGTGACCCTGTTCGGCTTCGAGGGCTGAGGCCCGCGCCACGCCGGCCCGGGCTCAGCCCGGCGGCCGCCGCCCCGCGAGCCAGGCGCTGGCCGCGCGGCCGGCGACCACGCCGCTGGCGAAACTGGCGGTGAGCAGGTAGCCGCCGGTCGGCGCCTCCCAGTCCAGCATTTCGCCTGCGCAGAACACACCCGGGCGGGCGCGCAGCATCAGCTGCCCGTCCAGCGCCTCCAGGCGCACGCCGCCGGCGCTGCTGATCGCCTCGGCGATGGGGCGCGGCGCGAGCAGCGTGACCGGCAGGGCTTTCGCCGCCGCGGCGACGCGGGTGGGATCGCCCATCGCGTCCTTGCCCACCACTTCGAACAGCAGGCCGGCCTGCACGCCGTCGAGGCCGGCCTTGCGGCGCAGGTGTTCGGACAGGCTGCGTTTGCCGCGTGGCGCCGACAGCGCACGCTCGAGGAATTCACGCGAGTGGCCGGGCACGAGGTCGAGCCAGAGCACGGCCCGGCCGTCGCGCACGATCGCCTCGCGCAGCTCGGCCGAGAGCGCATACACCAGGCTGCCCTCCAGGCCGGTGGCGGTGGCCACCATTTCGCCCTGCCGCCAGGGGCCGGGCGTGCCGCCGGCATCGAGCGCGGCGCGCACGGGCTTGATCGGCGCGCCGGCGAAGCGCCGCGCGAACAGCTCGCTCCAGCCGGCATCGAAGCCGCAATTGGCCGGCTGCAGCGGCGCGACCTCCACGCCCGCGGCCTGCAGGGGCGCGACCCAGGCGCCGTCCGAACCCAGCTCGGGCCAGCTGCCGCCGCCCATCGCCAGCACGGTCGCCGCCGCGCGGAACCGGTGTTCGCCCGCGGGCGTGTCGAAGCGCAGCGCCTCGCCCTCGAAACCGAGCCAGCGGTGGTGGACGTGGAAGCGCACGCCCTGGTCGCGCAGGCGGCGCACCCAGCCGCGCAGCAGCGGCGCGGCCTTGAGGTCGGTGGGGAAGACGCGGCCGGAGCTGCCGACGAAGGTTTCCACGCCCAGCCCGCGGGCCCAGGCGCGCAGCGCGCCGGCATCGAAGGTGGCCAGCCAGCGGCCGACCTCGGGCGCGCGGCCGCGGTAGCGCGATACGAAGGCGGGCGCGGCTTCGCCGTGGGTGAGGTTGAGGCCGCCCTTGCCGGCGATCAGGAACTTGCGCCCGACCGAGCCCTTGGCTTCGAACAGGTCCACGGCGTGGCCGGCGGCGCGGGCGATTTCGGCGGCCATCAGGCCGGCGGGGCCGCCGCCGACGATGGCGAGGCCGGGCAGGGCGGTCTCGGGCATGCCGCGATTGTCGCATGCGTCGCCTCATCGGCTAGGCTGCGCCTTCCCTTCGCCGCAACGCCGCCATGCACTACACGCCGATCGTCGCCACCCTTGGTTACGTGCTCTCGCCCGACGGCCGCCGCTGCTTGATGGTCCATCGCAACGCCCGCGCCGGCGACCATCACCTGGGCAAGTACAACGGCCTGGGCGGCAAGCTGGAGCCGGACGAGGACGTGATGGCCGGCATGCGCCGCGAGATCCGCGAGGAGGCCGGCATCGAATGCGAAGCGATGCAGCTGCGCGGCACGATCAGCTGGCCCGGGTTCGGCAAGCAGGGCGAGGACTGGCTGGGCTTCCTGTTCCTGGTCACCGCGTATTCGGGCGAACCGCCGGCGGCCAATGTCGAGGGCGAACTCGAATGGGTGCCGGTGGACCGGCTGGACCAGCTGCCGCTCTGGGAGGGTGACCGGCATTTCCTGCCCCTGGTCTTCGATGGCGACCCGCGTCCCTTCCACGGCGTGATGCCCTACCGCAGCGGCCGGATGGTGTCGTGGTCCTATTCCCGGTGAACGTGCAGACAAAAGCAGGCAATTGGGCGGCGATCAGCCTGTAACGCCTGTTTGAAACGAACGGGCCATTGAATAACCTTATTTTTACGCCCTGCCACGTATCCTTGCCGGGCGTCAAACGGCCCGTCCGGGCCGCCTGCTTCGCAATCCTTCGCGATCGCCGCCCCTCCCGGGGCTACCGTCGCCCGGCCTGGGCACGGGACGACCGCGCTGTCCGTCCTTACACGCCAAGGAGCGCCGCATGACCGATACCACCAGCAACCTCTCCGACCTGATCGAAATCAGCGAAGACGGATTCGCGTTCTACGAGGAAGCGGCGCAGAAGGTGAAGGACAAGAAACTCTCGAGCCTGTTCGCCAAGCTGGCGAAGGTGAAGTCGGACCTGGTGAACGAACTCTCGGGCGAAGTGAAGGCCCCGGCCAAGAAGCGCAGCCGCGCCCCGGCCCGCAAGGCCAGCAGCCTGGGCGACCTGAGCCAGGCCTACGACGGCCTGCGCAAGCAGGCGCCGGCCGCCCCCGCCGAGCGCTACCAGCGCATGGCCGAGGTCGAGGGCCAGCTGCAGCTGACCTTCCAGAAGGTCGTGCTCGACCGCGAGCAGAGCTTCGTCGTGCGCGTGCTGGCCAAGCAGTACGTCAGCAAGGCCGAGGTCCTGAACAAGGAACTGCGCGCGGTCCAGCGCGGCGCCTGAAAATGTGAAAAGCCTGCCACGGATGAACACGGATAAAGGCGGATAAGAGCAAGACCTCACTTGACCGATCGGAAGGCGAAGTAAAGGGAGCAGCGCAGGCGGCTCCCTTTTCTTCTTGTCCACGTTGACCGGCTCTTATCCGCCTTTATCCGTGTTCATCCGTGGCCAAAGAGAAACCGCCCGGCACGAGACCGGGCGGCTTCCGACAGCGAGTGCGGCGGTTACTGGCCGGCGTCGCCGCCCGGGGCCAGGCCGCGGCGCTTGAGCAGCGGGCCGACCTCCGGGTCGCGGCCGCGGAAGTCGCGGAACAGCTGCATCGCATCCACGCTGCCGCCCTTGCTGAGCAGGGTCGCGCGGAAGTGGTCGCCGTTGGCGCGGGTCAGGCCGCCGTTCTCCTTGAACCACTCCACCGACTCCGCGTCCAGCACCTCGGACCACAGGTAGGCGTAGTAGCCCGCCGAGTAGCCGCCCATGATGTGCGAGAAGTAGGTGCTGCGGTAACGCGGCGGCACCGGCGCGTAGTCGAGGCCGGCGGCCTTGAGCGCCTGCGCCTCGAAGGCCAGCGTGTCCTGCGACACGTTGCCGGCGGTCTGCTGGTGGATGGCCTGGTCGAGCATGGCCGCGGCCAGGTACTCGGTGGTGGCGTGGCCCTGGCCGTACTGCTCGGCGGCCATCACCTTGTCCAGCAGGGCCTGCGGGATCGGCTCGCCGGTCTGGTAGTGCTTGGCGTAGTTGGCCAGCACCGACGGCCAGGTCGCCCACATCTCGTTGACCTGCGACGGGTACTCGACGAAGTCGCGCGGCACGCTGGTGCCGGCGAACTGCGGGTACTTCACGTTCGAGAACAGGCCGTGCAGGGCGTGGCCGAACTCATGGAACATCGTGGTGACCTCGTCGAAGGTCAGCAGGGTCGGCTGGCCGTCGGCCGGCTTGGGGATGTTGAGGTGGTTGGCGACCACCGGCTGGGTGCCGGTGATGGCGTTCTGCGGCACGTAGGCGTTCATCCAGGCGCCGCCGCGCTTGCTGGCGCGGGCGTAGAAGTCGCCGTAGAACAGGCCCAGCGGTTTGCCGTCGGCCTCGAACACCTCCCACACGCGCACGTCCGGGTGGTAGACCGGCAGGTCGGTGCGCTCCTTGAAGCTCAGCCCGTAGAGCTGGCCGGCGGCGTGGAAGACGCCGTTGACCAGGACGCTGTCGATCTCGAAGTAGGGACGCAGCTGCGACTCGTCGAAGTCGTACTTCTGCTTGCGCACCTTCTCGGCGTAGAAGGCCCAGTCGGCGGCCTCGAGCTGGAAGCCACCGCCCTCGGCGTCGATGATCGCCTGCATCTCGGCGGCCTCGCGGCGGGCGTTGGCGACGGCGGCCGGGGCCAGGTCGGCCATCAGCTTGTTGACCGCGGCCACGGTGCCGGCGGTCTCGTCCTCGAGGATGTAGTCGGCATGGGTGGCGTAGCCGAGCAGCTTGGCGCGCTCGGCGCGCAGGGTGGCCACGCGGGCGACGATCCCGCGGTTGTCGAACTCGTTGCCGCGGGCGCCGCGCTCGAGCGAGGCGGCCATGATCTTCTGGCGCAGCTCGCGGTTGGTCAGCGAGGCGAGCGGCGGCTGGCCCGAGGTGTTCTGCAGGGCGATCAGCCACTTGCCTTCCTGGCCGGCGGCCTTGGCGGCCTCGGCGGCGGCGGTGATGGCTTCGGCCGACAGGCCGTCGAGCTGGGCGACGTCCTCGACCAGCACGCCCGAGGCGTTCACTTCCTTGAGCACGTTCTGGCTGAAGGTGGTGGCCAGGGAGGCCAGCTCGGCGTTCATGCCCTTGAGCGTCTCCTTGTCGGCGTCGGAGAGCTTGGCGCCGGCGCGCACGAAGTCGATGTAGTAGCGCTCGAGCAGGCGGGCCGACTCGGCGTCCAGGCCCAGGGTGTCGCGCTGGTCGTACAGGGACTGGATGCGGGCGAACAGCTTGGCGTCGAGCAGGATCGCGTCCTGGTGGGCGGCGAACTTCGGCGCCATCTCGGCCTGCACGGCCTGGATCTGCGGGTTGGTGTGGGCGCCGGCCAGGTTGCCGAACACCGCGGCGGTGCGGTTGAGCAGGGCGCCGGTCTTCTCCATCGCGACGATGGTGTTCTCGAAGCTCGGGGCCTCGGGGTTGTTGGCGATCGCGTCGATCTCGGCGCGCTGCTCCTCCATGCCGCGGGTCAGGGCCGGGGCGTAGTGCTCGTCCTTGATCTTGTCGAAGGCCGGGGCCTGGTAGGGCAGGGTGCTCGGGGCGAAGAAGGGATTCTCGGCCTGGGCGGCGGCGTCGCCGGCCGGGGCGGCGGTGCCGGCGGTCTCGGCCGGGGTGGCCTCGTCGGTCTTGCTGCAGGCGGCCAGGGACAGGCCAAGCGCCAGCGTGATCGCGGCGGCGAGGGTATTGCGTGCGGACATGGGAGGCCTCGGGGTTCGGTGGGCGGAACGGCCGCCAAGGCTACCCCATCCGGCCGTGGCGGCCCCATGACGAAAGGCAGGGGTCGTGATGCGCCGCCCACGCCGCCTGCGCTAGTCTCGCGCCATCCCCGACGGAGCCCCGCCATGACCACCGCCTTCGACTTCTCGGCCACCACCCTCGACGGCCAGGACCAGGCCCTGGCCGCCTATCGCGGCAAGGTGCTGCTGGTGGTCAACACCGCCTCCAAGTGCGGCTTCACCCCGCAGTACACCGGCCTGGAGGCGCTGTGGCGCAAGTACGGCGACCGCGGCCTGGTGGTGCTGGGCTTCCCCTGCGACCAGTTCGGCCACCAGGAGCCCGGCGACGCCGAGGAGATCCGCAACTTCTGTTCGCTCACCTACGACGTCAGCTTCCCGATGTTCGGCAAGGTCGAGGTCAACGGCGGCGGCGCCCACCCGCTGTTCAAGTGGCTCAAGGAAGAAAAGAGCGGCCTGCTGGGCATCGGCGCGATCAAGTGGAACTTCACCAAGTTCCTGGTCGGCCGCGACGGCAAGGTGATCAAGCGCTACGCGCCGACCGACAAGCCCGAGTCCCTGGCCGCCGACATCGAGAAGGCGCTGGGCTGAGCCCGGGGCTACTTCTCGACGAAGGCCCGCTCGAACACGTAGTGGCCGGGCGTGCCGATGCGCGGCGCGGCCGTGAAGCCGCGGCCGTCGAGGATGGCGCGGAAGTCGGCCAGCATCTGCGGGCTGCCGCAGATCATGGCGCGGTCGTGCGCCGGGTCCAGCGCGTCGAGCCCGAGGTCGGCGGCCATCCGGCCCGAATCCAGCAGGGTGGTGAGGCGGCCGGGGTTGCGGAAGGCCTCGCGGCTGACCGCCGGGTAGTAGAGCAGCTGTTTCGCGATAACCTCGCCCAGGTATTCGTGGCGCGGCAGCTCGCGGGTGATGTAGTCGTGGTAGGCCAGGTCGGCCACGCCGCGCACGCCGTGGGTGAGCACGACCTTGTCGAAGCGCTCGTAGGTCGCCGGGTCCTTGATGATCGAGAGGAAGGGCGCCAGGCCGGTGCCGGTGGACAGCAGGTAGAGGTTGCGGCCCGGGTGCAGGTCGGAGATGAGCAGGGTGCCGGTGGGCTTGCGGCTCACCAGCAGGTCGTCGCCGGGCTGGATGTGCTGCAGGCGCGAGGTCAGCGGCCCGTTGGGCACCTTGATGCTGAAGAACTCCAGCTCCTCCTCCCAGTTCGCGCTGGCGATGGAGTAGGCGCGCATCAGGGGCCGGCCGTCCACCTCCAGGCCGATCATCACGAACTGTCCGTTGTCGAAGCGCAGGCCGTCGTCGCGGGTGGTGGTGAAGCTGAAGTAATCGGGGGTCCAGTGCCGGACGCTGAGCACGCGTTCGGTGGCGAAGGCAGCAGAGGCCATGGGATGTCCGAGGGGGCAGGGGACCGGCGGGCGGTGGCGGGCGGGTCCGGGGCCGGCATTTTACGCCAGTCGCAATCGCCGCGATAAGCGGTTAATGTCGGCGGGCCGCCGGCCCGCGGGCCGCGGCACCCCCTTTTCCCTGTTATGGATGTAGAGACATGTCCGATCGTCAGACTGGCACCGTGAAGTGGTTCAACGACGCCAAGGGTTTCGGCTTCATCACCCCCGAGAACGGCGAGGACGTGTTCGTCCACTTCCGTTCGATCATGGGCACCGGCTTCAAGTCGCTGCAGGAAGGCCAGAAGGTCAGCTTCAAGATCGTGAAGGGCCAGAAGGGCCTGCAGGCCGACGAAGTCCAGCCGCTCTGATCGCGGCGGCCGCGCCCCGCGCGGACCCGGGCCCCGGCCAGCGATGGCCGGGGCTTTCGTTTTCCAGGGCCGCGGTTTGCGCCGGCCCGGCGCATGGCCCAGACTATGCGCCCTTTTCTCCGGCCCGCGGGTTCTCCGCCCGGCCCCGTTCCCCGAGGTTCCCCATGCAGATCGCCGAGCGCACCGTCGCGTCCTTCCATTACACCCTGACCGACGATGCCGGCACGGTCCTCGACTCTTCCGCGGGCCACGATCCGCTGACCTACCTGCACGGCGTGGGCAACATCGTCCCGGGCCTGGAGAAGGCGATGGAAGGGCGGGTGGCGGGCGACAAGTTCGACGTCGTCGTCAGCCCGGAGGAGGGCTACGGCGTGCCCAACGACTTGCTGATCCAGGTCGTGCCGCGCGAGGCCTTCCAGGGCGTGGACTCGGTCGAGGTCGGCATGCAGTTCCAGGCCCATACCCCGCAGGGCCCGATCTCCGTCGTCATCGCCAAGGTCGAGGACGGCATGGTCACCGTGGACGGCAACCACCCGCTGGCCGGCAAGGCCCTGCATTTCGCCATCGAAGTGGTGGACGTGCGCGAGGCCAGCCTCGAGGAAGTGATGCACGGCCACGTGCACGGCCCGGGCGGCCACCACCACTGAGCCGGCGGCGGGCCCGGCATGACCGGGCCACAAGTCACACGGCGCATCGGCACGTGGCGGCCCCGGCGCCGCCCCCTGAAGATGCGGGCAAAGCCGCCGCGGCACGCACCGCGGCGGACCGTCCGCAGCAGCGATTGGGGATGCCATGGCGTGTGAATTGCGAGTCGAAGGCGTCGGGTACCGCTACCCGAACGGCCACGAGGCCCTGCGCGGCCTCGACCTGGCCCTGGGCCCGGGCATCGTCGGCCTGCTGGGCCCCAACGGCGCCGGCAAGTCCACCCTCATGCGCATCCTGGCGACGCTGGCGCGCCCGGGCAGCGGCCGCGTGCTGTGGAACGGCGAGGACATCGCCCGCCGTCCCGACGCGCTGCGCGCCGAACTGGGCTACCTGCCCCAGGATTTCGGCGTCTACGCCGCGCTGAGCGCGCGCGAATTCCTCGCCTACCTGGCCGCGGTGAAGGGCCTGCCGACGCGGGTCGCGCGCGGTCGCATCGACGACTGCCTGGCCATGGTCGGCCTGTCCGAAGCCGCCGACCGGCGCCTGGGCGGATTCTCGGGCGGCATGCGCCAACGCGTGGGCATCGCCCAGGCCTTGCTCAACGACCCGAAGCTGCTGATCGTCGACGAGCCGACGGTGGGCCTCGATCCCGAGGAGCGCCTGCGCTTCCGCCACCTGATCACCGACCTGGCCGGCCAGCGCCTGGTCATCCTCTCCACCCACATCGTCTCCGACGTCGAGGCCAGCGCCAGCGCGCTGGCCGTGATGGCGCGCGGCCAGCTGCTGTTCCATGGCGACACCGAGGCCCTGGTCGCCAGCGCGGCCGGCCACGCCTGGGAATGGACCGTGCCCGAGGCCGCGTTGGCCGAGGCGCGGGCGCGCTTCGCGGTGAGCAGCTCGCTGCGGCGCGGCGACGGCATCCGCCTGCGCATCGTGTCGGAACAGCCCCCGGGGGATGGCGCCACGCCGGTGCCGCCGGACCTCGAGGACGCCTACCTCTGGCTGCTGGAACGGCACGGGGCGCGCTGACATGGAGGCGCTGCGCCGGTTCCTGGCGATCGTCCACGCGGACTTCCGCGAACGCAGCCGCGGCACGCGCTTCTGGGTCGTGGCCGTGCTGGTGGGCATCGCGACGTGGTGGTGCTTCCCGCCGGCCGATGCCGGCTACGTGACCGTCGGCGTCGGCGGGGCGCGCGGCGCCTATTCCAGCGCCTGGATCGGCATGGTGCTGGCGCTGATGTACGCGAGCATGCTGTCGCTGGCCGGCTTCTACATCGTGCGCGGGACCGTGTCGCGCGATTTCGAGACGCGCGTGTGGCAGCTGCTGGTGGCCACGCCGATGACCCGGCCGGGCTACCTGCTGGCGAAATGGACCAGCCACCTGGCGGTGTTCGGCGTGCTGGTGGCGGTCGGGCTGGCCGTGGGCCTGGTCGCCCAGCACGTGCGCGGCGAGGCCAGCGACTTCTCGCCGGTGCAGCTGCTGCTGCCCTCGTTGCTGCTGGCGATGCCGGCGCTGGGCGTGTCGGCCTTCTTCGCGGTGCTGTTCGACCTGCTGCCCTGGCTGCGCCGCAGCGGCGGCAACGTGCTGTATTTCTTCGTCTGGATCTTCGTCTTCATCAGCCTGGCCGAGCGATTCGACCCGGTCGAACACGCCTGGGCCGCGGACACCTGGCTCAGCGAGCCCTCCGGCCTGTCGGTGGCGATGCGCGACATCCGCGCCTCGCTCGATGCCGCCGGCGTGGCGCTGGAGAGCGACGGCTTCAGCATCGGCATGAGCATCCAGGAAGGCGGCGTGCGCACCTTCGACTGGGCCGGCTGGCAGCCGCAGCCGATGGCCGTGTTCGGTCGCCTCCTGTGGCTCCTGGCCTGCGTGGGCGGCCTGTTCGCGCTGGCGCCGATGCTCGACTGGGCCGCCGCGCGCAGCGAGCCGCGCCAGTCCGGCCAGCGCAGTACCGCCGGCCTGCGCCTGGCCTGGCTCGACGCCGTGCTGCGGCCGCTGGACGTGTTCCCCCTAGGCCGCCTGGTCGCCGCCGAACTGCGCCTGGTGCTGCGCCAGCGCCGCCTGGGCTGGTGGCTGCTGCTGCTCGGGCTGTGGATCGCCCAGGCGTTCGCGCCGGACAAGGGCCAGGTGTTCGCGATGGTGATCGCCTGGCTGATCGCGCTGGACGTGTTCGCCCGCGCCGGCCTGCGCGAGCGCGACACCGGCACCTCGGCCCTCGTGTTCACCGCACCCGGCGCGGGCTGGCGGCTGCTGGCGGCGCGCGTGCTGGTCTCGTGCACGCTGTCGCTGGCCCTGGTCGCGCCCTCGCTGCTCCGGGCGATCCCGGGCACGACGGCCCTGGCCATCGTCGCGGTGGCGCTGATGGTCGCGATCGCCGGCCTGGCGCTCGCGGCGCTGTGCCGCAACCCGCGGCCCTACGAACTGGCGATGGTGTTCCTGGCCTACATCGCCGTGCAGGACGATGCGACGCTCAATGCCCTGGCCGATCCCGGACTCAGCCTCGCGCGGCACTCATGGCTGTTGCCGGCGTTCGTCGCGATGCTGGCGATCGCCTGGCCCTGGATGTTGCGCCGCCGCTGAGCGGCGCGGGCGGAACGGCGCCAGGTGCTGGCGCCAGATCCCGCCGGGGACCTCGGACGGATCGAGGATGCCGTATTCCTCCGGCCAGGCGCCGTCCCGCGGCAGCCGGTGCGTGCCCAGTAGCCGGTCGATGAGCGGCAGGTGGATCGCGTAGTTCGCGTCCACGTAGTCCGGCGAACGCGCGTGGTGCCAGTGGTGGTAGCGCGGCAGTACCAGCACGTGCTCGAGCCAGCCGAAGCGCAGGCCCAGGTTGGCGTGCGCCAGCACGGCCTGCAGGCCGACCAGCACCACGTAGGCATTGACCGCCGCCTGCGAGAATCCCAGCAGCACCAGCGGCAGCAGCACCATGCTTCGCGTGAGCACCACCTCGACCAGGTGCATGCGCGATCCGGCCAGCCAGTCCATGTGCGTGCTGCTGTGGTGGATGGCGTGGAAGCGCCACAGCCAGGGCACGCGGTGGTAGGCGCGGTGCAGCAGCGCCTGCGCGGTGTCGGCCACGAGCACGGCGAGCACGAACTGCAGCCAGGTCGGCAGGGCCTGGATCGCCGCCTGCAGCGCCGGGACGCTGGCCAGGGCCGACACCGTGGTGGTCCAGGCCGTGACCAGCACCAGCACGAACTGCACCAGCACGTGGCCGAGGAAGAAGTAGGCGAGGTCGGTGCGCCATTCCGGCCGCAGCGGGGACTGCGGGCGCCGGGCGAGCATGCGCTCGATCGGCACGAACACCAGGGCCGAGAACAGCAGCGACAGCACGAACCAGTCCAGGCCCAGGGACCAGGGCGTGCGCCCGATCGCATCCATCTGCACGTCGGTGCCGCCCAGCAGCACGGCCAGCGTGGCCGAGCCGACGCCGACGAGGGCCACGCGCCGGTCGCGGCCGCGCAGCACCGCCAGCGTGCCCAGCACGAAGGCCGCGACCAGGCCGGCCAGCAGCAGGCGGCGCGCGAAGGCCTCGCTGTACAAGGCGCGGATCTCGCGGCTGGTCAGCTGTTCGGGGAAGTGGAAACACAGCACCGCGATCAGCGCGCACAGGCCCAGGCCCGCGGAAAGGTGGGCCAGCCAGGAGCGCCGGGGCAGGGGAGTCGCGACCATGGCCACACGCTACACCAGCGCCCGGCCCGGGCGCGCGGCGGCGCCAGCGGCTAGAATGCGCGCTCCCCGTTCCCCGAAGTCCCCCGTGCAGTCCCTTCCCCCCGATACCCGGCTCCAGTTCGAGGAGCGCCCCGGTTACCTCTACGTCGAAGTCAACGGCCCCCGCGACAACTTCGACATTTCCGTCGCCTACTGGAACGTCATCGCCGGCGAAGTGCGCCGGCGCGGCACCCGCGCCCTGATGGTGGTCGAACACCTGGGCCCCTACGAAGGCGAACGCGACATGGCCGCCATGGTCGACGCGCTGATCGCCCTGGGCTTCGACCAGCTCAAGGTCGCCTTCGTGATCGAACGCATCGAGCTGCTCGGCCTGTTCGAGCACGGCGAGATCCTGGCGCTCGAGCGCGGCGCCAACGGCCGCGTCTTCGCCAATCCCTCGCTGGCCGAGCGCTGGCTGCGCCACGGCGGCGCCTGAGTCCGCATGGCCCTGGTCACGCTCCAGCAGGTGGATTACGGCGTCGGCGGCCCGCTGCTGCTCGAGCGCGTGGACCTGTCGATCGAACGCGGCGAACGCGTCTGCGTGGTCGGCCGCAACGGCGCCGGCAAGTCGACGCTGCTGCGCCTGCTCTCCGGCGACATCCTGCCCGACGACGGCGACGTGCGCCGCGAAGGCCGCGTGTCCGGCCTGGCCCAGGAAGTGCCCGCGGGCCTGGGCGGCAGCGTCTTCGACGTGGTCGCCGGCGGCCTGGAGTCGCTCGGCGCCGACCTCGCGCGCTACCACCACCTGCTGCACGCCGGCGCCGACCTGGACATGGACGCGCTGGCCGCGGTGCAGGCGCGCATCGAAGCGGTCGGCGGCTGGGAGGCCGAGCGCAAGGTCGAGCAGGTGATCAGCAAGCTCGACCTGCCCGCGGACACCGGCTTCGACACGCTCTCGGGCGGCATGAAGCGCCGCGTCCTGCTGGCCCGCGCCCTGGTGGCGGGGCCGGACGTGCTCCTGCTCGACGAGCCGACCAACCACCTCGACATCGAGTCCATCGGCTGGCTCGAGGACTTCCTGCGCGGCTTCCCCGGCGCCGTGGTCTTCGTCACCCACGACCGCGCCTTCCTGCGCGCGCTCGCCACCCGCATCGTCGAGGTCGACCGCGGCAAGGTCAGCAGCTGGCCCGGCGACTGGGACAACTACCTGCGCCGGCGCGAGGAGCGCCAGCACGCCGAAGAGCAGGCCAACGCACTGTTCGACAAGAAACTCGCCCTCGAGGAAGCCTGGATCCGCCAGGGCATCAAGGCGCGCCGCACCCGCAACGAAGGCCGGGTCACCGCGCTCAAGGCGATGCGCCGCGAGCGCGCCGCGCGCCGCGAGCGCACCGGCAGCGTGCGCCTGGCCGCGGCCGAGGCCGTGCCCAGCGGCAAGCGCGTGTTCGAGACCCGCGACCTGGGCTATGCGCTGCCCGACGGCCGCTGGCTGGTGCGCCACCTCGACACCATCATCCAGCGCGGCGACAAGATCGGCCTGGTCGGCCCGAACGGCTCGGGCAAGACCACGCTGCTCAAGCTGCTGCTGGGCGAGCTGGCGCCGCACGAGGGCGAGGTGCGCCGCGGCACCCAGCTCGAGGTCGCCTTCTTCGACCAGCTGCGCTCGGCCCTGCGCGAGGACTGGAACGCGGTGGACAA
>VFQN01001232.1_pt1 | contig 43927 bp, 55 predicted proteins | sample 3512371 | NCBI WGS metagenome assembly VFQN01 (sample SAMN10412370, study PRJNA504923) | tailings metagenome | isolation source: Replicate 2 from Balatoc abandoned mine | place: Philippines: Itogon, Benguet | collected 2017-08-28 | reverse complement strand
TGTTAGGCATGTGTGTTAGGGGCGCGGCGGCGTCCAGCAGGGAGCGGGCGAGGTCCGCGGGGGTGGTAGGCAGCTCCGCTGCAAACACGGGCATACCACAGGTGTGTTAGGCATGTGTGTTAGGGGCGCGGCGGCGTCCAGCAGGGAGCGGGCGAGGTCACCGGGGGTGGGAGGCAGCTCAGCTGCAAGGGCATAGCACACATGCAGCAACGCGGGGGTGGGCGGGAGCTCCGCTGCAAGAACGGCACACAGGGTCAGGTCCGCGGGGGTGGGAGGCAGCTCCGCTGCAAGGGCATGTCACACGCAGCAACTGTTGAGCAACGGATAATGGGATCCTGTCACTATGCGGAGCGGGGGTACGCGTAAAATGCGGAGCGGGGGACAGAAATAAGCAGCGACTGTTGAGCACAGGCAGGCATGTAGACTTTGCCAAATGCACCTGTGGATGGGGTGTGTGCATGTATAGTAGTGGGTATCAGGAGCAGCGGCCGTGGGTCATCAGGGTGGGCCGCAGGCCCGCAGCTGCGGCAGGCATAGGACAGATGGGTGCAGGATGGGTGGCATGAGAGCATTGGTACGGCCCTTGCGCCACGCCAACACATGTATCCATGTCTGGGGTCACACGGAATTGCATGTAGGCAAGAGAACAAGATTGGTCGCCAAGGTGCCTTAAGGGTGCCACAGCACACGGAGGCCATGGCACACCGAGGCAAGGGTCCTGTGCCCCAGCCAAACGTGGCTTGAGTTCTCTTGCATCACCTTCGCAAGAGTGGGCTGAGAATGTGGGACCGTGTGCTCCTGCAGCGTTACTGCTACAACGGTAGGATGTGCTCTCCTAAACAAACGAAATGGTGATGCTGCTGGTATAAGGGGGTGTCCTCGCGCATGTAAGCCACGCCGTGCGACCGTCCCTTGGGCCACCCTGGAAAAACTCCACGCCAGCCTACCTACGCCGGCCGCAATCCGCAGCGCAAGAGCGCACGCCTCGTTGGGGTCCATACCGCGCGAGCGGAGAGCGGTAAAGGCACTGCGCAGCAGCAGGATGCAGCTTGGGCCGTGACGATGCAGCGGGGTCTTGCGCAATGCCCGCAGTTAACACTGCTAATCAACTATTATACTTTCGATAAAAGCTGCTCAGGACAAGCCCCTTTTTAGCTTATGCACTTCGCCAACCCAGCGTGGCAAAATGTCCAGTGTTTCCCCGCGGAAGTTGTGAGGCCCTACCTCCGCACATCTTGCGAGAAGTACTCCTGCTGCTCCTTCAAATTTTGGCCGCTATAGTTCCTCCGCACGCACGCCTCCGCTGCCATCTGCTCGTCCCTCCAGTGCTCCACCGCTCTTCTGTTTTGGCGCAATTCAGGATGAGCATACGGAAGCTAGGTTACAATACATATCTGGTACTTATGAAGTAGAAGCTCCAATAGGTAAGTTCTGAATAACCAACTCAGGGCCATGCCCTGGGCGTCTTCTCAAGTGGGCGGAGGTACGGGAAGGCAAGAGAGCTGCAACAAACACTGCAAAGTACAAGTGAACGGGTTGCCATGCTGTGTGGCGGGGGGCATGCATTATGCATGGCAACACGGCAGCGGCATGGCCAGCCAGGGCCAGCGTAGATCTACCTCCCAATCCTGCTGTCGCGGTGCCAGCAGGGCATTTCCTAGATGCCGTTTCATCTAGCACCAGAATGTGTGTGTTGTGCACACCGTTGCATACGCCGGGGTGACAGCGTCATGGCGCATGGGCCATGCCCGTGTGCACGCCCAAGTCCTGCTGACCCATGGGCCGCTGATGGCATTGGCACTGGCATTGGGCACTGTTCGGCATCTAGCACGATGTTGGAATAGCAGTAGCAGGCGAAACACCAGACGTCCTTAGCGGTCCCCCCAATCCATCTGCGGCCTCTGGCAAGCCTCTCAAAGTCCCCTGAACGGGGTGACCTGTAAGCCGCATCGGCTTGCAACACCGCGTACCGTACCATTTTTTTTTTTTTTTTTTTTTTTCAGGAGAAGGGTTATGGGATTATCGGAGACCTATTTTTTGACCATGATGCATATATGGTCATACAGTTTTGGTCCCCTTCCAGGGTCCAACCCCGTCTCGGCGGGCTGGTCCCGGCAATCAGGTGCACGGGGGTTCCCATTCCTCGCGTTGTACGGTACGGGTAGGTGCACACAAACGCTCCACCAAGTGCAATGCCAAGTAAATGGGTACAGGAGCGTGCAGGTCTTGCCTGAGCCCCAACAGGCAACAGCAATGCTGCCAATACAACACTGAGAATATACCCGCGTTTGAAACTCGCACACAGCATAGGTTTACACAAGGTGGAAACGTCTGTTCGGGGCTTCATGCCCTACCATTCCGGGAACTGCCCTTGCGCCCTGATACCGTACACGAGGGTGTTCCTTACGGTACATATCCTGGTGGTCCCCGACTCCCCGTAGCCCCCGCAGTTGCACACCAGTAAGCAGTAACTCGTAAAGTTGATAGCGAACGTCATGACCGACAGCCTGTGAAGCTACTGCTGTACCGCTGCACTGCTCCCTGCGCTCACGTGTACAATACCGGTACCGGTATATTTACCCGTCTAAAGCAATACCGGTATGTACAGCGTGTTGGTCGGATTCTGGCGTGTCGTTCAGCAATACGCCAAGCCCCTGAGAACCATGCAGATTCAAAGTCACCACACGGCACTTGGGGTTATGTCGGCCGTAAGGCGGTTTCACCTTGGACGCCAATCCCTCGGCACGTGGCGGCCGGGCTTTCACCCGGAAACGCAGGAGGCGTGCCACCATGGAGCCGCACACGACGTATCCTAGTACCGTATGCCAATACAGGCAGCCCTCAGATATCAAACCTGGAGGTCTCACTCGTGGGTCTCACTTCTATCGCAAGCATGCAAGGCAAGATGAAGGCAGGCAGGCAAGGATGAAGCTTAGGGTGTGCCTTCCCGTGTGCCTTCCCTGTAGCGGACGCCGTTGACGCTGTGCTATGCACCTGAAACGACTAGGAACAGGAAGCAATAGCAGGACTGAAGCAGCATAAGTCAATAAGCCGATAAAGTCGCGCATGCCGCCGAAACATTTTGTAGCACAAAGATAAGTGAATTATGATACTATCTATACTCGCGTTCTAGAGTGCTGCAACACAAGGTCAGCAAATGACTAAACGCAAATCACAACGAGGTCGGTGGTTATGGTTGCGATTGCGTGTTCTGATACGCCGTACGGTCGGTGACAAGGCGGTGCGGGCCTTGCGGCAGTGTTGAGCTGCACGTGTGAGAACGGTAAAATTGACATTGATACGAACATAATATGTCTAACGAGTGACAGCGAAGGCTGGACATGACACAGCGGCGCAAAAACAATTGACAAGTTGCCGCGAGAGGACGCCAAGAACAGCCATTGGCGCAATCAGCACCTACATCGGTTTGATATCATTAGGGGATGGATGAAGGCAGGTCGCTGCGGGCTGGAGCAGAGGGCTCGTGGGGTCGAGTCTTTGGCGCAAAAGTATCTAGGCATTCTGTAGTGAGAAGTGGACGCCTGCCAGCAACTACAATTAGAGCAACATACGCAGTATAAATATGATACGGGACAGGGCCAGATTGAGCTCCACGCGCTTGCAGTGACAAAATGCCCGACAGCATGGCCTCACATGCACCTTGCCGCTTGCAGGGGTAGGAGCGCGAGGCGCCGCAGCGCCTCCAAGAACGATAGACTGGTCCTTGCTGTCAACAGAGCTGCAGCAAGTAAGTGTCAATTGATGACCGCTGCTGTCCTGCGGGTGTTGCAGGCACGCAACCGCTCATTGGTATAATAGGTCCTCCGACACAAAACAGCACGTCCAGACCACCTGTTCCCTACAAAGTCCTGAGTCTAAACCTCCTGTGCAGGAAATATGCAAGCACATGGCGTCCGATACGCTCTCTACGGTGCGATGCGTCTGCACGAGCTTTTGCCGCGCGGTGGGACAAACGGTCCACGCTGTGCGACTGACCGTCCCGAGCCACCCAGCAGCCCAGCAACCGCCTGAGCCTGCCGCGTGCGATGGCGGACGCACGGGAAGGCGCTATGCTGACCGAAAACCAGCTGCAAGAGGCGGCACAGCAGCCAGGCTGCAGCAGCAACAGGCGCTCGTTCCACGCGCCCCTGCGCAGCTGCAGCGGGCGCAGGCCTGTCACCCGGCGCACGCCTCAGACCCAAATCGCTCGTCCTTGAGGCCAGCCACCGGCGAGCCGAAGCAGGACAACATGGGCACAGCTGACGGCAGCAACCAAGTGCCATGGGCCATTGACGGCACCGCGCCAACAAACCCAACGCCGACACCGGCCAAAGGCCTGGCCACAGGTACCACGCAGCCCGCTGAGCCCCAGCCACCCCCACCCCCACCGCCGCCGCCGCCGCCGGCCCCTCCCCGGAACGCGTCTACCAAAGGGCAGCAAGGCACACCGGCCGGCGGCGGCCGCATGGCTCCGCCATCCAAGCTGGGCAACGCCGCCGCGGACGCCATCTCGAGCCCAGCCCCCGACCCCCGCAGCGCGGCGACTGCAGCCGCAGCAGTGGCAGCTGCCGCAGCAGCCCGCGAGCCAGCCGATGCCACGCCCCGACCCGTGGGTCTGCCGCCAGGCCTGCACCTGCCACACGCCGGGCGGGCGGCAGGGCAGCAGAAGCGGCACGCCCTAGACCGCGGCCGCGCCAACACGCACAAAACCACACGCGGGCACGCAGGCAGCACGCAGCGGCCGCCTAACGCTGCCGCCGCAGCAGCAGCAGCCCCCGTCGCGGGCGCAGCGGGGGCCTTGCCCTCGCCGTCGGTTGTTCCCGCTCGCATGCAGCAGCAGCAGCAGCAGCCAGCCGTGCGTGGTGGGGGCATGGCGGCGTGCGCCGTGAGCGACTCGCACGCTGCGGGCGTGGCCAGCTCGGTGGGCAGCAACGCCAGCGTGGCGTGGAGCTTCCTGCGCGCCGCCGACCGCCTGGCCGCCGCCTTTCCCTCCTACACCACCCTCAACCTCAACCTCGTGGAGCCGCTGCCGATGGCGGCGGCGGCGGTGGCGGCGGGGCCCGAGGCAGGCAGCAGTCGGTGGCTGCAGGTGCGAGTGCGCTGGGGCCCTGAATGCGTTCCGTGCGTGATACGTGCGCGAGACCCCCGCACGCAGTTGCGGCTTTAGGATGGCTGATTGGGAGCACGCCTTTTTAGCATTTGATATGTCTTTGGGCGCTGCACGTGTACGTGGCCTCTGCGTGCGCTGTGTCGGAACCAGGTATCCCACCGAAGCACAGAATCAACAGTGTGGCATGTCCTGAAGGCATGGTAAAGCTGCAACTTCAGTTCATAGACGTGGCGCTTTAGCAGTAGTCGCTTGCAAACTGTGCCTTACATCACCGCTTGTGATCCATCTCGCACCTGCGCCCACGCCACCAGGCCGAGGTAGTCTCGGCGCTCCAACGGCTGCTGGACGTGCGGCTGACCAGCCTGGTGCTCTCCGGCCACATCCCCTACCCACTCACCATGACCACTGAGCCCATCACCGGGGCCGCCGCCAACGGAGCACCCGCCGCCGGCCCCGCCACCGGCTGCGCCGCCGCCACCGCCGCCATCGCCATCAACCACCCAGATCAGCCATTGCACGCTGGGCGCCACCACTCGCTGATGCAACCCTACCAGGTGCCTGCAGCAGCAGCATGCGCAAGGGCCGCCGCGGCCATCCGCGAGGACCCTATCGCCGGCCCCGTCAAGAGCTTCAAGCAGAGCGCCGCCGCGGCTCTGATGCACGACGCACACAGGGTCATTCAGCAACAAGAGCTCCCCAACCAGCAGGAAGGACCTGTTGCCAGTGGCGCTACGGGAGGTGCCTCCTCACCATGCACCCTCGCCGTTCCAGCCGCACCAGGGCCTAGCTGGGAGGTGCACCGGCAACCCCGACGCGCGTCCTCGCACAGCGCCCGTGGAGCCTCCTTCCAGCAGCAGCCCCCAAGCCACGTCCCGGACGCAGCTGCTGCCACAACCGACACCCAACCGCAACCGCAACCGCAACCGCAGCCGCGAGAGGTGCGCCACGTGCACCCGGGGCTCCAAGATGCACCCGACGAGCCGCAACTGCAGCCGCAGCTTGATTTCCTCGTGATGGACGCTAACGCTGCTCCTACAAGCGACGCACCACACGGGAAGCAGCATCACGAGCACTGTCCCGCAGGGGCGGATGCTGGTGCAAGCGCCCGGTCGCATGGCTCTGGCGGTAACCAGCACGACGACGGGTCGTACGGCAACGTGTCCACCAAACAACAGCAACCGTCGTCGTATGACAACGCTCAGCCCACTGACGCGGCGTTGGTGAGCGCTGCGCGGCTGTCTGGTGGCAGCACCGGTGCGACGGGGGACCACGTGGGGGCCTGTGGGTGCGGCGACGGCGACAATGGCGGCAGAGCGACGGGTGCTACCCACGGCCACGAGACTGATGCAGACCTTTTTGCGGGCACTGGAAGTGGAGGGGATGAGAGCGACAAGGCCGGGCCGCACAGCGACGACGAGGATCTTGGCAGCGGCGGCAGCGGCAACAACGGCCGCAGCGGAACCGCATTTGGTGGACAGCCGCAAGCGGCAGCGGCAGGGGTGCCCGACGGGAGTGCGGGTGCGGTGGGAGAAGGGGAAGGCGGGCAGGGGGATGGGACAGCGAACGGGTCGGGTGCTAGCCCCATGGAGATAGACGCCGGGGCGGAGGACGCGGGGGTTGCGGAAGCTGGAGTCGCGTCTGGGCTGGAGAACAGCGGTGACGGGGGAAGACAGCATAGTGGGGATGGTAGCGGTGGGAACGGCAGCGGGAGCGCGGGGCGGGGCAGCGGTGGCAGCGGCAGCGGCGGGCATGGCAGCGGCGGCAGTGGTGCGCACGCCAGCGGCAGCGGCGGGCGGCAGGGTGACAATATCATGCCCAGCGACGGCAGCGGAGCAGCCGCGGAGCGGCACCTCGGTGCAGCAGCGGCAGGGGCCCAGCCTGCTGATCCTGGGGAGCTCCTCTGCAACCTCGCAGCCACCGGTAGCGGCTGCGTAGGCGCCGACGGCGCCGCTACCGACAGTCGGCTAAGGCAGCCCGCTGCCATGGCGGCCCCTGCGTCCTTACCGGCGGCTGCATGTGTCAAGGTCCGTGTTGCGCCGCCGCCGGCACTGTTCCACGGGTCGCCCGCAGACGCGTCCCGTGGGCTTCATATGGGGCCCGACGCGGGAATGCCTGGCTTCGGGCCGCAAAACCCAAGCGGGCCCACGGGGCCCGCACAGGTCTTGGCAAGGAGTGCATTTGCAGCCGCCATGGACAGCGCCGCCGCCGCGGCCATAACGGCCGCCACGGGAGGCTGGCTCGCCGCCGCCGCCGCTGCCGCTGCTGCTGCTGCTGCTGCTTCCGCCCCGTGCCCTTGGAGCGCCCCACAGCCCGCGGCCAACGCTCAACGGGCCTCTGAAACGGCGGCTGCGGCGGCGGGCCTCATGCCGCCGCCGGCCCCGCCGCTGCCGCTGCTGTTTCGGCTGAGCCAGCTGGCCAGCCTGACGTTGGCGGCGGACCTGGGCTTCCCCAGCGCACAGCAGCTGGCGGCGGTTTCCTGCCTGCACAACCTCAAGGCGTTGGACCTGCGTGGCTCCAAGTACATGCAGGTGGGGTTGCGGCGTTCTTGCGTTCGCTGCCTTAGGCTCTTTCACGGTCTCTTCACCCCTCACTGCTATCAGCACCATGCAGCTATCATTGGTCCTGTCTCGCCCCGTCATTCGAGCTGCACTCCATCACCCGTACCCCCATCATGCTCCCATGCGCGACCCAACAGGTTGATGGTGACGCGTCCCTGATGGCACGTGGCGCCGTGCCGCACCTCTCCGACGCGCACCTCGCCGCCATCGCCCACTGCTCCGGCCTCCGCTCGCTGGCCCTCAACCACGTGTACGCGGTCTCGGGGCGGCAGCTGACGGCCAGCCTGTCGCACCTGACCCGCCTCACCAGCCTGACCCTCACAGACGCGCTGCCGGGGCAGGAGGTCCAGGCGCCGCACCTGGAGGTGGGTCGTGGGTGTGACGTTGGGCCATTTCCCCTTTGCCTTCACACGCTGAAGCATGAGCGCTTACGGTATGCCAAGCTGTGGCTCCCAGTCCTGGATTGGCGCGCCGGCGACACCCCAGTCATGTTCGCTGCGGCTTTAGCGTGCCGCAACCCTGTCCCGATGCCTCCCGTAGGTCCTCGCATCCTGCCTGACCGGCCTGAGGACGCTGGAGGTGGGCCGCGTCACCTGCCCGTCGCTGCCCCTCATACCTCCGCTCGCCCTGGGGGTGGCGGCAGCGGTAGCGGCCGCTGGGGCAGCAGGCCCGCAGCAGCCGCCGCACTGGGGCCCGGTGCTCGGCCGGTTCCAGGGGCTCACCTCCCTGCACCTGCAGGTACGGTGCAAGGTGGCGAAGCCCCAGTAGTAGTAGGACCCCACCATTGCTTCCATCGCTCTGCAATGCTGTGTGTTTGAAAACGCTGGAAGGTGCACGGCCCCTCTTGGTGCGGCCGTGTGGAAGAGGCGTGCGTCTCCAGGGACTCTCGGTCATCGGTGTGTCTCCGTGCAAGCGCCACACGCACTTTTCTTTGACCAATTCCGCGCCCCCCCCCCAGGTCGCGTGTTCCTTCGAGCCCGAGCTGCTTGAAGGCGTCGCAGCGCTGCCGCTGCTCGAGTCCTTCTCCCTAGAGCTGCTGGACATCCCGCCCCCGCAGCTGGCGGTGCTGCTCCAGCTCCTCGCAGGTGCGTGCCACGTCAGGCCACCTGTTGCCTTCGTCGCCGCCCCCCTGCTTTTTCTGCCACGACTGCTTGTTTGCGGCACGCCCAATCTTCCTGTGGCCTCCTGTCAGTGTTCCGGTCTTATTTGGCGGGAAATTCTGAGGCGTCATACTTTCGGAGCCTCCTGGTCTGGATAGTCTTTTTGGGATTGGGATTTCTGGGCAGTTCCTGGGGGCAAGGCCTCAGGAAATTCCTGATTCGCTTAGGATTCCGCCCCAAAAAAGTATAATAGGCGGCCGGAACGGCCTCCGAAACCGTAGTAATCCTGTCGCCGCCATATCACGCCCTGAAGGGCCTCGGCCGGCTGTTCTCACCTGGAGTGCTCATTCGCTCCACGAAAACCTGTGGGTAAATTTTGCATAGCATGACAGTTAATGTTGTGCCCTGCAGGGCCTCGATGGCGAGGAGACGGGAGGTGGGCAGGCGACCTGACCAACGGGGCAGCAGTTGCCTTTGGCCGTGCGGCGGCAGCGGGTGGTGCCCCGCATGGGGAGAGCAGCGACGGCACAGCTGGTACCATGGACGTTGATCACGAGCAGCGTGGAAGTGAAGTGGACATGGGCGCGGAGGCCGACGGCGAGGGTGAACCACTTGCAGCCGTGGGGCGTGCGTGCGGCAGCGGCAGGAGCAACGGCGGCAGGGCCACACGCGGCGGCCACCACCACGACCACCTGCATCACTCGCACAACACCCAACACCACCACCACCATGGAAGCCACCATCACTGCGCGCAAGGGCAAAATGCGCAGACCCAGTCTCTGCGCCGGCGGCGGCGGACAGGGGATGTCGCCTCCGGGCCCGCGTCTCCGCGGCTGCGCACTGCAGCCGCTGTGGACCACGGTCCTGCTGTGGCGGGGAGTCATACCGCAGCGAGAGGCGGTGCCGCTGGCAGCGGCGGTGGCGGCGGCAGCGGCGGCGGCGCTGCAGGGCATGCAGGGGGTGCCCTCCGCTCGCTGGCGCTCACGGCGTGCCTGCTGTACGACGAGCACCTGATGCTGATGGGGCGGCTGTGGCGGCTGCGCAGCATCCGGCTGGACCACGTGGACATCCGCACGCAGGACCCGGACGGTGGGTGCAGGGTGGTGCCTGGTGCGCACGGTCCAGCCAGCATTTAGCCACTGTGCCACCCTTGATTCCCTCCGTCCGGCATTGACTTCTGATGGGTCCTAAGTTCCCGGACGCCCTGTGAAGTGCACTCGTAGCACAACAGATGGATGGAGCCTTTGTTTAATTGTTTAATCCTTATTTTTATTTTATTTTTTTTTATTAATTGTTTAATCCTTCCTGCAACCCGGCTTGTACGCAGGCTGGTCCGCGCTGAGCGGCGTGCGCCAACTGGAGTCCTTCCTGTTCCGCGTGTGGAACAACCCCGTGCTGTCCGCCGGCAACCTGTGCGTGCTCACCAACGACTCCCTGGCCATGATGGCGGCAAACTGGCCGCGGCTGCGGCAGCTCACCTACAACGGCAAGGTGCGTGCCGTCAGATTATAGCGGCCTACATACAACTGTACTTGGTTACCTAGCAGGGCTGCTGGACGGGCCGGTCTTTGGTAGTGAGTTATACGGCTGACCACCGTGTCAAAAAACTCAGAGGGTAGCACCTCCACGGCAAGCAGCCAACTGCTTTCGGTCACCACCGCTGACCTCTGTTGACATGGTTTGGCACGTGTTCCCTGGCGCTCGCAGGTGGCTCTGACGGAGAAGGCCGAGGAGCACCTAGGCCGCATGGCCGCCCTCACCGCCGCCGACATCACCGGCACCGACGGCACCCACTGCCGCGCCTGGCGCTCGCCCGCCTCCGGGCAGCTGCTGTACGCCTTGGCGCTGCCGTACACCGCCGCCAAGGTGTCGAGCCGTAACGGCTACGTCAACTACAGCGACTCGGACAACTCGGTGGCGAGCGAGGGCTCGGAGGAGTCGGTCAACTGGCTGGGGGACTACGGGTACGTCACGAGCGAGTACGACGCTGACCAGTAGCCAGCTGGCTAGATAGCTGGTCTGGTGGCGAGAGGCAAGGAGAAAGCTTCGGGGCTGGGGGAGGAGCCAGGGGTCACGGTGAGGAAGACGGGCGGGCTTGGCTATCGCAGCTGCAATGCGCGGCAGCTTGTGAAGCGCAGACACGCAGCAGCGTTATCGGCGGCTGTGGGGCCCAGCGTGGCAATGTGGCCAGCGAGGGGCGAGCGAGCGTGGATTAGGTACGTGCGCACTGCACTACGCGCAAGGGTGATCGCCAACTAAGATGGCGTACGTGGTACGTGGAGTGAAGTGTGTACCACGTGCAACCTTGCAGGGACCCATGAATTGACATGACGGCTGGGGTTGCGGCAGTCAAGCGTCCGTCGTTGCGCGGTGTGTGTCCCACCATTTTGAGGTTCGCTCAGGCCGTTTTGGGTGGCGTTGTGGTATGGTGACAGTATCCAGCCCAGCACTTGGGAGTTGTTCTGTTGCAGCAGAACAACGCAAGCCGTTGTTAGTAGCTGAAAAGACTTACACGAGGAGTATGTTGCTGTATAAACGGAGGGAGGTCGTATGTGGTGACCCGTACAGTAGGTCATACGGAGCGGTGCGTGCAAGGAGGCATGGGATCAAGCACCTCTCGATAGTCGTTTCTCGTTGCTCCAGTCGGCTGTAGAGTTATGTGTTACCATCGGGTTGACACAGCGGCTGTGTGGGTCAATCAAGTGTGTCTGGCTGCTGATCTTGTGGAGACGGCACAGGAAAATGCACAGGGATGAGTCAGGTCGCAGCACCCAATAAAGGCCGTCAGGCAGCAGCTGCTTTTTGCTGTTTACCGCCGCTTGGCACGGCAGCTGATGGCAGGGGCCTCCTTCATGGGGACGGGTGCTAATGCTACTGCGCTGAATGTGTGGCTTGTCCTTCTTGTGCCGCAACCCGCGAGATGAGGACCCGACTCGGACTGTCAATGCCTCAAGATGCATGCGAGTGGGTTGCATGGGACGTGTAGTGGGGCAACGCGTGCCCTTAACGGGGTTTGCGCTGTGAGCGCTGAACTGGCGGCGTGCGTGTGGCGTTTGCACGTGGCGTGCATAAGGGCACACGCTCTACCGTAGTGTCGGGCAAAGGGGAAGCCATACGCGGTTGCGCGGTAAGAACTGGGGATGCCTTTTTATGCCATTCGTTTGCCGGGGCCCAACCCAGAAGGGCCCAACCACCCTATTGGTGTATGCTGCTGGCAAGGTCGGAGATTCCTGCCTGGCACTTTGGGCAGGCTGACAGGAAATTACTTTTTGTTGTTGTTGAGCCGGTTTCCGTGCTGACGGCTCGCCAACTGAGAGGGCAGGCGCATCTCCTGCGCTTGCACCTGGTGCCCTCTTTGATGCGTGGATGTTTAGGATCATAACTGGTTTGCCTACAAGCACACATGTGGCAACACGCGGGGCCCGGTGCGTAGGGGCGAGGACGGACGGGACCTTTGTTGTCTGAGCGCTCCCGTAACCCACCACCGCACTCCTGTAACCCACCTGGCCTGCCCTAACCCATTTCACCGGAATGCTTGTCCGTCAAGTCTTGCGTCCAGCAGCTGCAGAGTGCATGAGTTGCAGCGACAAGTGCGCAAGGGGAGCTTGCCGGAACACCGGAGATCCGAAGCCGGGAAGGAAAAGTTTGCCAGCTGGACTGCTCCGGAACCTAGTACGAGGATAGCGTTCTGATACTGGTTTCATCACACTGAGCAGGAGATGAAGACTTGTATAGCTGTACGTCAATTACAATTTTTATGAGCGCGCAGTAAGGTTTGAAAAAGGCGACTTGTGAATGGATGGAAGCGCCTCCGGTCCCACAGGGGGCTGCCTCGAGGGCAGACACTGCCGTATCCAATGCTGTTACAAGTGTTACTGTGTCGCAGCAGGAGTCGGAGGGCCAGGCCTCCGAACCGGCCGGGAGCACCGGAGAGCCGCCCAGCCCCGTGAGCTCTTGCCAAAGCGCAACGATGTGATTGAAAGAAATGATTTTGTATGCTATTTCGCGCCAGGTGGCCAACAGCTTGCTACGCCGGAGAACGCGCCTTTTGACCTTGTCGTCCTGCCATTGTCTTTGCCCTACTGATGCGCAGAGAGCTGCTCGCAGTCAAGTATCGACTGCGGTCTCGTTTGAAGGGGCGCGCGCGGCCGGCTCAGCTGTTCAACCGGAACGCTCTGTAGACGAGGATAGCGCGCTTTCCGCAGCGGAGCCAGATGGTAGGCGCATAGGCTTCACATGGGTAAAAGTGAAACTACGTGATGCTACAAAGGTAGCTGCACGCCATCGTTCCCTTTTGCAACTGCAACCCCCTTTTGACGTTTCGCGCGCTCGCGCAAAGCTGCGAGACGCTTCAATTAAACTGCAAGAATCCTTTTCTTGATGCCGTGATGCAGGGCCTGTTCGCTCGAACCGTCCGCAGCAAGGTCCGCGTCCAGCAAACAGCCTTATCTCCACGGCGGTCAACCCGACCACGCGCAACGGCAGCAAGCACCAACAGCAAACTCCACAGCCGCCGCAGCAGCACCCGCAGAATGCGCTCCCTGCCTCGCAGCAGCACCACCCCGTCGTCTATGGGCGTGGCGTGGGCCTGGCGGGAGAGCAATACGCGTCATCCCCCGAGGTGCAGCGTACACACAGCTTCACCTCGCCAGCTCTCGAGGCGCACGGAGAGGGGCATGGCCACGGCCGTGCCTTGCCCGGTGCAGGTGCTGATGCTCGCGGTCATGGTCAGGGCGCTAGCCCGGTCCACCCGGTCCGGGGCCTGCCCCCTGTCAGCAGGTCGCACAACATGCGTGGCGCTACCCCAGCGTCCGTTCACAGGCAACTACATGCGCCAGGGCGGGGGCCCGCACCGCCCCAGTCCAAGAGGCAGGGACCGAGCAACGTGGGTCACGGCAGAGCCCTTTGCAGTGCCTCGTGCAAAGTTGCACCTGACATGCGGTCTTGATCGTTTCATGCAATGCGCTGGTGCATGCAGTGCACCCACCAATTAATGTGACCGTTAGCTGACCCAATTGACCCGTTCCCCGTTCCGCCCTTGCCAACAGCATTGGGGCTCTGCGCCTGGTGGCGGGGCCCCGGGACCCATGGATCCAGCGGCTGCAGCAGCCGCTGCCGCAGCGGCGTTCCTCGGCAATGGGCTGGTAGGAGGCTGGGGCCTGGTGCCAGGTTTAGCCACGAACCACGGAGCTGCTGGCCCGGGGAGCCAGCACCACCAGGCGCTGCATCATTCGCTGTTTGCGGCAGCTGCGGCAGCAGGTGGGTCTCAGCCACCCGGGGGCCTGCAAGCCCCCGCGCCGCCGCTGCCAGCAGCACTGTCCAACTCGCCGTTCAGCCTCGCAGCTCTGGGGCAGCTGCAAGCAATGCAGCAGCAGGCAGCAGCTTCCGCGTTTGCGGCTGTGGGCGGGGGCCCAAGCGGTGGTGCCGCTGGGGGTCTGGGCAACACTAGCGGGATGTGGCCGCAGCATTCTGGATCTGGCCAGGGCGGGCCCGGCTTCCCCGCACAGCTGCTGCCGCCCCCTAAGGCGAACATCCCACCTCACCCGCTTGAGCAGCAGCAGTCCAGCCAGCCCCCGCACACAGGCCATGTGGGTCCAGGGAAGCTGGCTTCGGGTGGCGGAGCGGCGTCTGCGGCTGCCGGCGGGTTGCAAGAGGTGGGAAGCACCGGGCCCCCAGCAGGAGCGGGAGCTGCCGCACCTGCAGCCGGCGGGCAGCAGCATGGAGTCGGCCTGGGGGCCCCAGGCCCTGCAGGCGCGTATGGCTTGATGCCTGCCTACAACAGCTCCAGGGGAGGGCATGCCTTCGGCATACCTGGTGTCTTGCCACATGGGTTGCCCGGGCTCCTGATGACCGCCTCGTCCATTGTTGGCGGAGGCTCCGCTGCAGGCGTGGGCTTTGGAGGGGCTGGCGGCCCTGCAGGGGCGGCGGGACCCTCCCTCGCGAGCAATGGGCCTCCCCATGGCCCGTTGGCGGGCGGTGGTGCGGCGAATGGTGAAGCGAAAGTGAAGCTTGAGCCGGGCGCCGTGCCCCAGCCTGGTATACCAAGCCAGCAGCAGCATCAAATGCCTCAGCAGCACCTACTGTTCGCGCAGCCGCAGCAGCAGCTCCAAGCCAACGCAGGGTTGATTGCGGGCCACGTTGCAGAGGCCCCCGGCGGCGGGGCGCCTGGCCCTTCCGCAGCGGCCGGCAGCCACCAGCCACACACGATCGGCGCTCCGGTCGGGGCGCCCCCAGCCCTGCACACCGTCGCTACCACCGTCACCGCCACTTCCGCATGTGGAGCAGCCAACGGCCCAAACGTGGGCGATGGCAACGCACCCGCCGCCGTGCCGCATCCGCTGCCGCACCTGTACTTGCCGGTGCCAATGTTGCTGCCCTTTGGGCTAGGCCTGGACGCACACCTTGCCTTGAATCAAGCGGCGGCTGCGGCTGCCGCTGCGTCGGGGGCTAATGGTGCGACAGAGGGCCAGACGGTTGGCGCCCTACCGGACGGGGCAACTGCGTCCACCGCGGCGCCTGTGGCGAGGGCAGGCCATGGTGGGGCGGCAGCGGTTGGGGCTCCTCCAGCCAGCCCGCGCAACGCTGTGCTGGAGGTGCAGCCACAAGCCCTACACCCGGCCATGGACTTTGGGTCGGAGGACGAGTCAGCGCATGCTGTACGGATCGGTGGGCCTGGTGGACCTGGTCTCTCCACAGCTAACTGCGGCGGCGGCCCAGGGGCGAACAGCACCGGAGGGGGCTACACGCATGCAGCGGCGTCCGCAGCACGGGTACCCATGGCCGCTGACAGCAACGGCGGCCGCAGTGAGACCCCGGAAGCCAGCGGAGCTCGCACGCCGCCCCGGCCTAAGGAGGGCGCAGCAGCGGGGGCAGCAGCCGCAGCTGCGGATGGGATTGGGCCACCAGCCCTGCCGCCCCACGCCCCGGCCGCGTTGGTGGCAGGAGCTGCCGCCACCACAGCCGCCTCGCAGCATAGCGTACCCAACATCGGGCACGCGGGGAGTGGCGGCGCTGGCGGCGGCTCAGGAGCCGCCAAAAGTGCCGCCAAGAGCGCAGCCGCTGATGTCAGCGTGGGGGAGGTGCTAGAGGACGGCCACGGGACAGCTGCCGTGCCTGCAGCGTCTGCTGCCGCCACCCCGACGGCGTCGGTGGCGGCCGTTGTGATTGGCGGCCCTGCGCCACTACCGGAGGAGCACCAGCAGCACGACCCTGTCCACGACCAGGAGGACCAGAACCACTTTGGGCACCACGCGGCGGAGCACGATGGCCCCGCGGCCGCGGACGCAGCAGGAGCAGAAGGGCTTGGGGGTGCCGGTCCTGTTGGCCCCGGAGCTGGCTTTGTCGGGTTGCCCGTCGCCCCCAACCACACGAACCACAACCACAGCAACGTCTACGGCGCGGGGCCGTCCATGACGCACACAGCGGACTACCGTTCCCACCTACACGTCGCTCTTAGTCTGCTGCTGCAAGCCACGTCTGTAGCGTACAACAGCCAGCGTCAGAGCGGGATAGCGGGCGCAGGCGAGGGCTCGGGCATCTTTGCGGGCGGCGGCGGCGGCGGCGGCGGCGGTCAGCAGGCATCCGGTAGCAACGCCGTGGGCCAGGAGGCCAGCGGCGGCGCTGTTGCGGAAAACGGGGGCAACATGGCCGGCGCGGCGGCGGCGCACCACCAGGGCGCGGCGAGCAGCGGGGCCGGCGGCAGCGGCGCGGGCCCTGGCCCTGGCCCTGGCCCTGCAGGCAGCGGGCCGGCTGGCGGAGGCGGGGCCGCCGGCGCTGCACCGCTGGGTGCTGCAGTCCCTGCCACAGCGACGCTCACAGGCGGCGGCACCATAGGACAGTCCTTGAGAGAGGTTGCTTCGCGGGGGCCGCCGGGAGCGGTTGTGGAGCAGATGGACACGGAGGGAGGCCAGGTGGTGGACCAGGGAGTGGGAGGTGGCGCTGGCGGGGGTAAAAGAGGCGCCGGGGTGGCGGCAGACCCGGGACGCGATGACATGGACGTCGACGGGGCGCAAGGGGGCGGTGGTGGCGGAGCGGCAGGGCATGCTGGCGCTCTGTCGCAGGGCGGGCTCATGGGGACGGCCAGTGCCGCGGGCGGCGGCGGTGGTAACGCCGCCGGCGTTTATGCTCACAATGGGCCAACATGGTCCGCGCAGGGGGGAGGTCGTGGTGGCGGCGCGGGGCGGGCTGCCTCGGCAATGCATGGGAGCAGCGGGCACGGGGCCAATAACCACAACGGGTGGGGCGGACACACGGCCCACACCCACGTGCACAGCACTGCTGGGGCGGCTGAGGGGCAGGCGCACCACGGCCAAGGACAAGGGGGATACCACGCGCCTACCCTCTCCCACCATGCAGGCCAGCTGTCTCCGCAGCACCGGGAGCAGCAGCAGCGGCAGCAAGGCTCCCGGGGGGGCTGTTCGGTCAGCGGGGCGCGAGGGGGCAGCGGTGGGGCTGCCGGAGGTCCCGGTGGCGTGGGCAGAGGTGCCAGCAACGGCGGCAGGACGAGTCGCGGTGCGGGGGGATTGACGGAGGGAGAGGGAAGCCCCGGGGTGGCGGAGCATGCTGGACGGATGCTGGTCCCAGTTGGAGTGGCCCCCGTCGGCGGCGCAGGTGTTGCAGGCGCGAGCGTGGGGAGTGCTGGCGGTGCTGCCCCCGGGGATGGGGAGCAGGGCGAGAACAACTCCGCCATGCAGCTGGATGCTGAAGCCGGCCACCCGGCTGCATCTGTGCACGCTACGGTGATTGCGGAGGGCAGCGACGCCAGTGAGGAGGGAGGCGGGGCCGATGGCGACGACAGCGGGTCGATGGAGCCTCCGACCGCGCGACTGGAGCTGGCGGCGGCGGCAGGGGGCGTTGGTACCGGCCCGGTGGCCGGCGGGCCTGCCGGGATCGGTGGTGATGGCGGCGTGGAGGCAGCGGGTGGCGTGAGCAGCAGCAAGGCGCCTGGCGAGGTGCACCAGCACCACCGGCAGGGCGAGATAGTGAGCCAGCGCACGAGCGGACCAGGGTAAGTGCGCGTCCAATGTGCAACCAAGGAGTTGGGCTGCAACTATGCGACCCGTGTTTCCTGGCCCGGAACCCGCACGGCTGGTCATAATACCACGTCATCCTCGGAAAACGTCCTTAGCCCAGCACGGTGGTTTTGCATCTACGCGTTTGTCCTTCCAATGCGTAGTGTTGACGCCTGTAATGCTGTTACGCTTTGCAGGTCCCGCGAGGGCCAGGCCTCGAAGCAGAAGCACGGAGCTGCCCGGGAAGGCCACGCCCCGGAGGGCGTTGTGGGGAGCCACGGAGCCATCCCGCGCAGCCCACCGCGACACGGTAAGGTGCCTGCCCGCGCGCACGGCCGGCACTGGAACACCCACCGAGACATTCAGCGACGTGCCTACTTCCGCTCGCACGTCCATGCCAGTGGTAGCTGCTCCGAGTCTGCAGTTTCCTGGTTTGAAGGCCTGCTTATGCGCACCGCTTTCAGCTCCTTTTTCTGTCAAAAGGCATCATATTGTCTGCAAGGCCCCTTTGGGGAGACACCGAGGAGTGTGATGTATTACCCTTGGGGACCAAACCCTTGTTTCGCCCTCCGCAGGAGGCGTAGCTCCGGACCCCCGCGACTCGAGCATGGGCATGGCTGCTGGGCCCTCCCATGACCGAACGGATAGCGACAGCAACGGCGGCGCCACCACCAGCGACACTGTGGACATGGATGTGGCTGAGGAGGACAGCCGCATGGCGTCGGCTTCGGAGCATGCCGGCTCGGGCATGGGCGGCGGCGTTGGCGGCGGCGCGGGCGGGGGCACCGGAGGCGGCGCAGGCTCCCGTGCATTAGTGCAGACGGACGAGAACCTGTTGGAGTTGGAGCCGCATGAGCATGGCGGGGAGAATGGCGGGGGCGTTGGCGGTGCGGGGCAGGAGGCGGAGGAGCAGGGCGACGACAATGACAATGCCGGCAGCGCGGACAGTGGGGATGCGGAGGAGGAGGCGGGGGACGCGGTTGGGGATGGGGATGGGGGCGGCAGGGTCAGCGTGGGGCCGGCTGCGGCGCTGCTGGGGGCGCTGGGGGGCGGAGGCGGGGGCGCCAGCACGGGGCATATGGAGCCGGGGAGCGCGGGCAAGGGATCACCAGCGGACAAGGTGAGGAGACAGGGCTTGCATGCTTGCCTGCACGCATCAACGCCTGGGGCTGTCGTGTTCTTCGCACAGTGTTAGCCGAGGGTCATCCTGGGTGCTCGCGTTGACGTGCCTGGCCGTGTATCGTGCTCCCACAGGCTGCCAGCCACCAGTACCCCAACCACCATCACGCCGGCCTGGGCGTCACCGACGAGGCCTTTGCCAACAGCGGCCACCCCCACCACGGACCACCCCACCCACACCAGCAGCATCCTGGCCGCCGAGCCCACCTGCTGCCGCTAGACCCTCGGGGCCAGCGAGGGCAGCCTGACGCAGCCCCACACCAGCACCCGCCGGGTCGGCAGGATGAGCAGGCGGCCTCTGTGCTGGCCCTAGGTGACCGTGGCGCGCACGCCTCCGCGAGTGCCACACGCCTACCGCACGGCCAGCATGCCCATTCCCACCGGCACCACCAGACACTGGCGCTCCTGTACGACAGGGCGGCGCCGGTTGCCGCCGGCGGTGCAGGGGTAGCCGGAGAGCGAGGGAATGCGGATGAGGGCGCCGGCGGGGCGGCAGGCGCGATGGGCGGGGGCCCACAGCCGGCGGCGTCGCACCACGCAGGGGTGCCGCCGTCGCTGGCGCACGCGCAGTTGCGGTCAGAAGCGCAGCAGCAGCGGCTGCATCAGGCGCACAGCCCGCTGCCGGACTTGCTGCTGCTGCGAGACCGGGGCAGCCCCGCCCCTCAGCCGGCCCAGTTGCAGGTGGGCCCCGTGGGCATGAACGTCTGAGCAAGCCGATGCCATGCTGACAGCAATCGTTGGGTGCAACTTGCCTCTTCATTGACTGCCTTTGCAACCCAAACACGAGGTGCCTGTTAGGTGCTTAAACGCTCCTGTGCGAAAATGCGAATTGCGCCCACAGGCTGCCAACAGCACAGCGATGAGCCCCCTGCTCGCCCATGGCCACGCGCACCACGGCCCGGGCGCAGCCCACGGCGTGCTGTCCCCTCCCCCGGCGGACGACGGCGCGGGGCTTGGAGGAACCTTCAACGATGCGGACACCCATGGCGCCGACGCCATGGAGGTGCACGACCAGGGCCAGCATGCACGAATGCTGCGATCCGCGCCGTCGCGCCGTGAGGACGAACGCAGTGTTGCTGCAACCGCAGCGGGAACGACCCCTGCCGCGGGGCCAGCCTTCAGCGCGTCTAACGCGGATCGGTACCTATCCATCGGGGATCCCCACTCCGACGGAGGTGCACCGCACAGCACCCGTGCCGCCGCCACAGCGGCTGTGCTGGACGACCTTGCTGGGGATACCGGCGGCGCGCCGGCGGCGGAGGTGGAGGCGCTGGTGGGAAGCGGCTCTGCCGCCGATGCCATGGCAATCGACGGCACGGGTCCCGCCGCAGGTGCGGAGGGTCTTTTGGGCGCGCTCCAGGTCCCAGGCGAGACAGCGACAGGAAGGGGCACGGGCACGGGCGGGGACCGCAAGTCGTCCAGTCAGGACGCCGCCGGCAGCGAACGGCCGCAGGTGGCGTCGCTTGTGGACGACCAGGCGCCGGGGCTGGGTCCGGGGGCCATGCGGCTGCGCGGAGACAGCGCAGGCGCGTCCGCGCAGCAGCTGCAGCAGTTTGCGGTTGCGCCGTACGTGCCTGCGGCCGGGGCTGAGATCGTGGAGCAGCCTGTGCATTTGCCTGCCGGCGCCGGGGCCAGCGGCAGCGTCTTTGCCCACGGGGGCAACGGGGGCCTAGCGCCGCAGGCAGCGGCGCAGACGCAGCAGCAGCAGCAGACCCATAGTCAGGCCCACCGGCGGCACGAGCACAGCCCGGAGCACAACAACCACAACGATGACACCACGTTCGCAGCCATGGGTGCTGCAGCGCGGCACCCCGCCAGCGTCCTCACCACCGCCTCGCAGCCGCTGTTTCAGCACCCGCCGCACGGCCAGCCCGCACAGCAGCAGCTGCCGTTACTGCTGCCCGCTGCCGCCAACCCGCAGCAGCTGCACGCCGGTGGCTTCCTGCCCCTTCCCCACCTGCCAGACTATGAGGCTGACCACCCAGGCGGAAACGGCGTTGCTAATGCTGCTGCTGCGGCTGCGCACCTTCAGCACGGGGCCGCAGGCTCAGGTGCGGCCGAAAACCACGCCGCTACCAACACATACCGCTCCGGGGGCAAGGCGGGGGGCTTGGCCTCCCATGACGCCGTTCCACAGTTCACGGAGGTCCACGGGTCATTTGCGGGGACGGCTGCCACCGCTGCGGAGGCGCTGGCGCTGCAACACCACGTGGAGATGCTGGCGGCGGCGGCGGCAGCCGCAGCGGCGGCCACAGCAGCGCCGGGCGCCGCTGCGGCGCATGGGCACGCGGCCGCAGCAGCGGGTGAGGTCGCAGCCGGCTGGGACGCTGAGCGCGTGCACAGTGCTTCTCCGGGCGCACCAAGCGCGAGCTTGTCCGCAGTCATGCCCCAAATTACCGAGGTTCACGGCATGTTTGTGGGCATGGCGGGTACAGCGGCAGAGGCGCAGATGGCGGCAGCCGCAGGCGGAGGCAGCGGAGGCCTGGCGGCGGCCGGAACGCTGGCAGCGGCAGGTGCGGTGACGCACGGTGGTGTGAGCGCCAGGACGGGCGGAGGTGAGGCTGGCGAGTGCGGGGCTGAGGTCAGCCCTGACCCCATCGGTGGGCGGACGTCGGTGGCCGGCTCGGCAGGCGTGGGGCTACTTGCAGGCATGGCGCCACCTGGGGCAGCCGGTGGAGCGGCAGCGGGGGCGTTGGCGCTCGCGCTGGTGGCACCAGCGGTATCGGGGGCTGCGGCTGGCGTGGGTGCTGTGCCGGCGGAGTCGGTTGGGGGCGCGGACTGCTCCCCGCCGCCCGGGGGCCACGAGGCGCAGGCGGAGGTGGATATGCCGCGGCTGGACGGGCCGCGCGCCGACGGACCTGCAGTCGCTGTGATGACCTCTGCGGCCGCCGCGGCGCAGGCGGTCGCTGCCCAGGGCGGCACGGGAAGCACCGCGGGTAACGGAATAGCTGGCGGCGGCGGCGGCGGCGGTGGAGGCACGGGGCGGTACGAGCGGCCCACGAAGGCACAGTCTGCTCTGCAGCCCGGCCATGGCGGCACGGCGGCGCATGCGGCGGGCTCGAGCGCCATGCACCATGGAGAGGCCGGCGGAGAGTACGCGCGGCCTGCGGTCAGATCCAGCAGGCTGCGTGCTACGTTGGGGTGGAGGCATGCGGACGGGACGGGATCTGCAGCGCAGGGGCATGCCCCGGGCGGGGGATACAGCGGCAATGGCAGCGTCCGGAACGCGCACTGGCGTGGCCAGCAGGGCCCTGGTGAGGGGTTGCCTGGGGCGGGGGCAGGCCTAGGCTCGGCGGCGGCAGCGTCGGTGTCGCAGTGCGGCCGGCATGCGGGCGCAGGCGCACCAGCCCAGGGGGCACGGCATGGGGATACGGCTGGCGCGGGTGCGTTTGTCGGCAGCAGTCTCGTTGGGGAGGGCGGCGGTCGGGCGGGGGCTCGCCAAGCGGGCGCGAGCCCGGCAATGGAGGGCGGCGGTGCCACGGCAGGTGACCTGGGCCCTGGGGGCACAGGTGCGTTCGCCAGTCCGGGCGCAGGCAGCCGTGACAGCCACCCTGGCGGGGGCGCAGGTGCGATGGCTCTCCGGGGAGAGGGCCGTGGTGCTGTTGGCGGCAGCGCGAGCGGCGGCGGCGGCAGCCCGAACGCTGCCGACTCGCATCCGCAGCAGCAGCGGCAGCATGGGGCAGCGGCGCGGGCGCGGAGCCACAATGGAGGCGCGTCGGCCCACGTCGGATCAGCTTCGGGAGGCCACCGGCAGGGCAGCGCAGGCCCTGGCGCCCTAGCCCTTGCCCACCAGTCCGCCGTGGGGTTGCTCCCTGGCCCCGAGACCATTGGAGAGGCGGTACCGTCCGGCATGGGCCCCCCTGGAGCCAGCTTGCAGCACCATGCGCAAACCCACGCGCACACCCAATCCCAGGCTTTGTCGCACCAGCGAGTTGCAGCGGACGCACCGCTCTCTACCCAGGCGGACGCGTATGGGGGCTACGATGACGATGACTCTGATGGTGACCGCCGGTGCGCAGAGGGCCCGCCTCAGCCGCAGCTGACTATCCTTGTTACCTCCCACCACGCGGCCAACTCGCACCACACTGTCAGTGGCGGTACGGCCGTGGTGAGCGAGGCTGACAATATCGCACCGCTTGGGGGCGCCGTCAGCGGCGGAGACGCCGTTGGCGAAGGTGGTGGTGGCGGTAGCGGTAGCGGTGGCGGTGGCGGTGGAACAGGGCAACACCCGCGGTCGCACCACGGGGCGGGAGGAGGGCCGGCGGCGGCGGCGTGGGAGGAGGAGTTTGAGGGTCCCAGGCGCAGCAGAGGGGCGGAGGTGGAGGGGCAGGCGGAAGCTGACGTAGAAGGGGGCTCACGTGCAAGGCGGCGGAGTCAGAACAGCTGGGTAGGAGAGCCGGATGGCGGGCATGGGCCGGAGGGGTTCGGCGGGGTTGAGGTAGGCCCTGCGAAGTCTGCTGTGCGGTCGTCCGGGGCCGTGGGGCAGGGCAGGGTGGAGCACATGGGGCAGGTGGGGGAGGCGGTGGATCAGCAGCGGGCGTGCTCGGGCGCGGGGGCAGGGGAAGCGAGGGAAGGAAGCGTGGGGCAGCAGGGGCAGGCTGGGGGGAGCGGGCGGCGGCAGCAGGGGGGCAGGGCGGCTGCGTCGGGTTCTGGGGCGGGGGCGGCGCGAGGCAGGGGGCCGGCGGCGGGGGGGAGGCGGGCAGGTGGACGGGGGCGGGGGCAGAAGCGCAAACGGCCGGCGGCATGGGACGAGGGCGATGGTGGCGACGGGCCTGGGCCTCGTATGGATGGGGATGATGGCGCGGACTGTGTGTAGACTGTTTGGACATGTACTGTATCTTGGACAAGAGGCTCCCCATGGGGCGAGTGTGTAGGTGGCTTGCTGCTGATTGCGGCGGGCTGCTAACGAGTACCGATTCTGCTTGTGGCATCGCGTGGGTTGCTAGGGTGTGGTGCGACGCGCTTCTGGACTGTCTTCGGCAGCTTGTTCCAACACAATAAATCGGCGAATGCAGTGGTATGAACGGTCGTCACCATTCGCTTGCTTTTAGTGCAGCTGGATGCCTGCTCGTTTCTGCTGCGTTCGGGGCGTGAATCCTGTCAGAACCATATTAGATCCCAGAAGTGCAGGGGCGGGAAGCGCCGCTGGTGCGCTGGTTAGGGGGGGAGGCGTGGACAGCGGCATTGGCGTGGCGTGTCTGTTGCTGCGCTGAGGTGCGTGGATTCATTTTGTGCGGATAGGGTGTTGTCACGTGTACTGGGCAGCTGGCAAACGTCAGTTGGATGGCTTGGAGTGCTCGTGACGTTAAGGTACTGTGCGACCGAATTTCACCACGCCGATCGCCTTGGCGGTTGGCGCCCGGTTAGGGGAAGGGCGGTTCGCATCGGCAGTGGCTGCAAGCACAGTTGCTGACGGTTGGTGTGGGAGTGGTACCTCGTGTGATTGGGCATGCGCTCCCATAGAACCCCACGGCTACCCCATTCCGCACATTGCACCGGTGAGGGCCTAGGCGGGGTGCTGTCCTGGTTCTAGAAGCATCGTACTGGCGGCGAGCTACGGTATTGTTGTGCATCATTGGTCACTCAGTGGGCCTCTTCACGGGAGCTCCCCAGGGCCTCTCGTTTTCCCTGTCGATGTCCGCCGAGGCCTGTTGCTTGGTCGCACGCTGCGTGTTTGTTAACGTGCCTGCTCTGTTACGCTGCCCTTTTCCGCTGTCATGGACTGAGACGGTTTGCTGTGTTCGCTGTGCGCAATAAAGGCGTTGCTGATGGGTTCTCGAAAAAGCGGGCTGGCACTAGGACCGTGTCGTTTCTGAGTGCCTGTTGAATGGTTACCAAGGCACCTGTCCTTGCCTGGGTGTGGTACGAGGCATATAGAGGACGTACTGCTCCGCATGCGTGGCACTCATTGGTGGAGCCGCAGGGTTGGGATGAGGGCCAGAGGCCGGGAGTCCTTGGTGGACGCCCTTTGTCCACGGGTCAAAGCATGGAAGACTTACCCAGTGGCCTCCAGCGCCCTTGTACGAGCCGGTGGCTCAAGGGTCTCCATACATGAAAGCACACGACTGGTGATTGTGCAAAAAGCAGGAAAGCGCTCGCTCCCCAGGCCGGGGCCCCGTTACCGTAAGCAGCTGTCCCTACAGCAACTCAGGACCAAACACCACTGCTGCAGCCTTTCCGGAGTACAACAAGCGAGGCTACTGTGTCAACCGTATCTTCAGTTCCCGATTGTCGTACCGTATCAGTCTTTGCACCACCCTCTCCCACAGCCATCGGTTAGTCCTCGTGGCGTACTGGCGATGCAACACCATTGCACACCGCACCCGCCTACCCACCGCCCACGACTCCTCCCACACCCCTCCGAAACCCCGCAACCTCCCTGGACGCCACCTGGAGCCTCGCTTTCCACCCCACTCGCATCAAACCAGCACCACATGCCCACTGAGTCCCCCAACCCAAGCATAGAACACAAACATGCATATGCACACACAAACACTCACAAACTCAACTCTCTCACCCACGACCAAGGCCCCCGTGCCCCTTCCTTACACCGCCGCCAGCACGCCCTGCTGCTGCTGCTGCTGCTGCTGCAGCCCCTGCCCCGGCTGCGCGGCCTTGTGTCCCACCACCTCCACCACCTCCCCGAACAGCGAGTAGGCGTTGCACTCGTCCACCCGCACCATGACCAGCTGCCCCCGCAGCGCTGCGCCGTCGCCGTCAAAGTACACCAGCTTGTTGTGCCGGATGCGGCCAAACGCCTGCAACACAACAAGGAGTATGTTGCCTTTTGTGCACATGCTGGCACAACGCGGCAACATCGCATCGCAGCATGTGGGTGATGCCCATAGGGGTGGTACCGGTATCTAGAGACCCTGCATGCGGCCAAACGCCTGCACAGGATAGTATCAAAGCGAGGGGGTGGAGCATGGCCCCTGACGCCAGCTAGCATGCGGCCGGTGCATGCTGCCACGGGCGCGTCCTCCCACCGTGTATGTCGTACGACGTCTTAGGCTGTGTGTGGCAGTGGCAGGCATGTTTGGTCGTGTGGAGGCCTGGGGCTCTGTGCCCTCCCCACCCACCTGGTTCTTGTTCTTGGGGTTGGGCCCCTCCACCAGCACCTCCAGGGTGCGCCCCTTGAAGCGCTGCGCCCGCTCCGTGGCCACCTCCATCACCACCTTGTTCAGCCTGGGGTTAAGGGAGAAGGTTTGGAAAGGTGAGAGCTAGGTTTCATTACGGACTCAAGGCACTCTCGGATGTCGACATCCACAATCGCTTGTTAAGCCTGTGTGCCCGTCTTGCTGTCCGCAACCCAACACCCCTTACCACATGCGCCCCAATCACCCTGCCGCCTGCCCACCTGTTGAGCCTGTCCTGCTTGATGAGGTCCGCCACCTGGTTCTCCCACTCCGCGGCGGGGGTGTTGGGGCGTGGGGAGTAGGCGGCGGTGTTGACGCGGTCGAAGCCAATCTCGCGCACCAACCGCTCTGTCGCCAGGTACTGCTCCTCGGTCTCACCTGTGGGGTGATACGAGCAAGATTACGAATGCTTGCAAAGAGGACTTGCACATACTAGGTACGGTACTCGTGTGTATTGTCTATACATGCTACGGTATACATGCTGTGCTGGGGCTGTAGTAGCGTCCAGGTCTCAGGTGTCAGGAAGGCGAGACAAGCGACGACAGCAATGGCGTAGCTACATGTTATCACCGCGAGCGCACGCATCTGGCTTTCCCACGATGGCTTCCCGCTCATGATGGCGACGCGATGCGACACGACAGGCAATGACACGTGTCACGGCCGCACGCGTGCCCAGCGACACGTGTCCGTTACACAGCACGCGCATGCACCCGGGAAGCCCACGGTGGCGTCCCCGCTGATGGGGGGCCATCCCAGCTCCATACGCAATATAATACGGCATCAATGACACGTGGCACGGCGGGCGTGCCTTTTAACACGTGGCAGTCGCACACGCACCCGGGAAGCCCACGATGGCGTCGCCGCTGATGGATGCGTCCGGCATGTAGCGGCGAATGTTGTCGATGATGGCGCGGTATCGCTCGTGCGTGTAGCCGCGCTTCATCTCGCGCAGGATGTCGTTGTCGCCGGACTGATGCAGCATTACGAGAGGGAGGCATGAAGCGAGTCATGCTGCCAGTTGTACGGACATCGTTTCATGGTTTGGCCGTGCCGCAGCTCCCTGGCCCCTCCCTCATTCCTCCCTTTCCGGGTGCCCGTCCTCCAAAAACCTTACACCTTCACCCGCTCACCTGGAAGGGGATGTGGAAGAACTCGCACAGCTTGGGCAGCTCGGCGCAGGCGCGCACCAGCCGGTCTGTGCGGATGGGCATGGATTTAGCCAAGGAAAACCGTGAGCAGCTTGGTCGTGAGGTACTTCCGCGGGTCGGGAAGGAGCTCAGGAGCGCAACACCTGTGCCTACCCCATGCAGCCCAACGCCGCAGCCGAGGCCCGGCCAGGCCCAAATGCTCCACCCACTCCCCCCGCCAGGCGGCTTTGGTCGGGCTTTGCCACGCACACAGACGCCACACCCCTAAAATCCGTGACAGCTATCGCTGCCCCGCCTCCTCCATCCCGTCCCTGGCCCACCTGTGAAGTAGCGCGGGTGCGAGGTTGCGAAGCGGATGCGCTCGATGCCCGGCACGTCGTGCACGTGGCGCAGCAGGTCGGTGAAGGTCCAGGCGCGGCGACCGGAGGCGTCGGCGGCCACACCGGGGAGGTCCCTGGGGGAGGGCGCGGGCAATGGCCGGGCGATGTTTCATTGATTCATTTTATTTTCATTATTTGTTAATTTATTTCCGTTATTTGTTTGCACTGCCACGCCAGGGAGGTCCCTGGCGGGGAAAAGGGCGGGTTTAGGATTTGCGCGTATACAGGTCGTGTGGATGTGGGGTAACGGGAAACCTTACTGTTGCAAGAGCTCGATAAAGCGCACTCTGCTGGAGTGAGTCATTAGATACTGCGTTTGCCGCCGCGCCGCCCGGTGAGCGTGGAGCGAGCTGGGCTGCAGCACCTATGGGGAATCCTGCCAGGGGATGCTCCCACAGGCCGTGGACATGCTGCCCATACCGCAGCCCTTGGTCTGACAGTGGCCAGCCGGGAGCAACGCCGGCATCCGTTTGTGTGCAAGGCGGATGTGGTCTGCCCGCGTCCATCCGACACCTGCCGCCCTCCCTCGCCCCTTCCCTCCCTCCCTCGCTCCTTCCGCGCCGCTGCCGCCGTGCACCCTTCGCCTCCTGTCGTCCGTCCTCCTTTCCCACGCCCCCTTCCCGCCTCCGCCTGCCGTACACTGCCGTACCCACCGCACCTGCCGTACGCGTCGATGTTCTGGCCCAGCAGCGTCACCTCCTTGTAGCCCGCCTCCCCCAGCGCCAACATCTCGCGCTTGCCGTACACCCTCCCACCCGTACAACCCCTGCCCACCTGCCGTACGCGTCGATGTTCTGGCCCAGCAGCGTCACCTCCTTGTACCCCGCCTCCCCCAGCGCCAGCATCTCGCGCTTAATGTCGTCCGCCTTGCGGCTCTGCTCGGAGCCGCGCGTGTAGGGCACCACGCAGTAGGTGCACTTTTCGTTGCAGCCGTAGATGACGTTAACCCACGCCGTGAGCGCGCTCTCGCGGCGCGGGGTGGTGATGTCCTCCTCCACCGCCACCTGCGTACGACACCGAGCAAGGATGTGTGCACTCACGTGCAGTGTAATGCTGCAGTTGATACCACACCAACAGCGCAGGGTCATGTGCTGTGCAAGCCTGCACTCCGTGCCGACGTACCGGTACGGTGAGTGCGGCACTGGGCAGCTGGCTTCAGTGGCAGCGTGGTTGCAGGAACCAGTCCCCAAGCTCCCCTCAGCGTCTCCAACCGCCAACCGCCAACTATCGGAGGGCATACCGCAGCATGCAGCCGTGTGCAGTGCACCACACGCCCCGTGCTGCACGATTCGGCCGCAGTGCTGTTGAACAAACTCATGCTTTACACCCTACACTACGTAAACACCAACATGAGTATAAGGTACCCTCACCTGCTCTGTGGCGCACACCTGCGCGTCGTTGGCCCTGTCCAGCAGCTCGTTGATCTTGTTGGCGAACTGGGGGCCTGGGGTACACGTGGAACGGTCGGCAGGGCAACGGCAGTCCGCACAGGGTTCTTCCCGTCAGCTGCCACATGGCCGCAATGCAGCCCTCCTTCCACGGCCCCGCGCCTTGACCTGCCCATGCCATCGTCTTGTTGTTCCGTTGACGCACGAGCCGTTGTCCCCAGTCCACACGCAGTTCCACTGCGGTACCCAACCAATGCCCAACCAACCTCCATTCCCCACGGCCGCCGCGCCCAACCCACCACCCAAGACGGTACGACAGTGTTCCGCCCTGCAGTTACCCGACCCCACCCCACCACAACCCCTCTGCCCCCAACCACGGACGTGCACACCCCGGCCACCTGACCCGCGCTTGGCATTATGCAACCCTAGACCATGCAACCCTCATACCCAACACACCAAACACACCCAGCATAACGCCCAGTACCTCCCAGTACAATGCCCCTAATACGGCGACGTCCACTTCGGGCCCGTCCCTGCAATCAACTTCATGCAAGCCCAAAGGGTTTAGCCCTCACACCCAGCCGGACGCACCCACGATCTCCCACGGCGCCCGCACCACCCATGACGATGTGCACCTCGGGCGCCTAACCCATTTCCGCATTCATGTCCTGTCACCCCAACCGTTGCGCCCACCCGGTACCATGACCCACCTATGACTACGACGGTGTCCATCTCAGTCATTTCGCAGCTGGCACCTAACCCGTCCTCGCACTTGGCATTATGCAACCCCAGCGGTTGCCCTCACACCCAGCCGGGCACACCCATCACCTCCCCGCTGCCCGACCCCCACCTCCCCTCCGCCTGTGACAATGTCCACCTCCGGCACCCATCCGCAACCACCACTAGGCGACAGTCGGGTGTGCCGTGAGGAATGCACACTCTCTCCACGGCCCCCTTCGCCCCTCCACCCCACCCATGGCCATGACCCACCCATGACAATGTCCACCTCCGGCACCCTCCGCAGCAGCGTCTGCCCCTCCTGCTGCGCCACGCAGCCGGCCACCACGATCTTCAGCTCGCCAACCTTCTCGCGCTTGCGCTTGGCCTGCAGGCGGTCGCAACAACGTATAATTTGACCCGGGTTTGATACATGATACAGCAACATCCGGATGGGCAAGGCACCATAATACATATCCGGAGGAATCGGTGCCGTAGTAGATCTGTCACACCGGCACGCTTGCGCAGCCCGGTTGCGCGTCCCTAAAGACTTTCCGAGGTCCGCGAGGTCAGTCCCCCACCTCACTAAACATGCAATCTGCTAGGCCGCACGCGAGCATTGGGCCCGCCCGCCCTGACGCTGACTTCACGCCAATCTGTTTTCCCCGAAAAGGGCACCCCTCCTTGCATGCAACCTCCAACATCAGAGGCAATCCCAACCCCCCTGACGCCGCCGCTGCACCCTTTATGCCCGCCCAGCGGTTCCCTACCGTCGGGCCTCCTATTCCTAGGTCCGTCGCTTGTGGACTGCCATCGCCCACCTCCTTCCTTGTAAATGTCTGCCGCCGACTCCTCACACACCCCATGCGTCCGCAGTAGCTTCAACTCCATCCCTCTTCTCCCTTTCCTTGCACGCTTTCATCCCACAAGCGCCCTGATGCTTGCCGCCCTCCATACATCCTGTTCTCTTATTTCCTGTGGGACAGAACCACAGCCCCAGTTGCATGCGACCTCACCTCCCCCGCGGCTTGATGGCCCGCCCTCCGCAGCCAACCACAGCCCCGCTTCCGAACCACGGGTCGGCCGGCAAGGAGGTACCCACCTGCCCTGTTCCCATCTGCTTCGCCACATCCCGTCTGCCCACCAGCCCAATTCTGCGACCCTCTCCTGCTCCACCTCCTCCCTCACGGAACGCCAGCAACCCCGATGACCCACATCCCCCATAACACACCTGCTGCACCACCAGCTGCTGCTGCTAACCCACCTGCTTGCCCAGCGCGCTGTACACCTTCTGCTCCGCCTTCTCCTTGATGGACAACCACCACACCCGCTAATACATGCTTCACCACCACCAGCTGCTGTCCGCTAACCCACCTGCTTGCCCAGCGCGCTGTACACCTTCTGCTCCGCCTTCTCCTTGATGGACAACCACCACACCCGCTAATACATGCTTCACCACCACCAGCTGCTGTCCGCTAACCCACCTGCTTGCCCAGCGCGCTGTACACCTTCTGCTCCGCCTTCTCCCGGATGGAGCACGTGTTGTAGATGAGCACGTCAGCCTCCCCCGCCTCCGTGGAGCAGGCGTAGCCCGCAGCCTCCAGCACGCCAGCCATGCGCTCAGAGTCGGCGGAGTTCATCTGCGGCGTGCGCACATAGGATATGTTACAGGTGGGGGCAAAGCGCCGGGCCGCAATCCTGCCGCAGCGCAGTCCCTTGCATCTAGGGTCGGTAAGAGCTTTGCGGGAAGCAGAAAGCTCAATACCGGTACGATGCGAGCCTGCACACACGTGCAAGGCGTGCGCGTATGTTGAAGACGCTGCCCCGACTGCCTTGCCCTACACAGCCTTTCCCCACGCCCCTACCCCAGCACGCCTTTCTCTGCGCCCTGAACGCAGACTGTGCCTGCCATCCGTGCGGCTGCCTCAGTCCCCGACATCGACCCACGTTACCGCATTACGGCACGCTGCGCCCTACCTGGCACCCAAAGGTGTGGATGTAGTACTTCTTGCCGTTGGTGGGCCCCGTTGGGGCGGCACGGACAAGCACCTGGCCTGGGGTGCAGCAAGACAGCGGCGGGGAGGACGGAAGGGAGATACAAGTGGTGTATACGGCGGTTGTAAAGACGGAGGGGCAGGGGAAGGGGTACACGACTTGGCTGGCTAGGTGAGGGTGCGACAGAGGAACAACAGTAAACCCTGTGACCAAGCACCCATGGTTTGCCCGAAAGGCATGTCGCTCCATCGTCGATTCACTATTTTTAAAATTGATGTTTGAAACAATTCGTGCGCGGCTCGGTCTGCTTGGATAAGGAACTTAGCGGTGTTGCGCTGCCCAGAATCCCGGTCGCTCGCGAGGTCAGCCACAACCGCCAGCTGCTTACCATCAGCTCCACAGAAGGTCGAAGCCTCGGTCTCATCAGCTGCATCTAGGAATTGGGCTGTCGCCAGGACTCCTCCAACCTCCGCCGTCGCTGTGGAAGCTCGCCGCTGAGCAGCCCCGCGTTGTTGTTGCTGAGTGTTACAGTGGCGTCCGGAAACTGGTAGAGCGACGGGCCTGAAAGGCGCAGGGCAAGGTGCAGGGCGGAGGAGTGCAGGGGCCGAGGGCTGTGGCCCGCAACACGCTTGTGGTTGGGCCACCGACGGAGAAGCAAGCATGCGCATCATGATAAACTAATATAAGCAAAATAGGAATGACGTAGGGGCCTTGGGTTTATGGTCCAGGCAGCGGAAACGAGTAGGAAGGCTGAAACAGACGCGCGAGGCTGCGTCGACTATGTAACCCGAAACTATAGGACGCTGGAAGTAACTTGACTTGGGGTCGTAACTAGCAGCGGCATGCTCCTTTGCTTCCCTACTCGCTCAATGTAGAGGACTCCCCTGCCTGCCACTGGGCGGCATGCCCCACCGTACGGGGCCCGCTACGGGCCCTATCACCCATCAACAGCTTTGCCAGAGCGACGACGGCAGTGTTGCAGGGCCAGCACGTTTGCCTCCTCATCAGAGCCTTGAGTGGTGTCAAGGGCTTTAGGCTGAGCCAGAGGTGAAGCACGCAGGGCCTGCGTGGTGGCACGTGCGTCTGCAGGCTGGATCTGGCTTCAGTTGCGTCAGTACGGTACCGTACTGAAAGCCCGACTTGTGGCCCCTCGGCTGTTGACCCCATTCCCATTCCTCACATCCATCCCCTTCCCTTCTATTTATTCCATGTCCCACTGCAGCAAGGCCCGAGTCTGCCCTAATGATTTGCCCGCCAAGGTCTAAGCCATGTAGCGCACGCACAGGCTATGCACAGGCCAGCACAGGCACACCTGGCGGCGTACCAGTTAGGTAAGGAGTGGCAGCAACCTCCCTTTGGGGAAGCAGACCGACAAAGAAGCCCCCTCCGACAGCCCCCTTTGGACTTTGGGCCCGGAGGGTAACTAGAAAGAAGTTTTCTGGGCATACTGAAGAGCTACACCGTAATCAGGTTCAGTGGGTCGCCGTACCCCGTACCACCCACAGCGTGGCACATACACCTCATGAGCGTTCAATATATTCACCTGATCGATACTATGAAAAGGTCCTTCGCTACGCAGTTCATGGTCAATGCAACCAGCACGGAAACCTGCTGAGGTTGCCACCGACCAACGAAATACCATGAAAGCATTGGTGTGTCCAAGGCACGTGTAGCATGTATCTGGATGTACCCACACTCTGAGCGCGCCTGCTACCCTGCTACGTCGCCTGCATGCCAAAATCGGCGCCCAGGGACAGAACATGCTCCAAATTGTACTACGACTTGCGCCGTACAGTGTGCACGTAGTGGCAGCAGGTCCGAGTTCCCAACGAACACGCAGGTCGCCTTTCTAATCCTCTCAGCTCGAAATGCACGACCAAGCTGACGCCTCACGCAGACACCTACGCACGCTGCACCCTGCGACCGCTAACGGCTCTGCCTCCATTCTCTGGCGCAAAAAGACTCTCTACACGGCGGAGCCAGCAACGACTGCAGGCTCAGAAGTAACGTACGCATAGCGAAAGACACCGTAGCAGCGCACGTCGTAAAAAATAACCAACCAGGGATTAAAATACCCAATTTTATTGATCAGCGTCAACCACGGGGCACGGCGTTTTTATTGGCTCCCCCACATTGGCTCCTGTCTACCCCAGTTCCCGTGCGCTGCCATCCTGTGTACCGGCGCGTGCTAGGCAGGACCCCTCGACCAGCCGTTCGCTGGTACGATAGCCCATGCGACGCAGCGCCACGTGCCAAGATTTGTAACCTTCTCACGAAGTAAAACAATACAATCCTATACCCGTCGGATTATTGTGTAATATCGTTCCATCGGGTTGAGTTGAATCCTGCCCCCCTCACATAACGGCAAACAGCTTACTTGTAATAACATCCAGCTCTGCACCCGGGCCAGAAGCGCTCTTGCAGTGTTAACACACGGTGCGAGGCTGCTGCACAGACAACACCGCAGGACACTCGTGACCAAAGTAAGGACCCCACCTGCCCATGCACAGGCCCATCCACGCTTATGTTTGAAGCTACCAAGTACTCGGCGCGGTAATTCAGGGCCTGTAACGTTGATCATGATGACTCGACGAGAATATTTTACGGTACTGCGTCCAATGACCAGGCTCCTGCGCAACAGTACTTGTGCGCATGCTGCCCCGACAACCTGCAGGCCGCCAATAACACGGCCAACGCGCACACTGTCGCCCGTGCCGCATGGCCCACAACATTAACCCACGTGCAGGCCCCATCCACCTGTCACTTCAAACATCCCACACACACTCTGCCGCACCCAACAAACGGCGTCCCGGCGTTCCAATGCTCGCTCCATGCGCAGGCTTTTCAATTCTTCAGCAGGCCGACAGCTGCCGACTGTACGACCGCGGCCTTACGGTGCTTCCGGCTACACAACCCTGCTGTTCCTCCTCACAGACGTAACGCTCGCCGCGCTGCGGTCGATGCTCGCCCTGGTGGCAGCTGCCGCCACAGCTTGCGTCCTGCGGGCCCAACCGGTCACACCCAGATACAAGGAACGTCACGAACGTCACGCAAATGGCGCACGTGCGTGGCTGCTGCGACTGCGAGATGGCGGTTGCCCGATGCCGTAGCACCAGCCTACACACCAAGACGTGTTGTGCTAATGCGGAAGACAAGGGCAAGTCATGTGCCCTCCAGGCACGCCCCATCACAGAATCTGCCTGAAGCACCCTCGGTAGTAGTTGGTAGTAGCGGCTGCGGCTGAACTGCCCTCGGCCACGCCGCTTTGCAGTGCGGCGCTGCCTGCCCCTGCCCCTGCCCCGCAGCCATCGCCAATGTGCGCACCGGCGTGGCAAGAGTGCCTCCACAGACTCACACCCTGACTATCCTACCTGTCGAGCAGCGCCTTCCACTTGCCGTACGCCCCGCCGCCACCTCCGGGCGCCGCCTCGCCGTCCCCGCCTGTGGCCAGGCAAAAAACGTCACAAAAAACCGCAAGCCCCGTAAATCCTTGTATTTTTCGCATCGGGCTTCCTTCCGCCATGTTGGGCCCTTGAGCGTAGGACCGCCGGATACGGTACGAGTTCACCACGTACCGGTAGGCGCGCACAGCCGCTGGGCTGTGTGCTCTACCTACACACGAGTACCGCACCAGTAACCCTAGGAATCCGCAGCGACGCCCGCCTTCGCGCGCCTGTCCCCCATTGCCTCCCCGTCACACTGCAACCCGCGGCCCCCGCGCGCCGACCCACCCCCTGCATGTAGCGTGCCGCTCCTCGTGCCCCTGCTTGTGCACGTTTCCCCCAACTTTGGCGTAGCACACAACCCGCCCTACCGCCACACCCTTGGCCCCCCGGGGGGTTTGGCGGTAGGACGACAGACGAAGTCTTTAGATCGACGAGGCCGTCGATGGTGAGGCATATAAAGTTAAACCCAGCCCAACCCAACGTCGATGCCGCTTCCGCTGCTGCATGTCGTGCTGCTCCCCGGGGGGCCCAAGGACCCACGCCCCCCGATAAAAATTCTTATTACTTCCGGCCGGAGCCCGAAATTGATATTTATTGCTTTACAGTAATATATTCCTCCTACAAAATACTCTGGACCCACCTCCGGCAGCATGCTCCTCCTCGTGCCCCGGCTCGTGCTTGACGCCCAGGAGGCTGGGCCGGCCGTTGCTGACCCGGCGCGCCTTGCGCCCCGCGGCCGCGGCCCCCGCGCCGCCGCCCACTAGCGCCGCCGCCACCATCTTCTCCACGTCCAGCTCGGGAGGCAGCTGGGACATCATCTCGGCGATGCGACGCTTCTGCGGGCCGGAGCAAAGGAGGCGGCGTGAGTACGCATTCTGCAGCGTGACGGTGCGTTTTTATTGGTGTCGAGAATCGCGTGGGGCAGCAACACAGGACAGCTGAAGCGCCGTACTCTCGTACCGCATACGCCGTGCTCCTCGTCCAGACCACCCACCTCCTTGGCCATGCGGCGCAGCAATCAGTCATTAAATTGTTATTTATTTTATTTTCATCAAAATATTATTTGCACGCTCTCACCTCCTTGTCCATGCGGCGCAGCAGCGGCAGGAAGATGAGCAGCAGGAAGCACCCGAACACGCACATGAGCAGCAGGAACAGGATGACGTGGAGCACCACGGCCACTGTTAGGGGTGGGGCGAGCGGATGGAAAGGAAAGGAAGGTAGGGACGGGCAAAGTGAGAACACGAGGCAATGGGTTGACTCAACATCCATTGTGGGAAAACAAGGAAACGCCGCCTACACTTGTCCCGGCCTTCCCTTTCAGGCTCTCATGGCACCCACCTTTGTACATGCTGGCTGCCCGCTGGAAGTGCTCCTGCAAGATGCGCAGATTGCCGTCATTGAGGTCCTGCAAGGGGAACGACCCGTGGGTCAGGGCGTGAGTGTAAGAGCGGGTGCAAACGTTGCCTCAGGTCAGGGCTCAACGCCCCTCGTGCTTGCTGCTGCTGGCAGGGCGGTCATGCACGTGCACGTCGTTGAGGTCCTGCACGGGGAAAGCCTGTGGGGAAAGCCTGTGCGGTGTAACAGCTGCCCTCCCAGCTTAACGAAAAAAGATATAAAAATGAATGCGGCCATGCATGTGTACGACAGCAACCGCCACCGGGGAGCGGTGTGCGCCCACCTTTGTGCCCACGTTGTAGATGTAGTCCCAGTGCGTGTCGTTGAGGCCCGGCCCCGCCATGACGCCCGTGCCGCCCGCCGCCGTGGCCACCAGCGCACCCAGCTCCGTCAGGAATTGAGTCATCATTCCGTCCACGCCCACCAGGGTGACCTGGGGGGAGGGGCACCGGGCATGGGTCACAGGGCCAGGTCTAACCAATGGCTGTGACAGGCCTTGTCCCACGCAGCACTATGTAATGCAGCAACGTTTCCATTGGGCGTAGGCATTTCGCACTCAAGTACCTGCGCAGTCCAGCCTTATCATTGAGGTGAAGAACTTTGCCCCCCTGCTGCCCCATCAGCGGCTCCCAGCGCTGCGCCCCACTCACCTGGTAGAACCTCCAGTCTGGCGGCGGGCATGGCATGTGCTCGTCCAGGCGCAGGCACGTGCCCTTGCCGTAGAACAGGCTGAACAGCGCGGGGGAGGCGGCGGCCAGGCCGCTGCGGGGCAGGCCGTGGAAGCGCTCCGTGTCGGGGCCTGGGGGCAGGGATGGGTGTGGGTCAAGAGAGACATCCCAGTCGGCTAAAAGGCGGGACATCCAACCCCGACTGCACAGCCTGCACTAGTGCCCAGCACGGGGGCACCCCCAGCACCCACCCAGCGTGAGGTACGCCTCGTCCCCCAGGCGCAGGGAGTAGTAGGCGTCGCGCAGGGCGGTGGCTGCGGCCTGCACCGCGCCCATGCGGCCGGGCAGCGCGTCGTAAGACTCCTCGGCGGCCAGCTCCTGGGGGCAAGGTAGGGGAGGTGTGGGCGAAGAGGGCGGGTTGAGTTGCATGGCTTGGGAGCTGTTGGAACTCTCCTGTACCATTTTGGTGTACTTGGCCGTCAGGGGCGGCCCCGTAAGGTCCTGGGCACACGCGACCCCGGCACACCTGACCCCGGCACACGCGACCCTGACACACGTGACCCTGACACACGCGAGCCGCTCCCCGCCACACCTGCGCCTGGAAGACCGCGCGGTAGGTCCTCTCCGCGTTGTGGTCGCACAGGGCCTGCTCCGCCACCAGGCGCGAGGCTTGCAGCAGCAGCACGTACACCACAACGTAGAACACGATGGTCTGCGGGGTAGAGGGACAGGGAATGAAGGGGTTACTGATTGCATTAATGGGTTTACGGATTAATTGACCAGTCATTCAGGGGAATTCAGGGTGTCGGTATACCACCACGTAGAACACGAGGGTCTGCGGGGGAGTAGGTAGTGTCAAAGGCGTCGGATGGACGCGGTGGCTCACCAGCGGGTTGAGGACAGAACGTAAGCCGGTGTTCCCTATTGGTGTCTGCAAGTGGATCTTATGCCCTTACCGGCATGATGCAGTGTGTATCACCTCACACCGACCCCCACCAACCCACCAGTGCGGACCACGCCGCCACGTTGGCCATGACTGCGCTGATGATGTGCGAGTTGCGCTTGAGGGCGCGCTTGGGCGCGGCGTGGGCGTGGGAGGCGCCGTGGGCCGGGTGCGGGTGCACGCTGCCGCCGTGCCTGGAGGGGGGAGAGGGGCAGGGGAGGTACCGTACGGTGTGTACCGGTATGGGAAGTAACGGCTTTTGTGGATTGCACGTGGGCCGGGTGCGGGTGCACGCTGCCGCCGTGCCTGGAGGGGGGCAGCGAAGGTCGCAGCGTGCACCAGAAATCACATCAGGAAAGCGCGGCAATGCACTCCATAGTACACGACCTCACGCGTACAGCGCAACGGGAAGATATCTACCAGGTCCGTAGACGCCATCCGCCGCCGTACAAACCGCTGGACCTCCGTTCTCCCCTGTCCGCTCCCCATACCCCACTCACGTCAGCTTGGCCCAGGCGGTGCTGAACCACCCGAAGTGCCCCGAGCCATGCGGAGAGGCGTGCAGGACGTCCGCCGAGAACACGCCGCTGATGCCGCCGCCGCCGGCACCTCCTCCTTTGCCGCCCCATGACGCCAGGGAGCGCCCGCCGCGCCCTGCCTTGCCCCCGCCGCCACCCGATCCATCGCCCTTGCCGGAGGACGCGCCGCCCCCAGAGCCGCCCCCTTTGCGGAGGCCTCCCGCACCCCCGGGCCCTTCCGACTTCGGGGTGCCATGGTTGGAGCCCTCGTTGTTAGACGCAAACAGAGCCCTGCGCTTCTCGCCTCCGCCCCGCCTGGTGCTTGGGCTGCGCTCAGGCTCGGCCTGTGAGGGAAATGCGGATCGGGACCAGACTTAGTCGCGTGTCCGCGGCGGCAGCTTGACCCTGTATGGCGCATTACAATGCGCCACAACAAGGGGGCGTTTACCACGCCTCCTGATTCCAAGCGAGCTCCCCCAACTCGATCCATTTTGAGGACTGCTCAACCTGCTACATAGCATCCACTTGCGACACTTACGTGCGTGTCGTGAAAGCTGTCGTGGCCTTCGTCCCCTTCTCCCTCCGCCGCCTGGCCTCCCGTGCCGCCTGCCCCCGCCCCCGCTCGTTCGTCCTCCTCCTCGTCTCCGTCCTCGCTCTCGTCGTCGTCCAGCAGGTGCATGGTCTGGCTGGCCAGCGCACGGGTGAGGCCGATGGGGATGGACAGGAACGTCTGGGGGAGGGGGCATACGTGTGGCACACGTGGGAACACCGAGGAACCGTGTGGGCAACGGGGCGCGGCAGGAGTTGCAGGGAGGGTAAGGGGCATTATGCATGCTTGTGTGCCTGCCCCGCCTGAAGGTGAGGGTGCTCCGCACTCTTGGTGCCGAGTCAATTGCGCTGCCGCTGCCCGTGGGAGTCACACAGAAAGCTGGCATGTCGTTGTGTTGAGGGAACGCACTCTTGGTGCCGAGTCAATTGCGCTGCCGCTGCCCGTGGGAGTCACACAGAAAGCTGGCATGTCGTTGTGTTGAGGGAACGCACTCTTGGTGCCGAGTCAATTGCGCTGCCGCTGCCCGTGGGAGTCACACAGAAAGCTGGCATGTCGTTGTGTTGAGGGACTTGTTGCCACGTGCCAGTAGAGTAGGGTTGTTGTGCACAGCGCAGCACTCGGGGGAGCAGGCGCGAGGTTGCCCACGTCCTTGGTCCCACCACGCAAACCCTGGCCCCACGCACCTCGTACAGCTTGTCAGCAGTCTAGGGTTTTGAGCACAGTGCGGCACTCTGAATGCGAAGCAGGAGTTTGCGCACGACTTTTGCTCTGGCACAAACACTCTGCCCTCACCTCGTACAGCTTGTAGCGGAAGTTGGACGTGCGCTGCAGCAGAACCACCAACAGCCTGCGGGGAAGCATAGAGGATGGGACAAGGTGGGTTAACACACACCGGCACGTCCCGCGTTGCCGTGCAAACGACGGCCTGCTTGCTTTGCGTGTGCGCAGCGGGCGGCGGGGTGGCACGAGCAAACCTGACCAGCGCACGCAGCATCTCGTGCGTACAGTGTGTGCGCACTCACGCTGCGGCGAAGAAGGTGACCACGGCTCCCTCCACCACCAGGAACGCCAGCTGCAGCGTGTTGACCCCCTCGGTGGTGTTTTCAGCGTGGACCAGCAGCTCCTCCAGCAGCTGCAAGCACACGCCGGGGCAACGGAAGGCGTCCTCTATCACCAACCATGCACAAGCATTGCTCGCCAAATGGTTCTCGCGCGCAGTTACCACTAAGATGAACTTGGCCGACTGACGGCTCACAGCGGGTCAATGTGGCACGACCCACGCACGATCGCTGCGGCGCCCTCGGCACACCGAACTACGAAGCCCATTGGCTCGCCGTACCCAAACGTTCCACGCCTTCTCACCGGCCTGGCCCCGGTCACCGCCGCCTGGCCGTTGAGAGGGTGTGAGCTTTATACTTATCGTGCGCTTACTATTTATACGTTCAACGCCTTCTCACCGGCCTGGCCCCCGTCACCGCCGCCTGGCCGTTGAGCAGCATGAAGGCCCCCGCCGGCGTGGAGGACAGGTTGAGGCCCTGCTGCCGCCACGTGGCGTGGTGCTGGTACAGCGTGTTGGCCGACACGTACATCCGCTGGACCAGGTCCTGGGGCCACACGGCAAGGTGAAGGCATGAAGTAGGAAGGGCAGCACAGATATATGAAGTATGCTATGCCCCTGTGCCACGCATCGTGGCCTTTGCCTTGCTGGTGTACGTGTCCCGAGCCGCGATACCTTCTGTACGGGAGCCACTCACCCACAGCGTGACGTTGACGGTGTACGCCCCGCTGATATCAAGGGAGGTCTCCGCCACCTGGGGTGCGGAGAGCAGATAGGGTGCAGGCTTCAGTACGACTATACTTGTGTTTTAGCCCGAGATGACGAAGTGAGGCGTTGGGGTGCGGGATAACGTCAAGGCAAATGGGGCGGGCAGACACCCGGAGTGAGCGTGCAGTGGTGCTGGCAGAGGCAACGGCAGCTACAAACAGGCACCGAGCTGTAATCGCATGTAGTCGCATGTCACGACCATCCACTGACCTGGACGGTGTGCGAGTAGAAGATGGCCTTGGTCTCTGAGTCAGCCCACTCGAGGACCTTCTGGTTGAGCTCCTGCAAGGTAGCCAAGGCACAGAGGGTACGGCGTTGAACAACGCACGCATGTCGCCGGTAACGGACAGCATGTGGGGCAGGGGCGAGCACACGCCTGGAACGCCTGCGCTGACTGCACCACCCCGTGCCCCGTGCACCACCCCGTGCCCCGTGCAGCACCCCACGCCACCCTCACCCTGTAGCTGGTGGCGTAGGTGAGGATGTCATCCGCAAAAGCCTGTGGATGCGTTTGGGTAAGTAGTTTCAGAATGACATGCAGGGCAACAAAGATTTACTGGTCCAAGAAAAGCCGAAGGGCTGAAGGAGGACAGGAGGCCCCTCCCGCCTCCCCTCGGGCGCCGCCAACGGTGCCGTACACTCAACCCTCAACTGTGAACAAGTCCAAGTAGCATAGCTACATGATGCGTCATGGTGTAACCTCGTTGGGCTGCTGTTTGGTGTTTGGCGCGCAATGCGATCAGGCAGGGGAAGCGGCTGGCTCACAGGGTGCACCCACGCACCCCCCCGCACTCTGGCCCCACCGGTGCGTCCGCCTCCGTGTACACGTTGTCCGCCACACGGCCCTTGTAGATCTGGTCCAGCGCGCGGACGGCCACCAGGGCCTGCACGCATGCATTGGCCAAAACATGTGTTTATTTGGCGAGCGTCGCGAGGAGGGCCGCACCCGGCCTGGTGTCTTGACGGTTACCCCCACACCCAGGTCAGCAACATGTCCCTGTCGCCTAGGCGCATAGCACGGTGTACAGCTCCGTGTAAGTTGACCGCGGACCTGTGCCCGGGTAAACCCAGTCTCCCAGATGTCCCTGGCACAGACCGCTCCCCGCCCCCATGGCCTCTCCTGCGGTAAAAGCCCCCAACCGTCCTGCAATTGTCACTGCGCAGAACCTGTCATATAGCTCTCTGTCAACCCTGAGTTGACGTTCCCTCACGCACCCTCTGCAGGTGTCGCTGCGCGATGCCGCCCCTGTCCAGCGCCTCCAGCGCGGTGCTCTGCTTCTGTAGCACATAGCACGGCGGCAAGGCGCAGGCACACAGTAACGCACGACAGTCATGAGTACAGCGCACCAAGGGCAGCAAGGGCAGCAAGCGTGTCATGACAGCTGCACTCACACGGCACCAGGCCAGAAAGGGTCTGTCATCTGTGTCTATGGGCCGCAGCTGCAGAATAAATTTGCTGGCGCCTTGTGCCATTTGACCCAAGCCAGCTGCACAATAGAAATGGTGCATCCTCTCATACCTGTATGGACACGATGATGAGCGCGAAGCACACCACGTGGACCGCTCCAGCTAGCAGTATGGTGAGGAGGGTGCGGACCTTGAACTGGGTCACAACCTGCAGTGGTATTGTGGCAACACACGGCGGCAGTGCGTGCGTGGCTACACCTTAAACGCAATGCGTGGCCGTGCACTTGGGAGCTGATGGTGGAATGAGTGTGGGCGAGTGGCAGAGAACGAATCCTGGTACTAGGGTGCATACTGGCATGTGCCTGCTTCTCCAAGCCCTGGTGGCTGGCTAGTCAGGCGCCCGATGTCCAGCGTGCTGTGCGGCTACCGCAGCATGGTACCTGCTTGTACACCAAGAAAGCTAGCCAGGAGGACACACATCAGTTGGCTGTGCAGCTAGCATGGTGCAGTGCGCACCTTCTGCGCCTGCGGCGTCTCAAGCAGTCGCATGAGCTTGCGGTAGCGCTTGCCGCGCTTGAAGTCGGCGGTGGCGTTCATGTCTGCGTGGGGTGGCGAGGATAGGTGGGTTAGGTGGCGTACAGGTGACTACCCGCACTGTTTGAGCCCGAAGCGAGCACAGGCGGCGTATTGGCGTTGCAGAAAGATCGTGCATTTGTAGGACACCGAATCGACCGTGCGTGTGTCGCAGCTGCAACGTCCCCCACGTCCCCCACGGCCCTGCCCGTCACCATGGCCGACCCGACCTAGCCCGTCCCTGCTCACCTGACACCCCCGAGGTCCCAGACACCCCACTGTCTCCGCCCTCGCTGCGCGCATCGTCCGCATGGTGGTCATGCGCATCGTGGTGATGGTGGTGCGCATTGTGCGCATGGTGGTGGTCGCCGAGTCCTCCTTTTCCTGCCACCGCCGCTGCCAGGGTGTGCGGCCCCGCCTTAGGCGACGCCTGGCTCCGCCCCACCCACACGCCGCCCTTGTCATGCTCCGGGTCAGGCGCGTGGAAGGCCTTCACCCCATCGTGACCCTCTGCATCGTCGTGGTGGTGGATGGCCGAGTCGTGGGTGGGCAGGCTGAAGGCCCGGTGCGCTTTAACGCCGCCGCCGACGACGACGAAGGGGCTGACGTCGTGACCGGGGGCCATGCCGTCGCCGTCGTCGCCGCCGCCGAACTTGTTTGCGTTCTTGCCGTACTCACCGTCGGACACATCGTTCTGGTAGAATGCCCCGTCGCTGGCCACCCACTTGTTGATGCGGTCCAGCTTGTGGCCCTGGCAACGGTCGGGGGTGGGGGGCGGCAAGGGATGGGTTGGCGGTCCAGCTTGTGGCCCTGGCAACGGTTGGGGGTGGGGGGCGGCAAGGGATGGGTTGGCGGTCCAGCTTGTGGCCCTGGCAAC
>VFQN01000633.1_pt1 | contig 43962 bp, 33 predicted proteins | sample 3512371 | NCBI WGS metagenome assembly VFQN01 (sample SAMN10412370, study PRJNA504923) | tailings metagenome | isolation source: Replicate 2 from Balatoc abandoned mine | place: Philippines: Itogon, Benguet | collected 2017-08-28 | reverse complement strand
TTGAACGGCGGTTTGGAAGCTAAGTGCGAGTGTCCGGAGAAACGGGTGAAGCCCAAAATAACAAGACGTCGTGATGATTTCGTCAATTTTATGGCACTTATGTCTGGATGGAAGCGGCAGGCAGAGTTTGTGTGTTAATCGTATGTTTTTAAATGATTATTCAAGAGTATCGCGGTGTGTTTCCTTTGAGGTTTCTGAGTAAAACTTATCAATTTGGTAGATTTGACGAGATCCCGGCGCACTTCCAACATTAAAAAAAATAAATGGCCGACAGCGCAATGCTGAGGCCTTGCACAGGGGTGTGCGCATGCGGCAGGAGTGGGATTGCTGCGGCAAAAGGAAGGTCGGGCCGTTCTGGCGCTGGCTGGCGGGTTTTCTTTTTCAAACGAATCGTTTCTCACGGACTTTGATTGCTGTCCCCCGAAGCGTGTTGTCGGTGATCGTGCGCGGCTGTTTGATTAATACGTTTTTTTGGCGAGCGATCTATGAATGCAAGACCTGACGCCATTTCTTTCGCGCTATTCCGGACGCGCTTCGATGAACCAGCGCTGACGGCGATCCGGGCGGCGGTCAATCGCGGCCAGCCGGTGGTGGGAGATCATTTCAAGGAACAAGTGGCTGTAGCACTGGGGCGACGTGCGCTCGCACGCAAGCGGGAGCGCCAGCGCCAGCGAGAAGTCATGGCCGCGCAGGTGCTTGGACAAATGGGATTAAATTTATTGGGGGAGAGGATGCGCAGAAAAGAAATTGACCTGACTGTCTTTTTCTGTGCCAGGTTGAATGTTGTATTTTCAACTTGGATGAAGGAGTCAATAGATGGCGAACAAGCAATATAGCCCCGAGCAGGCGGTCGCAAAATTGCGGCAAATCGACGTACTGGTGAGCGAAGGGAAATCGATTCACCAGGCCTGCAAAGAGGCCGGCATCATTCGGGAAATGCTTGAGTGCAAGACCTAACCCCAGTGATGGGGGGGCTCCGACGCGGTTAGCCAGGTTTTCGGGCTGATGCCCGCAGCCAGAACGATCTGGTCATGCGTTGCCAAGCAAAGATGTAAGTCGATGCAGATGGATGCTGGGGGTCAATTATGAACTGGGCAGGATTGGGAAACAGTTTTCAGCTTTTCGTGGGATATTTTCTGGTTACGGTCGTCAGCACTATTGTTGCTGTGCGGTTTGCCAAGTCAGGGCGGAGGAAATGGGCGGCAGGATTGGGGACGTTTGGTGTGTTCTGGGGGCTGACCCTCATCGACGACATTATGGGTACTTGGGAGCACAAGGCGCTGTGCGAGAAAGAGGCAGGGGTAAAAATCTACAAGCCGGCGAAGCTGCCGCCGGAGTTCTACCACCCGGATGGGAGGCCGAAGTTTATAGACGAGGAAGGCAACGTCGATCAACTGATTGAAAAGAAATTGGCAGGGCACATCAGGTTTGAGCGGAAAGGGCGAAATTCATATTCGCTCCGGTATCTAAAAATCGACAAGCTTGTTACGGAAATCGTAGACACGCGGACTGGATATATCTTGGCTGAGCGTGTGGATTTCCACAAGTGGCCATCGCCCTTCGTGCCATCGATTCTGCATGGTGGGGCGATCGGATGTAATGATTCAACAATAAATGAATCGTATCTGAAGCTGTATCGACAAACATTTCCCAGCCTGGTTGCCAAATAAGGGGGGGGATGTCATGAATGCGATCAATACCTATTACCAACAGGCCCAATTTTCGCTGGCCGCTTATGCGGATTTGTCGGTGTCAATTGCTGTGGGCACCTACATTCAGAGACTTATAGGAGCAGGCTTCGGCACTTCCCAAGCCGCAACCTTCGCCGCGCAATACGAAATCGTTGACCGCTATGACGGCATGGTGCTGCACAACTACATCGACGAGTTCGGCAATCCGCAGCAGGCGATGACGCCGACCGGGCTGTCGGCGACGATATTCGGGAACCGCGACACGGGCGCAGTCACGCTCGCCATTCGTGGCACTGATGACTTGAACGATCTGCTCACCGACGTTATCAGCATCGGCGTGATTGGCAGCACAAAATACCAATCTCAATACACGGCTCTCCGTTCCAAAGTGCAGGAGTGGCTGGACAACGGGAAGTTGAGTTCAGGCTTCACCGTTACGGGACATTCCCTGGGCGGGTTTCTTGCAACGGGGCTCACTGCTGAATTTGGCAGTAGTATTGCTCAGGCCTATCTCTATAACACCCCGGGCATCGGAAGCGTCGCGGCAAATCTGAATCCTATGTCTGCGCTACTTCAGGCATGGGAAATTCAAGCATCTGGGGTTGATGCTTCTAAAGTGACCAGTCTGCGTGCGGACAGTTTTTTGTCACCAATCTCTGGTGCTGGAACGCCAATTGTCGCGCCGATCCTGATCCACATCGAAGACCAGACGTCATCCACGGTCGCCAATAAGGAATTGCCGGCACTCAACCACAGCCAAGCGACGCTCACTGAGGCACTGGCGGTTTACGACCTGCTGGCGCGCATGAAGCCCGATATCAGCTTGACGGACGCGACTGCCATACTCAAGGCGGCAGCGTATCAGCCCGGCGGGACGCTCGAGCAGACCCTAAATCCGCTGCTCAAGCTTTTTGGCTTGACCGGGCTGGTCGCATTGAACGCAACGCGAGATGAAATCTACCAGGCTATTGGAGACTTACAGGTGAAGTTTCCGGCGGGAAGTAGCCAGACTTCTTATGGCTTCGATTCACTCGTCAACACGGCTTCCGTCGATCTCGCCAATCTCGCCTCGGGATCAACGGCCCTCGCCTACCGCTACGCCCTGAAGGCACTCAACCCCTTCGCCATCGTCGGCGATAACTCGCTTTACGCGATTCACAACGAGAACGGCGAACTCGACCTCTACAACCCGGCGACCCGCAGCGGTAGCCTCAGCGAACAATGGCTGACCGAGCGCGCGAAGCTGCTGTACGCCGACATGCTGCGCAACACCCTGGACAATCCTGACAAGACGCTTTTTCCTGACGGCGGAACCACGGCAACGGAATACCAGTTCTACCGCAACGGCAATCTTGATGCTTTCTTTGCGGAACCTGTGGATCGCCCGCCGGGGCAGATTCCCGAACAACTGGTCATGTTTGCCGACGACACCGGACGTTATCTCCAAGGCAGCGAAAATTTTCTGGGCGACAAGATTTTCGGTGGGGACAGCTCGGATTACCTGCGCGGGCGTCTGAACGATGATTACCTCGAAGGCGGCCGCGGCATGGACGTCTACGAATACGTCGGGCGCAAGAGCTTCGGCGGTGAACTCAGCAACGACGGCGAAGACATCCTCCTCGATACCGACGGCAAGGGTGTGCTGCGTTATGTCTTCGAGGAGGGCGGATTTCCGCTCACCGGTTATGGCGCCAAAAGCACCTCTACTATCGTCCGAGATGCCAGTGTCCGTGTTTCCGGTACGCAGTGGAACAGCGCGGACGGCAAGTTCATCTATCAGCGAGTTCAAGATGATCTCGTGATCACCATCAACGGCGACTCCGGCGGTCGGATCACGCTGCAAAACTTCAAAGAAGGCGACTACGGCATCTATCTTTTCGACGATCAGCGCGACACGCCGGAGACGGGCAACGACATCTTCGGCGACCGCCGGTTTCAAACCTTCAGTGGCCAGTTGGCCCAGCTCAAAGGCCCCAATGGCGACCCGCTGACCTACGGCGAGCCGAACTTCCTCGGACCGAACCGCTTTCGGGTTGAAGAGCGGCTGGCGATAAACGGCGACTACCCCGAAGAATGGCGCAATCCGCAGCTCGCCTCCGCCTACACCCTGCATCACAGCGAGACCATCGGCTCGGTCACCACCGATTACTACGCCCTGCCTGCGCTGCTCGACTTTAGCTACAACCAGATGGATGAACTCGGCAATCTGCGTGTAACCGCAGACCTCAACCCGGATCATGAAGACTTGCTCTACGACAGCGCCGGCAACGACCGGATCATTGCCGGCGGCGGTAATGACGGGATTGCAGCCCTCCGCGGCGGCGATGACATCATTCATGCGGGCGCGGGGCGCGATGCGGTGCTGGGTGGTGCGGGCAATGATGTGATTGAAGGCGGGGCTGATGGCACGGCACTGCTGGGGCTGTCTGGTCTGGTTGCCGGCGGCGACATGATTGCAGGGGATGCGGGGGACGACGAACTCTACGGCAACACCAAAATCGCCCTTGCCCTCGCCATTAAAAACGGCGAAACCGATGTCGCGACGGGCGCCATCGGAGACTTCCTCTCCGGCGGCGCGGGCAAGGACTGGATCGTCGGTGATAAAGGCAACGACGTGCTGCTCGGCGGCGACGGCGACGACATCCTCAGCGGCGGCGCGGGCGATGACAACCTGCGCGGGGATGACAACCGCTACACCTTCAGCCCGGCTTGGGGCGTCACCCGGCAGGTGAGCGGCAGCGAGGCTTCGGGCCTCAACTACCAGCTGCTGTTCAACGGAACGGTTACGGTCGCCGATGGCGCGGGCGGCAATGACGTCCTGCATGGCGGCGCAGGTAACGACTGGGCCTTTGGTGGCCGGGGTGATGATTTCATCGACGGCGGCAGCGGCAATGATGTGCTGTTTGGCGATGAGGGCGCTGATGCGCTGATCGGCGGCGCCGGCAACGATGTGCTGGTCGGTGATGGCGCGAATGTGGCTTACCAGGATCAGAGGGCGGATTTACTCGACGGCGGAGACGGCGACGACACGCTGGAAGGCAATGGTGGCGATGATGTGCTGATCGGCGGCAAAGGCAGTGACATCCTGCGTGGCGGCGACGGTAATGACATCCTGATCGGCGGACTCGGTCAGGATGTGATCATCGGTGGCGCCGGGCGTGACACCTATGTCTACAACCGCGGCGACGGCGCGGACATCATCATTGACAGCGCCGCTGGCGGCAATGATCCTGAAGCGAGCATCCTGGTGCTGGGTGAAGGCATCCGCCCCGGTGATCTCAAGTTCCGCTTCGGCAGCCTGATGATCGATCTGGGGCCGTCAGACCCGGATGATCCCTTCGCCAGCAACGACGAGATTCATTTTCAGAACTTCAACCAGAATTTCCCGAATCTGACTGCCGCAATCGGGGAAATCCGTTTTGCTGATGGCACGGTTCTGGACTACGCTGATATCCTCGCGCGCGGCTTTGATGTCGACGGCACTGCGCTGGACGATTCCGGCGGCAGTGCGCTGATCGGCTCATCGGTCACCGACCGCATTCGCGGTTTCGCCGGCAGTGACGAGCTGGAAGGCCGCGACGGCGACGATGTGTTGATCGGCGACGGCGGTGCGGACCGGCTGGACGGCGGCAACGGCAACGATGTGCTGGATGGCGGCTCCGGGAATGACTGGCTGGCCGGAGGCATGGGCAGCGACGACTACCGTTTTGTCAGTGGCGATGGTCTGGACACAGTGACGGAGGGATCCCTGTTCGTGCGCGGGTTGGCCGATCCGGGGCATGTGGACCGGATCGTGTTCGGCGAGGGGGTGTCGCGGGAGCAGGTCTCCTTGCTGCGCTCGGCCGACGGCAACCTGAGCGTGCGTTATGGCGCCGGTGACGAAATCCTGGTCGAGGGGCAATACGGCACGGCGGGTGCGGATATCGAACGCATCGTGTTTGCCGAAGGGCAGGCCATCGAAAAAGCCGAGCTCGATGCCCTGGAGGTCGGGGTTCTGGATGGCACCGGCGGCGATGACGAGTTGTACGGTACTGCGGGTAATGATGTTCTGCGGGGGCACGCGGGCGACGATTATCTGGATGGCGGACCGATACCCGAGCGCAGGGTGTCCGGTGCGACGCCGGTCACCGGCAACGATGTGCTGGAGGGTGGTGCCGGAGCCGATACCTACGCCCTGTACTGGGGTATGGGGACGGACCGGATCATTGATGTCGCCGACGGCGAGACCAATACCCTGCAGTTGCTGGACGGCGCGACTTTTGACAGCGTCAAGACGTCGCGTGACGGCGGGGATCTGCTGTTAACGATGCGCGGTTCGACGGACGGTGCGCGGATCGAGGGATTTTTCTCCAGTGGTGGCGCAGCTTCGTGGCAGATCAGCGGTGAATCCGGAATCAGCCAGTCTCTACTGGACTTTTATGAGGTGCAAAGCGAGTCGGCAAACGTGCCTGCCGTCGAGGCCATGGCTGATTACAAGCAGCGCCTTCTGGGTGAATGGCGTGCACGGGGGCAGTCGAATTTCGAGTTGCCCACCCACGTTTATGTCCGGTCAACATGGTCGCAGACGATATCCGAATGGACCCGGCTGGTGCACGCCTTGCCTGAGCCAGTATTGCAGACCCAGACTATCGTCAATGATCCGGTGACCTCCACGACGATCAATGGTTACGGAGTCAGGCAGGGCAGCCGTTTTATCCCGTTGACGTTAAGCGGGAATTCGGTGTTTCAGCTTCATGTCGCGCCGGTCGTATTTACCCGGGAATCCGATGACAGCCATATCGGGGTTGAACAATCCCCGGGCGGGTCGATGAACTCGCAGCCTTACACCTATTTCGCTGGCGTTAACGGTCCCTTCGACAACGAGCGCAGTTATTCGTATACCAGCGGTTTCATGTTCAACACGGTGACCGAGTCCAGTTACGACGCGTGGATTCCGTTGTTTTTGCGTGAAGACGGAACGGGGAATTTCAGCTTCAATCACCACCAGATCACCGAAAACCCGGTCATCGAGGAAATCGTTGCCGGCGCCGGAAACAATACGATTGCCGGTGCCCTGGAAAGTGCGGGTGACCATGCGGCATTGATTGATGCCGGCGCCGGCGATGATTTTGTCGAGGCGGGACAGCACGATTTTGCATTCGGCAACGAGGGCGACGACGAGATCATCGGCGGCGCTTATGCCTATGGTGGCGATGGCAACGACAGCTTGTCGGGCGGAAGGTTTCTGGCCGGTGGGACTGGCGATGATGCGCTCAGTGGCGGTGAGGGGACGACAACTTTCCATTTCCGGTCTGACGAAGCGGGCTGGGACCGGGTTGAAGACCGGAATGGTATTTCTCTAATCGAATTCGGTCTGCGAGCAGGGTTTTCTGATTCCCTGTCGAATTTTGTTTATGGCGGGAAATATCGGCTGGGTGGAGAAGCCAGTTTTCGAGTTGATGAAGCTTTGGCTCAGAGATATGGCGGATATTCCGCGGCACGCCAATATCTAAACCCGTTGATTGCCACTGAAGAAATTGATCTGGGTGACGGGGAGATCATCCGATATCCGGTTCCAGGCAATAGCTTTCCGAGAGGTGTTCCTGATCGTTTTGCGAGGGATTTTGCGCCTTATTACAGCGATGGATACTACTCTTGGGTCTACAACTCCGTTGAAGATGCCATGTGGGATTTTGCGGATCTCGGATTGCAGTTCAATTCTGCGGAAATGCAACTCATTCCCGGTGTTCCCGATCTGTCCGATTACACCGCCGACAATTATCAATTACTTCGTCCGTATTTTGATCAGGGCATTCTGGAAAGGGATGTCGTGGAACTCGCCGGTTTCCGGCCCGAAATTGATTCCCTGGAAATCGGTTTTGTTTCCCCGGATGAAGCGGGTGACAGGCGAGCCCTGCGCCTGGTCTGGGGCGAAGACAAGGTCATCGACATTGAACTGCCTTCTGCCGGAGATCTGATTGGCCACGGTGTCGAAGAGATCAGTTTTGGCGGAGCTTCGTTCTATATCGGGGAAATAGTTGAGTGGGCGGAGGAGACCGGGATTCTCGGCACACAGCTTGAGGATTACATTTCTGGTACGGACGCCAGCGATGTGATTCGCGGCTTGGGCGGATGGGATTACATCAACGGCGGGGCGGGCGACGACTTTCTGTCTGGCGGTTCCGGTGCTGACACTTTTGCTTTCTTCGAGGGCGCCGGATCGGACACGATTCTCGACGGCGATGCCGAAGATGTCATTGAATTCGATGCCGGCATCACCTCCGCACAGTTGCACCTCGGCCTGGGCTCTCTTCGTCTCGGTTATGGCGAGTCGGGCGATCAGATTCTGTTCGAGGGATTTGATCCGGACGATGTTCATGCCAATGCTTTGTTCTCGGTGCTGCAGTTCTGGGATGCCGAGGAGGTCGAGTTGCCCGACGGCTCGCCTGATTTTGTCTGGACGCTGGTCGAGGAACTGACCTACGGGCAGGTGCTGGAGCGCGGTTTCGATATCGTCGGCACCGCCGGGGGTGACGTCCTGCGCGGTACCAATGTCCATGATCGTTTTGAGGGTGGCGCCGGCAACGATGTGCTGACCGGCGGCGCCGGCAGCGATACCTACTACTTCAACGCCGGCGACGGCATCGATGCGATCAACGATTTCTCGGAGTTTGGGGAAAACAACCGGATCGTGCTGCGGGATTATCTGGAGACCGATGTTGCCGGCAGCAGGCAAGGCGAGTATGTGGTCTTGGGCTTTGATGGATCCGGTGACGAATTGCTGATCCGCTGGGATGACGCAACAGGTCTCGGTGTTGATGAGGTCGAGTTTGCCGATGGCGCGGTCTGGAGCAGGGCTTATCTGGGCAGTCTTGAGATTTCGGGCAATCTGCCGCCGGTAGTGGCTGTGCCGATCGGGCCGGTCGCTTTCGACGAAGATGCGGCCTCGGGTTTTGTGGTTCCTGCCCACACATTCCAGAATCCCGATGCCGGCGATGTATTGGGTTTTTCCGCCGCGCTGGCCGACGGCGGAGCGCTGCCGTCCTGGCTGTCGTTTGATCCGGAAACGCGGATGTTCTCCGGCATGCCGGCGAATGGTGACGTGGGTACGATCCAGATCCGGGTTACGGCAACCGATGGTGCCGGTGCATCGGTGTCCGACACCTTCAGCCTCTCGGTGCTGAACACCAATGATGCGCCGGAGCTTGCCGCTGCGCTGGCGGACCAGAACGCTGCGCAGGGGCAGTCGTTCAGCTTTGTGTTGCCCGCGGGAAGTTTTTCTGACCAGGATATGGGTGATTTGCTGACCTATACCGCGACCCTGGCCAGCGGCGCACCGCTGCCCGAATGGCTGGTGTTCGACGATGCCAGCCATGCCTTCAGCGGTGTTCCCGGCGATGCCGACGTGGGCATGCTGAATGTCAGGGTGACGGCGACCGATGGCGAGGGTGCTGTAGTGTCCGACACCTTTGCGATCACTGTAGACAATGTCAATGATGCACCTGTGCTGGGGAATCCGCTGGCAGACCAGGCTGTGACCGCAGGCAGCTTGTTCAGTTATGTCGTGCCGGTCGATACCTTCGCCGATGCGGATGCCGGCGACAGTCTGAGCCTGACCGCGCGACTGGCCGATGGCGGCGACCTGCCCGGATGGCTGAGTTTCGATGCGGCGACCGGCACATTCAGCGGGACCTTCAGTGGCACGCCTTCTGCATCCAACGTGGGCGTGCTGGACGTGGAGGTCGTGGCGACGGATCTTGCCGGCGCTGCGGGAAGCGACTCTTTTACGCTGACGGTCAATTCGGCGCCAGGTCAGACCCTGACGGGCACTGCTGGTGCCGACGTGCTTGTGGGCGGCTTCGGCAACGACCTGATCGACGGCCTCGCCGGTGCTGACCGGATGACAGGCGGTGACGGCGACGATACCTACACGGTCGATCACGCGGCTGACATGATCGTCGAGCTTCCGGGCGAAGGCCGTGACTCGGTGCGGAGCAGCGTGACTTACACCTTGCCCGACGAAGTCGAAGATCTGGCGCTTGCCGGCACCGCCAACCGCAACGCCACGGGCAATGCGCTCTCGAACGTCATTACCGGCAATGCGGGCGCCAACCGGCTGGATGGCGGCGCGGGCGCCGATGTGCTGGTCGGCGGACTGGGCAACGATACCTATGTCGTCGATGACGGGCTGGATGCGGTGTTCGAGGCGGCTTCAGCCGGAACGGATACCGTGTTGTCTTCGGTCTCGTATGCGCTGTCGGCCCATGTCGAGTACCTCACTCTGACGGGCGAGGCCGCCATCGACGGCACGGGCAACGAACTGGCGAACACGATCACCGGCAATGAAGCGGCCAATACCCTGTTGGGTGGCTTGGGCAACGACCGGCTCATCGGTGGCGGCGGCATCGACATGCTGGTTGGTGGCTTGGGTAACGATACGTATATCGTTGATTTAATTGAAGATATTTTGATCGAGTTTGCGGGCGAAGGCACTGATACCGTGCAGGCGCCGTTTGACTACACGCTGCCTGAGCATTTCGAGAATCTTGTGCTGACCGGCGAGGCGCTGGCGGGCACGGGCAATGCCGCAGCGAACCGGCTTACCGGCAATGCGCTGGACAATGTGCTGTCGGGGCTGGATGGCAACGACGTGCTGAACGGCGGCGGCGGCGCGGACGTCCTGATTGGTGGGACGGGCAACGATATCTATGTTGTCGATGACGCGGCCGATGTGACCGTGGAACTCGCCGGCGAAGGCACGGATACCGTGCAGGCCGGCGTGACTTATGTGATCGGCGAACAAATCGAGCGGCTGGTTCTGGCCGGCAACGCGGCGATCGACGGCACGGGCAATGCGCTGGACAACCGGCTCACCGGCAATGCCGCGGCGAACACGTTGTACGGCCTTGACGGCAACGACATCCTCGACGGCAAGGCAGGCGCCGACATCCTGATTGGAGGCCTTGGCAACGACAGTTATCTCGTCGACCAGGCGGATGATGTCGTCGCCGAGTTTTCCGGCGAGGGCATCGATACGGTGACTTCCGGGATCAGCTACGCCTTGTCGGAGCATGTGGAGAACCTGACGTTGTCCGGAAACGGGGCTATCGATGGCACCGGCAACGTGCTCGACAACCGGCTCACCGGCAATACCGCATCCAACGTGTTGTATGGCATGGAGGGCAACGACATTCTCGACGGCAAGGGCGGGGCGGACACCCTGATCGGCGGAGCGGGCGACGATGTGTATGTCATTGACAGCCTTGAGGATGTGGCTGTCGAATACGCCGGGGAAGGCATCGATACCGTACAGACCGCGCTGGCGTGGACGCTCGCTGATCACCTCGAAAACCTGTCCCTGACGGGGTCGGCGGCGGTCGACGGCACTGGAAATGCAGCCGACAACACCCTTCTCGGCAATGCCGGAGCCAATGTTCTGAGGGGACTGGATGGCAACGATCTGCTGGATGGCGGCGCAGGTGCGGACACTTTGATCGGAGGTGCGGGTGACGACCGTTATGTGGTCGATCGCAGCACGGATGTGGTGGTCGAGGTCGCGGGCGGAGGTATCGACACGGTCTACAGCCGGGTGGGTTGGACACTGGGTGATCATCTCGAGCATCTGGTGCTGACCGGCACGGCCAACATCGCAGGCACCGGCAACGCGCTCGACAACAGTATTTTCGGCAACGCTGGCAACAACACACTGGACGGCAGGGGCGGGGCTGACTTCATGGCCGGCGGGTTGGGCAACGATATTTATGTGGTCGATGATGCCGGCGATGTTGTGTCCGAGTCGGCGGGCGGCGGCACTGATGCCGTCAGGACTGCGCTTGGCCACGTGCTGGCGGAGCATGTGGAGAACCTGACGCTGACCGGCACGACTGCCGCCGATGCGACCGGCAATGTACTCGACAACGTGCTGACGGGAAACAGCGCGGCAAACATGCTGACCGGCCTGGAGGGCAACGATACGCTGGATGGCAAGGGTGGCGCCGATGTGATGCAGGGCGGACAGGGCGACGACGTTTATGTGGTCGATAACGCTGGAGATGTCATCATCGAGCTGGCCGGGGAAGGCGCGGATACCGTCAGGTCATCCCTGAACCATGTCCTTGGCGCCCATCTGGAGAATCTTGTACTGACCGGTTCGGCGAATCGCAGCGCCACCGGGAACGCGCTGGACAATGTGATTTCAGGCAACAACGGTGCCAACATTCTGGGCGGCCTGGAGGGCGACGACATCCTGGCCGGCGGGCGCGGCAACGATACCTACCGCTTCGATGCGGGGTTCGGGCGCGATGTCATCCTGGAGGATGATGCCACCGCCGGAAACATGGATCGCATCCTGTTTGGGGCCGGCCTGTCCGCCACCGATGTCGATCTGGGTCGTTTTGACGATGACCTCTTCATTCATTCCGGGGATCGGCAGCACAGCATCCAGGTGCTGGACTGGTTTGCCGCCGATGCGAACAAGGTTGAACGTATCGAATTCGCCGACGGCACCTCCTGGGATGCGGCTGCGATCGGCTTTCTGGCCATGCAGAACGTTGACATGCCCGGATTTTTGCGGAGCAGCGGCGACGTGTCGATCCTGCTGGGGCAGATCGGCAACACGGTTCTGGAGAGCGCCGATGGCGACGACGTACTCGTTGATGATGACGGCAACAACCTGTTTTCTGCAGGCGCCGGCGACGATGCGGCGACAGGTGGCGCGGGCAGCGATCTGTTCATCGGCGGCACAGGCAACGACACCCTGGTCACGGGGGCGGGCAGCAACCTGATCGCCTACAACGCCGGTGATGGTGTTGACACGGTGTATTCGCAGGCCGGGGCCGGCAATGTGCTTTCCCTGGGCGGAGGGCTCGATTATTCGGATCTTTCATTGTCGCGAAATGACAATGATCTGGTTCTCGGGACGGGCGGGGACGGCGGGATTATCCTGAAGGACTGGTATGCGGGCCGGAACAATGTGCTCGATCTGCAGGTCATTCTCGATGCTTCGGAAGCATTCGACGCAGATTCGGCTGATCCGCTTCGCAACAAGCGTGTGCAGAATTTCGATTTTCTCGGGTTGGTCGGTGCTTTTGACGCCGCACATTCCGCCAATCCGGGGCTGTCGGATTGGGCTCTGGGTGATGCCCTGACCCAATTCCATCTTTCCGGATCCGGGGATGCCGCCATTGGCGGTGATCTTGCCTACTGGTATGCGCGCAACAACAGCCTGACCGGCATCAGTCTTGCCTCAGCGCAGGGCGTGATCGGCGCCGCAGGTTTCGGCGCGGAGGCGCAATCCCTGCGGCCTTTCTCGGGGCTGCAGGAAGGGCTGGTTCATCTGGGCTGAGACCTCCATGGCGTCCAACAGGACAGGTGTTTCGCCAAGGGACTTTTCCCCGCCGCTGCTGCGTATCCAGGAGGGGCCGCCATCGCCGTTTGCGGGCTGGCTCCTCAGGGCACTGCTGCTTTTCTTCGGCTGTCTGCTGGCATGGGCCGCGTTTGGCCGGCTGGATATTGTTGCCGTCGCAACGGGGAAACTGGTGCCGCAGTCCTATCTGCGCATCCTGCAGCCGGCGGAACACGGTGTTGTGCGCGAGATTCTTGTGCGGGAGGGGGAGCGCGTCGAAGAGGGGCAGATTCTCATGCGTATGGATCCGCGGATGTTGGAGGCTGATTGGCGGGTGCTGGAGGGCGAGCTTGCGCTGAAACGTCTGCAGATACGCCGCATCGACGCGGAAATCTCGGGCACCCCGCTGATCGGCACCGCGGGGGATGATGCCAGCCTGCTGGCCCAGGTGGGAGCACAATACCGTGCCCGGCGTCAGGCACATCAGGATGCGGTTGATCTTGAGCGGGCTGCGCTGCTCAAGGCGCAGCGCGACCTGAAGGCTGCGCGTGAGGTCGAGTCCAAGTTGAAGCAGACCGTGCCCATGTACAAGGAAACGGCCGATGGCTGGGCCGATCTGGCAAGGCAGGGATTTGCGGGAAAACTGATGGCGCAGGAGCGCATGCGCCAGTACATCGAAAGCGCGCAGGATCTCAAGGCTCAAAGCGAGAGTGTGTCGAGCCTGCAAGCAAGCATTGAACAGGCGGAAAAGCGTCTGTCGCAGATCCAGTCAAACCACCGGCAGCAACTCCAGGGTGAGCGCATCGAGCTTGCCGCGGCGGTGCGTCGTCTGGAGGAGGAGCTGGGGAAACACCAGCATCGCAAGGGCTTGATGGAGTTGCGCGCACCGGGAGCCGGTACCGTGAAGGACCTGGCCACACACACCGTGGGCACGGTTGCGGCCCCGGGTACCATCCTAATGACGCTGGTGCCGGCCGGCGAGCCGCTGGTGGCGGAGGTGTGGATCAACAACGACGATGTCGGTTTTGTGCGGAAAGGGCAGCCCGTCAAGCTCAAGCTGGCAACGTTCCAGTTCCAGAAATACGGCATGCTCGAAGGCAATGTCAGGCAGGTCAGTGCCGACGCCAGCGAGAACCAGGGCAGCGGACCTGCGGCTGGCGTTGAGATTGGCAGGAACAGGTCGGCCATGTCGCTGGCTTACAAGGCCATTGTGGAGATGGGCTCCCAGGAACTGGTGAACGGAAAGATGGCGTATGCATTGGTGCCCGGCATGCAGGTGGCTGCCGAGATCCATCTGGGTACACGTACCGTGCTGGAGTACCTGTTTTCCCCGGTGAGCAAGGCCTTCCATGAGGCTGGGCGGGAGCGTTGAGCATTGCGGCACTCTTGATCGCCGAACAAGGTGATCTGAGATTTGATCGTATTCCCCATTTGAGGTTTGCCATGCTGTATCTGGTGCTGGGTCTTCTTCTCTTTCTCGGTGTGCATTCCGTACGTATCGTCGCCGACAGCTGGCGCACGCGCATGATTGAACGCACCGGCCTATATCCCTGGAAGGGGATTTACACCCTGCTGTCGCTGGCGGGTTTTGTGCTGCTGGTCTGGGGGTACGGCGAGGCACGGCAGGTACCGGTGATCCTCTACGACCCGCCGCTGTTCACGCGGCATCTCGCCGCGCTTCTGGTGCTGATTGCGTTTGTGCTGGTGGCCGCGGCTTATGTGCCGGGCAATCACATCAAGGCGATGGTCGGGCATCCGATGTATGCCGGCATCAAGGTATGGGCCTTTGCGCACCTGCTGTCGAACGGCCGCCTGGCGGATGTGATCCTGTTCGGCGCATTCCTGATCTGGTCCATCGCCGGATTCATTGCAGCACGGCGGCGTGACCGCAGGGCCGGCACGGTTTATCCGGCGGGCGTGGCTGCACTGTCGGCGCTGACGGCGATTGCGGGGTTTGTGTTGTGGGCGGTGTTCGCGTTCTGGGCGCACCGCTGGCTGATCGGGGTGGGGCCGTTCGGTTGATGCGTAGTGTCTGGTCAGCGGCTGCCGGACGGTTTTCTGCGGCTGGCCTGGTTTTCGAGCAACCTGCATGCAATATCGATTGTGTTTTGGGTTGATTCCAGGTTGCCGACATAGGCTTTCAGGGCTTCTCCGGCCCGCTTGCGCAGATTTTTTGCATCAATCAGTCCGCGTTCTGCAAGCAGCAGGATGTCTTCCCGGTCCTGATCCGAGAAACGCCCGAGTTTGGACACAGCAAGGTCGATGGGCGTCAGCACACGCACGTCGAGGACCTTGCGGTCGATTTCCTTGAGTTCGACACGTTCCGCATCGTCGTCGGCGTTTTCGTGCAGCAGGCCCAGCGTGTCGTTGTAATTGCGATCGAGATAAATGATTGCGGCGCGGCCGTCAGGGTCGCGGTAGGCCACTTCGATGTCATTGAGCAGTACGCGGCGCGAGAATGTCGCGTCGACATCCTCGGTTACGCGTTCTCCGGTGTGCAGGAATAATGCGGCGCCGCCCGCGATGACCATGCGGATTGGAAGCGCTTTTTTGTCGTAATTTCGGAATTCGGACTCGATGCGTTTCAGCACTTCGATCAGTGCGGTGCCGTAACCCGTGCTGGATTCGAGGCGGATCAGGTGGGCCCCCTGCGCTTGCGCGCCATCGGCAGGAAGCGTGCTGCGCGCAGCGGCGTGGCCTTCAGCCATTGACCAAATGCCTCGGGCGTGGAGATGCCCGGATGCAGCGATTCGGCAAGCTGCAGGTAGCGCTCGCGTTCGAAGCCGCGTGCGCCGGCAAGCAGCACCGCGAGCCCGCCCATGAAAAATGGCGAACCCTGTTGTCGCCACTGCGCGGTGTCCATGTTGCCGGATGCGACGAGGTCCAGCAGTCGGGCTTCCAGTTCGCGTGTCAGCGTCTGCGGAAACGCCGCGGTGCCAGCTTGGCCGGCAGGGGCCACCTGGATGACGAAGCCGGCGGCGGCAGCGAGCGCGACCAGCGTGCGCAGGTCGCAGGAGGACTGTGACCTGAGCCGCGACAGTGTTTCCTTGGGCAGGCCGGCGGCGCGTGCCCAACCGCCGAGGCTGCCGAACTTCCTCGTTGCGGCGTCCCGCATGCTGTCGAGCAGCTGGCCGGGCCGGGTTTCGGGTTGGACCAATGTTGAGTTATTCATCAATATACGATGACTGTAATTGAGATATTCGTCAACACCGGGGGTATTTCAGAGATAAAATAATAAAAATAACAATAAAAACAAATACTTATGAAATATGCCGCATGGGGCGCTGGCTTCCGTTTTCAGGGCTCCAGCAGTTTCAGCCGCTGCACCTTGCCCGAAGGGCCCTTCGGCAGTTCATCCACGAACTTGATGATTTTCGGCGTCTTGTACTTGCCGAGTTCCTGCGCCGAGAAAGCCGCCAGCGTTTCGGCCGTGCATTCGGCGCCGGGTTTGAGGATCACGCAGGCCATGATTTCCTGGCCGTAATTGGGATCGGGGATGCCGACTGCCGCCGCTTCGAGCACGGCGGGGTGCTTGAGCAGGGCTTCGTCGATTTCGCGCGGCGCGATGTTCTCGCCGCCCTTGATGATCAGTTCCTTGATGCGGCCGGTGACGAAGACGAAGCCGTCTTCGTCCATGTAACCCAGGTCGCCGGTGTGCATCCAGCCGTCGGGTTCCAGCGTCTTCGCGGTGTTCTCCGGATCCTTGTAGTAGCCGGTCATCACGTTGTCGCCGCGCACCATCAGCTCGCCGGGCGTGCCGCGCGGCTGCTCCCTGCCGGTGGCCGGGTCGATGACTTTCGCCTCGTTGCCGTACGCGGTGCCGGGGCTGCCGATCTTGCGTTTTTTCGGGTCGTACGGATTGGTGAAGCAGGGGGCGTTGGTTTCGGTCATGCCGAAGGTTTCGATGATGCCGATGCCGAATTTGTCCTCGAAGGCGCGGTGCAGTTCGGGGGGCAGCGGCGCCGAGGCCGAGCGGCAGAACTTGACGCGCGAGACGTCGAGGCCCTTGTCCTTCGGTGTCGGCGCATTCATCAGGTAGGCAATGATCGTTGGCACGACATTGATCCAGGTGCACTGGTATTTTGCGACGAGTTCCCAGTAGCCGCTGACGCTGAAGCGGTGCGGCATCACCACGCTGCCGCCGTGCACCAGCGGCGCGACGGTGGTCACGATCTGGCCGTTGATGTGGTACAGCGGCATCGCGCAGAGCACGCGGTCCCGCGCGGTGAGTTCGTGCGCGGCGCTGGTGTATTCGCCGCCGGCGCAGACGCTGCGGTTGGAGAGCACGCAGCCTTTCGGCTTGCCGGTGGTGCCTGAGGTGTACATCAGCAGCGCGTCGTCGGCCTCGCTGACTTCGGGCAGCGCGGCGTCGGGCAGCGCGGCAGGGTCGAGGATCTGCGTCGCATCGGGGTCGATGGCGACGACGGTAATTTCGCGCGCGATGCCGGCGAGCGCGGTTTTCAGACGTGCGGCGAATTCTTCGCTGGTGAACACGAGCCGGGTGTCGGAGTGTTCCAGCACGTAGGCGAGCTGCGAGGGCTGGGCCAGCAGGTTCAGCGGTGCGACCATGAAGCCGCCGTACATCACGCCGATCAGCAGGCGCGCGGTCTGGTAGCCGTTGTGCAGCATCAGCGCGACCTTGTCGCCCTTCTGCAGTCCCTTGCCGAGGAGGAAGCGGGTCAGGTCCTTCGAGTCGCGCTGCAACTGCGCATAGGTCATGCTGGCGCCGGTCTCCGGCGCGATTAGCCAGGTGGCGCCGGGTTGCTGCGCGGCACGGGTGTCAACGATGTGGCGGATGGTTCGCATTTGAGAAAAGCCGAAAGTCAAAAGCCGGCCACAGAGGTCACAGAGAAAACCGGTTCGCAGGGCTTGCCACGGAAAACTCTGTGATCTCTGTGTCCTCTGTGGCTAAAGATCTTGAATGCCGTGTTTTTTCCGGTAGCTGCCGAAAATATCGTCCACCGACGGTTCCCGCGGCGGGATCGTGCGCACGATGCGGGTGGTGTTCATGAAATGCCGGTAGTTGAGGTTCTCGGAAAAGCTGTTGCCACCCCAGGTGCCGCAGCCCATGGTCAGCGAGAACGGCAGCCCGTTGTCGAAGTTGCCGCCGTTGGCGATCGCATGGGCCTGGTTGACGATCACGCGGCAGACCGTCATCTCCATCCCGAGTCTTTGAATATGTTCGTTGTTTTTGGTGTGGATGCCGCAGGAATGGCCGTTGCCCTGGTAGGCATAGATGGCCTTCAGGATGTCGAAGGCGTGGTCGAAGTCGCGCGCCTTGTAGATCGCCATCACCGGCGAGAGTTTTTCGCCGGAAAAGGGCGCGGACTTGCCGAAGCCGGATTCCTCGACCATCAGGCATTTCGAGGCTGTCACTTCGGGACGCGTGAGGCCGGCGACTTCGCAGACGCGTTTGACCGACTGCGCGGTGACCGCGGGCGAGAGTTTTCCGCCGGGGAACATCGCGGCCTGCAGCGTTGTTTTTTCTTCGCTGCCGAGCAGCACGCCACCGGCCTTCGCCAGTGCGGCGAGCATGCGGTCATAGACCGCGGCGTGGATGATCACGCTGTTTTCGGATGAGCAGCTGGTGGCGTTGTCGAAAATCTTCGAGCGCATGATTTTCTGCGCGGCATCGTCGAGATCGGCGGAGTCGTCGACGATCACCGCGACGTTGCCGGCGCCGACGCCCAGCGCCGGCGTGCCGCTGGAGTAACCCGCGCGGACGTTGGCCTGCGAGCCGGTGACGACGACGAGGTCGCACTGCTTCATCAGTTCCTGTGAAAGCTCCTTGGTCACCGGATGCGGGAGGGTCTGCACCAGGTCCGCGGGGGCACCGATGCGCGCGAACTCGGCATGGATGAATTCGAGGAGTTTTGCCGCGGTCGAGTAACCCTTGGGCGAAGGCGACAGGATCACCGCGTTGCCGCACTTGAGCGAGTTGATGATGTTGTTGGCGGGGGTCGCACCGGGATTGGTCGAGGGTACGACCGCCGCGACGACGCCGACCGGGCGCGCGATTTCGGTGATGCCCAGTTCCGGCAGTTCCCGCAGTACGCCGGTGGAAACAGCGCCCTGCAGGTCGCGCATCAGGCCGAGCGTCTTGCGGTGGTTCTTGTTGATTTTGTCTTCAACCGTGCCGAGTCCGGTGTCGCGCACGGCGATCTCGGCCAGCATGCGGTTGCGTGAAGGTTCCATGATGGCCCAGCCGGCGGCAGTGGCCAGTTCATCGAGCTGCGCCTGTGTATACCGGGTGATGGCGGCCTGTGCCTTGCGTGCGCGTGCAACCAGTGCGGCGACGGCTTCAGCGGCGGGCGAGGCGGCGGGTGAAACGACGGCGGACATGCGGATTCTCCGGACTATTGCGGTTTATGCTGCTGGCGCAGGTAGCGGAACAGCGGATAGATCAGGGTGATTATAGCGACGCACATGATCACGCTGGCGACCGGGCGGGTGAAGAACACCGTCCAGTCGTTCTCGAAGCTGATCATCGTGGTCATGAAATTGGTTTCGGCGAGCGGGCCGAGGATCACGCCGAGCACCATCGGCGTCACCGGGAAGCGGAAGCGTTCGAACAGGTAGCCGACGATGCCGAAGATCACCATCAGCCAGACGTCGGTCAGACTGTTGCGCGCGGCGAAAGCGCCGAGCAGGCAGCAGATCACGACATAGGCGGAAACGATGACTTCGGGCAGGTCGAGCACCTTGACCATGTACTTGGTCGCGAAATAGCCGATCACGCACATCACCACGATGCCGACGAACACCGAGGCGAACATCGCGTAGATGATGTGGCTCGAGGTCTGGAATACCTGCGGCCCGGGCTGCAGGCCGTGCAGCAGGAAGGCGCCGAGGATGATCGCGGTGGCGCCGCTGCCGGGGATGCCCATGGTCACCAGCGGGATGATGGCGCCGCCGACGGAGGCGGTGGCGGCGACCTGGGGCGCAACGATGCCCTCGGGGATGCCGGTGCCCATCCTGGGGCCGCGTTTGCCGTACTGCGCCTCGATGCCGTAGGAGAGGAAGGAGGCCACGGTGGCGCCGGCGCCGGGCACGATGCCGATGAAGATGCCGGAGAGCCCGCCGCGGATGAACGTGGCTTTCATCGCCAGTGCTTCCTTCAGGCGCGGCAGCCGGGTGCGGATGTCGCCGGCCTTGTCGAGTTGCGGCGAGCGGAAGCCCTGCTCCATGCGCATGAATACTTCGCCGAGGCCGTAGGCGCCGACCATGACCACCAGGTAATCGATGCCGTCGGCGAGTATCGGCACGTCGAAGGTGAAGCGGTGGGCGCCGTAGGTGTCGTCGACGCCGACGGTCGCGAGCAGGATGCCGGCGAAGAGGCTGATCAGCGCATTGGCAAGCGAGCCGCCGCCCAGTGACACGACGCTGGCCAAGCCGAAGAAAATGATCGCGAAATATTCCGGGGACGAGAAGGTCAGGGCGATCTTCGCGACCGGCTGCGACAGCAGCACCATCGTTGTTGCGGCGACCATGCCGCCGAAGAAGGCGGCGATCAGGGTCCAGCCCAGGGCCAGTGCCGCCTCGCCCCGGCGCGCCATCGGGTAACCGTCCCACAGCAGCGGCACGTCGATGGGTTCGCCGGGCACCCGGAACAGGATGGATGTCCAGGCGCCGGCATAGGTGCCGGAGACGTACATGGCCGTCAGCAGGATGATTGCCGGTGTCACCGACATGCTGTAGGTGAAGGGCAGCGCGAGCACCACGCCCATCACCAGCGTCAGTCCCGGCAGCACCGCGACCAGCAGGCCCAGCACGATGCCGAGGACCAGGAACAGCAGGTTCACCGGCTGCATGACCTGCACGAAACCCTGCGCCAGCAGTACGAGGGTGTTGTCCATTCAGCGGATGCCCATGATGCCCATCAGCAGGATGCTGAACTGCGCGAAGGGGCCGCTGCCCAGGGGCAGCGAGATGTAGACCAGTTTCATGAACACGAACATCAGCAGCAGCGGGCCGCCGATGCTCATCATGACGATGACTTTCGTCTTGCGGTAACCGCCGATCAGCAGGAACGCGGCAAGGTAGGCCGCCGTGGTGAGCGCGAATCCGGTGCTTCCGACTAGGGCCACATAGGCAAGGGTTGCCGCCATGCCGGCGAGCAGGCGCCAGGGATGTGCCGCCGGCGGTTCCGCCGCTTCAGCGCCGGAATCGGCGTCTGCTTCGCGGGTGATGTCCTCCAGCACGCTGCCGATTTCGGCATCTGGGTTTTTCGCGAACACGATGCGCAGGATTTCGCCGGCGCAGACAATGAGTAGCAGCGCGAGTATCAGCTTGGGCCAGAAATCGGGGCCCAGGGTGCCCGCGCGGCGGTGGAATTCGAACTGTGTCGCCGTGTAGAACAGGTACAGCCCCGCGCATGCGACCAGCAGGTAGGGTGCAAGCCGGCGCAGGGGAATGCGGTTGAAGGAAAACATGCTGTCGGGTTGCCTGACGTGATGCGGGGCGCAGCGGTTCCGCTGCGCCCCGGCGTTGTTTTCTACTTCTTCGGCGCGTATTTGCGCATGGCGTCGAGCTCGCCCTTCATGAAGGCGGCGGCGCCGGCTGCCGGCACGAAGCTGTTGGCGTCGGCGAACTGCTCCTTCAGCCAGCCCTTATAGTCGTCGGTTGCGGCGACCTTGGCCAGGGCGTCGGACACTGCTTTCACCCGTGCCGGGTCGGTGCCGGCCCTCATGATGACAGCGCGGAACTGGTTGATGATGATGTCGTGGCCGAGTTCCTTGCCGGTGGGGACGTCCTTGAAGGCCGGGAAGCGCTTGTCGGCGAAAATCACCACCGGCCGCATCTGCTTGCTGTCGAGGAAGCTCTTGACGTCGCCCAGTTGCTCGTAGACGAGGTCGGCATGGCCGCCAAGCACGGAGGTGTAGCGCTCGGCCGGTTTTGGGAAGGGCACTGACTGCATTTTGAGGCCCTTGGCCGTGAAATACAGGACGTGCAGGTCGTCGGCGCTGCCGAAACCGGTGACGCCGACCTTGAGCGGGCGCTTCTTCGCCTCGGCCTCGACGTCCTTCCAGGTCTTGAGCGGGCTGTTCTCCGCGACCAGGAAGGCCGAGGGCTGCTGAATCATGATTGCGGCCGTGGTGAAGTCATCGAGCTTCCACTTGGTCGCGGGCTCCATCTGCAGCGCCAGCGTGTCGGCGATGAACACCGAGATCGAATAGCCGTCATTGGGGGAGGTCAGCATCTTGGTCAGGCCGGTCTGCCCGGTTGCGCCTGCGACATTGATCACCGGCAGCGACACGCCCAGTGCCTTTTCAAGTCCGGGCGCGACCTTGCGCGCGAGCTGGTCGGCGCCGCCGCCCGGGCCCCAGGGCACGACGAACTCGATGGGGCGTGACGGATACTTTTCCTGCGCAATTGCCGGTCCGGCAACGGTCAGCGCGCCAGCCGCGGTGATGCAGGCCGCGAGCAGGGTTCTTCCTATCAATGCGGTAGTCATGCGATCTCTCCTTTGGTGTTGTGGCTGCTGCGCGCGCCGTATTTTTTGTCTGCGATCATGCAATCCGTCGCCTTACGCGCAATGACAAGGGTAGATGAAAGCGCCGCGGTAATGCAAACGCTTTCATTCGGCGCCGGACCCGGCGCCTGCCTTGCGGCAACGCTCTGCGGAATACGCAATAAAAACAATGTTCTGTGAATGCACGCGGGCACCGGGCACGCGGCCGAGAATGATGACGGCATGGCCGGATCGACGCTGCGGATGCGCGCCCCTGTGATTGCTGTGCCGGCCGGACAAATGTTGTTAGACTCCGGGTTCCCGAAAAACGACAACACCAGTTTATGAAATGGCAGATCAGAAATATTTCAAATTCCCGGGGAAAATCGTTTTCATCGGTTTCGGTTCGGTCGCGCAGGGCGTGTTGCCGCTTCTGCTGCGCCACATCGACATTCCGAAAGAACGCATCTCCATCATCACGGGGCACGATCGTGGCCGCGCCGAAGCTGAAGCCTTCGGCATCCGCTACGAAATAAATCCTCTCACGCGCGAGAACTACCGCGCGATTCTCGGCCCCAGGCTGGAGCGGGGCGATTTCCTGATCAACCTGTCCGTCGACGTGGCGAGTTCCGCGTTGATCGAGTTCTGCTGCGAAAAGGGCGTGCTCTACACGGACTCCTGCATCGAACCCTGGGCGGGCGGTTACACCGACCCCTCGGTTTCCGCGTCGCGCCGCTCGAATTACGGCCAGCGGGAAGAGGTGCTCGAACTGCGGAAGAAATTCCCCGCCGGACCGACGGTGATCCCGACCCACGGCGCCAACCCGGGGCTCATTTCCCACTGGGTGAAGCAGGCGCTGGTCAACCTGGCGCGCGACATTCTCGGCCGCGGGGAGATCCCGGGTACGCGCGAGGAGTGGGCGAACCTGGCGATGGAACTCGGCATCAAGTCCATCCACTGCTCCGAGCGCGACACCCAGTACGCGACGCCGCGCAAACGGCGAGGCGAGTTCGTCAATACCTGGTCGGTCGACGGTTTCATCGGCGAGGGTTCGCAGCCCTGCGAACTGGGCTGGGGCACCCACGAGAAGCATTTTCCGCCGGAAGGGCGGCACCACGATTTCGGCTGCAAGGCGGCTATTTACCTGAATCGTCCCGGGGCCTCGGTCAAGGTGCGTACATGGACCCCCGGGGAGGGTGCGTTCCACGGTTTCCTGATCACCCATGGCGAGGCGATTTCGATCTCCGACTATCTGACCGTTCGCGAGGGTGGCAAGGTGATCTACCGCCCGACCTGCCATTACGCCTACCATCCCTGCGATGACACCGTGCTGTCGGTGCATGAACTGGCCGGCCGCAACTGGATCGGGCAGGAGCAGCGCCGGCTGTTCCGTGACGAGATCACCGAAGGCGTCGATGAACTCGGCGCGTTGCTGCTCGGGCACAAGAAGGGCGCCTACTGGTACGGCTCGCAGTTGTCGATTCACGAGGCGCGCCGTCTTGTACCCTACAACAATGCCACCAGCCTGCAGGTGGCGGCGGGTGTGCTTGGCGGCGTGATCTGGGCGATGGAAAATCCGGATGCGGGCATCATCGATCCGGACGACATGGATTTCCGGCGCGTGCTCGAGGTGGCCAACCCCTATCTGGGCAAGCTGGTCGGCGCCTATTCCGACTGGACGCCGCTGCAGGGGCGCAACCATCCTTTCGAGGAGGATCTCGATGCGTCGGATCCCTGGCAGTTCAAGAACATCCGCGTAAGCTGAGAGCGGCGGCGTCCTGCCGCCCGTGACGGCCCATGGCATCCGCCAATCTGCTTTCACACGGTGCAGTCAGCGCGCCCTCGGCATGGGTGCAGCGCTTTGCACCCATGGTGCGGGCCGGTGGCTCGGTGCTTGACCTGGCTTGCGGCCGCGGGCGGCATGCCCTGTTTTTTGCGGATCGCGGGTACCGGGTGGACGCTGTCGACCGTGATCCGGAGGCGATTGCCGCGCTGGCGGAATCCGGAGCCGTGGCGGCGCTGTGCGCCGACATCGAAACGGGGCCATGGCCGTACCCCGGCCGCAGCTTTGATGCCGTGGTGGTGACCAATTACCTCCATCGCCCGCTGTTTCCCCTGCTGATGGCTGCGTTGTCACCCGGCGGCGTGCTGATCTACGAAACCTTCGCCCAGGGCAATGAAGTCTATGGCCGCCCTTCAAATCCGGATTTCCTGCTGCGCCATGGTGAGTTGCTGCAATTGGCGGGCAATGCGCGGGTTCTGGCCTACGAGGATCTGGTTGTCGAGTCTCCGAGACCGGCAGCCGTGCAGCGGATCTGCGCCGTAAGCCGGGGGTAAGCAAAAAAGTCGAAAAGCCGTTGTAATTCATGCGGTTTTCGCGGTGCAGCAGCACCTGTTCCAAATTGACCCGGTAACGCGCACCCGGTAAAATCTCGCGGTTTAATCGGGCCGGGCCGGAAATGCGGGTCAAGTTTGTAGCGGGCAACTGGAAAATGAACGGCAATCGGGCGTCCAACGAGGCCCTGTTGGCGGATCTGGTGCCGGTTTTGGCCGGAATTTCCGGTGTGGAAAGCGTCATCTGCCCGCCGTTTGTCTATCTGCAGCAGGTGCAGTCGCTGATCGGCGGCACAGCAACCGCGCTGGGCGCGCAGGATCTCTGCCAGTTCGGCAACGGCGCTTTTACCGGCGGCGTGTCGGCGGCCATGCTGAAAGACTCGGGCTGCAGCCATGTGATTGTCGGACATTCGGAGCGCCGGGCCCTGTTTGGCGAGACGGATGCGCTGGTGGCGGAAAAGTTTGCCGTTGCCCGCGAGGCCGGACTGGTGCCGGTGCTGTGTGTCGGCGAGACGCTGGTGGAACGCGAGTCCGGCGCCACCGAACAGGTGGTCGACCGGCAGTTGCAGGCGGTGATGCAGCGTTGCGGCGCGGCGGCATTGCGGGATGCGGTGGTGGCTTACGAGCCGGTTTGGGCGATCGGCACCGGCAAGACGGCGACGCCGGAGCAGGCGCAGGCGGTGCATGCATTCATCCGCGGCCGTGTGGCGGCGGAGGAGGCCGCGGTGGCGGCGGAAGTGCGCATCGTGTACGGCGGCAGCGTCAAGGCGGCCAATGCGGCGCAGTTGTTTGCGATGGCGGACATCGACGGCGGGCTGATTGGAGGCGCCGCGCTGGTGGCCGGGGAATTTGCTGCGATCTGCCGGGCGGCGGCGCAGAAACATTGATTGAGGCGGGCAAGTCATGGAAGTCCTGATTCTGGTGGTACACGTCATTGCGGCCCTTGCCATCATCGGCGTGGTGCTGCTCCAGCACGGCAAGGGCGCCGACATGGGCGCGGCATTCGGCACCGGGTCCGCGGGCGGGGTGTTCGGCTCTTCCGGATCCGCCAACTTTCTCAGCCGCACCACGGCGATATTGGCGACCATATTTTTCCTGACGAGCATCGGCCTGACGGTCGTTTCGTCCAAGGGCGGCGAAAGCAAGGGGGTCATGGCGCAACCGGTGGATCCGGCGTCCTCGCCGTCTTCGCTGCCGGCGCAGATTCCGGCGCCGCCGGCATCCACGCCCGCTTCCGCCGTTCCGGTGCCCGCTCCGGCTGCGGCCGGCGGCGAGCCGAAGGGCGGGAGTGCGCCCAAGTAAATCAGGGGTTTCAGCAGCAGGTTGGAATGCAGTTGCGGTCGACGTGGTGGAATTGGTAGACACGCCGTCTTGAGGGGGCGGTGGCGAAAGCCGTGAGAGTTCGAGTCTCTCCGTCGACACCAGAACAGGCAGTGCAGGCGCACCGGCGGCAGCGGGGCGCGGGGTTACAGAAAATCGCAAAGGCAGCGGATGCTGGAAGGTTATTTTCCGATTCTGATGTTCATCGCCGTGGGCCTGGCCTTCGGCGTGGCGCCGGTTGTCGCCGGCTGGATTGCCAGCAGGGCGGTCGGTTCCCACAAGCCCGATCAGCAGAAGCTGTCACCCTACGAATGCGGTTTCGAGGCCTTCGAGGATGCGCGCATGCGTTTCGACGTGCGTTATTACCTCGTCGCGATCCTGTTCATCCTGTTTGACCTGGAAATCGCCTTCCTCTTTCCCTGGGCCGTGGTGCTCCAGGAAATCGGCCTTTTCGGCTTTTTTTCCATGATGTTCTTCCTCGCCATTCTGGTCGTGGGTTTCATCTACGAGTGGAAAAAAGGCGCATTGGAGTGGGAGTGATCGATGGGTGCCGTTGAAGCGATCAATCAGGACCTGAACGAACGCGGATTCTTCACCACCTCGGTGGATGCCCTGGTCAACTGGACCCGCACCGGCTCCCTGTGGCCGATGACCTTCGGTCTCGCCTGTTGCGCGGTGGAAATGATGCACGCCGGCGCCGCGCGTTACGATCTCGACCGTTTCGGCATCGTGTTCCGTCCCAGTCCGCGCCAGTCCGACGTGATGATCGTTGCCGGAACGCTGTGCAACAAGATGGCGCCGGCGCTGCGCAAGGTTTATGACCAGATGGCCGAGCCGCGCTGGGTGATCTCGATGGGATCCTGCGCCAACGGCGGCGGTTACTACCATTACTCCTATTCGGTGGTGCGCGGCTGTGACCGCATAGTGCCGGTGGACATCTATGTGCCGGGCTGCCCGCCGACGGCGGAAGCACTGCTCTACGGCATCATCCAGCTCCAGAACAAGATCAAGCGCACCAACACCATTGCCCGTTAACCCGGCGCCGCACATGACCACACGCAACGAAAACCTGATTGCCGCTCTGCAGGCCGTGCTCGGCGAAAAGCTGGCCGGCGCCGAGGACAGGCTGGGTGAAGTCACCGCAGTGGTCAGGGCCGGCGACCTGCTGTCCGCCTGCGCCCTGCTGCGTGACGATCCGGCGCTCCGCTTCGAGCAGCTGATCGACCTTTGCGGCGTGGACTACAGCGACTACCGCGAAGGCGAATGGCAGGGGCAGCGTTTCGCGGTGGTTTACCACCTGCTGAGTGTCTCCCTGAACCAGCGTGTCAGGCTGCGGGTTTTTGCGCCGGATGACGACTTTCCGGTGCTGGATTCGGTGATCGGCGTGTGGTCGTCGGCCAACTGGTACGAGCGCGAGGCGTTTGACCTCTACGGCATCATGTTCACGGGCCATCCCGACCTGCGCCGACTGCTGACCGACTACGGTTTCATCGGGCATCCCTTCCGCAAGGATTTCCCGCTGTCCGGCAATGTCGAGATGCGCTACGACCCGGAGCAGAAGCGGGTGATCTACCAGCCGGTGACCATCGAGCCGCGCGTGATCACGCCGCGCATCGTGCGCGAGGAGAACTACGCGGACTCCGAAGGATTCCGCAAGGGCTGACATGGCCGAAATCAAAAACTACACAATGAACTTCGGGCCGCAGCATCCGGCTGCCCACGGCGTGCTGCGCCTGGTGCTGGAGCTTGACGGCGAGGTCATCGAGCGCGCCGACCCGCATATCGGCCTGCTGCATCGCGCGACCGAAAAGCTGGCCGAGAACAAGACCTTCATCCAGTCGGTGCCATACATGGACCGGCTCGACTACGTGTCGATGATGGCCAACGAGCATGCCTACGTGATGGCGATCGAGAAGCTGCTCGGCATCGAGGTGCCGGAGCGCGCCCAATACATCCGCGTGATGTTCGACGAGATCACCCGGCTGCTGAACCACCTGCTGTGGCTGGGCTGCCATGGCCTCGACATCGGCGCGATGACAGTGTTCCTCTACTGCTTCCGCGAACGCGAGGACCTGTTCGACATGTATGAGGCGGTATCGGGTGCGCGCATGCATGCCGCCTACTACCGCCCGGGCGGCGTCTACCGCGACCTGCCGGACTCGATGCCCCAGTATTCGGCCTCGCGCATCCACAACGCAGCGGCGATCCGCGAACTCAATGAAAACCGCCAGGGTTCGCTGCTCGACTTCATCGAGGATTTCACGCAGCGTTTTCCGGCCTACGTCGACGAATACGAGACGCTGCTCACCGACAACCGGATCTGGAAGCAGCGCACGGTCGGCATCGGCGTGGTGTCGCCGGAGCGGGCTTTGCAGATGGGATTCACCGGCGCGATGCTGCGCGGCTCGGGCATTGCCTGGGACCTGCGCAAGAAGCAGCCGTACGAGGTCTACGACCGCATGGAATTCGACGTGCCGGTGGGGGTCAACGGCGACTGTTACGACCGTTACCTGGTGCGCGTCGAGGAGATGCGGCAGTCGAACCGCATCGTCAGGCAGTGCGTCGAGTGGCTGCGCAAGAATCCCGGCCCGGTGATGGCCGACAGCCACAAGGTGGCGCCACCGTCGCGGGTCGCGATGAAAACCAACATGGAAGAGCTGATCCACCACTTCAAGCTGTTCACCGAGGGCATGCATGTGCCGCCCGGGGAGGCTTACGCGGCGGTGGAGCATCCCAAGGGCGAGTTCGGCATCTACCTGGTGTCCGACGGCGCCAACAAGCCGTACCGGCTGAAGATCCGGGCGCCGGGCTTTGCGCATCTCGCAGGGCTGGACGAGATGGCGCGCGGCCACATGATTGCCGACGTGGTGGCGATCATCGGCACCCAGGACATCGTGTTCGGGGAGATTGACCGATGAACGCGCCGATGATTTTGTCCCCCGAGTCGCTGGCGAAGATCGACAAGGCCGTCGCCAAGTATCCGCCCGACCGCAAGGATTCGGCGGTGATGGCGGCGCTGACCATCGCGCAGGCCGAGAAGGGCTGGCTGTCGACCGAAACCATGGATTTCGTCGCGCAGTACCTGGGCATGCCGCCGGTCGCGGTTTACGAAGTCGCGACGTTTTACACGATGTATGACCTCAAGCCGGTCGGCAAATACAAGCTGACGGTCTGCACCAATCTGCCCTGTGCGCTGCAGGGGGCGACTCATGCCGCGGAGCACCTGAAGAAGGCGCTGGGCATCGGTTTCAACGAAACGACCGCGGATGGCCGCTTCACGCTGAAGGAAGGCGAGTGCATGGGCGCCTGCGGCGACGCGCCGGTGATGCTGCAGAACAACCATAAAATGTTGTGTGCGATGAGCCCGGAAAAAATCGACCGGCTGCTTAAGGAACTCGACTGATGGGCCTGCCGATCCCTCCGTTTGCCGGCGACATTTTCGGACCGGACGCCCTGATCATGAAGGGTGTCAACGGCAGCAACTGGCGCCTGAAGGATTACGAGGCCCGCGGCGGTTACTCGGCGCTGAGGAAGATCCTCGGCGAGAAAATGCCGCCCGAGAACATCATCAACGAGCTGAAGAAATCGGCCCTGCGCGGCCGCGGCGGTGCCGGGTTCCCGACGGGGCTGAAGTGGAGCTTCATGCCGCGGCAGTTCCCGGGGCAGAAATACCTGGTCTGCAATTCGGACGAGGGCGAGCCGGGCACATTCAAGGACCGCGACATCCTGCGCTACAACCCGCACATCCTGATCGAGGGCATGATCATCGGCGGCTATGCGATGGGCATCACCGTGGGCTACAACTACATCCACGGCGAGGTCTGGGAGGTGTACGAGCGTTTCGAGGAGGCGCTGGAGGAGGCTCGCGCGGCGGGTTACCTCGGCGACAGGATCCTCGGCAGCGATTTCTCGTTCCAGCTGCACGCTCACCACGGCTTCGGCGCCTACATCTGCGGCGAGGAAACCGCGCTGCTCGAGTCGTTGGAAGGCAAGAAGGGCCAGCCGCGCTTCAAACCGCCGTTCCCGGCGAGTTTCGGCCTCTACGGCAAGCCGACCACGATCAACAACACCGAAACCTTTGCCGCGGTGCCCTGGATCATCAACAACGGCGGCGAGGCTTTCCTCAACATGGGCCGGCCCAACAACGGCGGCACCAAGATATTCTCCGTGTCGGGCGACGTGGCGCGGCCCGGCAATTTCGAGGTGAAGCTCGGCACGCCCTTTCCGAAACTGCTGGAGATGGCCGGCGGCATGCGCGACGGCAAAAAGCTGAAGGCGGTCATTCCCGGCGGCTCGTCGATGCCGGTGCTGCCCGCCGACATCATGATGGCCACCGACATGGACTATGACTCGATCGCCAAGGCGGGCTCGATGCTCGGTTCGGGCGCGGTGATCGTCATGGACGAGACGCGCTGCATGGTGAAGTCGCTGCTGCGCCTGTCGTACTTCTACTACGAGGAATCCTGCGGGCAGTGCACGCCCTGCCGCGAGGGCACCGGCTGGCTCTACCGCATGGTCGACCGCATCGAGCACGGCAAGGGCAGGCCCGAGGATCTCGACCTGCTCGACAACGTGGCTCAGAACATCCAGGGCCGCACGATCTGCGCGCTGGGCGACGCGGCGGCAATGCCGGTGCGCGCCTTCCTGAAGCACTACCGCGACGAATTCCAGTACCACATCGACCACAAGAAGTGCCTGGTCGCACCTTATATCTAGGCCGACGCCATGCTCGAAATCGAACTCGACGGCAAGCTGATGGAAGTGCCCGAAGGCAGCACGATCATGGATGCCGCCAACAAGGCCGGTACCTTCGTGCCGCACTTCTGCTATCACAGGAAGCTGTCGATCGCCGCCAACTGCAGGATGTGCCTGGTGCAGGTGGAGAAGGCGCCCAAGCCGCTGCCGGCCTGCGCGACGCCGGTCACCAACGGCATGAAGGTGTGGACGCATTCGGATGCCGCCGTCACCGCGCAGAAGGGCGTGATGGAGTTCCTGCTGATCAACCATCCGCTCGACTGCCCGATCTGCGACCAGGGCGGTGAATGTCAGCTGCAGGATCTTGCGGTGGGCTACGGCGGCAGCGAGTCGCGCTACCAGGAAGAAAAGCGCGTCGTTGCCAACAAGAACCTGGGCCCGCTGATCTCGACCGACATGACGCGCTGCATCCACTGCACGCGCTGCGTCCGTTTCGGCCAGGAAATCGCCGGCATCATGGAACTGGGCATGATCGGCCGCGGCGAGCATTCCGAAATCATCACCTTTGTCGGCAAGACCGTCGATTCCGAGCTGTCGGGCAACGTGATCGACCTCTGTCCGGTCGGCGCGCTGACCTCCAAGCCCTTCCGCTACAGCGCACGCACCTGGGAGCTGACGCGCAAGCCTTCGGTCAGCCCGCACTGCGGCCTCGGCTCCAATCTGACGCTGCAGGTCAAGCAGAACCGGGTGATGCGCGCACTGCCGCGCGAGAACGAAGCCGTCAACGAATGCTGGCTGTCGGACAAGGACCGCTTCTCCTACGAGGCGCTCAATTCCGAGCGGCGCCTGGCGAAGCCGATGCTGAAGCGCGACGGCCGCTGGCAGGAAGTGGATTGGCCGACGGCGCTGGAATTCGTCGCCGCCGAACTCAAACGCATCAAGGCTGCGCACGGCGCCGAAGCCATCGGTGCGCTGGCGACGCCGCACCAGACGCTGGAGGAGCTGCACCTGCTGCAGAAGCTGCTGCGCGGCTTCGGATCCGGCAACGTCGATTTCCGCCTGCGCCAGAGCGATTTTTCCGCCGACGGCAGGCGCGCGGGCCTGCCCTGGCTCGGCATGAGCATTGCCGATTTCGCGCAGCTCGACCGCGTGCTGGTGGTCGGCTCGACGCTGCGCAAGGATCATCCGCTACTGGCGCACCGGCTGCGCCAGTCGACCAAAAAGCAGACCCAGCTGAACCTGATCCATGCCGCGGATGACGAACTGCTGATGCGCGTTGCCAACAAGGCGATTGTCGCCCCGGCGCTGCTGCCGCAGGTGCTGGCGCAGGTGGTGAAGGCTGCTGCAGAACTCAAAAACGCCGCGTTGCCTGAGGCGGTGCGCGGCGCCCTGTCCGGGGTAACCGTCACTGATTCCGCCAAACGCATGGCGGAAAGCCTTGTTTCGGGCGAAAAGGCCGGGGTGTTCCTCGGCAATTTCGCCGAGCAGCATGCTGCTGCGGCCACGCTGCAGGCACTGGCCCAGGCGCTGGCTCAGGTCCTCGGCTGCCCCTTCGGTTTCCTTGGCGCGGCTGCGAACAGTGTCGGCGGCTACGTTGCCGGTTGCGTGCCGACCGGCAGGGTCAATGGCAAAAACGCACGGCAGATGATCGAATCGCCGCTGAAGGCTTATCTGCTGCTGGGCGCCGAACCGGAGCTCGACTGCGCCAACCCGCGGGCCGCGATTGCCGCGATGAAGCAGGCTGAACTGGTGGTCGCGCTGAGCCCGTTCCAGCACGGTGCCGCCGATTACGCGAACGTGATGCTGCCGATCGCGCCCTTCACCGAAACTGCCGGCACTTTTGTCAGCACCGAAGGCCGGGTGCAGACCTTCAACGGGGTGGTTAAGCCGCTGGGCGAGACGCGTCCGGCGTGGAAGGTGCTGCGCGTATTGGGCAATCTGCTCGGGCTGGAGGGTTTCGAGCACGACGGCGCGGACGATGCGCAGCGCGAGGCGCTCCATGGAAAATCAGAAATATTCAATAAAAACAATGACTTGAATATGTCTGTCGCGGCACTGCCGACTGCCGCGACCGGGCCCGCACGGATTGCCGAAGTGCCGATCTATGCCGCCGATGCGCTGGCGCGGCGTGCGCCCAGCCTGCAGAAGACCCGTGATGCGCTGCCGCCTGTGGCGCTGATGAACCGCACGCTGGCGGATCGCCTCGGCCTGCGCGATGGCGACCTGGTCCGCATTGCCCAGGACGGCGGCGAAGCGTTGCTGCCGTATGGACTCGATGAGGGGCTGCCGGCCGATTGCGTGCGCATCGCGCTGGCGCGCACGGAGACCGCGCAACTGGGCGATGCGGCGGCGGCACTGATCCTCGAGCGCGTGGTCCAGGCGCAGAAGGCGACCGCGTAATGCTCGATACGCTGCTCGTCTATCCGCAATCGCTGCTCGGCCCGCTGTGGCCGGTGGTGTGGACACTCGTGAAAATCCTGGTGATCGTCGTGCCGCTGATGTTGTGCGTGGCCTACCTGACACTTTGGGAGCGCAAGCTGATCGGTTTCATGCAGATCCGCATCGGACCGAATCGCACCACCTTCTTCGGCATCCGCTGGCTTGGCGGCCTCGCGCAGCCGATCGCCGACGGCCTGAAGCTGCTGGTCAAGGAAATCATCGTTCCGACCGGCGCCAACAAGTTCCTGTTCGTGCTGGCGCCGATCATGGCGATCATGCCGGCGCTGGCGGCTTGGGCGGTGGTGCCGTTTTCGCCAGAACTGGTGCTGTCGAACATCGATGCGAGCCTGCTCTACCTGCTGGCGATGACTTCACTCGGCGTCTACGGCGTGATCATCGCCGGCTGGGCCTCGAATTCGAAATACGCCTTCCTCGGGGCGATGCGGTCCGCGGCGCAGATCGTGTCTTACGAGATCGCGATGGGTTTTGCGCTGGTCGGCGTGTTGATGGCTGCGCAAAGCCTGAACCTCGGCGAGATCGTCAGGGCGCAGCAGGGCGGAGCGGGCATGTTCGGCTGGTTCTGGATACCGCTGTTCCCGCTGTTCCTGACCTACCTGATTTCCGGCGTGGCCGAGACCAATCGCGCGCCGTTTGACGTGGCCGAGGGCGAATCGGAAATCGTTGCCGGTTTTCACGTCGAATATTCGGGCATGACCTTCGCGGTGTTTTTCCTCGCTGAATACGCGAACATGATCCTGATCTCGGCGCTGACCGCGATCCTGTTCCTCGGCGGCTGGCTGTCGCCGTTCCCGGCGTCCTGGGGGCTGCTCGGCGCGTCCAGTCCGGGCTGGCTGTTTGCGAAGATGTTCTTCGTGGTTTCGCTGTTCCTGTGGTTCCGCGCGACCTTCCCGCGCTACCGCTACGACCAGATCATGCGCCTGGGCTGGAAAATCTTCATCCCGGTGACGCTGGTGTGGATCATCGTGCTTGGCGCCTGGATGCAGACTTCGCTGTGGGTATGGTGGAAATGAGATGACGGCGATCCGTAAATTTTTCAGCACCTTCCTGCTGTTCGAACTGCTGAAGGGCATGGCGCTGACCGGGCGCTATTTCTTCGCGCGCAAGATCACGGTGCAGTTTCCCGAGGAAAAAACCCCGCAGAGCCCGCGTTTCCGGGGCCTGCACGCGCTGCGCCGCTATCCGAACGGCGAAGAACGCTGCATCGCCTGCAAGCTGTGCGAGGCGGTATGCCCGGCGCTGGCGATCACCATCGAGTCCGAGCAGCGCGCCGACGGCACGCGCCGCACCACGCGTTACGACATCGATCTGACCAAATGCATTTTTTGCGGGTTCTGCGAGGAGTCCTGCCCGGTGGATTCGATCGTCGAGACCCGGATTTTCGAATATCACGGCGAGAAGCGCGGCGACCTGATCTACACCAAACCGATGCTGCTCGCGATCGGCGACGCTTACGAAGAGCAGATCGCAAAGGACCGTGCAGCTGATGCGGCATACCGGTAAAACAAGATGAGCTTCCAAGAATTCATGTTCTGGTTCTTCGCCGCGGTCCTCGTGTTTTCCGCGCTGCGCGTGATCACCGCAAGGAACCCGGTGCATGCCGCACTGTTCCTGGTGCTGGCCTTCTGCACCTCCGCCGGCATCTGGATCCAGCTTGAAGCCGAATTCCTCGGCATTGCGCTGGTCCTGGTCTATGTCGGCGCGGTGATGGTGCTGTTCCTGTTCGTCGTGATGATGCTCGACATCAACCTCGCGCGCCTGCGCGAGGGCTTCTGGAGCTACCTGCCCGTGGGTGCGGTGGTGGCCCTGCTGCTGGTGGCCGAGATGGCACTGGTGCTGGCCGGCTCGTATTTCGGTCTTGCCGAGATGCCGCGGCCCGAGTCCGCGCCCGCCGGATACAGCAACACCAAGGAGCTGGGTCGGCTGCTCTACACCGATTACGTCTATCCATTCGAGCTGGCGGCGGTGATCCTGCTGGTCGCGATTGTCGCCGCGATCGCCCTGACACTGCGCCGTCGCAAACATGCCAAGTACATCGATCCGGCGCAGCAGGTGGCCGTGCGCCGCGAGGATCGCGTGCGCATGGTGTCGATGCCGGCGGAGAAGAAGGGGGACGAGGCATGAGCATCTCCCTGTCCCATTACCTGGTCCTCGGCGCGGTCCTGTTCTCGATCTCGGTGATCGGGATTTTTCTGAACCGCAAGAACATCATCGTGCTGCTGATGGCGATCGAGCTGATGCTGCTGGCGGTGAACCTGAACTTCGTGGCCTTTTCGCATTTCCTCGGGGATACCGCGGGCCAGGTATTCGTGTTTTTCATCCTGACCGTGGCCGCCGCCGAATCGGCGATCGGCCTGGCGATCCTGGTGGTGCTGTTCCGCAACCTGAACACGATCAATGTTGAAGACATCAACCGGATGAAGGGCTGATGCGGTGATGACCGAAATGCAGAAACTCTACCTGCTGGTGCCGCTGGCGCCGCTCGCCGGCGCGATCATCGCCGGCCTGTTCGGCTGGGCCATCGGCCGCCGTGCGGCGCATGTCGTCACCATCCTCGGCATGGTGGTGTGCCTGGTGGCGTCCTTCCTGGTTTACCGAGACGTGATGGCCGGCAACGTGTTCAACGGCCCGGTTTACACCTGGCTCGTTTCCGGCAACATCCGCTTCGAAATCGGCTTCCTGATCGATCCGTTGTCGGCAACGATGATGATGGTGGTGTCCTTCGTGTCGCTGATGGTGCACATCTACACCATCGGCTACATGGCCGACGATCCCGGTTACCAGCGTTTCTTCTCGTACATCTCGCTTTTCACCTTCTCGATGCTGATGCTGGTGATGAGCAACAACTTCCTGCAGCTGTTCTTCGGCTGGGAGGCGGTGGGCCTGGTGTCGTACCTGCTGATCGGCTTCTGGTACACCCGGCCGACGGCGATCTACGCCAACCTCAAGGCCTTCCTGGTCAACCGGGTCGGGGATTTCGGCTTCCTGCTCGGCATTGCGCTGGTGCTGATGTATTTCGGCACCCTGGACTATGCCGCGGTCTTCGCCAACGCGGGACGGCTCGCCGGCAACAGCATCGAGCTGTTCCCTGGCGTCGAATGGTCGCTGATCACCGTGATCTGCATCCTGTTGTTTATCGGCGCGATGGGCAAGTCGGCGCAGTTCCCGCTGCATGTCTGGCTGCCGGACTCGATGGAGGGCCCGACGCCGATCTCCGCGCTGATCCACGCCGCGACGATGGTCACCGCCGGCATCTTCATGGTGGCGCGGATGTCGCCGCTGTTCGAGCTGTCCGAGGCTGCGCTGTCCTTCGTGCTGGTCATCGGGGCGATCACCGCCTTCTTCATGGCGCTGATCGCCACCGTGCAGTACGACATCAAGCGGGTGGTCGCGTACTCCACGCTGTCCCAGCTGGGTTACATGACCATGGCGCTCGGCGCCTCAGCCTACTCGGCCGCGATTTTTCACCTCTTCACCCACGCCTTCTTCAAGGCGGTGCTGTTCCTCGGCGCCGGCTCGGTGATCATCGCAATGCACCACCAGCAGGACATGCGCAAGATGGGCGGCCTCGCGAAATACATGCCGATCACCTATCTGACGGTGCTGATCGGCGCCATCGCCAATGCCGGGCTGCCGCCCTTTGCCGGCTTTTTCTCCAAGGAAACCATAGTCGAAGCGCTGAAGCACGCCACGGTGCCGGGCGCCGGTTTTGCCTATGCGCTGGCGGTGGCCGGTGTCTTCGTCGGCGGCTTCTACTCCTTCCGCCTGGTGTTCTACGCCTTCCACGGCAAGGAGCGTTTTGCCGATCCCCATCATCCGGATGTGAAGGCTGCTGATGCCGACGCGCAGGCGGCCGGGCATCACGACGAGCACGCCGATGACGGCCACGGGCACGATGATCATGGCCACGGCAAGCCCCACGAATCGCCGTGGGTCGTGACTTTCCCCCTGCTGATGCTGGCGATTCCGTCGGTGGCTTCGGGCTGGCTGATCGGCACCTTCGTCTACGGCAACTATTTCGGTTCGGCGATCACTGTCAATCCTGCGCATACCGCCATGGCGACACTGGCACAGGGCTTCACCGGCGTGATCGGCATGATGACGCACGCGGTCGCCACGCTGCCGTTCTGGATGGCCGTGGCCGGCGCCGCCACCGCCTGGTTCCTCTACATCCTGCGGCCGGAGCTGCCGGCGAAGCTGCGCCGGCAGTGGGGCGTTGCGGTGACCATCTTGATGGAAAAATACGGGCTCGACCGTTTCAACGACTGGTTCTTTGCCGGCGGCGCGCGCGCGCTGGGCACCGGACTGTGGAAGGGCGGGGATGTGGCGGTGATCGACAACGTGATGGTCAACGGCTCGGCGCGGCTGGTCGGCTGGTTCGCGGGCGTGATCCGCGAGCTGCAGAGTGGCAGGCTGTATCACTACGCCTTCGCGATGATCCTCGGCATTCTCGGCCTGCTGACCTGGGCTTTCATCCGCTGAACCTGAAGAAAAAGAACTGATGATGCAGGGATTACCGTTACTGAGCCTCGCCATCTGGGTGCCGATCATCGCCGGTGTCGCGGTGCTGTTCACCGGCGGCGACCGCAACGCCCAGGCCGCCCGCGTGATCGCGCTGATCGGTGCGGTGCTCGGCTTCGCGGTCACGGTGCCGCTGTACACCGGCTTTGACCTGCAGCGGGCCGGTTTCCAGTTCGGCGAACTGAAGCCCTGGATCGAAACCTTCAACATCAATTACCACCTCGGCATCGACGGCATCTCGCTGCTGCTGATCCTGCTCAACAGCTTCACCACCATTCTCGTTGTCGCCGCGGCCTGGGAGGTGATCCAGACCCGCGTCGCGCAGTACATGGCGGCCTTCCTGGTGCTGTCGGGGCTGATGAACGGCGTGTTCTCCGCGCTCGACGCGATGCTGTTCTACGTGTTCTTCGAGGCGACGCTGATCCCGATGTTCATCATCATCGGCGTCTGGGGCGGTCCCAACCGGGTCTACGCGGCGATGAAGTTCTTCCTCTACACGCTGCTCGGCTCGCTGCTGTCGCTGGTGGCGCTGATCGTCCTCTACAACCTCTCGGGCGGCAGCTTCGCCTTCATCGATCTCTACCGCACGCCGCTGTCGCTTGCATTGCAAGTATTTGTTTTTATTGCATTTTTTATGGCTTTTGCAGTCAAGGTGCCGATGTGGCCGGTGCATACCTGGCTGCCCGACGCCCACGTCGAGGCGCCCACCGGCGGCTCGGTGGTGCTGGCCGCGATCATGCTGAAGCTCGGCGGCTACGGCTTCCTGCGGCTGTCGCTGCCGATCGTACCCGACGCCAGCATCTACCTCGCGCCGGTGGTGATCGCGCTGTCGCTGATCGCCGTGGTCTACATCGGGCTGGTGGCGCTGGTGCAGACCGACATGAAGAAGCTGATTGCCTATTCGTCGATCTCGCACATGGGTTTTGTCACGCTCGGCATCTTCCTGTTCAATGCACAGGGCGTCGAAGGCGCGATCATCCAGATGATCTCGCACGGTTTCGTGTCGGGCGCGCTGTTCCTCTGCGTCGGCGTGCTTTATGACCGCATGCATTCGCGGCAGATTGCCGACTACGGCGGCGTCGCCAACCGCATGCCGGTGTTCGCGGCGCTGTTCCTGCTGTTCGCGATGGCCAACGCGGGTCTTCCGGGCACCAGCGGCTTTGTCGGTGAATTCCTGGTGATCATGGGGGCGGTCAAGGTCAATTTCTGGTTCGCCTTCGCTGCGGCGATCACGCTGATATTCGGTGCCGCGTACACCCTGTGGATGTACAAACGCGTGGTGTTCGGTCCCGTCGCCAATGATCATGTTGCCGAATTGAAGGACATCAACATCCGGGAATTCCTGATTCTCGGCGTGCTGGCCCTGCTGACCCTGGTGATGGGCATCTGGCCGCAGCCCTTCGCCGAGGTGCTGCATGTCTCCGTCAGCGAACTGCTGGCCCACGTCTCCTACAGCAAACTGCCGGTGCAGTAGGCCGGATACAGGTAAAAACGATGGAATACATTACCCCGCTGTGGCCCGCCTATCCCGAGCTGTTCCTGCTCGTGATGGCCTGCGTGATCCTGATCGCCGACCTGTTCATCAGTGACGACAACCGCATCGTCACCTACGGCCTGACCCAGGCGACCCTGGCCGGCTGCGCGCTGCTGACCTTCTTCACCGGCAATGCCGAGCCGGTCTACACCTTCAGCGGGATGTTCGTCGACGACCTGATGGCCGACGTGCTGAAGCTGCTGACCTGTGTCGCGGTGATCACGATCCTGGTCTACGCCCGCGCCTACACGGCCGCACGCGGCATGTTCCGCGGCGAATTCTTCGCGCTGGCGCTGTTTGCGACGCTGGGCATGATGGTGATGATCTCGGCCAACCACCTGCTGACCCTGTACCTCGGCCTCGAGCTGCTGTCGCTGTCGCTCTACGCGATGGTCGCGCTGCAGCGCGATTCGGTGCAGGCGACCGAGGCGGCGATGAAGTATTTCATCCTTGGCGCGCTGGCCTCCGGCATGCTGCTCTACGGCATGTCGATGCTCTACGGCGCCACCGGCACCCTGGAGATCACGCAGCTGGCGCAGTTGTCCGCGGATGGCGTGCGGGCGCAGGCAGTTCTGGTGTTCGCGCTGGTGTTCATCGTTGCCGGCCTCGGTTTCAAGCTCGGCGCGGTGCCGTTCCACATGTGGGTGCCTGACGTCTACCAGGGCGCGCCGACGGCGGTGACCCTGTTCATCGGTTCGGCGCCGAAATTCGCCGCATTCGCGATCGTGATGCGCCTGCTGGCGCAGGCGCTGGGCGCGGAGGCGCTGGTCGATGAATGGCGGCAGATGCTGCTGATCATGGCGGTGCTGTCGCTTGCGGTCGGCAACCTGACCGCGATCATGCAGACCAGCCTCAAGCGCATGCTGGCCTATTCCACGATTTCGCACATGGGTTTCCTGCTGCTCGGCGTGCTCTCCGGTACCATCGACGGCTATGGCGCCGGCATGTTCTACGTGGTGGTCTACGTGCTGATGACGCTGGGCGCCTTCGGCGTGATCCTGCTGCTGACCCGCGGCGGTTTCGAGGCCGATGATCTTGACGATTACCGCGGCCTCAACCAGCGCAGCCCTTGGTATGCTTTCCTGATGCTGCTGCTGATGTTCTCGATGGCCGGCATCCCGCCAACCGTCGGTTTCTATGCCAAGCTGTCGGTGCTGCAGGCGGTGGTCGGCATCGGCCTGTGGTGGGTTGCCGTCATCGCCGTGGTGTTTTCGCTGATCGGCGCCTTCTATTACCTGCGCATCGTCAAGCTGATGTATTTCGACGAACCCCGCGATGCCGCTCCGGTGCGTGCCGGCGGCGACGTGGGCGCACTGCTGTCGGTCAACGGGATTGCGGTGATCGTGCTCGGCATCTCCCCGCAGCCGCTGATGGTGCTGTGCATCGAAGCCGTTCGCGCTTCGATTTAGCCGATGACCATGGACTGGAGCACTGCGGCGCTGCTACTGCTGGCCCTGGTGTTCGCCAATCTGCCGTTCCTGACCGAACGGATCTTTTTTGTCGCCGCGGCGCCGAAGGGAGGGAAATCCTTTGGCTGGCGCCTGCTGGAACTGGTGCTGCTTTATTTCGTCGCCGGCACCGCAGCCTGGCTTATGGAGAGCCGGGCCGGGCAGGTGCACCCCCAGCGCTGGGAATTCTATGCGGTGACCGTCTGCCTGTTCCTGGTGTTCGCCTATCCCGGCTACGTCTACCGCTATCTCTGGCGCAAGCCGGGGCTGTGATCGGAAGGGGCTGCCGGTGGCCGGGGACGGGGAATTTGCCGGGGATTTCAGCGAAACCCCCCTTGAATCCGAGCCGGTGTTTGACGGCGTGCTGCTGCATGTGCGCCGCGATGCGGTGCTGTTGCCGAACGGCGCCCGGGCGACCCGGGAATACATCCGACATCCCGGCGCGGCGATGATCATCGCGCGGCCGGATCCGGACTCGATCGTGCTCGAACGGCAGTTCCGTTATCCGCTGGCCCGGCATTTCATCGAGTTGCCGGCCGGCAAGATCGATCCCGGCGAGGATCCGCTGGAGACGGCGCGGCGCGAACTGCGGGAGGAGTGCGGTTACACGGCGGCGCACTGGCGTCACCTGGCCACGCTGCATCCCTGCATTTCCTATTCCGATGAACGCATCGAACTGTACCTTGCCGACGGTCTGACCCAGGTCGGCAATGCGCTGGACGAGGACGAGTTCCTCGAGGTGATGACCGTACCGCTGTCCCGGGCGCTGGACTGGGTGCGTGAAGGCCGCATTACCGAGGCCAAGGCGGTGACCGGCCTGCTGTGGGCCGAAAAGATCCGTAGCGGGGAGTGGTAGCGCCCCGCGGGTGCCTGATCAGCCCCGGCGCGCGCGTACGCGCGCGGTGGCGGCCGTGGCGCCCAGCCGGCTTACGGGGCGCAGGAAGCTGCCCTGGGCGTAGAGCATTCCGGCATCCTTCAGCAGGGCCAGTGTTTCCGCGTTCTCGACGCCCTTGGCGACAACCTGGCGTTTCAGCTCCCGCGCGACGCCGTTGACGGCCTTGATGAAAACCAGGCTTTCGGCGCTGTCGCGAAGGTCCTGGGTGAAGCTGCCGTTGATCTTGAGGTAGTCGACCTCGGAGCGCTTGACGTAATAGAACGAACTGACACCAGTGCCCCAGTCATCCAGCGCGAAACGGGCGCCGATCGGCCGCAGCTGCTCGATGAAAGCGCTGGTGGCATCGATGTTTTCCATCGCCGCCCTCTCGCTGACTTCGAACACCAGACGGTCGCCCGGAACGTCGGAGGTGCGCACGATGTCGACCAGTTCCCGCACCCAGGCGGCGTCTGCGACCGAAGCAGCGGAGAGGTTGATCGAGTAGCGACGCCGCTGGTCGCGGCCATGTTCGTGGATGTGGGTCAGCATCCGCGCCACCACGCGCTGGTCCAGAGCCGGGGCGTAACCCAGCGATTCCGCGGTGCCCATGAACTGCGCCGCCTCGGCCCAGTTGCCGCGGTCGTCGCGGATGCGCAGGAAAATTTCGTGGTGCACTTCATTACCGGTGCTGAGCTGTACTGCAGGCTGCACGTAAAGCGCCAACTCGTCCTGGTCAAGCGCCTCGGTGATCAGCCGCGACCAGTGCGTGCGGCGGTGACTCGAGCGCAGGGCGTCCGAGGCGGGGTTGAACAGCGCCACGCGGTTGCGGCCCTGATCCTTGGCCTGGTGGGTGGCGGTGTCGGTTGCGGCCAGCAGGGTATTCCAGTCGCTGCCGTGCAGCGGGTACAGTGCAATGCCGATCGAGGCGGTGATGCTGGAAACCACGCGGTTGGGCGCGGTTTCCAGGCGGTAATTCTGCACGGCGTCGAGGACGACGGCGGCGGTCGACAGCACCTCCTCACGGCCGGCGTCGTGCAGGTGCAGCACGAACTGGTCTTCGCCGACGCGGAACAGTTCCCCGCCGCGGTCACGGGCCACGTTGCGCAACACGCCGGAGAGGCCCAGCATCAGCTGGTCGCCGGCGCCGTGGCCGAAGACCGTGTTGATGCGCTTGAAGTGGTCCATGTCGACCAGCACCACCGCGCCGGACTGCCCGGTGTTCAGCGCGTTTTCCACCCGGCGCTTCAGTGCGCCGCGGTTGGGCAGGTCGGTCAGCGCGTCATGCAGTGCGACATGTTCGGCGCGGCGGATCGCCAGGTGCTGTTCGGTGACGTCGCGGGCGGTGCCGCGGATGCCGAGCATCCGGCCGTTTTCGTCGCGTGTGATCCGGGCGTTGATGCCGATCCAGCGGTCTTCGCCGCGCGCGGTCGTGAGGTGGGTGACATGGTTCTGCACTTCGCCGCTGCGGTGAAGGGTGGACAGGAAACGGCGGTTCGGCACATGCGCACCGTTGGCCTCGAAGCTGAAGAAACAGCGGCCGATCAGATCCTGCGGTGCAAGGCCGAAAATGTCGTGGGCGGCGGCGTTCAGATAGGTGAAACGGCCCTCGGCATCGGTCTGCCAGATCAGGTCATGCGAGGTTTCGACGAGGTCGCGGTAACGGCCCTCGCTCTCGATCAGCAGCTGGATGATGCGGCGCTTCTCGGCCAGCGTTTTCTTGACACTGGCGAGTTCGCGCGAGGTTTTTTCCGCGAATCCGCCGCCGTTGGCCTGGACCAGCCGGTCGATGACTTCACGGGGGTAGCGGCGGTGCCCGCCCTCCGTGCGCAGCGCGCCGAGGATACCCTGTTCGTCCCAGCGCCTGAGCTTCTGCGCGGAGATGCCGAGCAGGCGCGAGGTCTGCTCCATGGTGTAGGAGTGCTCGTGTTCGGACATGTCCTCGGTCTTGCCTTGCCCCTGGGCCCGGGATGGCCTTTTCCGCAGTGTAGCAGAGCCCCGCTGATGGTGTTTTTTCACGCTCATTCCCGCGGTTCAGTGGACTACGGCCGGTTCCTGCAGGCCGTTCTGCCGGGATACCAGCCGCTGCATCAGTTTCAGGTCGCGGGTGGTCAGGCGCAGCGCGGCGTCGACCCAGACACCGACCACGTCTTCGAGCTCCTCGAAGCTGATCTGGTGCACCCGGCGGCGCACTGCGGCTAGGGCGGCCATGCCGTTGCGCGAACGGGCGCGCTGCTTGATCAGCGCGTTGACCGCGGCCTCGCCCTCGCCGTCCTCGGCCACCACGTCGATGACGCCCAGGTCGCGCATTTCCTCG